>Ga0307423_1002240_pt1 | contig 10976 bp, 2 predicted proteins | sample SalMarWE160310MG_FD_202154 | JGI IMG/M metagenome (GOLD analysis project Ga0307423, IMG submission 202154) | Salt marsh sediment microbial communities from the Plum Island Ecosystem LTER, Massachusetts, United States - WE1603-10 | ecosystem: Environmental > Aquatic > Marine > Intertidal zone >...
TTACTATGATCTGGGACTGGCCTACGTGGCCGATCTGGACAGGGAAAAAGCCCTTTCCGCCTTTGAAAAAGTGGTCAAACTGGTCCCGGATTCGCCCCTGGCTGATAAGGCGTGGGCTGAGATTGGCAAGCTGAAGTGATCTTTTTTAAGGCGCCCGGACTTTTGCTCCCGCCTGGATAACCTGTTCGGAGTAAGTGATGAAGGCCGTGGCGGATGTCTCCTCCACGTGAAGAATCAGAATCTCGGCATAATCGATTGGCGGGAGCAAGGTGAGTTCTTCTGAATCGGGGTCGATTTTCACGGCTTCCTGGTGATACACACTGTACAGCTGACCGACCTGAACGCCGTCTCTCACTCCCCGATCGATAAAGACAATAAAATACTTGGCGAACATGCTGATACGCATTTGAGGGGCGAGGATCTTTCCCTTCAAGCCCTTCCGGCTCTCGGTCAGAAAGATCTTGGGGGACCGTGGCTCATAAGGCATGAGAAGATCATCGATCTTGATGGCCTCATAGGACTTTACGATCCTGCCGACCCCGAATTCAGGGTGGGCCTCTGTCACTTCGACCACGCCCACAATATCATGCTGCACCCCGATCGGTTCCTGGGTCTCCTCATCGACGAACGCTTGTGACAGCCGGTACACCGTGAAACGGGCACCGGCCTCGAGCGCGTGCCCTCCAAGGGGACGAACGTAGACCTTGTCCCCGGCACTCAACAGGTCCTTCTTTTCCATCGCTTTGAAGATGGCGCCCCACGCATCCACCGGCGGTTGCCTGACAAATCCGACCCTGTCGATGATGCCCGGGAACATGTAGTAGGGTCCCTCTCCGGGTTCGGCAGCGCGTTCGGGTTCAGGCTTTTTCCCGGCCAGCATGGCTTCGATTTCCTCTTTCGTGTAAATGCGAACCGTCTGGCCCGGGTAAATCCAGTGGGGATTGGGGATTTCCTTGTTCTTCTCCCAGAGATCCGGCCAAACCCAGGGCGAATCATAGAAACGCTCGGACAGATCCCACAGGGTGTCACCCTTTTGAATCGTGTAATAGAGACCGGTCTCAAGGGGGACTGTCTCCTCAGCAGGCTCCTCAGCAGGAGCCTGCACGGGAAGACAGAACAAGCACAGGCAAAGAGCCGTAACCAGCATGAACGTTTTGTTGATCCATGAAACTGTCATCGTGTCATCTCTTCTCGTGTGACCGCAAACACCAAGAGACCACGAGCAGCCGACCCGCGGCATTTCAGGCATCTTGGCATTCGCACGGCACATCGCCCGTTCGCTTCTCCAAAACCTAAGGCACATTGACGACCTGCGTGTCGCTGTCCGTCTGCGCGTCGTCACCGGTTACCGTCAAGGTGACAGGATAAGCCCCAACTGCGCCGAAGTCGTGTGACGGATTCGGCAGGCTGCTATCCTCAGTGCCGTCGTTGTCGAAATCCCAGCTCCAATCCGTAATAATGGTCCCTGCACCCGGGGTTGACGTGTCCGTGAAGTCGATCACCGTGGTACCCGCGCCCCCTGGTTGATTATAGGTAAAATCCGCCGTGGGCGGCAGGGTGCCCACAACAACGGTGTTGTTCAGCACCGTGTCGGTCTCCCCAACGTCGTTTTCCACCGTCAGGGACACGGAGTAGGTCCCCGGCGAACCAAAGCTCCACGTGAAGGTTTCGAGATCAGTCAGGGCCGGCTCGACAGTGCCATTGGCGCCGATATCCCAGTACCAGTGTGCCATGGTCCGCCCCTCGCCCGGATCGGAGGTGTCCTCAAAGAAAACCTCGTCGCCATTGCCCAGATCCGTTGCGTCAAAACTTGCCGTGGGCGATGCGGGCTGGGCCACATCAACCGGTTCAACGGCGCTGTCTGAAATCCCAAGATTATTGGTGACCGTCAGGCTGACCGTGTAGGTGCCGGGGGCACCATAGCTATGAGTTGGGTTCTGCGCGGTCCCGAGGGGTGACCCATCGCCGAAATCCCAGCTCCAGCTTGTGATCATTGTCCCCGGCGGTGTCGTGGACGTATCAACAAAAGAGACCTCATTACCGTTACCCAGGTCTGTGGCATCAAAGCCGGCCGAAGGCGCTTGCGCACCCACGCCAACGACCTGGATGATTGAATCGGAGCAGCCTTCACTATTGGTCACGGTAAGGGTCACCGCATAAGTGCCGTCTGCCGCATAGTCGTGCGTCACCTGTTCTCCGCTGCCCTGCGACCCGTCGCCGAAGTCCCAGGCCCAGGAGTCAATGGTCCCCACCGGTGTCGTGGACGAATCCGTAAACAGGACGCTGAATCCGCCGAGGGACGCATTCTGGAAAGTCGGTCGAGGCAGGGTCCCCTGAATCGCCAGGGCCCCCGTCCCGATAAACTGGCCGTAAGACACCCGAATGGTGATGGTGTCGCTGTCAATGCAGTCCCCCACCACCAGGTCGGACACCATGGCAATGCCGTCTCCGTTGGTGATAGCCGTTGTCGTGCCGGTGCCGATGGCGCCGAAGCCGCTGATGCCCGGATCACTGGTCTCGAACGTCAGCACCTTGTTGGCGATGCCATTGCCCCCGGCATCCACAAACTCGGCCTGCACGATAATCACCTCTGTGGTTCCGGCAGGAACCGAAGCAGGAAGAACGCTGACATTAATGGTAACGTCCTCGATGGCCGGGTACAGGCTGCAGAGGGTGTCGCCCACGTTCCTCCCCTCTGACTCCGCATACAGGCAGAAAGGTTCGAACAGGGCGTACAACGGGTACGTGAGGCGGGTGTGGGCCACCCCTTTGATGGCCGTAAAGGAAAGCGAAGGCGCGCACTGGGTGTCCGGGATCAAGTTCCCGGTGACGCCAAAGCCGCAGATCTCGCCCAGTTCGGCATTGCCAGCCACAAACTCGAGGTCCGTTGCCGTGCCGTTCAGGTTATAGAAAAGGGTCGCGCTCCCATTGCCCGGCGTGTCGATGACGTGCCCTCCCTCGTCCCGGCCTTCCCGGATGATGAGGGTATCCATGTCTTCGACGCCGTCGCTAATAAAGTTGGTGGAGGCTGATGTAAAGATATTGGAACCGGCTGTGGTGGCGCCGTCTATGCCCATGGACTTGTAACCCAGGAGCGGATTGTCTACGAGACCGAAGTAGACGCCTGTGTCATCCGCCACCGGGTTCCCGAATTGATCCCGCACCATGGCGCTGACGACCCAGCTGTAGGTCCCATCAAGGTTGTTCGTAATGTCCTGATCCGTGTAAATGGTGATGTTGAAGGGCCCGCCGGCCTCGATGCCGATGGGTGTTGACACGGCCGTCACGGGCGTGGCCAGCGGATTGCCGCTGCCGTCTTTGAGCACGGTGACCTTGATCCTGACCGAGCCGGATATGTTGCCCGAATTCAGGGCCACTGCCGCGATTCCGCCGGTGGTGCTGGTCGTTACGGATGTGGCAGGGCCTCCACCGACGTTCAGGACCTCGCCCCCGCCGGGGCCGGTCAAGATTTCAAACATGACGTTGTCTTCACTGTCGTTGTACGGGAAGCCGTTTTCGTCTCTGACTGCCGCCTGGATCCAGGCTGACTCGTCTCCTCCCGTGCCCTTCACCTGGATGGTGTCCGGATCTGCCGTGATCTCGATGAAGACGGGCTCGCCGGTCCCCGGCCCGATGCCGATGATCACGTCCACTGAATTTGAAACACCACCGATCTGGGCAGTCACCGTGGACAAGCCGTTGTTGGCGGGGGCGTGCAAGACGACCGCAGCAACCCCCTGCACCGTCATGACCGTCTTATTGGGCAGCGGGACATCGCCCACTTTGGTTGGATCGGTCAACGTACCCACCAGGGTCCGGAAAGTCACCAGGGTCTCGTCAGCCACAATATTGCCCTGCTGATCCAAAACGAGAGCCGTGATCTCGGAGGTGTCCGGCTGCTGGCCGGCCGGCTTGATGACATAGGGATTGGCCGTGAGGATGATCTGCCAGGCCGATCCAGGCACAAACCGGATCGAAGCCAGCTGGCTGATGCCGCCGGCCGTGGCACTCACCACGTACTGTCCCGGCATGGTGCTCGACCGCAAGGACGCAAAGGCGACACCGTTGCTGGTGGGCGCAGCGAAGCTGCTCTGATCGCCGGGTGTTTGAAAGTCAATGTCCCCGCCCGTGGTGGTGAAGATCACGTTCGTGTTGTCGGCAATCGGGTTCCCCAGGAGGTCTGTGACCGTGGCCGTAACCAGGGTGCTTTGCTGCCCGTCGGCGATGAGCTGGGGCTCTTGAGTAGGATCTTGAACCACGCTGAACGAAAGCTGGACGTTACCCACGCCGCCGATGGGCGGCTGGATGACAAAGATGTTCAGGGTCTTTGTTACGCCTCCGGAGCTGATTTCGATGACGGCGGTCCCCGGATCGGGTGAAGCCGTATAGGTCACCGTGGCCAGCCCGTTTGTCGTGAATGCCGAGACGGGAATCTGTCCCGGCCCGCTTGTGATGTAAAAAGTCACCTCCTGCCCATCAGGAACCGGGTTCCCGTTCGCATTGACCGCCTGGACCGTGATGTCGCTTGTTTCCGTCTGCTCCGCGTAAAGAGTCGTCCGAGTGGCTGAAACATACAGATTAGCCACCTCGGGAAAGGCCACCAGACGGATCTGGGTCGAATCACTCAACCCGGGGCCGTAGTAAACGTAGACCGTGGCGGTCAGGTCCTGAGAACTCGCGACACTGGTAAACGTTGTCGTAGCCGTACCGCTGCCGTCAGTCAAGGCGGCCCCTTCAATCGTCCCTATATCCACGCCGAAATTGATCGGTGCATCTGCAACGGGTTTCTTCGAGGTCGTTTCCTTGACCGTGGCAGTGACGGTCGTCGTGCTCTGGCCGTTGGCCACGACCGCATTATTGGCAGATTTCACGTCCACGGTGATGCCCTTGGCCCTGACCGGCTGGAGGTTGGAATGGACTTCCGTAGCCGTTGCCCGCACCCAGATCGTGTAGTCGTCCGGGCTGGGGTCTGCGGTCAAGAAGCCTATGGTCTCACCTAACAGGTTATAATAGACACCGCTGATATTTCCTACGGGATTCCCGGTGAAGTCAGGGAGCGCATTTGTTTCAAAGAGGCTGGCAGCGAGCGCGTAGGTTCCGTCGCCCAGAACGGCCTGAGCTGTCATACCCACCTGCTGGATACCGTCGGCGAGGATGGTCCCTGGGACGGACAAATGCACATCGGCAACCTCGTCGTCGTCAAAGGGAATTTCGAATTCAAAACTCTGGCTGACCCCTGTGGTTTCAGCCGTAACCGTCAGCAAGGTGCCCAGTGCGGTTTGAGGAAAGATAAGGAGCGTAGACGCCTTCCCCGTATCATCGGTGGCCACGGGGCTCACCAGGGCCCCAACCTCCGGCGTATTTGTGGAGAAGTAAACAAGATACCCTCCGGGAACGCCGATGCCGTTCACGTCGGAAACCACGGCGGCCACCGGCAGGCTGAAGGTGCCGTCCTCGTTATTGATGACGCAAGAACCGAATACGGTGCAAATGCCCAGGGCAATATGGGCGGGTTTCCCGATAATGGTCAGGTTGGCTGTCGCGGTTATAAAGGAGTCCTCATCCCCGGCCCTAACCTGGATAACCACGTCCTTCGGGGTCTTTGATCCGAGACTCCCGGCCTTGAAAACAGAGGTCACCTGACCGGGTGTCGCACTCCCGGGCCCCGGCGTGGTGATCCTGGCCGGCGTGATGGTCTCTCCGCCGCCGGGCCCTGAAACAATGGTGAAAGCTACCTGGGCGGCACCCACCGGATTGCCATTTGCGTCTCGCACGGTCACCGAGATATCTGAGGTGCCCGTATCCACACTGATCGCAGGAGGATCAACCACGATATCGATGCTGTCCACAACACCGGAGGTCATGTTGAATTGTATGCTTCCGCCGATGATGTCTCCACCGCCCAGATTGGCTGTAGCAGTGATGGTGGCAACGCCCACAACGTTTCCTGCCCGCAGCGTGGCGTTGGCCTTGCCGTCAGCATCGGTGGTCACCGAATAGTCGATAGTTCCCAATGTGGTGCTCAGCAGCAGGATCTGGCCTGCGATGGGAACCCCTTCTTCCTTAAGTTCAAATTGGACGTTTGTGGTGCTCACCCCATCGGCCACCAGAGACGCGGCCTCAGGCGTTATGGTCAGTTCCACGCCACTGAAGGAAACCGCTGTTTTGGCCGAGGTCTCCACAGCCTTCCCCTTGGTGGGCCCATGATAGGCGGTAATCTCCGCCAGGCCGCCCGTGCTGCTGGTGAGCAGTGCGGTGACCCGTCCCTCAGTATTCGTCGTCGCGATGAACTCTCCGTCCGAAACCGTACCGCCTTCCGGGCCGGGGGCAAAACTCCCCAAAGTCGTTGTCATAATGATCTGCTGGCCCGCCAAGGGACCGCCTGCTGCGTCCTTAAGTGTAGCGGTAATGGTTGCAGAACTGTCAGTCGGGAGAGACTCGGGATTGGCCGTTACAGAGATGCTCACACCGGTGAAGGCCACCTGGACGGTCTTCTCAAACTCCCCGAATTGCACGGTGACGGTTGCAATGCCATTTTGTCTTTCGCTGGTTAATGTGGGCCAGACACGGTTGCCGCTGCCGTCCGTACCTAAGATTGCGTACCCTGCCGTGTCCGTTATGGCCACAGAAGAGATCGTACCCAGGTCGGTGGTGAAGTACACGTCTCCACCGTTAATGGGATTGTGCTTTGAGTCGCGAACGAGGACGCGGATTTCAGAGCTGCTGGTGCCGTTGGCGGAAATCACAGTGGGCACCGCCTCGACAAGGAGCTCTGCCTCCGGAGCCGTATTGTAAGGCGAGCTGGGAAGAAGACAACCCTGACTATCAGAATCCAGCCAGGGCATGGTAAAAGTATAACTAGCCTGAGTTTCCGTTCCCTGAACAAACGTGCTGGCCGTTATTTCCGCGTCAATCCAGGCTGCCGAGGTCTTCAAGTAAACGAGATTGAAGTTGGCCACGCCATGCTCGTCGGTGATGACCACGCTCGGCAACGACCCGCCCGCGGAGCTATGGGGGGTGAGCTTGCCGTCCTTGTTGAGGTCCTCGTCTGGATCCAGGATAAGATTCTTATTTTTGTCTTCGTTCAGAAAGATGCCCGTAAACACCGGCGCACAATCACTGGCCGGCGGCGACTGTGGAACCCAGTAGCCCGTGGCGTAGTTCACAGGCCAGATCTTGAGGGAGACTGATGCGCCGGGCGCCGCGTTTCCATTGGTGTCGGAAACGAGCACGGACATGGGAAGCGAATAAGCCGTATCGTCGCTTATTGAGGCAACCGTGGTGCCCCTCCCGATACTGATGGAACCGGCTGTGCCGCCGATTACAATGGCGATGCTGCTTGGCTGAACGCCGGGAGCCCCCACCACGCGGGCCCTGACTGTTACCCCTGCCGCATCGGAGCTCAGCGAGCCGGACGTAAAGGTTGACTCTGCGCGGCCCGAAGCGTTGGTCAAAACCACCACAGGCGCTACGAATTCACCACCCCCTGTCGTGTCCTCAATGGAAAAGGCAACGGGTGCCCCACCGACGACCTGATCACTGACATTTTTCACGGTGGCAATCAAAGTCACCGTATTATTCACGCCCTCCGTGCTTGGCTGCACCACGGTGGCCGAGGCCTGCAGCGAAATTTTTGCGGCCTGACTCGACGGGGCGGAGATGGCCACTGTGATGCTGTCCGTCACGGAGATATCATCTTCACGATAAACCTGAACGGTCGCCAGTCCGGCTTCGCTTGAACGCAGTACGGCCGAGGCCTGCCCGTCCTCTCGGGCCTTGATGACCACCTGCTCGCTTCCACCGTCCCACGCACCGAGGGTGGTGGCAAAGGCCACGTTGTAGTCGGAAGAACCAGGCGCCGCCACGGTGATGGTCAGGGGCTCGTCCGTGGCAAGGCTGACGACATCGTCAGCCGGGTCGATAATGGCAAAAACCTCACCAACGCCGCCAACGGTGTAAGCTTGTGTCGCCATGGCCCCGAGGGCTGCGGCCTTCACGACCACACTTCCCGCTTCGGTACCGGTCACCTGAACCTTGCTCTGACCACTGAGATCGGTTTTATAATCTTCATAGCCGGTCAGAGGCGTTAAGGTGGCATCGCCGGTGGAGGTCGAGTCGATACTCACCGTCAGTTGAGCATCGTATATGGGTTGCAGGCCGGCATCTTTTACCGTGATCGTCAATGTCGCTTCGGCCTTGTCCGGACTTTCCGGGTCAAGTTCCAGGTTGGTCTTGCCCGTGGCCATGGAGATCGTCGTCCCGGTCACGCTGATCGGGATCTGAACCGCGGGGAGGTTCCCAACCTTGGCGGTGATGGTCACCACGCGATTATTCTTCTCAATCGTGCCGGATGAAAAAAGGATCGGGGCCCGGCCGTTTGCATCCGTATCAACCGAGGCGGCGCTGATCTGTCCGCCGTCCGCTGAAAATGAAACGGTGGCTCCCTCTATAATGGCGTTATCCTTATCCAGAACCGTGGCCGTAATGGTGGCGCTGTCCGAGTTGTCGGACTTGACGCTGACCTGTGAGGTGGCCAAGGAAATCTTCTTGGGGGTCACGGCCGTGCCGCCGTCGTCACCGCTTGGCTCCTCGGTTCCATTGGGGTCGTCGATGTTTCCGCTGCCGCCGCCCGGCCCGCAGGAAGCCAGGAAACCGAGCATACATAGGATAAGGAGAAGCGTTAGGGCCGACTGAAGGTATCCTTTTTTCATTACTAGTTCCCCTCTTCAAGCTTAACAATGGTCGTTGTAATGAAGATCAACAACTCCCTTTTATCCGCCACCTTACCTTGGGATTTGAAAAGCCATCCCAGAACCGGCATTTGTCCCAGCCAGGGTACATTTTGCTGCAACAGAACTTGATTCTCCTTGATGATTCCCCCGATCACAATGGTCTCACCGTTGTTAACCAGGAGTTCCGTATTGGCTTCTTTGGTGTCGATGAGCGGCTCGCCTGCAATTGAAGTCTGGCTGAAGTCCGGCTCATCCTTGGTCGCCAGCACGTTCAGGGCGATCCGGTCATCCATGGTGACATGGGGGGTTACCTTCAGGCTCAAAACAGCATCCACGAATTCGGTGGTGATCGTCCCCTCTTCGTCCTTGGTAAAAGGGATCCGTTGCCCCTGTCTAATGTAGGCTTCCTTGTTATCCAGCGTGACGATCTTTGGAGACGATATGATTTTTATTTCTCCCTCGACTTCCATGGCCGTGAGGATGGCGTTCAGGGTGAGGGATGTGAGGCCGCCTGCAAATCTCTGGAAACCAAACTCGATGCCGCTCGTGGCCCCTGTGGCGGGCAGATTCACAACCCAGTTCTTGCCCCCGTCATCAAGAGGCCCTTTAAATCCATAGACACCGCCCAGGACATCGGCACTGCGCAGCGTGGCATAGTCGCCGCCCCACTGAATACCGATTTCACGCGTAAAATTGGTGCTGGCCTCCACGATCCGTGACTCTATCAGGACCTGGCGGGTGACCACGTCGAGCTTTTTGACAACCTGCCTGGCCCGGTCCACCTTGTCCGCCGTATCGGTCATGATGATCATGTTCGTCCTTTTGTCAAAGCTGAGCTTGCCGCGTTCACTCTTAATGTCTTCCAGGTGCTCTATCATCACGGCCGCATCACTGTAGTTGATGGGAATATATTCCGTGACGAGCGGTTCAAGCTCTTCCTGCGCTTTCCTTGCGTTCTTTTCGGCCTCGATGTTCGATTCCGTGGCCTTCTTTTCCGCTTCAAGGGTGGAAAGGGTGGCAATACGTATAATATTGCCTTCTTCAATGGTTCCCAGCTGATTCATTCTGGTGATGAGGTCCAGGACCTGATCCCAGGGGACATTGTCAAGCTTCAGCGTGACCCGGCCCTTGACATCATCTCCTATGACAAAGTTCTTCCCGCTGATCTCGTGGAGGATGCGAAAGACGTCCCGAATGTCTGCATCCTGGAAATCGAGCGATATTTTCTGGCCGGTATAGACCTTCTTCTCCCGGCCAAAGGAGAGGCCACTTTCCACGGGACCTTGCGCCATTGAAACGGCCGGCGGCGCCGCTGCCCCCTCCATGACCCGCTGCCATTCAGGTTCCTGTACATCGGGCAAGGGCCTTGGCGGTACCGTGGACGCCTCAAAATCAACAATCAGGAGATTATCCTTCTGTTCCACGCGATATGGAACGGCCTCCCGAAGCTGCATGGCGATAAGAGCCGTATCTCCCATGGCCGGCGTCTGGATCGGAACCACACGATCCACCGCGCTTTTGAAACGCGTCGTAATCAGGGCGCGCATTTCATGTTTTGGAATCCTGGCGTGGAGGAGCCGCAGGATGACCCTGTCCGGCGAAGGCCGGTCTGTTTCGTACGCAACCCTGCCCGTGGTCCCCAACATAACGCGGGACCGGCCCTGCTCCAACTCAATGAAGTTCACCCGGTTGACCCACACCATCTTCTGGTCTCCGGCAACCTGGGGCTGTTCAGTGCTTGCCTCAGCGGCCTTTTCCGAAACGACGGCTTGCTGGGGCTCCTGCGCGGCGGATGCTTTCATCTCCTTGGGGGCCGGTGCAACCGCCTCTACAACCGGAGCCGGCTCGTTTCCTGGTTTGTCGAGGCGAACCGTGATCTGGTTCTGATCCTGAATGATGTTGTAACGGGCATCCTCTGCAAGATTGATCTGAATCCGGGATGCCCCTCCCTGCTCAGCCGGCTGCGAGGTGGCAATGCTTTTGATGAGTGTGCCTTCAGGCGTATAAAGCTCCTCGACCCCTTGCAATGACGTGTCCGGAAAATACATCACCACGCCGGGGGGCAGGACTCGTTTGATAGCCGAATAAGTCAGCGGCTGGTTGCTTTGAATCGTCACCAGAACGGCGGCATCCTCCTCGTTGACGGCGACGCCCTGGATGAGACGTTCCGCCGTCATGGGTTCCGCCGTCGCCGCAGCCGGTTCTCCCGGTCCTTTGGTCGCACACCCTGCCATGACCAACAGA
>Ga0307423_1002242_pt1 | contig 10975 bp, 13 predicted proteins | sample SalMarWE160310MG_FD_202154 | JGI IMG/M metagenome (GOLD analysis project Ga0307423, IMG submission 202154) | Salt marsh sediment microbial communities from the Plum Island Ecosystem LTER, Massachusetts, United States - WE1603-10 | ecosystem: Environmental > Aquatic > Marine > Intertidal zone >...
GTCCAGCGTGCCCTTGGTGGCGATGATCGCCATGGACGGGGTGCGGGAGGCGTCGATCTCCTCCAGCTTCTTCGGTAACAGCTCGTCCAGTTTCTTGTCGAGCCACGCATCCAGCTGCGCGTTACCCTGTATGTTCTCGGCAGTCGTTGACATGGTTTGTTCTCCTGTGGTTGTCTGCAGCGGAATAGCCGGTTCAGGCCTTCTCGATCAGGAAGATGAAACTGCTGTCCGCTTCCGTGCTCGAGACCAGGCGGTTGCCGGTTTGCGAGCAGAATGCACTCATATCCTTGACCGCGCCCGGGTCGGTGGTGGTGACTTCCAGCAATGCGCCGCTGGCCAGCTGGTTGAGCGCCTTGCGCGTGCGCAGAATAGGCAGCGGACAATTGAGTCCACGGGCATCGAGTTTTTCTGTAGCGATGTTCATGATGGCCTCCTCGGTAAAAATGTAACGAACAGTACAATATACCTATATGCAATAATTCTAATGTTGTCAAGTCTTTTTGTACTGATTGGTATATAATTTCAGCAGATCGTGATATTGGAAAAGGTATGGCGAGAACGAAAGAATTCGACGAACGACAGGCGCTGGTCGCGGCGATGCTGGTGTTCTGGGAAAAGGGCTACGACGGGGCGTCCATACAGGACCTGGAGCAGGCAATGGGCCTGCGGCGTACCAGTATCTACAACGCCTTCGGCAACAAGCGCGCGATATTTCAGCGGGTGCTTGCCTGCTACAAGGAATCCGTCATGGCATCGCTGTTTGCCGCGATGGATAGCGCACCTGACATGCGTGAGGGTATCAGGCGCCTGTTAAATGCGGCACTGGACGTGAATTACGATGAACAATATCCCGGCGGCTGCCTGATCGTGCTGTCGGTACTGGAAAGCGGCCAGCATGACGTCGCATCGCGCGCATCGCTGGAAGGGTCGATGCAGGAGCTGAGGCAGGGTCTGAAACTGCGCATAGCGCGTGCAAAGCAGCGTGGTGAACTGCCGGCAAGCCTGGATGCGGGTGGCACCGCCACTACCATTGCGACCACCATGGCCGGCATGATGGTGCTGGGCAAGGCGCAGTTCCCGCGCAATACATTGAAAAAGACTATCAACCAGGTACTGGCGTTACTTGACTAGTCCATGCAGCACCAGGTCGGCATAGCCCACGATACCCAGCACCTTGCCGCGGTCGATGACCGGCGCATAGGAAAACCCGAGCATGTGAAACAGGCGCGCGCAGTAGCGTATGTTCATGTCCGGATCGACGCTGACGACCGGTTTGGACATGACCTCGTAGAGATTGACGCGTTCCGGAGCGCGCTTTGCAGACAACACCTCGCGCGCAACGTCAGACAAGAGCACGATACCGAATTCATCATTGTCATGCCGCTTGTCGATAATCAGCAGGCGTGAGTCATTTTGTTTCATCAGCCTGATTGCCTCATCGACCATCATCAGGCCATCGACCAGCTGGAAATGACTGGTCATGACATCCCTGACGCGTACCGGTACCTGTTTGCTCATAGTTTGTCCTCCACGGCCTTGTGTAACTTGATGACCTGCCGGTTGACACCCACGGCATCCTCGACGTCCAGCTGGAAGGCGATCCCGGTACCCGGATGGGCCTCGAAATCGCCTATTTCGGCGATCGTTTCAAGGATCTCGCGGCTCATGTGTTCCTCGACCAGGAACATCAGCATGTCGCGCTGTGTGTCCAGGCTCAGTCCCAGGAAAGTCTTCGCCGCCTCGATACCCTCACCGCGCACCTGGCTCAGCACGCTGGCACCGGTCGCGCCGGCCTCGCGTGCGGCGTCCATGACCACGTTGGTTTTACCGTCCTCGACCAGTGCAATAATCAGCTTGAAATGCATGCTTGGTTACCTCTCTGATAGTATTTGTCAGTTTATTTCGGATCCTGTTTCATGGCGTGCCGGAATTTTTCCTGCGGTAGGGTCTTCCTGACCACCATTCACTGAGCTTTGCATAGCCCATGACCGACATGATCGGAAACAGGCTGGCGAACGCGATCAGGCCGAAGCCGTCCAGCAAGGGGCTGCGGCCGGGGATGGTGCTTGCCAGCCCCAGCCCGAGCGCCGCGACCAGCGGGACCGTGACCGTCGAGGTCGTGACGCCGCCCGAGTCATAGGCCAGTGCGATGATCAGGCGCGGTGCATACAGGGTCTGGATAATCACGACGATATAACCGGCGATGATGTAGTAATGCAGCGGTGTGCCGGTGACAATACGAAAGGCGCCCAGCGCGATGCCGGCGGCAACGCCGATCGCTACCGCAATGCGCAGTCCCCACACACGCACGGCACCGGCCGAAACCTGCTGTGCCTTGATGGCGACAGCGATCAGCGCGGGCTCGGCAATGGTTGTCGAAAAACCGATGGCGGCCGCGAACAGGTAGACCCACACGTAATCCGACCATTGCAGCAAGACCGACGGTCCCGCAGCGCCGCCACTGATAAAGGCCGGGTCGGTCAGTTGCCTGGCCATGGTCCGGCCAAGTGGAAACAGTGCCTCCTTCAGGCCCACCAGGAACAGTGTCAGGCCGATGAGCACGTAGAGAAACCCGACCAGGACGTTCTTCAGGTTGGGTACACGCTGGCGCAGGACGAGCAGCTGGAAACCGAAGATGATCGCCGCAATCGGCAATACATCGGTAATCGTCGAAAGGCTGGTCTCGAAAAAATCCTTCAGCAGGTACATCACACGATCATCCCGTAGCCCATGACGAAGATCATCGGTGTGAGCGAGGCAAACGCGATCAGGCCGAAGCCGTCGACCATGGGATTGCGTCCGCGGATACTCTCGGCGAGTCCGATACCGAGTGCCGTCACCAGCGGTACAGTGACGGTGGAGGTGGTAACACCACCGGAGTCGTAGGCGATACCGATGATTTCAGGAGGCGCAAATGCCGTCATGATGACCACGCCGATATAGCCGCCGATGATGAAATACTGGATGGGCCAGCCGCGGACGATACGGTACACACCGGCCAGGATGGCGAGACCGACCGAAAACGCGACGGTGATGCGCAGACCGAGTGCATACTGTTCCAGCGCCGCCTGCTGTTTTTCTATGATCCCGCCTTCTGCGGCGATCTGCGCCGCCTCGGCGGCCACGGCAGTCAGTGCCGGTTCCGCAATGGTAGTGCCAAAACCCAGTGCAAAGGCAAACACGAGCAGCCAGGGGAGGTTAGCCTTTTTGGCAAAGGCATAGGCGATGGACTCGCCGATCGGGAACAGGCCCTGTTCCAGGCCGCGCACGAAAAACGCCAGCCCGAGAATCACCAGCAGGCAGCCGGTCAGGATACGGCCTAACTCCGGGAACGGCTGCTGAATGACGACGACCTGGAAGAAGGTGACTACCAGCACGATGGGCAGCAGGTCACGGACGCTGGAAAAAACCGAATCCAGAAACCGGCGCAGTTGATCCACGGCAGTTGATTCCTTCGCTTGTTATCGGGTCGCCATCACGGTTCGCAGCGTATCATGTACCGGGCATGAATTTTAAACCGGGTTAAAATTTTCATGCATAAAATCAGTCATGCACAGCGGTTGTAACAGGCACCGGCAACATGATGGTGGTTAGTGACAGGCTCGCTGCAGCTCACCGATCACGGGGATCACGGCCCGGTAGCGCCTCCGGCACGTTCATACCAGCCGCGAGTTGCATTGGCGATGGAGACCACGGACAGCATGACCGGTACCTCGACCAGCACGCCTACGACGGTGGCCAGCGCGGCACCGGACCCGATGCCGTACAGGCTGATGGCCGTGGCGACAGCCAGTTCGAAGAAGTTGCTGGCACCGATAAGGGCGGCGGGCGCGGCCACGGCATGCGCCACACCGAGCCGGCGGCTCAACAGGTAGGCCAGCCCCGAATTGAAATAGACCTGCAGGACGATCGGTACGGCCAGCAGCAGGATGATCAGCGGCTGGGTGAGGATCTGCCGGCCCTGAAAGCCGAACAGCAGCACCAGCGTCAGCAGCAGCGCCGTGATCGATACGGGCTGCAGTAAATGCAGCAGGCGATTGAGCCGTGCGACGCCCCCGGGACGGGCCAGCAGCCAGCGCCGCCACCCGCTGGCGAAGACCACCGGTATCACGATATAGAGGACGACCGAGAGTGCCAGTGTGTCCCACGGTACAGTAATCGAGGCCATGCCGAGCAGCAGGGCGACGATGGGCGCAAACGCGAACACCATGATCACATCATTGAGCGCAACCTGGGACAGCGTGAACCCGGGATGACCGTTGGTCAGGTGGCTCCAGACAAACACCATGGCGGTGCAGGGTGCCGCGGCAAGCAGTATCAGCCCGGCGATATAGCTGTCGATCTGGTCTGCGGGCAGCCAGTCCGCAAACAGCACGCGGATGAACAGCCAGCCCAGCAGTGCCATCGAAAACGGCTTGACGGCCCAGTTGACGAACAGCGTGACACCGACCCCGCGCATGTGCTGACGGACCTCGCGCAGTGCGTGAAAGTCGATCTTGAGCAGCATCGGCAGGATCATCAGCCACACCAGCACGGCCACCGGCATGTTGACGCGTGCAATTTCCAGCCCGCCGATGCTATTGAACGGGCCGGGAAACAGATGGCCCAGGAAGATGCCGGCCACGATGCACAGCAGCACCCACAGGCTCAGATAACGCTCAAAAAAACTCATGGTGTTTCATCTTCCTGTGCCAGTTGCGAACAGAACAGGCCGACGGCGCGGCCACGGTGGTGTACCGCTAAAGATCGGCCAGCAGCGTCAGTACACGCTGCCGGATGTCGTCACGGCTGGCGCGGAACACCTCCATGACCTTGTCATCACTGCCGGTGGCCCTGGCCGGATCGTCCAGCGGCCAGTGAAGCTTGCGCACGCGTGTCGGTACGGCCGGGCAGTGCTCGTCGGCATGACCACACACCGTGACCACGATATCCGCCGCCGCCAGCATGGCGTCCGTCACCCGGGTGGATTCCTGCCCGGAGATATCAATCCCCGCCTCCTGCATGACGGCGATGGCGCGCGGGTTCTTGCCATGCGCCTCGATGCCGGCCGACTGGACGGTGTGCCGGTCGCCGCCGAAGTGTCTTGCCCAGCCTTCCGCCATCTGCGAGCGGCACGAATTACCGGTGCACAGGAACAGGATGTTCATGGGCTAGCAGCAGGTGGAGCCGGTGACCGGGACGCAGCAACTGCTGCTGTCCTTGGCATCGCTGTTGAAGGTCGGGATGCTTTCCAGGGTGTGGAAGGACTCCCAGGCGATGCCCTGCGGATCACGGGTCCAGTACTTGTCGGAGCGGGCATAACAGCAGGCGGCAGCGTCCTGCCGGGATCCGTCAATGCCGGCCTGCTCCAGGCGGCCGCGGATCGCGGCCAGTTCGGTCTCGTCTTCCGTCTGGATGCCGAGATGGTCCAGGCCGGGTGCGCTGCCGCGGCTGGAGATGGCGAAGTTCACGGCCGGATCGGCCAGTTCCCACTTCGCGTAGTCGGGTTTGCTCACTACGGGTGCCGTGCCGAACAGGGTGGAATAAAAGCGGATGCTCTGCCCGAGATCGGCTACGGCGATATGGATGTGCATGCGGGACATGGGAATCTCCTTGACAGTATTCAGGCGCAGCATTCCGCGCCCGGGCGGTTTGGCATGTCTTTCAGGGCGGCGCGATCGCTGCGAAACGGTTCGCTGCCTGCGTTGCCCAGCAGGGTATGGTGCAGGATATTGCGCGCCCAGTCAGGAAGCGCCGGGTCGATGCGGTAATATATCCACTGTCCCTCACGGCGTGCCAGCAACAGGCCGGTCTCGCGCAGGTGTGCCAGGTGGCGCGAGATCTTCGGCTGCGACAGGTTCAGCGCATGGGTCAGTTCGCACACGCACAGCTCCTGTTCGGCGGCCAGCAGCATCAGGGCGCGCAGGCGCGTCGCATCCGACAGCATCTGGAACAGGGTATCGGGCGTGCTGATCATGCGGGCAATATATGCCCAACCATATATATGGTCAAGCATATATTTATCTGTCAAAATATATTTATTATAAATACAGCAAGTTATGATTAGCGCTAGAAGTGGGGCTTGACCGGGGCGTCCTTGAATCGCTGTATGCTTGCCAGGATTTCCTCGCGTGCGGCATCGAGGCCATCCCAGCCCTCGAGCGTTACCCACTTGTTCGGCTCCAGGTCCTTGTAGTGTTCGAAAAAATGCGCAATGGAGGCAGGCAGCTCCGGCGGCAGCTCGTCGAGCGAGTCGACGTGGCGGTAATGGGTTGAGAGCCTGTCGATCGGTACCGCGAGGATCTTGGCATCCGGGCCTGACTCGTCGGTCATGCGCAGAATGCTGATCGGGCGGCACTGGATCACCGCGCCGCTGATCAACGGCACCGGGGTCACCACCAGCACGTCGACCGGGTCGCCATCCTCGGACAGGGTGTGCGGGATGTAGCCGTAGTTGCACGGGTAATGCATGGCGGTATCCATGAAGCGGTCGACAAACATGGCCCCGGTTTTCTTGTCGACCTCGTATTTTACCGGGTCGCTGTGTGCCGGTATCTCGATGATGACATTGACATTGTCCGGGACATTTTCGCCGGACGGGACTCTGTCGAGGTTCATGGCGGTACCTGTCGCACTGGTTAAGGGTCCATCTGCAGGAATATTCGGGCCGCTGGCCCTCACCCCTGCGGGGCCGCCGTCGCTGCGCGACGGCGTTCTGCGCCACCTTCCGGTGGCTGGTCGAACCTGTTTCACAGGTTCGCTTCCTGCCAGTCGAACCGGGACAGCCCCGCACCTTCCGGTGCGGCCCTGTCATTGTAATTGGCGCGCCCGACAGGAATCGAACCTGTGACCTTCGGTTTCGGAAACCGACACTCTATCCAACTGAGCTACGGGCGCTTTTGCATTCTCTCCGGTGGACGGTACAGCAATTTGCCATTCCCGGGCAGAGGCAGGCAAGGATAACGCCTGCCATCAGGCGGGTCCATGGCGGTGTTGGCTGGCTTGGCAGGGAAAGACGCAATTTCACGTGCCCGGCCTTTTCAGTATAATCCGGCCCACCTGGCAGCCGGGGCCACTGCAAACCGACGCCGCAACAGTACTGCAACGAATTCAGGAGATTACCTTGAGTCAGGATAAACAGTTCTACTCCACATTTTTCACCATCATGGGCGGCCTCGCGGTGCTCGCTATCATACTGGTCATGATCGCCAGCAATCTGACCAGCGAGGTGACTGAATACATGCCGGATGACGTGGTGATCGAAAACATCAAGCCGGTCGGACAGGTGAACGTGGCCGGCGAATCGACGCCGCAACCGGCACCGGCCGAGACAGCCGGTATGGCCAGCGCCGCCACTGAACCGAAATCAGGCGAGCAGGTCTACAACAGCAACTGCGTGGCCTGCCACGCGTCCGGCGCGGCCGGAGCCCCGAAACTGGGTGACGCCGCCGCCTGGGCGCCGCGCATTGCCAAGGGTGTGGACGCGCTGATGGTCAGTGTGACCAACGGCCTGAATGCCATGCCCCCCAAGGGCCTCTGCATGGCGTGTTCCGATGCCGAGCTCAGGGCCACGGTCGACTACATCGTCTCTAAAAGCCGGTAACGAACACCGCTCGGACACTGAAAGGGCTGCCAGGCGCAGCCCTTTTTTGTTGTCTGCGGTAATGCCGGGAGAGTAGTTCCGGCCGGTGGCAGTAACACGCTGGCTGCAGCCTCGCGCCGCGGCCCATCCCTGCCGCTGAAATGCCGGCAGAGTCTAAAGTTAAACTTTAATACAACGATATCGTCTATATATATTAGTTCAAGCATCGCCGCCTGTTCGCTGATATTGCCCATCCTGGCCGGCCGGAGTCACAGAACATGAGTACCTCACGCATGTTAGCGCTGCAACAGTCATCCCTGCTCGATGGCACCAACGGCGCCTGGCTCGAGGGCTTGTACGAAAGCTGGCTGCACGATCCGGGTTCGGTCGACGAACGCTGGCATGTCTGGTTCCAGGCATTGCCCCAGGTGAATGGCGTGGTCGTCGACGATGTCTTCCATTCCGAGTTGCGCGATGAATTCTCGCGACTGACCGGTCACCTGCGCGGTCACCGCATCGCGCGCGTCACCGAGTCGCGCCTGGAGTATGAACGCAAGCAGGTGCGTGTGCTGCAGCTCATCAATGCCTATCGCTTTCGCGGCCATCAATATGCCAGGACCGACCCGCTGCAGCAGCTGGATGAAACACCCGCGGGCGAACTTGATCTGCGCTATCACGATCTTTCGGAGGACGATCTCAATAGCGTGTTCCGGACCGGATCGCTGGTCGGGCCTGAGAAGGCGACCCTCGAGAACATCCTCATCGCACTCAATCGAACCTATTGCGGGACCATCGGTGCGGATTACATGCACATCTCCGAGACGGAGGAAAAGCGCTGGATCCAGCAACGTCTCGAAAGTGTGCAGTCGCATCCCGGGATTACACCCGAAAAACAACAATGGCTGCTGCAACGCCTGACCGCGGCAGAGGGTATCGAGCGCTACCTGCATTCGAAATACGTCGGGCAAAAACGTTTTTCCCTGGAAGGCGGCGAGAGCCTGATACCTCTTATGGGTGAACTTGTCGACCGTGCCGGCGAGCAGGGTATTAAGGAAATCGTGATCGGCATGTCGCATCGAGGCCGGCTTAACGTGCTGGTCAACATACTGGGCAAGCTGCCCTCGATGCTGTTCTCGGAATTCGAGGACCAGCACAGCAAGGAACTGACTTCCGGCGATGTCAAATACCACCAGGGCTTTTCATCGAATATCACCACGACCGGTGGCCAGGTGCACCTGGCGCTGGCGTTCAATCCCTCGCACCTGGAGATTGTCTCGCCGGTTGTGCAGGGTTCGGTGCGGGCGCGCCAGCAACGCTACCGCGACAGCGAGGGTGAGCGCATCCTGCCGGTGGTGATCCACGGAGACTCCGCCTTCGCCGGCCAGGGCGTGGTCATGGAGACATTCAACATGTCCGGGCTGCGCGGCTTCACGACGCACGGCACCGTGCATATCGTGGTCAACAACCAGATCGGTTTCACCACCAGCCAGGCCAAGGATGCGCGCTCGACACTTTACTGCACCGATGTCGCGAAGATGGTCAATGCACCGATCTTCCACGTCAACGGCGACGACCCGGAAGCCGTGCTGTTCATCACCCAGCTGGCGCTGGACTATCGCATGACTTTCAGGAAGGATGTCGTGATCGACCTGGTCTGTTACCGGCGCCATGGACACAACGAGGCCGACGAGCCGGCGGCAACCCAGCCGACGATGTACCATGACATCCGTAACCTGCCAACCACGCGGACGCTCTACGCAGACAAGCTGGCAGACCAGAAAGTGGTCGCTGCGGAGGCTGCCGATGCGATGGCATTGCAGTACCGCTCCCTGCTGGATGCCGGTGAAAGCGTTACACCCTCCGTCATTCTCGGCCAGCCGGTCGACGCAGCCGTTGCGGTGAAATGGAAAAGCTATCTCGGCCATACCTGGGATCAGCCGTGCGATACCACCATCAGCAAGCAGACACTGGCCGGGCTGGCTGATCGCCTGCAGCAGCTGCCGGTCGGTTTCGAGCTGCACCCGCGCGTCGCCAGGATCATGGAGGACCGTCGCAAGATGGCGGCCGGTGCGCTGCCCGCCGACTGGGGTTTTGCCGAGTCGCTGGCCTTTGCGAGTCTGCTGCATGACGGTTATCCGATCCGGATTACCGGGCAGGACAGCGAGCGCGGCACCTTCTTCCACCGCCATGCGGTTTTGCATAACCAGAAAAACAACGACATCTGGGTGCCGCTGAAAAATATTGCCGACGGGCAGCCGCACTTCCTGATATTCGATTCGATGCTGTCCGAGGAGGCAGTGCTGGCATTCGAATACGGCTATGCCACAACCGAGCCTGAAACCCTGACCATCTGGGAGGCACAGTATGGCGACTTCGCCAATGTCGCGCAGGTGGTGATTGACCAGTTCATCACGTCGGGCGAGGCAAAATGGGGGAGGCTGTGCGGACTGACCCTGCTGCTGCCGCATGGCTACGAGGGTCAGGGTCCGGAGCATTCCTCTGCGCGGCTCGAGCGTTTCCTGCAGTTATGCGTCGATCATAATATCCAGGTATGTAATCCGACCACGCCGTCCCAGATGTTTCACATGCTGCGCCGGCAGATGATACGGCCGTTGCGCCGGCCGCTGGTGGTCATGGCGCCGAAAAGCCTGCTGCGTCACAAGCTGGCCACCTCCACCATGGACGAGCTTGCCGAGGGCCAGTTCCAGCCGGTGATCGGCGACACCGAGGCAGCCGACAAGTCGGCCATCAGCCGCCTCGTGATGTGCAGCGGGCGGGTCTACTACGATTTGCTGGAGCGCAAGCGTGCCGAACAGCTCGATCATGTGGCACTGTTGCGCGTCGAGCAGCTGTACCCTTTCCCCTGGCGTCTGTTGCGCGAGGAACTGGCGCGTATGCCGAATGTACGCGAACACGTCTGGTGTCAGGAAGAGCCGCAGAACCAGGGTGCGTGGTACGCGACGCGCCACAAGTTCGAGGAACTGATTGGCGCTGAAAACAAACTTATCTATACTGGCCGCGCTGCACTGTCGGCGCCGGCGGTAGGTTATACCAGTGTGCATGTACAGCAGCAGGAGCAGCTGGTGGCGCGGGCACTGGGCCTTGAAGCCGACTGATCTTGCCGGGTTATATCCACTGATGATGTGTAACCGCCAACAACAGGGACTGATGATTCGATATGGTGACTGAAGTCAAGGTGCCAGCACTCCCGGAATCAGTCAGTGACGGCGTGGTGGCCTGCTGGCACAAGCAGCCGGGTGACATCATCAGGCGCGACGAGGCACTGGTTGATATCGAGACCGACAAGGTCGTACTGGAGGTGCCGGTACCCGAGGACGGTGTGCTCGAGAAGATCTTTATCGGGGATGGCGGCACGGTTGTTGCGGACCAGGTGATCGCCACGATCAGGCCCAA
>Ga0307423_1002243_pt1 | contig 10975 bp, 7 predicted proteins | sample SalMarWE160310MG_FD_202154 | JGI IMG/M metagenome (GOLD analysis project Ga0307423, IMG submission 202154) | Salt marsh sediment microbial communities from the Plum Island Ecosystem LTER, Massachusetts, United States - WE1603-10 | ecosystem: Environmental > Aquatic > Marine > Intertidal zone >...
GAACATTAATATTAAAACGTTAGATGAAAAATTTGTTTCTTTAATCTAATTCTACAATTTTATTATTTTTTAAATTCCAACGACATTTCATGACTTATAGTTGTAATTTTTTGATAGATGTCCCTCAAAACAATCATAAACGCTTTATTTTCAATAGTTTGAGGAACTCCCAAATTCTCAATAGTTTCTATCAATTTTCCGGGCTTTTTAATGCTAAATCCAATATCTTGATTATTATCAGAAAGCTGTTTAGATAATTCTTGGATAGAAATTTTTGGGACATTAAATTTAAACTCAACACTTTTAGCATTAGAAACGTTTTCGGACTTATTTTTACCTTTTAGTGATGGTGATAAACTAAGATCATCAAGAATATTTTCTTTAGACTTCCCTCGAAGTTCTAACAATAAAAAAGGATTATAATCGATAACACGAGTAAGATATAGAATTACCGCAGCAATGTGTTTGCATGGAACTGCTTTATCAGGGCAAGAACATGTCGAATCCAATCCATTAGATGCATCAGGGTAAAGGGAATATCCATTTTTTTCGAAAATATCGATGATATTTTGAGGAAGGAAACCCTCCAATAATTCTATGAGGAAAAACATTTTCATTGATAACTCTTTAACTATGATATTCCATCCTTCATCGGGGATAAGTTTAAAATTTATTTTCACTCGATAAGGCGTAGGGGCAGTACCCTGTACAGTAGCAAATATCTGACCTGCCCTAAGTGAGAGATTATCTATGCGTTCTTCATCTTTAGCATATTCAATTCCTCTTTGCATTCTAAATGGACGCCCAATTTGCAAGTTTGAGATTATCCATTCTCTTCCCCAAGGTGTTTTTGCATAATTGATTAGGTTTTTTTTAATTTCCTCAACTTCTTCTCGGGTTTTTTGTTTTTCATAATCTGTTTTCCTATGAGGTGGATCTTTTTTCTTGAGTCTTCTATTATCCATGAAATATTTTTTTCTATCCATTTTTTTCTATCCCCTTTTTCAATCACTTAAATTTAACAGGTTTCTTAATTTATTATCATCTAAATCTGAGATCCAAGATTCTCCTGTAGACGCAACTATCTTTTCAGCTAACTCACGTTTTTCCTCCAAGAGATCGTTTATTTTTTCTTCGATTGTTCCCTTTGTAATAAATTTATATACATTTACAACTGATTTTTGACCAATTCGATAAGCTCTGTCTGTTGCTTGGTCTTCTACAGCTGGATTCCACCATCTGTCTATATGTATAACAGTTGTTCCTTGAGTGAGGTTGAGACCTGTACCTCCAGCTTTTAGTGATAGTATTAAAATCGGAGGGCTTTCTAATTCGACTGATTGGAATTGATCAACAATTTCCCTTCTCTTGCTTTCTCGTACTCCTCCGTGAAAATAAAGTATATCAAAATTGTAATATTTTTCAAGAACCTTTTGTAAAATGTCTCCCATTTGAGTGAATTGAGTAAAAATCAAGATTTTTTCGCCATTTGAAAGGACCTCATCAGACATTTCAATCAATCTCTCTAATTTTTGTGATTGAGATATGAACTCCTGTAAATTATTTTCTATGTCTATTGATCCGATATTTTCTTTAAGATACTGAGAAGGATGATTACAAATTTGCTTTAATTTTACTAATAAACTTAAAATTAATCCTCTTTTTTTCCTTTTATCTGAAGCGATATCATCAATTTCCTTCAACGTATTTTCTACAAGTTCTCTATACAATTTAACTTGAGTTTCGGTCAAATCAACGATAACTTTCATTTCATTTTTATCCGGCAAGTCCTTGATAACATTTTTATCAGATTTTACCCGACGTAAGATGAAAGGAGCAATAATTGATTTTAATTTCTCAATATTATCTTGATTTTGAAATCGTTCAATTGGGATGACGTGATTGTTATGAAATTCTCTTCTCTTCCCTAAAAGACCAGGATTTAAAAAATTAAAAAGAGACCATAATTCTAGCAATCGATTTTCAATTGGAGTACCACTCAAGCAAATTCTAAATTGTCCTTTGAGTTTATTTATGGCCCTTGTTTGTTGTGATGTATAATTTTTTATATTTTGACTTTCGTCAACGATGATACCACTAAAATCAATAGATTCTAATAAATTAATATCGTTTCTCAGCGTTCCATAGGAAGTAAGGATTATTTTGTGTGGTTTAAGAAACTCATGAATTCCACTTGCATCATTAATCCGAGATGGTCCATAATGGAGCATTATTTCCAAACTGGGAGCAAATTTCCGTAATTCACGATGCCAATTAAATAAAATTGAGGTAGGACAAATAATGATTACATTTCCTGGCTTATTTGGATAATTTTTCTCTAGATAACATAGAAATGCAATCACTTGGATTGTTTTTCCAAGACCCATATCATCAGCAAGACATAATCCAAAATTAAATTTCGTCATGTTGCCCATCCAATTTAGACCTTCTTGTTGATAATTTCTTAATTTGCCATTGAATGATGAGGGACAAGGAATGGCTTTAAAAGAATCAACTGAACGTAATTTATTAATAATATCATTGAACTCACCTTCAATTATTACATTATATTCAGTACCATTTTCTTGTAATTGAACCTTCCCAAGTAATCCTATTTTAAGGACGTCCATATAATTTTCGAGATTAAAGTTATTAACCTGTTTAAAATCATCTATAGACTCTTGATCTACTAAAATCCATTTACCTTTCAAATTTATTAAAGGTTCTTCTGAATTAATTAAGTTAATGAAATCTTCTTTAGAAATTTGCTTTCCTTCGATGCTAGCTTCCCATTTGAAATCAAACATAGAATGAACATCGAAAATTGAAGGCAAATTTTGAAAATTTCCTTCTTTTGTCTTTAAATCACTCTTTGAACGAATGATTAGTTTAGCAGATAACCTTTGTTTTCCATCTCTTCTGAAAACCTCTGGGAGAATGACGTTAAATCCACTTTGAATCAATAAATCTTTTGGGTATTTTAGAAAATCAATCACTTCAGATGATCTTAGTAAAATTTCCTCTTGAATGTTTTCTGTTAAAGCTCTCTTTATAGGGGGAAATATTTTTGAAGCTGTACCGAATGCCTTTAAAATTATCTCTAAAAATTCTCCTTTATTATCAATAATTTCTAGAAATTCAAGTTTCTTTTGATTACTTTTTTCCCATAAATGATTTAAAGGAAGATTTTGCGTTCCATCTTGAAAGGAAAGATAAATTGATAACGACCACTCATTTTTTGGAGTTTTTGGATATTTTAATTCTAAATTGAATATAATGCCATGTTTTAATGTAAATCCTCTTGCAGAATGAGTCCAATTTTTAATCAAAATGGGTAGAACCGTTTCATGAAAGGATTGTATTTTAAAATTTGAATCCTTCATGATAATAGATTTAAGAAATTTATAATCCCAAGATGCTCTATAACCGGGACTTTTTTCTTTTTTAAGTTCCTTACCATAAAATTCGATAAAAGTAGAGAATTTTATATTATTTAGGGTTGATCTTATCAAGTAGTCCCCAATTTGGTTTATAAAGAATGAAAATAGATAAGCTGGATGCCATAACCCACTAGTTTTATAATTACCATTAATTTGAATGAAATCGATAGGAAGGCAGAAAGCAGACCAAGAAGCTCTCTTTAATATTGTTTGAAATCGATCTCTATCATTTTGAGATTTTAATATTAGATTCCACTTCCCGCAATACCCTTTATTTTCGCAAGTTTCTAAACTGGGTATAAATTGTCCTTTATTTAACAATTCAAAAACTAATTTTGATAAAAAAGACCAAGTCTTAATTGAATTGCTATAATGCTTTATGCCTCGATTTAAATCATCTATAATTTCCATTTGAAAAAGTAACTTTACAGCAGGTCCGATGGGCATGATTTTTCCAATGCAAGATGATATTTCAAGATATTCTGGTGATTTTTTTTGGCTAAACTCATATACATTTATCAAGGAAGGAATTGCTAAGTTTATATTACAACTAAGAAGTTTTTCAACAGGTATGTTTGGAAAGATTTTTAATATTTGCTCTGAAAGGAACTCCTCTGAAATATTTGAAGGAATCCATAAAATAAAGAAGTTGGAATCTATAGGTAAATCAGGTTCTTTCGAAATCAATTGAAATCCACTCAGAGGCTCATTCCAATATGATGAGGGAATATATATTAATTCTAGATTATTAGAAAATTTCACGTTTTAGTAGGGCTCCAAGTCGTAATAGTTATCTTTTTTTAAATACGATATAATAGTAAAGAATAGAATTAATCATTAATTTAAAATCAAATTAAAACACTTGATTTGGTGTTTAATAAGTAAGAGGAAATTATTATGGATAAATTCGACCTAATTAAAAAAGTCTTAAAAGCGGAACCCACTGAGAAAGTACCCTATGCAATTTGGAAACACTTTCCTGAGTTCGATAAAACTCCTGAAGGTCTTTTCGAAGCGCATATGAATTTTCAAAAGAAATTCGATTCTGATATAATGAAAATCTCTGTCTCCGGTCGTGCTTTTGCATCTGATTTTGGAGCGGAAGTGGGTGGCTATGATCCAGTTTCGGGTTCCAGAATTGGTGTAAAATATCCAATTGAGTCGCTAGAAGATTGGTGGAACGTTAAAAATACTGATATAACCGAGGGTGAATTCGGAAAACAGATTGAAGCAATGAAATTAATTCATCGGGAGGTTGAGGGTAAAATACCAACTATGATGACGGTTTTTTCTCCATTAATGGTTGCCTCTGAAATCGATCAGAACGTTGTTTCGCACTATAGAAAGGATCCTCACCCCATTTATGAACAATTTAAAATAATAATTACAGCAATGACTGAATTTACGAACGCATCTTTCGATGCGGGAGTTGACGGTATATTCTTAGCAACTCAACATTTTAACAACAGATTAACCGATAAAGAGCGAATGGAACTCGAATTTAGACCACTGAAGTCCCTCATTAAAAAAACCATAAAGAAAAACAACTTTGTAGTCCTCCATCTCCATGGCGATGAACCCGATTATAAAATGGCATCAAAATTGCCAATAGACGCTATTAATTGGCATGATCAACAGACAACACCGTCACTTTCCGAAGCAAGAGTGATCTTTAAGGGAGGCCTGCTCGGAGGATTAGATGCAGAGTCTTGGAAAGATATCTCCGATCCAAGAAGTATTTCTTCATTGATCACTTCGGTTTATGAAAGCTTCGAGGGTTCAGGGTTAATCATCTCTCCCGGGTGCGTCATTCCTCAGTTTGTTAGCGATTCAATAATTGAAGCAGCAGTATTCACAATTAAAAATCTCAAAAAGTAATTAGCTTAAGAATTATAATACCAATTATTAAAAGAAGAGCTGTTTTTTGAAAATTAACTTGTAGCTGGATAAAAGAAGAATCTATTTAAAGTGAATAATAAGTGAAAAAGGAAACTCAAACATATAATCCTCCACCAATTTCTTCGAAGTATAACGGTCCGAAATTTGATGCTCACGTTCATTTAGGGAACATGAAAGGTTTAGCTAACTTAATCAAATTCAGAGAAGAATTTAACATAAAGAAATCCGTTGGTATTGTCTGGGACGATGATAACGAAGAATTAGAAACAAAATTCCCTGATAAGTTCGTGTTAGCGAAATATTTTAGAAATAAACACATGTTTATCCCAAATTCGGATCCCAAATTGTTAACAGACGAAATTGAGAAAATTCATAATCAAGGATTTCCAATCGTTAAATTCTGGTTTGGACCGCGAGTAAGAGACTATATAAAAGAATACTATAAGATAGAAGCAAAAGAAATCCATTTATCTGATAGCTTTTTTAAATCTATATTCGCAAAGATGGAAGAGCTAGGATTATATTTATTAATACATGTGGGCGATCCTGATCTGTGGTACGAGAAAGTATATCAACCGGTGAGTCGATATGGTACAAAAAAAGAACATTTAGATGATTTTGAAGAGATTTTATCAAGTTTCCCAAAATTAAAAGTACTGCAAGCACACTTTGGGAGTCAACCAGAAGATCTAGAAAACTTATCGCGATGGTTTGAATCATATCCGAATTATTATGTTGATACTTCTTCAGCGAGATGGATGGCACGAGAGCTTGGGAAATATCCTGAAAAGGCAAGAGAATTTTTTATTAAATATTCTGATAGGATTCTATTTGGAACTGATATCGTGCAGGATCGAAATAAACCGATTTCTACTTACTATCAGACGCGGTATTATACGTTCCAAGCACTATTAGAGACCTCAGTTAGAGATTTACCCTTACCATTTCCGGACCCTGAAAATGACAATAATACTAAAATCAACGGGTTAGATCTTCCTCTTGATGTATTAAAGAAGATTTATTGGGAAAATGCGAACAAGTTCTTAAAACTTGCGTGAATGTCATATTTTATATAAAAATTTCCTTTCCCGGAGGAAGCCATGGTTTATAAATTTTTAAATAATCCTTAAAGAAATTAGATAATCCGTCATTTAAACTTAAATCTATCCAATGAAATACTGCCTCTTGTCCGGATTTCTCCTTAGAGATTTTACCGAACATATTGCTTAAATAACTTGAAACTATATTTTTATCTTCGGGGGATATATCGGTCTCTTGGAAATTTATTAATATGTTTTCAAGACGTGTCATATGCGATTTAAAGTTTGTCAATAATTCGATTACTTCTACCCGATCATGAACGTAAGCATTAGGCTTATTGAGTAATTTATTAAACTTCCCGAGGTTTTTCATCAAACCTTTAATACTATCTAAAAAACCAGGTATGTTTAATTTGACTAAATCTCGCTCCAATTTCCTTGTTATAAATGTATTCATTGTTACTTTATTATAAAAATAAATGACTGGCAAAGAGATAGAACTATCAAATTGTTTAATTAGTGGAATTCCCATTGTATAATATCTAGTCTCACCTGTACCTGCAATATGTATTGCTGGGTTAATGGTTTTTGAAATTAAATATTGTCGTGATTCGACTCTGGGAGTCAAAAAGGGAATATGCTCAGAAAGATTGGGGTTATCTTTTTCGATGCTAAAATCTATTAGATTCCCACAATGATTGCATTTGCATTTAGTAAGGATGATGGATGGATATTCTTCACAAGATAATTCCAATCTCCTGCTGTAACACTCTTCATTATTGCACTCATAAAAAAAAGGAACAAAATCACGATTGATTTCTCTTAAGGGAGGATGAATTTTATTATTTATAAAATCATTTCTCAAATCTATATAAGTGTCAATGTATTTCTTTTGATTCTTTAATAAGGTCTCATAAAAAGGCACTAATAACTTCTTAAATTCTAAATCTGAAGCAGATATGAAAAGATATCCGTGATCAAAAATAATGTTGGAAATTGTCCCAATTATATTGATAAACCAATCTGTATAGTTCTTTGAATTATTATGTGTGATTTTAATTAACCGAAGTGCTTCCTCTAACCGTTCTTCTAATAATTTCTTATGCCAGTTATCCTCTAAGCAAGAATTAATAGAATTAATATATCTTTTTCTTATTTCTTGGAACTGTTCCGAGAGGTAAGATACAGATGGTAACGGAAGATCTTTAATTCGCATTCCAAGAAACTTCTTTTCTATTTCATGATCTATTGAAATTGAAAATCCACTAGCTGAATCGCTTTGTGAAAATTTAGTCTTTATTAGTTCTGAATGAATTTTATCATAATCAGCAACATAAAAAATTGGAACAATATTTTTATCAATATTCGCAAATGCTGCTCCACATCCAATTTTATTAAAAAGAAATCTTTCCCCACCTAAAAATTTAGGCTGATGTGCGACTTCCAAGCTCAAGCTATTAGTATTAGTTAGAAAGTTATCCAAATGACTCTTAGCTTTTTCAGTCATTAGACTATATTTGTTATTTGTGTTTTCAAATATCTTTCCTAATGCTAATTTTATTTCATTGTTATTTGCATTTTTTCTTATTTCTCGGTTTCTTTTTTTGGCCAGTAAAATGGCATCATTCATTGATTGAGGTATGAGATCGTCCATCCCTTCAGAAATCCAAGATTTTTTTCCTTCTAAAGCATATGCCAAGTAATATTTCAGTGGATCTTCAAATTTATCATTTGACATTTTTATTTTACCTATAATTTTAAATTAGCAAAATCCACAAGTAAATATTCAGAATTAATAAATCCTTCAGCATAGTCTACACCGACTTGATATCCCAAATATCCTGCTCTTTCTCTTATATAATCAAATATTCTTAAATTCTTTTTGTTATCAAAAAACTGCGATTTATAAGCTTTAAGAGCATTTACTTTTTCTTCAATAGAATCAGAAATATCGATTAAAAAGTCTAATTTTCGATTCTTCTCTTTTAGATGTGAGTGATCAAAATAAAAGACATATTTTGGATAATGCTCGGTATATGTGGATTCGGTTTTTGTTAGTTTTGCCTGAAATTTAGCGGCGTTTACAATCTGATGACAAGCTATATGGTCTGGGTGCCAATCATTGCAGGGATGGGTAATGAGAATATTTGGTTTATATTTTCTAATTATTTCAGAAACTTCTTTTCTATTCTCGATTGTATTTTCAAGATACCTATTTGTCATGTTGAGAGTAATTCTTATATCCAAATGCAGAATCTCAGAAGCTGCTTTCGCCTCAGCTAATCTTTTCTCAACAGTACCGAATGGGGTAGGTTCTCCATTTGAAAGATCTAAAACCCCTATTTTTTTGCCTTTTTTCTTATAATGGGCAATAGTTCCTCCACATCCGATTTCTGCATCATCTGGATGGGCTCCGATCACTAAAATATCTAATTCAATGTCCATTTTAATTTACCAATAATTCTCCAATTTGTGTAAATATTTCTTCTTGTATTTTTTTAAAATTATATTTATTAATTTCATCCACACTATTGAAATAGTTTGAAAAAATTGTTTTAAAAACGTTAATCTTTATTTTTAAAGGAGTCCCTAAGATTGATTCAATTAGGTGAATATATTTTTCAATCCTTTCCTCCCCTTTCTTAAACAAAAAACTTTCTTTAGCATTTTTTAAAACTGCATCCCTATCTTTATATATTACTGGAACAGCTTTTTCAAAAACATTATATCCTTTTTTAATTGATTTAATCCAAATTTCTATGGGAATTTCATAGCCGAATACTTCTAATTCCAAATCATTAATTGCATTACATTCATATGCCTTTAGTCCACAAAATGCATCTGTAATAGAAAGTCCGAGCGTATTGAGAATTCCCGTGATGATCGTGTTGACAAGGAATCTATCTTTCCAAGGTTTTTGCCAATAATTATCTGCATTTTTGTATCTAGATCCAGAAATAATTTGTTCAGTTGGATTTTTAAGGATTTGATCAATAAACTTGTATAAACATTTTGGTTCATGTTGACCATCCATATCGAACGATATTATCCAAGAAAATTTCATTTCTTTAGCGTATTTAAAACCTCTTATAAGTGTATAGCCATAACCCTTATTTTCTTTAAAGTTAATAATTGTAAAATCAGATTGTTGGATGTCTTTCTTTAAAATTTGCTTGGTTCTATCAGTAGAACCATCATTAATGATAAGAATTTTCAAATTAATCTCGGTTCTTTTCTGCAAATTTTGTTTTACATTATGAAGATGTTCTAATATATGTTCAATATTCTCTTCCTCATTGTAACAGGGGATAAGCAGAAGAATGTCGATTTTCATCTGAAAGCTGTTCATTGCATGCGAAGGATCTTAAATGAATCAATACATCTTTCTTTTTAAAACAAGACAAAAGCTATTAATTTTATCATTATACCTAAGAAGAAATACTTTTCCTTGATCTGATTATGAATTATATATAAAATAAGGGGCTAGTATATAGAATAAATACAGATTAAAGACAAAACCTACTAACACTTAAAACACTCCTCTAATTATGTGCTTTGCCTCAAGAAACATTCAAAAAACATCTTCTCTAAATTATTAATTTCAAGTTTAAATTTCTGGATTTAAAAATAAATTCCAAAGAAAAGAGGTTTTAAAGATTCAGTTAAAATTCTCATCGACCGCTTGCATCCTAAGTTTGATTAAGATCTGAAAAATCTCAAAAAATAATAATATTAAGGGTTTCAAGTAGTTTCGTTTATTTAAGTACGTTTTTCTCTAATATTTCTTTGTCAATTTTTACTCCTAAACCTGGTTTATCAATTGCTTCAACAAATCCTTTTTCACATTTGATAGGTTCTTCGAGTACTTGGAATTCCTCAGGTATAAAAGGAAATTCACACCATTCACAGCGAGATGACATTATGAAATGTAGATTAGCCGCCAAAATGTGACCAAATCCAAAAATGTGAGGAATACAGCGAACTCCTTTCACTTCTGCCATTGCATCGATTTTTTTCAATTGTAGAAAACCCCCACTACGAGTAACATCTGGTTGAATGATATCAAAACAATCTTTAGAAAGAACGTCCTCAAAACGGAAAATACCCATATCATTTTCTCCCCCAGCAATTTGAATTGGAGATCTTTCCTTTAATTTGGCAAGCCCATTCAAATTGTCTGTAGGAATTGGTTCTTCTAACCACTCAATATCATATTTATAGCAAATTTTTGCTATTTTTAAAGCCTCATTGACGGACTGGTAAGCAGAATTTGCGTCAACCATTATGTTTATGTCAGAAAACGCATTTCGAACGTCTTTGATGAGTTGTTCATCTTCTTTAATGCCATTCCCAATTCGGAGTTTAACTGCTGTAAATCCGCCAAGTTCTGGTTTTAAAGCCGATTCAACTGCACCCACTGCTGCTTTTGCTTTGTACCCCCGAGGCATGGACGCGTAGCATTTAACCTTCTTCTTACGACCTCCAAGTAATTTATATATTGGTTGTTTAGTAGCTTTTCCTATTATATCCCAGCAAGCTACTTGGATTGCAGAAGTTGCTTGGGGAATTCCAAACATGATTCGATTGCTATTTTGG
>Ga0307423_1002244_pt1 | contig 10971 bp, 8 predicted proteins | sample SalMarWE160310MG_FD_202154 | JGI IMG/M metagenome (GOLD analysis project Ga0307423, IMG submission 202154) | Salt marsh sediment microbial communities from the Plum Island Ecosystem LTER, Massachusetts, United States - WE1603-10 | ecosystem: Environmental > Aquatic > Marine > Intertidal zone >...
CATGGACATACGACAAACAGCGGGTAATGGCGCACCGGGCAATCGTTCAGTCGCCCTGCGTCACGCGCAGGACTTCTTCGACCGAGGTGAGGCCCTCCAGCACCTTGCGCCAGCCGTCCTGCCGGATACTCGGCGAGTTCTTGCGTGCATCGCGTTCCAGTTCCTGTTCGCTGGCGCCATCGTGAATCATGGCGCGCATGGCATCGTTGAGTGTTACCAGCTCGTAGATGCCGGTACGCCCGCGATAACCGAGCTGGTTACAGGTCGGGCAGCCACGCGGGCGATACAGGGTCGGCGGGTTGTCCGTGGCAAGACCCATAGCCGCACAATCGGCCGGGCCTGCCGTGTAGGGATCCTTGCAATCATCACACAGCACGCGCACCAGGCGCTGCGCCAGCACGCCGATCAGGCTCGATGAGAGCAGGAAGGGCTCGACCCCCATATCACGCAGCCGGGTCACCGCACCGACGGCACTGTTGGTATGCAGGGTGGAAAACACGAGGTGACCGGTCAGGCTCGCCTGCACCGCGATCTCGGCGGTATCCAGGTCACGTATCTCGCCGACCATCACCACATCGGGATCCTGACGCAGGATCGCGCGCAGGCCGCGGGCAAAGCTCAGATCGACCTTGGTGTTGACCTGGGTCTGACCGATGCCGTCGAGGTAATACTCGATTGGATCCTCGACGGTCATGATATTGCGCCGCTTGTTGTTGAGCCGGCCAAGTGCTGCATACAGGGTGGTTGTCTTGCCGGAACCGGTCGGACCGGTCACCAGGATAATGCCATGCGGCTTGTTGATCAGGACATCAATGGCATCCCGGGACGGCGCGGACATGCCGAGTTGCTCGAGGTCGAGCCGCCCGGCCTGCTTGTCCAGCAGGCGCAGCACCACACGCTCGCCGTTGCCGGACGGCAGCGTGGAGACACGCACATCGACGGCGCGACCCGCCACCCGCAGCGAGATTCGCCCGTCCTGGGGCAGCCGCTTCTCGGCGATGTCGAGGCGCGCCATGACCTTGATACGCGATACGAGCAACGGCGCCAGCACCCGTTGCGGTTCCAGCACCTCGCGCAACACGCCGTCACAGCGGAAACGCACGACGAGACGGTTCTCGAACGGCTCGATATGGATATCCGAGGCATTTTCCTTTACTGCCTCGGTCAGCAGGGCATTGATCAGGCGGATGATCGGGGCATCATCCTCGCTCTCCAGCAGGTCCGCCGGCTCGGGCAGGCCCTGCGCAACGTGCATCAGGTCGAGGTCATCGCCGATGTCCCCCATCATCTGCATGGCCTCGTTGGAACCCTGCTCGTAGCTGTTGGACAGGAGGGCATCGAACTGCTCCTGGTCGATCAGCTGGAGCTTGAGCGGGACCCCCACCAGCCGGCGCAGCTCAATCAGTGCGGACGGGGCAACAGTTGCCGTATGCACCACCAGCGCCCGGTTGTCGGCATAGCCCGTGACCAGCACGCCATTGCGCTTGGCAAACATGAACGGCGGGCGGCGCGGCACTGCCGCGGGCGTCAGATCCTCGGGCTGGTCAACACCCTGTAACAGGATTTCATTCATCCGCGGGAAAGAATTGCGGTGTCGGATTGTCCTGCACCGGTTCCTCGACTATCGGCGCCGCGGTTACCGGAGTCACCATGAACTCGCCGATTTCGGGCAGTACCGGGTGCGCCTTGCCGGGCAGCATGTTGATACCATCCGCATCTTCCGCGCGCTGCAGTTCACGCAGGTAATTGTACTTGCTGTTGGTGTACTGGGCCGCCACGCTGCTGTCGCGCAGGATCACCGGGTGGATGAATACCATCAGGTTTTGCCGGGTGACATCCGCGGTGCGTGACTTGAACAGCAGGCCGAGCAGGGGGATATCACCCAGTAACGGGACCTTCTGCACGCTCTCGTTGACCGTTTCCTCGATCAGGCCGCCCAGCACGACGACCTGGCCGTCATCGACCATGACGTTGGTCTTGATAGCACGCTTCTTGGTAATGAGGTCGGCGGCGCCCGCGACACTGTCCGCGATACTGGAGACCTCCTGCTGGATATCCAGCCGCAAGGCATCACCCTCGTTGATCTGGGGCTTGATCTTGAGTGTCAGGCCCACGTCCTCGCGCTGGATGGTCTGGAACGGATTGGTGGAGCCGGTGCTGGCGCCGGTACTGGTGAATGACCCGGTGACGAAGGGCACGTTGCTGCCGATGACGATCTCGGCCTCCTCGTTGTCGAGCGTGACCAGGGTCGGCGTGGACAGGATATTGGTGTCCGCATCGGAGGACAGGGCATTGAGCACCGCCGCATAGCTGAACTGGTTTCTCTGGATATCGCCGAAACCGAGCAACAGGTTGTCGTTGATGCTCGGCAGATCGGCGGTGCCACCCCCGCTGTTGAGCAGTGACGACGCGGCATTGGCGATATCGGTGATGGGGGTGCCCGAGTTGGTGAAACTCATCACTCCCACCGGCACCTTGCGTCCGCCCGGGTCGGCGAACAGCCACTGCACGCCGAGTTCGCGTGCGACGTTGTCCGAGACCTCCGCGATGACCGCCTCGACCAGCACCTGGGCCTTGCGGATGTCCAGCTGGCTGATCACGCGCCGCAGGGTGCGCATGATATCGGGGGGCGCGGTGATGACCAGCGCATTGGTGGACTCATCCGCCTGGATGTCGAAGGAACCGCGCGCCGCGGCGACGGCCTTGCCCTGGGTGGCATCCCGCTCCTCGACCTTGCCGACCCCCATGAGCACATTGACGATTTCCTTGGCGTCGGCGTAGCGCAGGTAGATGACATCGGTATTGCCGCCGGAATCCAGCGGTGTATCGAGGTGTGAAATGATCGCCCGCAGGCGCAGGCGCTCCGCCCGCTCGCCCCCCAGCAGCACGCTGTTGGTGCGTTCATCGGCAACCATTACCTGCTCACCGGGACCGCCCGGGACCTTGCCGGCTCCCGATGCGCGGGTGAGACTGGTCAGTACCCGTACGACCTCGTTGGCCGAGGCATGCGACAGCGGAATGATCTCGATCTCACTGTCGCTGACCTGGTCGATCCTGCGGATGATGCTGACCAGGCGCTCCACGTTGTCGGCCCGGTCCGAAATAATCAGGACGTTGGTCGCCGGATAGGCGGCCAGGTGTCCCTGCTGCGGCACCAGCGGCCTCAGGATCGGCACCAGCTGCGCGGCGGTCACGTTATCCACCTGGATCACGCGCGTGACCATCTCGTCACCGACACCGGGGTTCTGGTCGGTGGTTGTCGGGATGCTGTCCTGCTTGGCATTCACATCGGGAATGATCTTGATGACCTCGCCGGCCGGTACCGCGGCGAACCCGTGTACCTTCAGGATCGACAGGAATACCTGGTAGACCTCGTCGCTGTTCATCGGGCGCGAGGAGATGACCGTGACCTTGCCCTTGACGCGTGGGTCCACGATGAAATTCTTGTTGGCCACCTCGGCGACCGTGCTGATCAGGGCGCCGATGTCCGCGTCCTTGAGGTTAAGGGTAACGGTCTCGGCCTGCAGCGGTAATGCAACGACCAGCCACGCCAGGACCACCGCCGCAATCTTTCCCGGGATTTTCATTGACAGTTCCTCAACACCGAATCCTGTTGGGCCGCGGCAGGATATCTCGCCAGCCGCACCGACTATCTTGCCTGATTAAAAGATGGAATTCCTGATTATTCATAGCCGTCCAGCGACAAACTCTGTTCCACACCCTCACGCATCAGCTTCAGGGTGACGGGTTCGCCGCTCTGCAGGCTTTGCAGCGCCATGGCGCTGTTTTGCGGGTCGGTCAGGGCGAGGCCATTGACCTCCGTCACCACATCGCCGGCCTGCAGACCCACCTGCTCGAATAATTGCGGATCCTTGCCGGGTGCCACCGAATAGCCGACCAGGTTGCCGTCGGGATCATTCACCGGAGCGACGCGCAACATGCGCGCCAGGCTTGCCGGTTGCTGCCGGATCTGCTGGCGCACCGCCTGCAGGCGCTGCGCCGGACTCTGCGATGAACGCATGGCGGCCGGTGTAGCAGCAGCGGAGTATACGTTCCCGGGTGCGATGTCGGTCGGCAGGCGCAGGGTCTCGTAACGGCCGTTGCGCTGCAGGATGACACGATCCGGGTAGATTGCACTCAGCTCGGCATTGCCAGGCAGGGTGGCGCCGATCGCATAGTGCTCATCCTGCCCGCGCTGGTCCGCGATGATGGCGCGTGCATGGACCTTGTCATCCGATGACAGTGCGCCTTTCAGTGTCAGTTTCAGCTGTGTATCGGGGGCATCGACCGGAGTCGCGATCCTGACCGGCTCCGCCGCGATCGTCACCTCGCCCATCAGGTGCCAGCCGGGCAGCTGCCGGATCAGCATCCGGTCGGGATCCGGCTTGGCCGGTACACTGCCGGTCGCGGCAATCACCGGCTGCGCCGGCTGCTCCTCATGCGGCAGCAGGCCCCAGGTCAGGGCGGCGAGCCGGGAAGCGATCCACAGGACCAGCAGCAGGTTGATGACGAGCATGACACGCTGCGCGGTCCTGCCCTGCAGTATCCTGCCCAGTTCGGCGGGTTGTAATAAAGCTGCATTCATCAAGGTACCTGTGATAGTCCAGTCTGCCGAACAAGTTTAACCCTGGCGGGTCTAGTGTCGACCGCGGCCGGCATCCCGGCGCCCGGCCGGCCTTCTCGCCGGCTTGCCATGACCGCCCGGCCGTGGCGGACGCTTGATCTTGACCGGTGGCTTGAGCTCACCGATGTAGTCATTCGGTACAGCTTCCACCGGCAATTTGTGGCCGAGGTAGGCCTCGATATCCGGCAGCGAGTAGACGAAATTCTCGCAGGCAAAGCTGATCGCATCCCCGTCCTTGCCGACACGCGCCGTGCGCCCTATCCGGTGTACATAATCTTCGGCATCTTGCGGCAAATCATAATTGAATACGTGGCTGACGTCGGGTATGTGCAGCCCCCGGGCCGCCACATCGGTGGCGATCAGGATCGGCAATTCCCCCTTCTGGAATTCACCCAGCAGACGCTGGCGCTTGTTCTGCGGGACATCCCCCGACAGGACCGCGCACTTGAAGCCATTCCCCTCCAGGTACGACCATACCCGTTCCGCGTTGCGCTTGGTGTTCACGAACACGATGCTGCGGTGCGGATCGGTATGATTGAGCAGGCCGATCAGCAGGGGAATTTTATCCTCGTTCGCCGTGTGATACAGCACCTGCCTGACACGTTCCGCCGTCACCTTCTCGGGTACGACATCGACATACTGCGGGCGGTTCATGTGCTCATAGGCAAGCTCCTGCACACGGTGCGAGAGGGTCGCCGAGAACAGCATGCCAAGACGCTGTTCCGGCGGCGGGCATCGCCGCAACAGGAAGCGTATGTCCTTGATGAAGCCAAGATCGAACATCCGGTCTGCCTCGTCCAGTACGATCGCCTGTATCATCTTCAGGTTGAAAACATGCTGCTTGAAATAATCGATCAAACGGCCCGGCGTCCCGATCAGGATATCCACCCCCGCGGTGATGGCATCGCGCTGCTCATCATACCCTGTACCGCCATAGGCGAGGCCCAGTTTCAACCCGGTATGCCGTCCGAGCACCTCGGCATCATTGTAGATCTGGATGGCCAGTTCCCGGGTCGGCGCCAGCATCAGGGCGCGCGGCTGGTTCACCTGGCGCTGCTCGCTGGCCGGATGGGTCATCAGGTAGTGGTAAACCGCGACCAGGAAGGCGGCCGTCTTGCCGGTGCCGGTCTGCGCCTGGCCGGCGACATCCCGACCCTGCAGGGCGACCGGCAGGGTCTCGGCCTGGATCGGCGTGCATTGTGTAAATCCTGCATCTTCAATACCTTGCATCAGATTTTCGGGCAGGGCAAAGCTGCTCCAGGGGGTATCGGTCAAGTGTGTTTCGGCCATAATAAGGGTCGCAATGGCGTGCTCTGGCACGTAAAAGTCATGGAATTTCGTATTATATTTCAAATGCTTGTTTATATGCCAATGATTGTTGAAAAACGCGACCCTGCCGGCAGATTCAGGCGCTGGCGGCTGGACGGGGTATATGACTGCCGGGACTGTTTGTCATCACCTGCACAGGTCAGACTTGCGTGCCCCGATGAGGGGCGGTCATACAACTGGCCGGAACGTCGACAACACGTGATTTTGCAAAGTGTGAAACGCCGGGCTTGTAAATTCTGCGGATTTAGGCTGAAATAGCACACATCAAGGTGTCATGCCATAAGCGTGGTCAACGACACATCATTACGAGTCCTGCCAAGGCTGCACCTCCCGGAACAGACCTTGAATTGTCACACAACGGATTTCCATTTTCATAACCATTGCGGGCCAGACCCGATATCTGCACTGCGTCGAGCCGGCAGTCTTTTTTCATTCAAGGAGAGTTTAAACAGTGAGTGACCACATCCTCCAGCTGACAGACGACACATTTGAACAGGACGTAATCAAGTCGTCCGACCCGGTACTCGTGGACTACTGGGCCGAGTGGTGTGGTCCCTGCAAGATGATCGCACCCATCCTGGAAGAGATCGCCAGTGAATACAATGGCAGAATAAAGGTCGCCAAGCTGAATATCGACGATAACCCGCAGACGCCCCCCAAGTACGGCATCCGCGGCATTCCGACCCTGATGCTGTTCAAGGACGGCAATGTCGAAGCCACCAAGGTCGGCGCCCTGTCGAAATCACAACTCACGGCATTCATCGACAGCAACATCTGAACATAAACCACAAACAGACATACCGGGGGTAACTGAAAACACGGGCCCGTGCCTGTGTGCCACACCGCATAACTGTACACCCGCTGCTTTACCGGCAAGGCAGTTCAGCACCCCTGTTCTTTCCCCGGCCCCAGGGCCATTCAATACAAAACAAACCATGACATCCAGCAAAGGCCATCTATGAACCTGTCCGAACTCAAGCTCAAACCTGCATCTGAATTGATAGAAATAGCCCAGGAGATGGGCCTTCAGGACACTGCGCGTACCCGCAAGCAGGACATCATCTTCAACATCCTCAAGGCGCACGCCAAGAAAGGCGAGGATATTTTCGGTAACGGGGTACTGGAAATCCTGCAGGACGGCTTCGGGTTCCTGCGCTCGGCGGACAGTTCCTACCTCGCCGGGCCGGACGACATCTACGTCTCCCCCAGCCAGATCCGCCGCTTCAGCCTGCGCACCGGCGACACCGTGGACGGCAAGATCCGGCCACCGAAGGACAGCGAACGCTACTTCGCACTGCTCAAGGTCAGCGAGATCAATTTCGAAAAACCGGAAAACGCCAAGAACAAGGTCGCCTTCGAGAACCTGACGCCACTGCATCCGAACGAAAGGCTGGCGCTGGAACGCGGCAACGGCAGCACCGAGGACATCACCGCACGCATCATCGACCTGGTGGCCCCGCTGGGCAAGGGACAGCGCGGCCTGATCGTGTCGCCGCCCAAGGCCGGCAAGACCATGCTGCTGCAGAACGTGGCGCAGTCCATCACCGCGAATCACCCGGAGTGCTACCTGATCGTACTGCTCATCGATGAACGTCCCGAGGAAGTCACCGAGATGTCGCGATCGGTGACGGGCGAGGTGGTATCCAGCACCTTTGACGAACCGGCCAGCCGCCACGTGCAGGTCGCCGAGATGGTGATCGAGAAGGCCAAGCGACTCGTCGAGCACAAGCGCGACGTGGTGATCCTGCTGGACTCGATCACCCGCCTCGGGCGTGCCTACAACACGGTGGTGCCGTCTTCCGGCAAGGTGCTCACCGGCGGCGTCGACGCCAACGCCCTGCAGCGTCCCAAGCGTTTCTTCGGCGCGGCACGCAACATCGAGGAAGGCGGCAGCCTGACCATCCTGGCCACGGCACTGATCGACACCGGTTCGCGCATGGACGACGTCATCTACGAGGAGTTCAAGGGTACCGGCAACCACGAGATCCACCTGGACCGCCGCATCGCCGAGAAGCGTGTCTACCCGGCGATCAACCTGAACCGTTCAGGTACGCGCCGCGAGGAGCTGCTTACCGATCCGAAGGAACTGCAGAAGATGTGGATCCTGCGCAAGCTGCTGCACCCGATGGACGAACTCGCCGCCATGGAATTCATGCTCGACAAACTCAAGGCCACCAAGAACAACGCCGAGTTCTTCGAGTCGATGAAGCGATAGCAGTATACGTGAAAGGTGAAACGTGAGACGTGAAAAGAAAAATAGCCACGGAATCCACGGAAGCACACGGAATTACACGGAAAGTGAAAATCGTTTGATCAAGTAACGCTGACACAAATTTGCAGAATTCTGCTCTTTCCGAACGACCCAGGCGGGTAAAAAGGTGCGAGGAAGGCAAAGTTAGTCAATTAGAATAAACGCTTGTTTTGTATCCCCGCTTCCAGGGGAATATTATTTGGTTTTTCCGTGTTCTTCCGTGGATTCCGTGGCCATATTGTTTTTACGCTTCACGTCTTACGGTTCACCTTTCACGTCTCGCTAGTCGTTGCCCAGGTTGCGCAGGCGGTTGATGCGCAGCTCCAGCGGCGGGTGGGTGGCATAGAGCCGGCTGGTCTTTTCGTGAAAGTTTCTGAACGGATTCACGATGAACATATGCTGCGTGGCGCGGTTTGCACCCTTGAACGGCTGTGCGCTGGTCGCCAGCTTTCCGAGCGCGGAGATCAGCCCCTCCGGGTGACGGGTCAGGCGCACGCTGGTCGCATCGGCGAGGAACTCCCGCTGCCGTGAGACGGCCAGCTGCACCAGCAGGGCAAACACCGGCGCAAGCGCGGCAAACGCCACCAGCGCCAGCATCACGAACACGGCACCGGCACCGCCCTTGCCGGAATTCCGCGAGCGGTCGGAGAAATACAGCGCGCGCAGGGCCGCGTCACTGACCAGGGCAACCAGGCCAACGATGACGCCCACGGCCGTGGCGTAGCGGATATCCCAGTTCACGATATGCCCCATTTCATGTCCGACCACACCCTGCAGCTCCTCGCGATTCAGGGCATCCAGCAGACCGCGCGTGACACCGATAGCGGCGCGTGCCGGGGTCATGCCGGTGGCAAAGGCATTCAGCGCCGGGGTCTCGATGACGTACACCCGCGGCTTGACGATGCCGGCTGCGATCGCCATTTCCTCGGCCACGTTATGCAGCACCGGTTCTTCATCGATAGTGACTTCCCTGGCGCCGGTCAGGCGCAGGACGATACGGTCACCGCTGCGAAATGCGACCCAGGACCACAACGCGCCAATGCCAAACAGCACCAGTGAACACCACACCCCCCAGCGGCTGATGAACCAGACGTCCTCCGCGGCGGCGGGCAGTCCGTGCATGGCCAGCTGCAGACCCCAGCCCAGCAGGTAACCCAGCACGCCCAGAATCAGCAGCAATGTACCCAGCAAGCGCAGTGTCGCGCGCTGGTTGGCGCGTGCCGCGGCGAGGAAATCGGTACGCCGCAGCACCTTGTTGCGCAGCAGCCGGTGGTTTTGCCAGTCGGGCGTGAGCGGTATACCGCACTGGCGGCAGGTCCTGGCATGCGGAGTGTTAGCCGCACCGCATTCGGGGCATTGCTTGCTATTTGAGGGCAGCATCCAAGTCAGTTAATCGTCAGAGCAGAGGGCCGTGTTATGTGAGACGTGAGAAAACATAATGGCCACGGAATCCACGGAAGAACACGGAAAAATAAAATTTGATAATTGCTGTCCCTCAAGCATGACTGAATTTTGCCTGTTTCATCCGCGGTTGTTCGTAGAAGCCTCTGCTCCCACGCGGATAGATGTCTGGCAGGAGCGAGCGTGGTCCGCGAATAAATATGCGCTGGGTTCCCGCATGCCGACAATTCATATTTCCGGGTAATTCCGTGTGTTTCCGTGGCCATTTATTTGTCAGGAAAAACATGAGCGCCCATGCCGTATTCGCGATCGGGAATGGTTTTATCTTTCCGTGTTCTTCCGTGGATTCCGTGGCCAATTTTGTTTCCTGCCTACCCTGAACCCGTCAGCGCAAATCCACCCTGGGAGTTGCCGTTTCGGTTTCCGGCACCTCGAAGTAGGTCGCCTGCTTGAAACCGAACAGGCCGGCGACGATATTCGACGGAAACGATTCGACGCCGTTGTTGAGCGCCATGACGCTGTCATTGTAGAACTGGCGCGAGAAGGAAATCTTGTTTTCGGTTGCGCTCAGCTCCTCCATCAGGCGCGAGACATTCTCGTTGGCCTTGAGGTCGGGATAATTCTCCATCAGGGCAAACAGCTTGCCCATCGCCCCGGTCAGTATGCCCTCGGCGGCAATCGCCTCCTCCGGACCGCTCGCGCTGACGGCCTGGTTGCGCGCATTGATGACCATGGTCAGGGTTTCCTGCTCGTAGGACATGTAATCCTTGACGACCTCGACCAGGTTCGGGATCAGGTCATGACGGCGCTTGAGCTGGACATCGATCTGGCGCCAGGCGTTCGCGACCTGGTTCTTCAGACCCACCAGCTTGTTGTACAGCAGCACCCCGAAGAGCGGGATGGCGACGATGAGCGCCAGAATTACCCAGCCAATATTTTCCATGGTGATCTCCTTTAGCAAACCCGGCGGCGGTCAGTGAACGGGGTGGTATGTGAAGGATGAGACGTAAAACATTAAAGATAATTTGCCACGGAATCCACGGAAGAACACGGAAATAGAACAGACTCATGCTCCCTCGGAAGATGATCGGGCTGTGCGGGCTCACTGCAAGGGTGTTTCATTATTGATTCATTCGATCCCGTCGATCCAGAACTTCACGCAGCTGTTACCCGCAGGCAGCGTGTATATGAAAATAAAATCCATTGTTATGGCTGAAACAATTTTTATCTTTCCGTGTCCTTCCGTGTGCTTCCGTGGCCACACTTCATCTCACCTTTCACATCTCACATCTCACATCTCACGTCCGACCGCACGATAGCCGATGTCGGTGCGATAATAAACATCCGGCCAGTGAATCTGCCTGAC
>Ga0307423_1002245_pt1 | contig 10971 bp, 8 predicted proteins | sample SalMarWE160310MG_FD_202154 | JGI IMG/M metagenome (GOLD analysis project Ga0307423, IMG submission 202154) | Salt marsh sediment microbial communities from the Plum Island Ecosystem LTER, Massachusetts, United States - WE1603-10 | ecosystem: Environmental > Aquatic > Marine > Intertidal zone >...
TAGGGATTTAATATTGGCATTCATGGTATTCATGCTCATAATACCATCATTAGTTCTGTTTGCATCAAATCCAAAAATTACAGATTTTGATACATCAAAGAATTACATTGAGAGCTATGTTCATCATGATGCAATATGGATCCAGAGTAATCAGGAATTTATCGACCAAGCTGCAGCAGAATCATGGGCAGGCGACGGTAGCGAGGAAACTCCTTTCATTATTACAGGTTACTCTTTTAATCAAGAAACTCAACCCCTCAGAATATGGAATACTGACGTTCACTGGAGATTCATTAATAATATAGTCGATGGAATCGGTGATGATATTCAGTGTGGAACATGGATTGACACAGTAAGTAATGGAGCAATTATTGATTGTGAATTTCTAAATCGCCATAGTGGAATGGTAATCACCAATGTTGAGAATTTTACAGTTAGTGGGAACTATGTACATGCTACTGCGCTAGATGGAATTGATATTCAGGGTATGACAACGAATTGTAACATCACCGATAATATTGTTGAAGACATAAATCATCATGGAATTCTCGTTGGAGCGATGTCCTCCGGCATATTATCTAGAAATGAAGTATCAGATTGTCGTGGTCGGGGTATTAGCATCGCAAGTGGTTTCCATCATTCGGAACTTAAATCCAACATAATTTCTGGAGTTGAACAAGAAGCGATATCCGTTCAACTGGCTACATATTCTGAAATCTCGTTTAATTCGATATCCTATGCAGAAGGTGTTGGACTCGCGCTAATCGGGTTCAATACTTGCGTACTCAGGAATAACACGATTAGTTCAATCCCAGGAAAAGGCGTTTCAGTAGATTATTGTCAATTCAGTGATATCTTCATGAATGACATTGAGAATTGTACTGAAATTGGAATTCAATCACTAGATGGCTCGAATACAACAATTCACGAAAATACAATATGTGATTGCGATGGTTATGCAATTTCACTAAATGAAGACACAGAATTCTTTGATATCAGATTCAATGTGTTCATGGATAATGGTGGAGGTTGTCAATTGTACGATGATGGAGAGAATAATATATTCAACTTCAACTATTTCAGTGATTGGTTGTCCCCTGATGATAATAACGATAACTTTGTTGATCTACCCTACGAGGTTGATGGCACAGCAGATAATTCAGATGATTGGCCATTGACCGTTATCGGATACAACCCGTCTTCTGCAACTTCAACTGGCACAAGCAGTGCCACCACAGCAGCTAGTATTATACCCAACCCCACTACGACTTTGGTCATTGTAGGTGGTGCAATAGGAGTTATAGTGTTAATTGCTGGAATTCTTGTTTTGAAAAGACGATAGATATCCTACAATATATTGGAGGTTCCTTATGAGCCTCCACTTCTCATTTTTCAATTTCCTAAGGTAGTAAGGGCGTAGTAACATAGAGAAAATTCGCTATGAAAATAACAGGCCAGAATATTTGGTAAAGAATATCTATGAAAATATTCCCATCGTGAATACTAACAATATCATTTAGCAAGAGAGCTGTGAATATTATTCCTAGAATAACATACACAAGAATTAGAATGCCTAACTTACGCAGTACGCCCATACGTGAACAAACCTCCAGATAACTAATCGGATAAAAGAAAATCACAGTAATAAGTATGTTTGGAAAATGCCAAAATTTACCTTAATAACTCCTAGTATCTTGGTAAATACTTGCTACGAAACTACTCCTTTTATTCAATAGTTGTACAATTATTCTTACGTGGTTAGTCGTAACTAACACCGACCCGGTAAAGATGCATAGGAATCAAGCATTGAAGCTCACAATCCACTTAGCTTTCTCGTATTCAGTGCATCTATCCGACTTTCGCGGTACATAAGTCGGTAGATCCATTGTATTCTTACTTACCGGGTCGGACCTCATAATTCCCTTTAGACATAACTACTCGTGTCAGGTCCACCAGTCATTTGAGAAAGGACCATATCATAGTCTGCATATCCTCGGAGACCCGGAAGATTTCCTATAGGTTTGCTATCCTTGAATACAATAACCATGGGAACTGATTGCACCCCGAATTGACCAACTGTTCTTCTGTTCCTATCGATATCGATCTTAGCGAAGTATACCTTTCCTTCATAGTCTTTTGCAAGTTCTGCAAATATAGGTGCTAATGCTTTACACGGATTGCACCATTCTCCGAAGAATTCAACAAATGCGAGTTTTGTCTGTTGTATCGTCTGCCAGAAATTGTTATCATAAAGTAGATTGACCTGACCGTTAGCTAGCGGCTCTGCTACTTTTGGTTTTTGAGCCCGCTCCATTAATATTTTCATTTTCCTTCGCCGAATCTCTTCCAGTTCATCGTCACTTAGCATCAGGACACCTCATCGGATGTGTGAATTTTGTGCACAACCGTATAAATATTCTTTGGTCTGAAAACGATTTGATATTCTTACCGCCTCGAATCGGTTTATAACAAATATATGAACGAGAAGGCTAGCCGAAGTGGAGTGTCTATGATGTCCGAGAAACCCTACAAGTATTATGCAATGCTTATTGTTGCAATGGCGTTTTGGGGTGGCTCGTGGGTATCAGCAAAGATTACAGTTGCAATTGCACCACCAATGACAATTGGATTCTTCAGATTCTTTATTGCAAGTATCCTATTCCTAGCCCTTCTATTAATAATAGAACCACAATCAAGACGATTCTTTAGACGAGAAAATCTTAAGCTACTGTTTCTTGTTGGACTAACAGGTATCTTTGGTTACGGTGTTCTTTTCCTTACAGGGATGAGATTCACTACTGCGGCTCAAGGTGCAATAATTGCGGGATTCAATCCGGCGACAGTAAGCATAGTTGCTCATTTCATTCACAAAGAGCGATTGAGTAGAAAGTGGCAATATGCAGGATTCGTCTTTGCCTTTGCGGGTATCATCTTTGTGGTGGGAGTGCAATCAATACTCGATTTTCAAATTGAGTATCTCATTGGCAACCTCATAATACTTGGAGCAATGGTTACTTGGGGATTTTATTCTTCAATTGGAAAAGAAGCAATGAAGACAATGACTCCTCTTGAAGTGAATACTGGAGGAGCAATGATAGGATCAATACTCTTTGGAATAGGAGCCTTGAATGAACAAGTGTGGACTCTACCTGCATTGGTAGATACAGTCTTCTGGATGAATGCAGTATATCTTGGAGTCTTTGTCACATTTGTTGGATTCCTTTTCTATTTTATCGGTGTCAAAGAGCTTGGAGCAACAAGAGCAGGAGGCTTCATCAATCTTGTACCCGTCTTCGGAACACTCTTCTCTGCAATCTTCATGCCAGAGGATCCCATTTACTGGACTTTCGGTGTAGGATTGCTTCTGGTTGTCTGTGGAATATCAATCATCAATTTCCCGATTAAAGAGAATGAGATTGAAAAAACTCCTCAGACGGAAAAGAAATAACTACAAGGCATAATTGAAAAAGTAACTTGGTGTTAAGTATGGAAGCCTATGACAAAATCCTTGAGAGGTCGAAAGAACTCATCATTCTACAGAGCGCTGGGGGAATTATCGGATGGGATCTTGAAACCAATATGCCACCTAGAGGATTGATGCTGAGAAGCGAGCAGCTTGGCCTTCTCCGAAAACTGGGTCATCGGATGGCTACAAATCCTGAACTTGGAAAACTTATTGATACCGTTGAAAAAGATTCAGGAGTATTAAGTGAAGCTCAACAACGAAATATCTACTTAATAAAACGAAATTATGATGCTCTGACTAAGGTTCCCGAAGAATTAGTTGGAGATTTAGAAAAGCAACGTGCAATTTCAGTCGAAACGTGGAAGAAAGCAAAAGCTGCAAATGACTGGAAAATGTTTGAACCAGAGTTAGTGAAAATGATTGACCTCTCTCGTCAATATTCAACAATATTAGCTGAGGTTCGTGAGATACCAAATCTCTATGATGCAATGTTAGATCAATTTGAAAGAGGAATGAGAGCAGTTCAGGTCTCAAAAATTTTTGGTGAACTGCGGGATAAGCTAGTTCCATTAGCAAGCAAATGTGCTGAAGCATCTACCAACATAGACACATCATATCTCGATAAAATTGTTCCAGTTGATACTCAACGAAAGATTGCGACTGATTTAGCTACTCTCGTTGGATATGATACAGTGCAGGGAGGACAGAAAAACGCGGGAGGGCGTATCGATGAGGTTGAGCATCCATTCACTGGCGGGTATTATGACGATGTGCGTATCACTGTAAAGTACCATGAGGACAATGTATCTTCAATGATCTATGCCATTCTTCATGAGAGCGGGCATGCATTATACGAACAAAATCTGAATCAGGAGTGGAAGTATCAAGCGCTGGGTCAAGCGGCATCCTTTGGAATTCATGAATCACAATCAAGGTTTATTGAGAATAACCTTGGACGGTCTTCAGAGTTTATTAATTACTATCTACCAAAACTGAATGAATTAACAGGTGGTCTCTATTCAAGGATTAATGCCACTGATTTCACAAAAGCAGTCAATCTGGTAAAACCATCCCTGATTAGAATTGAGGCTGATGAGGTCACATACTCATTACACATTATCATACGATATGAGATTGAACGAGATCTATTTGCAGATAAGATAACAATTTCCGAGCTACCACAGATTTGGAATGAACGTTATGAGGAGTACCTGGGAATCAAAGTACCTGATGATACAAATGGTGTATTGCAGGATACTCATTGGGCATCAGGGTATTTCGGATATTTCCCAAGCTATGCAATGGGTAATGTGTACGATGGAATGTGGATTAATATACTGAATCGAGATGTTCCAAACTGGTTGTCTGAAGTAGGAAAGGGAAACACTACCCCAGCAATTAATTGGATGAAGAAAAACATCCATCATTATTCGAGCTTATATGACCCTGCAGATCTAGTCAAGAAAGTCACAGGTAAAGAAACCACTCCAAGACCTTACATTGACTATCTCCAGACTAAGTACTCGGAACTATTCGGATTCTAGAAAAATATTGAGGGCGTATCTGTATAACGACGCCCTTCATTTTTTCTTCTAGTACATATCGTATCCAGAAGAAGCCAGTCTCTGTTGGTCAAAACCACCTCCTCGGAACATACTAGTAGCTCGCATATACTCTCTGTATTCATCACCAAAGCGCTGAAGTAATACCTTCTCTTCGTATGCTGCGAAGATATACCAAAGGGCAATGAAGATAGGTACAATTGGTACCAAAACGAAGCTTCTCGTAAAACAAATGTATGCAATGTTCATGTAGATGCAAGCAGCACCGACCGGATTTCGTATACTCGCATAAATTCCCTCAGTAGGAAATGAAGTTCTTGTCTGAACACTAACTCGAGTTTCATGAAATTCATGTGCAGCTCTGATAAGACGAATAAACTTCATTGAGAAGTATACTCCGGCCCCGACGAAAATAAAATCCCAAAGGTCTACTGCATTTGACATGTTTTCCATTGCTAGTAGAAGGAGAACCGAGAAGTTGAGAAGAGCTATAATCAGCGGATAGAAGTTATTTTCAACTTCATTACTCGAATCATTCTCACTCACTATATAATCCCTCCATCTCTGGAACTGGTAGTGGTATTTTAGATACTTCGTACGAAGCACCGAGAAACTCCACATATCCCCCAATATCCGCTGGATCTCCGCCCATGGGTCTTAAAATGAAGTCTGCTGTTTTTATTTCACCTGCATTTATTGTACCTAGTCTTTGCATTCTGAATGATCCGACTTCTGCATCAATCCCAGATGGAAGATTTAAATCAACAACAACCATATTGATGTGAGAATTACTTGCGTTTTTGATTTTCACAGATAATCGTAACAATTCACGGTCCTTCACAAGTTTTGCTCCAACAGTAACACCAGTTTGTTTTACAGCCGCCTCTCTCTTTTCGCGTTCCTTCTGAGATTTATCTAATGAGAGCTGATGCCGATTAGCACTTGCAGTAGCTGCTTCTGCTCTTCCGTCTGTTGTAATTCTCTTTTTCTTAGCTACAGATTGTGTTTGTGATCCTGAAATTAGTGTTAGAACAGTTGGTAGTTCGTAAACTACAAAGACTAACCCACAGATTATCAGACAAGACCAGATTACTGTCGAAAAGATTGTCCTTCGTAATCCCTCGTCTTGTAGTGCAAGAAGTAATGGATCCAAAAGAAGGTGTAGAAAGTTTGAGATATCTGTCCCTATGTCACCTTGCAGCAGCATTACCGTTTTAGGCCCCATGAAAAAAGGTTCAAGTGTCATTGACGAAGCTCCCAGTGCGTGAATTCTTTTTCCTACTTTTAATTACAGTTGTTATTCAGCACACCTTCATTTACACTTTATCCCGAGAGGTTATTAATCTTGCAACTGTTTTCTCAAAACAAAACAGTCATTACAGATGGGTATGAATACAAAATGGGATGCAGGAGTAGTAATATTCGGGAGTAAGCGTAATGGAATCATTTGAGATATTGCGAGACAAAATAAAATCCGCTATTCAATTTCAGTCTGCAATTGGCATTGTTCAATGGGACATGTACACAAAAATCCCTCCACGCGCACATGAACAGAGAGCTGATCAATTAGCAATTATGAGTAAATTACTACATCAGATGGTGACAGACCCAGAAATTGAAATTCTACTGCATGACATCAAAAAAAACGTACAACTCCTTGACATGTACCAACAAAGAGAGGTTGAGCTAATTAGACGAAACTGGGAATTTCAGTCTGTAATACCCGATGACTTAGTCAATGCAGAGGTCAAACAAAGAACTATTTCCACTTCCAAATGGAGAAAAGCTAAGAAAACAAATGATTGGGGATTATTCCAACCAGAGCTCGAGAAACTCATGGCTCTTTCTAGAGAAAAAGCAGAACTTCTAATGGAGCCAACTGGAACTAGTATTCCATATGATGCACTAATTGACATTCATGAACCAGGAATGATATCTGCAACAATATCTAAGGTATTTATTGACCTTAGACAAAGTCTCGTTCCTTTGGTCAAAAAATACGTAGATAAATGTCAAGAGGTTAAATTAAATATCAACAATTGCAATGTCGCAATAGATGACCAAAGACGTCTTGTAACTGATTTGGTAAATCTTGTAGGATTTGATACAACTTCAGAAACAGCAGGAGGAAGAGTCGATGAATCTGAGCACCCTTTCACTTCTTCCTATTTTGACGATACTAGAATGACAGTACATTACTCTGAAAATGATATCTTTAGAGCGATATTTGGATGTCTTCACGAAGCAGGTCATTCAATCCAAGGGCAAAACCGAAATCCAGATTGGAAGTGGATGTGTATTGGAGAAAAAAGTAGTGCAGGAATAAATGAATCACAAGCTCGATTTGTCGAGAATATAATTGGACGCTCATCGGAGTTTTGGGAATACTACTACGATAGATTCCTCGGTCTAACAAAAGGTGTATTCAATGATGTTCCTCGCGAAGAATTTGTAAAAGCAGCAAATATTGTCAAGCCAACCAAGATACGGGTGTCAGCAGATGAAATGACATATGCCCTTCACATAATTATTCGTTATGAAATCGAGTCACTTCTATTTTCTGGTGAACTTGAAGTCGTAGAGATACCCCAAGTGTGGAATGAAAAGTATGAGAAGTATTTAGGTGTGGAAATTAAAAACGATTCAGAAGGAGCTCTTCAGGATACACATTGGGCGTGGGGTCTTTGGGGGTATTTCCCAACTTATTCCTTAGGGAATATCTACAGTGGTATGATATTAGAGACCCTTGAGAAAAGTATTCCAGATTGGAAAGAAAAACTGGCAATCGGATCAATAGAACCAACAATTAACTGGCTCAAGGAAAAGGTGCATTTCAGAGCTAATCTTTACGACCCAGGCAGGATGATGGAGGAAATCACGGGTAGAAAGCTCACATCCAAACCATTCGTACATTACTTAGAAAAGAAATATGCTTCAATCTTTAACTGAACACAACAGATGTTCAATAAGACTTATTCACGTATTATTCGTAGACTATCAAGTGATCCTCTGTGTTACGTTATGAAGGAAGCATTTGGAGACCTCCAAGTGAAGCTAGGAGTCTTATTCTCCAAGCCACCGTGGGATGCTCTCACAATGCGTGTACATTCTGCATATCATATAAGACAAAGAAATATCGAATACGGGGTGCAAGCCTAATCCAATCAGACCTTGATTCACTACCAGCATCCTATAAAAAACGAGTATCAAGAGTGTTCTTAGCTGATGGTGACGCTCTTGCAATTTCAACCTCTGAATTATTAGAAACCTTGAGTGTACTAAATAAAGAACTCCCTGCTCTTGAACGAGTAGGTGTTTATGGATATGCCAAAAATGTGCGTCAAAAATCGATTGATGACCTTAAAGATCTCCATGAGGCAGGTCTCGGTATTATCTACCTTGGCCTTGAAACAGGTGATGATGAACTACTTTGCTGGACTCGAAAAGGAGTAGACTCAGCTGAGAATATTGCCGCATGTAAGAAAATCAGAGATGCTGGAATTCCTCTTTCATTAACAATCATTCTTGGTTTAGGTGGATTTAATAATTCTGTAAAACATGCAAAAGAAACGGCTCGTGTTTTGAATGAAATCGACCCCGACTATGTTGGTGCACTAACTCTGATGACCCCTCTAGGAACCAAGATTCATGAACTGGTCAGGTTAGAGGAATTCATACCAATGAGTCCAATGGACATCCTGAAAGAACTCAAGATTCTGGTAGAAAATTTAGAATTGAGCAATTGTGTTTTTAGAACAAACCATGCATCAAATTATCTTCCCATTCGAGGAGTGTTGAATTCTGATAAAGATGCTATTCTAAAATTATTAACAGAAACTATCGATAATGATGACACCAGTAATCTTCGACCAGGATATCTACGTGGCCTATGAATTTCTACAAAAAAAGATTGGAACGTAGGCTCAGTTGAACCTACGTTTGATTGTTAGTTTACTATTTCTTCTTCTTTACTATGATAATGATGATGATTATCACAATTCCACATACAATAATAATGATGATGATGGTTGTTGTACTTTCTCCCCAACCCGTTCCATTTGTTGTTGTGGTGGTTGTAGAAGTCGATGTCGTGGTTGTTGTTGTAGAAACTACATTTTCAACAGTAAATGTATCATCAGAAATGTCTTCTGAAGTTAATCCTCCATCACTTACCACAACTCGTATGAGATATTCAGAACCGTTAGCAAACAGAGCTGTATTCCATAGGAACCAGGTTTGTGAGGAGTCTGTAGCTAAGCTAATCCAAGTAGAGCCATTGTTAGCACTGCAGGATACATCAAAGGTTAAAGGATCTCCATCCAAGTCAAGTGCTGTCCACGTTATGTTTGCCACTCCAGTCAGAACCTCTCCACCATTTGGATATGTCACCTCAACAGTAGGTGCACGGTTCTCCATGAGCCAATAGAATGCATTAGCTAAGAATACGTCGTTATCTGAATCGTAGAGATTCTCATAGTTATCTCCGTCAAAGTCGCCCAATAGAGGGATATTGTAGTCAGCAACTGCCACAACGCGACCCATGTTGAAAGTTGTTGCAGCAAAGACTGGAACTCCAATTGCTGCGACTCCGGAACCCCATGTAGCTGTTCCGTCAGTGTCAGTTGACAGTAGAGCTACTCCAGACCCTACGGTAACAAACCCACTATTCAAGTCTAACTCAATCCGCTCGACTCCGGTCATGATTGGATGATTTGCAATGTTATCACCATCGAAGATGATATAGGCAACGGAACCGATGTTATCATCACTATCGTGAATCTCTGGAGCTGTTTCATTATACTCCAATCCAAACTCAGTAACAACTGGATTGACTTGTTGATTGAAAATCGTATTGTCTGCCAAGACGAACAACCCTCCACCTTCACTTACAAAGTCTACAATGGCATTCTTCTCAGTTACACTATAATCTATTGATCCATCAGGAATCATGAGAATATCCACTTGATTCACAAGTCCAGCATCAAACGTATTCATCCACATGAAGTTGAATCCATTTAGAGTGAGAAACTGTGAGAACTCTGCGAAATCAGCTAACTCAACCGGTGGCGCTAAAGGTGCCTTAGAATTATCAAATAGAATTGTCTTTTCTGGTATTCCAGAAGCTGATAGCCAATTCATCATTCCAATAGCAAAGACTTCGTTATCTTCATCAAAGAAGTCAATAGTTCCATCTGTATCATAATCATCATCACCTAGAAAATCGCCGTCGGATAGAGCAATCATCCTTCCTGCACCATAATGCAAAGTTGCTGCAACAGGCAATTCTGAAGCAAAAGCTCCTGTAGTCCATTTAGCTGTTCCATCATCATCTGTCCAGACTAAGGGAACCGCACCAGTAGGCATTGATATGAAAGCATTTCCATAAAACATCTGAATTGACGCGACATTAAAAGTCATTGAGTTGTTAACAAAGTTTTCATAACCGTATATTGGCTGGTTTGGATCTCCGATATGATCATCAATGTCCTGAAGGATTGGACCAGTATAGTTTCTCGCAAACCCAAATTCACCTAATAGGGTATCAGTATTATTTCCCCAGTAACCCCAATCAGTGATGGCAAGTAGACCTCCACCAGCTGTTACATATGCTTCAACCAATGCTATCTCACTAGTATTATATGATAGTGGTGAAACACCTCCAGTTGCGGCTACAAAAACCTCAGATGACTGAATTAAATCTACATCCCAAGTGTTCATTGTCGCAATCGCGAATCCGTACTGTTGTTGAATCTCAGTGGCGAAATTATTGTATCCGGAATATGGGTCGTGGGTTGCACCATGTGAATTGTCAAAGACAGCCAATCGGGTAAGACGGACCGCATTTGCTAAAATTACAACAGGATTTGGATCGACAGCAAAAAGGTCAAAGCCAAGCATGACTACATGACCCAAACCTAAGTAGCGATGAGCAACAACTGTCTG
>Ga0307423_1002246_pt1 | contig 10971 bp, 18 predicted proteins | sample SalMarWE160310MG_FD_202154 | JGI IMG/M metagenome (GOLD analysis project Ga0307423, IMG submission 202154) | Salt marsh sediment microbial communities from the Plum Island Ecosystem LTER, Massachusetts, United States - WE1603-10 | ecosystem: Environmental > Aquatic > Marine > Intertidal zone >...
AATACGATTGCGGACTAATACGCCGTCCGCATTACAGACATCGCCCTGTGCCTGTAGGGCATCGACGCGATCAAACACGGCGCTATGTTTTTCTACGAGCGCATCGAGTATATGCGACCAACGCCACCACGCCGAGCCATTATCTTGCGCCCACCAATCAATATGGCGACACAGCCTATCGTGTAATCGCAATACTCGGGACTCAATTTTGGTTAATTTGTTCATTTCATAACCCCTTTCTGAGCGTCCATCGCTCGGATGCGGGCTCGCTCGGTAGCTGAGCCCTCTCCGAACGGTGGGCTACCACCTCTGATGGGATATCTCGGCCGCCTCATCGCGAGAGCAATGCCGCTCTCGGACGATCCGCTTGATGTCCTGCTCGCGCAGATCGCGTATTTCTTGCGCGCGTGCCTCGTCGGCAGCGATCGCGGTCTTGCGGCATTTCGGGCAGTAGAATTTCCGGTCGTACCAATTTCCGGTGAACCCGTCTAGCGTGCGCCCGCACCGGCCGCATTGCTCTATTTCGGATTTCGGGGCGGGGGAGGGGTCCTCGGGCTCATCCTCTCCGAAACACTCGACGAGCATCGCCACTCGATCGTCTATCGACATCGAGTCAAAATCCGATCGCGTCATTGTCGCGCTCGGATCTGCGTATTGCGCCCACAACTGCCACGACTCTGCGATTTGTTTGTTTGTGTATGTCATCCTCTTATCCTCCTATTGAGCGTCCAATCGCTCGGATGCGGGCTCGACCTCGCGGTCGTAGCCCTCTCCCAACGAAGGCCTACGATCCGATAATCAAGAGACCGAGGGTCTCACCGTCGTCTCGGTCGTATGTGGTCTTGGCGATCGCGAGCCACTCATCCCGATCGCTCTCGTGTACGTGATCGCCAGCCCAGTCTACAATTTGCGACCAGGATAGGCAGTACTCCTCTGGCGCCGCCCCCGACCAGGGATTGATGAGCTGGACGGAGTCCTCTACGAGTGTGTCGTCGTCTTCGGGCTCGGGCTCAGGCTCGTTACTCAATGTCGCAACACCCTCCTCGTCGACATCGACCTCGTCACCGATCAATAACGGCCGCTCCACGTCGACGACCGCGACCTCACCGCCGTTTCGACCGGCCGATCGACGGATCAGCTCGTCCGATTCGCGGCTGCCCGGGACCTCTCGGCCCAAATCCTCCACGACCACGCCGTCGCGTACGAGGACGTACTGAGAGGAGGTTATATCGTCATTCTCGGGCTCGTCGACGTACAGATAGCCGTCGCTACCGACGCAACGCACCGTAGGGCGGGTCTCGTCGATATCCTGTCTCGCCCGCTCGTAGGTCGGCTGGATTGTCCCACCGTGGTTACTCGCACAATCGCCTGCAGTGGGGTCACACGCGATGTATCCGATCGTTTCTAGATTTTTTCTTGTCATTGTCATTTACTTTCCTTTCTGGCTTCTTTGTCCAATTTTCCCGAGTCGCGCAGCTCGGCATATCGATACGCGCGCTCCTCGGTCGTGTCTGCGTACTCGATCTCCCCGTCCTTAATCCAGCACACGACAAATCCGGTATCACTACCCGCCTGCCCAATCTGATAGATGCCCGGCTCCTCGACCGAGAATGTCACGTCAGCGGTGCGACCTGACTTTGAGCGCTCGACGCTGCCGTCGAGGAATTCTCGGCTCAGTCCATAATGGTCGTCGGTCCCGGTGATGCGTCCCATCCAGGGCCTACGACCGTGGTCAGATTGTCGTACTGTAATCTCTAGGGGTTTTGTTTGTGTGTCCATACCCATATATAATGCATGAGTCGTGCCAAAGAAAAACCCCCTAAAAACAAGGCATTTTTAAGGGGGACCGAATTTCGCTGCACAGGTTGTGCAAGCGGTTGCGCTAGTTTTCTGCACAGGTTGTGCAATGTGGTGCGCTGTTTGCAACTATTCGATAAATTCGAATAGTTGAACGCGCCGATCTATCTGTCGCTCAATCTCTCATGGTTAGGGGCATTAGATCATCTCGAATTCGATCACCCAAACCCAAGGGTTTTTTTCCCACCCATACCCGCGCTTCTCTTTTATGGAATTCCACAACGCTATAAATTCGTCCTTCTTTTTGTATTCTGCATCGCAGTCTAGATCATATAAACTAACAGGTTCCAAACCCTCTTTTAGACAATCAGACGGCGAAATATCCTGTACCCGTTCAACGCGCACATTCTTGATCTCAAGCGTTATCCTGCTCGCCCAGCGCGGCATGTGGATGGACGGTTTCCATTTTGGTTCGGAGCAATATCCAGCCGCTACCGCCGACCACTCGGCTCTATACGCTGCTGAACCGTCGTCGAAATAGCGTGGACAAAACGTCTCCTTTACCCAGAGTCGATCGCCTGGCCCGCCGTGCGGACATAATACTTCTATCGGTTCAGCTTCGCCGTAGACGTAATCATCATAATAAGGCCACGGGTTCCCGTCGTCCAACTCGTCCATATGCCAGTGATGGCGTGGCTTTATCACTCTCCGCGTTTGGGTCTTACGCTTTTTCGAGATCGCTCGAACCATCGGCCCGCTGAATATTATCGGTCGCTCTTTCATTGCTCACCTCTCACGGGGTTAGTCTCCACTCCCACCTCAACGGTTACGGCTTTTTTGCCAGCGAACGCCCGAAGAGCTTTTTTCGTCTTGAACAAGAGCTGCATACCGATACACCCATCGGGTAATTTTAATTTTATAAAATGATCTAATGAGATGTTATTTTCTGTATATATTTGTTCTGTTCTGTATGCCTTCATGATTGCACCTCTGGAAACTCGCGCCATTCTCGACCGCCCAGCATCATGTAATACGGTTGTTTTTTACTGCCCGAATACGTTCCATGCCCCTTGTAAAAAAACGGGACGTTCTGCTCGCGACATTGTATTAGGATATGCTCTGCCCACAGAAGGTGCATCATCCGCGCCCCTGGTCCCGTCTCGCCGCCGACGATCACCCAGTGTATCCCGGTGAGGTCGAGCGCGCCGACGTCTCCAAGCAGCGGCTCGAACGAGACGAAACGAACGGCCGCCGGTATCATGCGTAGGACGTCGATCCGATCTTTGTATCTTGCGCTCTCGACAGTCACGCCGAGCCATAGATTACGAAGATAATCGCCGCCGCCGAGCTGTCTTAACGGCGCATCGTCCGATTGATAATCGTATAGTTTATGCTCTATATTATGCGCGCGTTTTGTTAGTATCTGATAAATATGTTGCGGGGTTGCTACAATCACGTCCAACACTGCATCAATCCATGACGGTTTGACTTCATCGTGAAACAAGTCCCCCATCGAGTTGACGAATATTTTTTGCGGCTTCTTCCAGTGGAGCGGCGCTTCGAGGCGATCGGGATGGAAGGTCACGCGGAATGGATCGTCATCGGGATATCCAAATTTACCACGAAGACGCGGAGACCACGCGGCGTGTTTGGCGTAGCAACGCTCGCACCCGGCGCTGATCGGCGTACAGCCAGTAATAGGATTCCATGTTTTATCTGTCCATTCGATTTTTGTATTACTCATTTGCAATCCTCAATAATACATCAACATGACAAGGCCCATCGTTAGGGTCTAGAGAGCACCAACACGCGAGATTATAACCTCGTAGTTCGCGCTGTATTTCTTCTATACTCGGCACCCATCCCGCGCCGATATTGATAGCGTGCTCGAAGTCGCGAACAGCCAGAAGCCGTTGCTGTTTTTTAGTTTCCTTTTTTGATACCGGCCGCCCTTTCGCATCGACTATCTCGTATCGATCCAATAGATATGGATTAGAGAAACGCGAAGGGCGAGACACGACCTTAATAGGTAGCCCGTTTGGAGATATCAAACGGGCTCCCTTCTTTCTACTCAACTGCAATCGTACGGGCTTCGGCATTATTCCGAGTCGTCGATTTGAGGAAAGATATCGCTTATAGTCAATATAAGCTTCTCGATTTCTTCCTCCAATTCCTTCAGCTTGACGCGCAGCTCACCCACCGGCAGATCACACCGAAAGGTGCTCACGTGCTTTAGTAATAGCGCTGCGTCGTCCTTGATCATCTCTGTTTTTGTTCTTACTTTTTTTGACATTTCTTATCCTTTCTATTGTTTTATCATTTGTGGGTTTCAGTATTTTCTTCCGTTGGCAGCTCGACGTCGTCGGGTGGGCCATCTAAATAGGACTCGTCAGCCTGTTCATTGGGTGGGTTACCGCTGAGCGTATCGCGCAATACCGGCAAACCAACCTCCAACTGTTCGAGCCGCATTTCTTCGATTGCTTTCCATGATGGCGTACCAAAAACCTGTTGAAGTAATTCGGCGCGCTTTTTCTTTTCCTCTTTCCCCGTACCAGATAGGTTGTGCAGCGTAAACGTTTCTTTTATCAAATCTAGTGCGATCTCGCATTGACGGCGGTATTGCGCAGCGGACATAACGGGGCTGTCAAAAATATCCTCTGAGTTGCGCGTGTCATCTACGCCTATGTGTTTACTGCCGACGTTTAGAAAACTGATATGAGGCGCGAAGTCCTTATATTTTGGGTAATCGATGATCGCGCCGTTCATTTTGTCCGATCGGTCTTTAATTACGTGGCATCGATTGATAATGCCAGCGTCGTCGGGATTACCGGTCATCTGCGATTTTTTGATTCGTTCCATATATAAACCAAGGTTAGGCTCATATCCGGTTTCGGTCTCGGCCTTCATTTTGTTACCGGTTTTTATAAGTTCTTTACGACCACTTTCGTCTTCGGTCATGTCATATTCATAGCCAGCGCGACCGCACATAATGACGTGCAATTGGCTATTGATATACTTCGTCGTAAAACGCGCCCACTCTTGCTTAACGACTGACCAATCCTGAAAGAGTAAACCGTTGCTACGCCGCCGCGATCGCTCAAACGATCGCATTAGATCTTGCCATACGTGCGTAATGCTATCAATGATAAGCACGCTACAGGTTTTTTCGGCCTCGTCGATAACTTCGAGCAAGTCCTTAAATGCGCGGCTTTTTACGACTAACAATTCAATGTTCGCTTTTGTGAAGTGTGGGATCATAAAATCCGATCCCGTTTCCGTGTCGAAGAACGCAACCGGTTTACCATCTGCGAGATCCGACGATATACCGATCGCGAGTTCTTTCGCGGTGAATGTTTTACCCGATCCTTGGAATCCGTGAATCCCTGCCTTCAAAAATGCCGTTTGATTTTCTGCTTTTTTTAATAGTCCCATTGTTAACCTTTTCTAATGTTATTGGTCAAAGTTGTTCAGCGCGCAATAGTCGGGCTCGGATAGATTGAGTAATTCAATGTCGCTCATTTAGATTCCTTTGCCTGGTGCAACGCGCACCCGAAATTCTCACGGGTTTTGAGCGCAGCGTAACATCCCGAGCCATCGACCACAAAAGCCGGATCGTTATTTGACGCGATTTCTTCGTCGCTGTCCGAATCGTAATCGTATGTCTCGCCGCCTTCGACATCGTGTTTTACGGCGTCGCAAGTACCGACGCCAAATTTATTAACCTCTTTCCAATGTTCGCAATTTCCGCAGCATTTCATAGCTCACCTCTCCAATTCCGCGACCAGTCGCCGCGCCTCGTCGAGCGCGCATCCGCCATTATTAAGAGCCATCGGGCACGTTCGATCGCACAGTTTATGCCCGCTTATTTTATCTACGAGCTTTAGCCAATGCTCGCAGTACAGCCCGACCTGGTCGGATGGCGTGATGACGTTGGTCAGCGTTGACAATTTCTCGTAAAGATCTTCGGCTTGTCTTTGCGTGATCATAGTGTTGTCACGTCCCAAGAAACGGACGGGATAACCTCGCGCAAGATATCGGCGCAATGTTTTAACATGTTTGTTCGTTCGGCGTCGGCGGCGGCGTAGGCGGCGTAGGCGGCGGCGTCGGCGGCGGCGTAGGCGGCGGCGTCGGCGGCGTAGGCGGCGGCGTCGGCGGCGGCGTAGGCGGCGGCGTCGGCGGCGTAGGCGGCGGCGTCGGCGGCGTAGGCGGCGGCGTAGGCGGCGGCGTAGGCGGCGTAGGCGGCGGCGTAGGCGGCGGCGTAGGCGGCGGCGGCGGCGGCGGCGTAGGCGGCGGCGTCGGCGGCGTAGGCGGCGGCGTAGGCGGCTCTCCTAACCTCATCGAGCGTAGCCTCTCCGCGCGTCCACGCTTCCGCAGTTTCGATCGCAACGCGCGGCTCTCCATCGGGCACATACGGCAATGCGAGACGTGCACAACGACACGCGGCGGTGACGATTGGCTTGCGATCGACGCCAAGCCGCGCGGCGAACCATAACATCCAATCGCCGCGCTCGCACTCAGCCCACGGGTCAGCATCGGGCGGCAACGATTCCAGCCACCGGATCGCCGGTTCGCACGCCTCAAGCTCTCTCGCTTTTTTCAACGTTTCAATTGTGTCCATTAATGTGCCTTTCGTTATATTATCTATAGCTAGACAAACCACTCCTGTCCTCACTGATTCGGTCACCCGTGAATACAGCGCTCGAAGCGCCAGGCGCGGGATTCCTCGTCTTCGGCGTTCGCGCGATAACCCGATCGAAATCGGCGACCGCTACTGACCGGGCCGTGTTGCCCTATCCCCCGTCCCGGGATTTGCGCCCGGTATTATGGCTGCGCCGAGGGGATAGTCGGTATTATGCGCGAAAAAATCTAGACGTCAATCGGTATTTGACATCTAGAGAAAATAGTCCAAAATAGCGAGCATGAAACTCCTGATTAAAAAATTAAGAATCGACCGGGGACTGAAGGGGGTCGAGCTGGCGCGGCGGGCGTCGATCGATCCTCGGACCCTATCAGCCATCGAGACCGGTCGGAACACTGCCCCATCGAGTACGACGCTGCGCAAAATCGCGGACGCCCTAGGGGTCGATATCCGCGACCTTTGGGCAGCTCCGACCGACACCGGCGACGAATAATGCTCTGCCTCGCAGTCGGTAGACCACACACCGCGCGGCCGCGGTGGCCGGGTGACGTGTCCCTCCTGTCGCATCGGCGGTCTATCGACTCCGAGGTATAGGAGAGGAGTTAACTGCGTGAATACGATTCGGCTACCAACTCGACCGGCGTTGCGCTACTTCGGCGGAAAGTGGCGAATAGCTCCCTGGATCATTCAATATTTTCCGGAGCATCGTTGCTATGTCGAACCCTTTGGTGGTGGGGCTTCAGTGTTGTTGCAGAAGCGTCCATCTCGAATCGAGGTCTACAACGACGTTGCCGGTGCAGTGGTGAACTTTTTTCGCGTGTTGCGCGAGTCGCCAGAAGACTTTATAACTGCGCTTCGTCTTACGCCTTTTGCTGTTGACGAGTATGCAGCGTGCAAAGAACAGGATGGAACTCCCATCGAAAGAGCACGCTGTTTTTTTGTGCGATCGTGGGGAGGTCATAATGGAACCACTGGAACATGTAAAAATAGAGGCTGGCGCAGAACTTCAGAACGAGATGTTGCCAATCAATTCGCTTCTGCGGCCGACGCGCTTGCAGATGTGGCAGAACGACTTCGCAGAGTTGCTATAGACCATCTGGATTGGAGCGATATCCTTGACCGGTATGATTCCGAGGAGACATTGTTTTATGTCGATCCGCCGTATTGGATGGGCGCACGCCGTTCCAAATCTCCAAGCGATGGATATGGTGAGCACGAATTGAGCGATTACGATCATAGGCGATTACTTGATCGGCTTCGAGAAGTGAAAGCCTCGGTTGTTCTCAGCGGGTACGACAATGATTTATATTCGCGAGAGCTTGCATCGTGGTTGGTTTATCGCCGCCAGTTCGCGACGCAAGCCGGAACGGCGATTGAAACGCTTTGGGTGAACAGAGATAAAGATTTATTACTTTTTTAATAGAGGTTTAATTATGGACATCAAACCAGAACAACTAATCACCGCCTCAAAGTTGGCGCGTGAAAGCTCCGAACTGCTCACTGATTTTAATGCGCTGATAATGATAGGTGGCGTCGAAACCGCTCGGCTCGTGCTGACCCGGATCGCCGCGCTCGAATCCACGATCGCGCAGATCAAGCGCGAGGCGTGCGCCGTATTGCCGGATGGCGATTCGCTGAAAAAGGAATTCGGAGGATAGATAAATGAAAAGCGATGAGATATTAGCAGACTTGTTAAGCCGTATAACCGACCGCATAGGAGAATGTTTTATTCATTTTCTACCAGATGAAGAACCAGATGAGGTTATGCCATGCGAAGCGAATCCCCCAATAAAATGCTCAACATGCATCCTTGAATGGGCGCGCAAGAAAGCAAACGCTACAAATACAGAGGATAGGTGATGTAAATGAAAAACAGAACAGAAATTCGTGATTTGTTGGTACCACTAAATGATGAGGAAAAGGCCCTTCGAGCGAAGCAATTGGCCGCAATGATGAAAAAAATAGAGGCCAAAAAAGAGGAGATACACTCTATAAAAATCGGGATGAAAACCGACCTGGCAGCGCTAGAGGAAGAGCGCGACAAACTCGTCAATGCCGTACATACCGGCGCTGAATATCGAGAGATCGGCTGCACATGGATCGCTCACGGCGCAGTATGGGAAATCTCGCGCGACGATACCGGCGAGGTCATCGACTCTGCGGTAATCGGTGAGGACGAACGGCAAGAGCCGCTTTTCGACGGCGAAGATGCCGATTGATTTGACAACCGATAGCGAGTAGTGGAGGGGACAGCGAAATGAGGCGACAGCAAGCGGTTCCAGAGATGGATCTATTTAAGGAGCGGAACATCAGGATAGGTGTCTTTCGGAATAGCTCTAAAAAGAGAAGTATTGAATTTACATACGGGTTAAATGCCGTGTGTGCAGAATTAAGTGCCAATGTCACCGACGTCGTCGATCCGTCAAAGAGATTTCCAGAAATAGACATCCTATTACACTCCATAACCTCTCCCATGGGTGTATATGACATGATCGGAGCACTTGAAAAAAAACCGAAAAGAACACGCGTAATCGTCGGTGGTCAGGGGGTTTATGGCTTTTGGGGATGGAGGGAAGTCGTTGACAGAATTATGTTCGGGCGCGCTGAGGGTGTGGTGGATTCTATAATCCTTGACAATTCGCCATTGGGCTATTGCTACGATTATAAATTAGACCCGAACGTAGTTAATACCTATTATATTAGACAGGCGCGAAAATTGCTGTCGGGAGAGGATAGCGTAGGATGTAGCGGAAGGTGTTTGTTTTGTCAATATAGCGCCACAAGAAAGACTCTCGGAAACAAGGATTATAGTGGTAGTGGTAGGTTCGGCCACCGTGTTGTTGAAGACCGATGGCAAAATATACAGGTTAAGACCGGAAACCAAACGGTCGCGCTAGACGGATTTAGCGAACAGACGCGAAAGCGTGTAAACAAGCCGATTTCTAACCTGGAAATAATCGATACATTAAACAAGGTCATACGTGACCTTGATGGGATAATGAGGCTAAAGGTTTTTCAAATAGTCGGGTACCCTTGGGATTCTGCGCGATCTGTCAAGAATGATATCCTCGAATTCCGCTCAACGTTGTCACAGGTTAGATCCGGCAAAGGCAGGGTGATGATGCTTGTGTGTGTCACTCCGTTTTCACCAGAGCCTTTAACGTCGATGGCTAAAGAACCCGCAGATATAGAGACCGATTGGCGAGGTATATTATTACATGATGATTTCAGATGCATTATTGATCTGCCTCACATTAACGCTTTTGTCTTGCCACAAATTCCTGGCCCATTAACCCTGTATAAACGCCTTGCGATCAACCGTGGGGTTTCTATAGAAAAGCTTAACCGGTTGCGGGTTGTTAAAGACATTGAGGATGCTCGCGCGGTAGTCGATGGGATACATCGACGCGGGGCCGGAATAGACGTGGGGCATAAGTTGTTTATCGAGCCCAAACATTTGAGGATGGGTGCTTGACGCCATCCTTTGAGCGTGATAGGGACGGATAATGCGGACCCAATTAGAACAGCAATCAATACCGAAGAGGCGACACGAGCGTAGGGGTTACTGTTCCCCCTTGTCCGCAAAACAGCGTTCGCGTCGCCTCTTCGTTAGTGATTGATATGGACGGATACGTACCTTTTGATAGAGGATTGATAGACAGCACCCTATGGACAAACGGGGACGCGGAAACAATTCGAATTTGGGTTTACTTGATGTTTATGAAAGACATCACAACCGGACTGGTAACGGTCCCGATTCCGACGATTGCAGAGAGAAACAAGTTGTCTATTGAGCGGACCGAGGAGATTCTATCGGCGCTTTCCGAGCCCGATCCGTACTCGCGTTCACCGGAGTTTGAAGGCCGGCGAATCAAGCGTACAGAAGACGGAATTGTGATATTGAATCACGAGAAATACAAGGTCAGAAGTTACAGTTCGACAGAGCGAGCTAGACGATTTTATGAAAGAAATCCGGAACTTAGCCACCGTAGAAGGGGCAACACGGGGCAACACGGGGCAACACAAGGCAACGATCGGCAACAAAAGGCAGCTACTAAAACTGAAACTGAAACTGAAACTAAATTAAAAGACACACCGGATTCGCCCGAATCCGTATCTCGCCAGATCAAGGAGCTCGAATCCCGGTACGACGCTGACATCATCCGCGAAACGCGAGACGCTTGCGCCCTATCGCGCAAATCAGGCCGTATGTCGGACTCTGTTTGGCTCTCGGTATTGTCCAGGCTGGACAAGCACCCCGCCAGCGACGTAGCCGTTTCGGCGCGCACATTCATCGATCGGCACGCGGACGGTGAAAAGGACGAGCGTTACCTGCTCGGGATAGTCCGTGGGCAGGGAAAAAAGAAAAAAAGCTCGGGCGGTCTATTCGACAGTGGACCGGTGGAGGAACCCTATTTCGACAATGAGCGCTTCGGTCGACCCGATGGCGCGGAAAGGTAAATCTATCATGATGACCGTGAAAGTGTGGATGAAATTAGAGTCAAAGGAGTTTAGGTTTGATAACGTTTGTAATA
>Ga0307423_1002248_pt1 | contig 10966 bp, 4 predicted proteins | sample SalMarWE160310MG_FD_202154 | JGI IMG/M metagenome (GOLD analysis project Ga0307423, IMG submission 202154) | Salt marsh sediment microbial communities from the Plum Island Ecosystem LTER, Massachusetts, United States - WE1603-10 | ecosystem: Environmental > Aquatic > Marine > Intertidal zone >...
TGAGCTCGACTTCATGCGGCTCAGGGTGACGCGTGCAGGGCGGAACATACATCTCAGTCCCAAGGAGTTCAGTCTCCTGTCGCTGCTTGTGCAGCATGCGGGCGAGGTCCAGTCACGCACCCTCATTGCCGAACGGGTCTGGAACATGAACTTCGACAGCGCCACCAACATGGTCGATGTGGCAATCCGGCGTTTGCGTACCAAGGTAGACGAGACCTACGATAAAAAACTCATCCATACCGTGCGCGGTATCGGCTATGTCCTCGAAGCATGATGAATCCCTTGCCGGAACTATCCGCAAACGCAGGGGATTTGCTCGCCTGTCGATCGGCACCAGGCTGGCAATTTGCTACACCTTGTCGGCCTTCGGTATGCTGGCTGCTGTTACCGCTTTCCAGTACCGGATTCTGATCCAGGGGCTGGAGTGGGACGAATTCCAGATCGTACTCGACAAGGTCAAGATGTTCGAGTCCACCCTGAGGATGCACGGTGATAACCAGGCCTTTCTCGACCACGAAGTCAATCTGCAGGGTGGCGCCTATTGGCCGGGACAGCACTACGTTGTCTACTCACGCATCCTGGACGAGTCCGGTCGCGTCATTATCGAAACGCATGACATGGAACGTCTCATACCTGATACGGTGTTCCCGCCACCCGTTGTAGCCAGCCTGGAATCGGGTCCCGAACTCGCGCGCTACAGGCAAGTGCCAGATGGGCACACCTATTTCCTGATGTCGGCATGGGCACAAAGCGGTGATGCAAACGCACCACGGCGCCTGATTCAGGTCGCGATGGATGACACGGGAGAGCGGGCCTTGATCGCCGGCTATCGTCGTGACACCCTGCTGGCGATGTTTCTGGGTACGTTGCTCTTTGCAGTTGCGGGGACCTTTATCGCACATCGCTGCCTGCGGCCTGTCCATGACCTCGCGCGTACCGCGGAACGCATCACCGCAAACAACGTCATGAAGACCAATACCGATGCCAAATACTCACGCTGGCCCAGAGAGCTCTCGGCGCTTGCCGATTCGCTCAATCGCATGCTGTTTCGTATCGAGAGAAGCTACAACCGGTGTGCACAATGCGCAGAAGACCTGGCCCATGAGATCCGCAATCCTATCCACTGTCTGATGGGGGAGGCGGAAGTGGCGCTTACCAGGGACCGGACACCGGAAGAATATCGACAGATTCTGGAATCGAGTCTGGAGGAATACGCAAGGCTCACGCGCATGGTCAACGAATTACTGTTCATTGCCCGTGCGGACAATCCACACAACGCGATCGAGTGCGCGCAGCTGGATGTTCGCAGCGAACTCGAGGCGGTGCGTGAGTTTCATGAAGTGCAGGCCCAGGAGCAAGCGATTACGATCACCTGCCACGGTCAGGCCAGTCTCGATGCCGACCCGCTGCTGTTTCGCCGCGCGATCAGCAATCTCCTGACCAATGCCATGGTCCATACCCCGGCGGGTGGGAAGATCAGTCTTGCGGTCCGAACGGCGGATCATGACGACATGATAGAGGTCACCGTACGGGATACCGGCTGTGGCATCGAGACGGATGATCTACCGAGGGTGTTCGATCGCTATTGCCGCGCCGGACAGAAAAACGTGCATCATCGAGAGGGCGCCGGCCTTGGCCTCGCCATCGTCAAGTCGATCATGACGCTGCACGGCGGGTCCGTTGCTATCGAAAGCACGCAGGATACGGGCACCACGGTCGTGCTGCGATTTCCTTCTTCTCCGCGGCCGGTCGGTGAGCGTTCATCGTCGATATCGGAATTCATGCCCGCTTGACCGGTACAGGGGCTCTGGACAATCATGTGAACCGATCCGTCGTTTTTTGGACCGGATGCGGCCGGTGCGAACGTAAACGCTTGATGTCAGTCACCGGTGTCGGCCGGTTCCCCGGGTTGGTCAATCCTCCATCCTTCCTCTGCACGCCCATCCCTTAACGAACAGCTACTACGCCACAGCGGTGATCTTCGCACAGATCGCCGCAGCGGCAGTCCTGCCATGACATTTTGTATAGCGTTGAGTGAGAGCGGAGGAATGTATGACATCGACATGAGCTTCGCATTACACATTGCCGACATGAAGATTACATTATTGCAATCCCTGACAATGCCGTGAATTACTGGACTAGCCTTATTCGTAACGAGTGATGTGACCGCGGCCTGGAAACAACCAGTCGATGCTTCGGATAGATCGATAAACGGTCCACTCACTCGGAGCAGCAGGACGGTGACAGTTCATTTCTGCTTCGGACGAGCGGCTCGTCCAGAACGACACAAACAACTGTTGGTCGCTGTTTGTGAATGATAATCAGACCAGTGTGCAGGTTTTGTCGGGAGAAAATATCATGACAACCACTCTCAAATCACTGAACGTGACAAGCATCACGATGGCATTCGTGGTGATCATGGGTCTCGTATTTTCAGGCAAGAACGTCATGGGAGCGCCGGGAGGGACGATAACGACACCTGCAAACCCAACAGAACTGCCGGTTGAAATCGAGGTTGAAACCGGCATCGCTTCGCTGAAACAGGCACCCCTATGGAAGGAACTGGTACAGCTGCTGGACAACCCGTACACGGCGCAGCTCATTGGCAACAAACTCGCGCCCTCGACCGTCGTGCGTCGCCCTGGATTCGGTGTGACCATGCCGCCGCTCAACGTCTGGCCACTGAACTACAACTTTCTGACTGGCCAGCCAATGCGGATCAAGACCAGTGACGGAGAAGTCAGCTGGGACCGGGTGGGCCCGTTGTTCGATCCCGATGAGGTCGTGGACGTCGGTGCAGACCCGATGAATCCCAATGTTCCCGTCGAAGTGCGGACCAAGATCGGCGCCCTGGTGGCCTGTTCGTCTACCGCAAGGCCGCCCGGATTTCCGCGCGGACAGAATCCGTGCGGGCGGATCGATGACGAGAGAGAGGGAGCCGTAGAAGTTCCCGACGGGTGGCTTGTCGTCCACAACCCGCGCGGTCGTGGTAATCGTAATTTCTACGGATACAGTCTGGGTAATGGACCGAGCAGATCGGATTCGCGCATCCCGCCCAACGGAACGATTGTGGCGCTGCCGGCGGTGGTAGGCGGGATCCTTTACGAGGGTGAAATCGATCCGGCATCGGGTGAACTCGAACTCGAACCCGTCGCCGAGCTCGAGGTGCCGGTGAATGAGGAACACTTCATAAAGAATCGGCGTCGGGCGGAGGAACTGGGCAAGGCCCTGTTCTGGGATATGCAGGTGGGCAGTGACGGTGTGCAGTCCTGTGGCACGTGCCACTTCCACGCCGGGGCTGACAGCCGCACCCGCAACCAGCTCAACCCCAATCACCTGGGCGGGGATCTCGAACTGCAGGTATTCAACAACCGGGTGGAACCCCAGAACAACAACCAGGATGTGGAGGCCAGCGATTTCCCGTTCCACAAGCTGGCAGATCCCGGCACCCCGGGCGAGCCGCTCTTTCAACCCGACAACGTGCTCAGCGACGTCAACGACGTCATGTCCTCCATGGGTGTCAGCCGCTTCACGCTGTTCGATGATGTCATTGTTGGAGATGGGGCCTTCGGACCGGCTGTCATGGGTGTCGCCCCCTTGATGCCGGATGTGGGCACCCCGATGGATGACCCGATCCCGCTGATGCAAGGCCTGAGACGGGTGGAGCCCCGCAACACCCCCACCATGCACGCCGCGGCGTTCAACCTGGACAATTTCTGGGACGGGCGGGCCCGCTTCCACTTCAACGGCGGCAGCGTGTTCGGCCAGTCGGACCCGTTCTACCACATCTACGTCAATCCGGTCGGCGGCCCGCTTGCGCCGATGACCAATCCGGACCCGCTGCAGCTTGAATCAGGAAATATCGCTGACTGGGTCGGTGGTGACGAACCCGTCCGGATCAAGTTCTCCAGCCTGGCATCCCAGGCGGCCGGACCACCGCTGTCTGATTTCGAGATGGCCTTCGCCGGGCGCAACTGGCCCAAGATCGGGAAAAAGATGCTCCAGGACGGGGTGACGCCCCTGGCCAACCAACTGGTGGATATCCGGGACAGCCGGCTGGGCCGGTGGTCCAATCAGGGAGGCAACCGGTGCATTGCGCTCGGGCGTCCCACCCTGCCCGGCATGCCCGGGCTGTGCACCACGTACCCCGAGATGATCCGGGCGGCCTTCGTAAACCGGCTCTGGAACAGCGGCAACCGGCATCTTGTCGGTACAACCGTGCCGATGGACAATGACTGTGAGCCGGGTGAGCAGATCGAAGCCGGTATGACACCCACGTGCGATCCCTTCGACGGCTATGTGCTGGAGGTCGCCAACGGCGTGGCAGATCCGACCGATACCAACCAGTTCACCCACATGGAGGCCAATTTCACCCTCTTCTTCGGGCTGGCGGTCCAGGCCTACGAAGAGCTCCTGATCCCCGACGACACGCCCTTCGACCGGTTCATGGACGCCAATCCGAAGGCGGCCAATGGCGTCGGGCAACCCGGTGAGCAGGGGGTGCTGTTTCCCACGCTGGTACCCGGTCTGGTCGGCAACGCTACCTGTCCCGCAGGAACGGTGCGCAACGGTGTGCTGTGCCTGATCCCGGATGATCCGGCGACGCCGGAGTACGACGGCTTTATGGAGGAAGAACTCCTCGGGTTCGACGTCTTCGCCGGCGCCAACCTGACGGCGGCGCTGGCGATTGGCAACCCGAGAAACCCGGACGGGTTCGGCTCCAATCCCTTCACCCGGACCTCGCGGTGCATGCTCTGCCACCTCGGCCCTGAGCAGACCGACCACAGCATCAACATCGCCCACGGTGTCATCAAGGGCGACGCCGAGTATGAGTATCCCACGCCTCCTGTCGTTCCGGACCCGGGCGCTCCCGACAACTGCTCCTTTGACGACTGCCTGCTGCCGGCGCCCGAGGCGCCCGGCCCGATCGCAGCCGTCGGGGGTTTGGTCCTGACTGAGGAAGTTGCGGAAACGCCCCAGGACGCGGTGGAGGTCGAGCCCCTGAATTTCAATGCGACAGGGACCCTGGTCGAGCGGATCATCGCAGCACCGAGTGCCTTCGCCTTTGGCGACCAGGGCATCTATAACGTCGGACTACGGCCCGATGCCGAGGATATCGGCCGCGGTGGCGACGATGCCTTCGGTTTTCCGCTCGCATTGACGGCCCTGACTCTGCTGAACATCGGGGGAGAGGATTACGGGCTCTGCGACAATCCGGATGATTTCGCGGCTGATGCAAACGGTTGCGCCATGCAGAACTTCAACCCGGATCTGGGTGCAGGCGGCGGGCTGTTCGAGGAGACCACGTCCGACCAGTCCATCAATCCCGGTCTGGAAAGGGAACCGATAAACCCGCTGCTGCCGGAGTACCTGGCCGAGTGGGTCAATGCCGTGCCGGCCGGCGAACTCCATCCGCAGATCGATGAGATGGCGGGTTTTGCGCCCAATACCATCACCGCGCCCAACGGCGGTCCGGCCATCGAGTTCCCCGAGAACCTGTTTGGCGCCGACCAGCATTGCGGCATCTACGACCCGGCGGTGTACGGAGCCGGGCCACCGAACTTTGGCTGGGGACCGCGGTGTCCGAACAACCAGTCCGGCGTTCCGAACAACCTGCCGGTGGAAAATCCCGTCGACCTGGGGGTATACGTACCGGGCAGCCTGGTCGCACCGCTGCACGGCACCTGGCCCTTCCCCAACCGGTTGCGCCGCGACGGCCAGTTCAAGGCGCCGCAGTTGCGCAACGTAGAGCTGACGGGTCCGTACTTCCATACCGGCAGCGCCCTGACCCTGCGCCAGGTGGTCGATTTCTACCTGCGCGGCGGGGATTTCCCGGAAACCAACAAGGAAAGCCGGGATCAGCATATGGTCGACTCCGATGTCCAGGCGTTTGGCTTCGGCACCACGCTGATCGCAAGCAATGGCGGCGATATCCCGGACATCCCCTTCGCGGATGCGCTGCCGGATACCGCCTTCCAGTACGATTACATGCCGGATACCGGCCACGCCGTAACACCGGAACCGGCCTATATGACCGCGGAGTTCGCGGCGGAAAGCCTCGTGAGATACCTGCTGTCACTTACCGATCCGCGGGTGGCCTACAGGGCTGCGCCCTTTGATCAGCCGGAGATCTTCGTGCCCGTCGATGGCACGGCCCCCGAGAACACGGGTGGCAGGGCCCAGTTGCTGGCGGCTCCAGCGCTGTTCCGGCAGGTCCCGGCGACCGGCAGAGTGGGGCAGGCGAACAAGCTGCCCAACTTCCTGGGGATTTCGAGCACCCCGGTGGGCGGGCCGGACAACGATCACTTTGATCGCTAGTCAGCACCGCCTTGTGTGCCTATTCGCGCTGTGTTCCTCTCCCGCGTGGAGGGGAGCACAGGGAACCCGGGGTTGGCCTGCGTGTTCAATCAGGCAATGGACAGCTTTCCGTCCACATTGCGAATCACTCGGGTCCTTGCGCAGGCTGGCAGAGTCGGCGCGTTCGCCGGACAGGTAGGGTACAGGAACTTGAACAGCACGATACCCTTTACGGAAGCGATTAAGAAAGGTGGCCTGGTCTTGCTGGTCGCCTTGTCGCTATGCGCCGTCGTTGCAAGCCCAGGGGCGGTACAGGGCGAGGGTACCCGACCGGCCGGGGGCGCGGCGGATCACGATGCCAGGCAGGATGGATTGGCCGGGGACAAGGCGGGAGAGATCCTGGCCCGGGTGAACGGCGAGCCGGTGATGCGCACGGAATTGCGGCGCCTGCTTGCCGACCCACAGGTGCGCCGGCAGCTGTTGCAGGAGCTTGATGTCGATACTCCGGACAGTACGGCATTGCGCCAGGTGGCAGTGTTAAAGCTGATTCACCGACGCCTGTTCCTGCAGGAGGCCGGTCGGCAGAAACTCGCCGTCACCAGACAGGCACTCGACCAGAACATCTCCGCGTTACGCAGCCGATTCGCGGATCTTGAAAGTTTCGGGATATGGATGCAGGAACGGGGACTCGATGACCGCTTGCTGTTCGGTAGTATCCGCGACGACATGCTGGTGACCCGCGTCATGGCGGCGCTGGTGGCGGGTGTGGAGGTTGCCGGGCAGCAGGTGCAGGACTACTACGTGTCCCATGAGCAGGACCTGACCATCGGCGAAGAGGTCCGGCTCCGGATCATCGTCGTCGCGTCCAATGCGGCGGCCCGGGACATCCTGACGGCCTTGCGCGCGGGCGGGAATTTCAGTCGCCTGGCGCGGAAACACTCCCTGGGGCTGCGTGCTGCGCAGGGTGGCGACACGGGCTGGGTCAATACCGCGACGCTGACGCCGCCGCTGGAGAGGGTGGTCGACAGGCTGCAGCCCGGCGAGGCCAGCAACCCGCTGCACAAGGACGCCGGCGAGTTCCTCGTTGTTGCACTGGAGGGACGGCGTCCTGCGCGGGTGAAGAATCTGGACGAGGCGCGCCCGGAGATCGAACGCCGCCTGCTGGCCGCGATGCGGCAGGAAACGATACAGGCGTGGCTGAGGGAGCAGGCGCAGAACTCGACCATCGAGATATTTCCCCAAACGAATGATTCATTTCCAGGGGCTCACATGACACGCAGCGATCATGGGGGAACGTAACGTGAGGCACAATGCCGGAGGTACTGATATGACCAGGTGCTGGATAACGGTTATCGGCTGGGTGCTGCTCGCCGGGTCCGCCGCTGCGCAGGATGCAGTGGTGCTTGACAGTGACGAGGCGCGGCCGAGTTATTCACCCGGCATGAATTTCCGGAGCCGGCTCCAGGACCAGTCGGTGGCGGTGAACCCCGAACTCGGCAGCCGGGGATTCAGGGATGCCCTGTCCGGCGGCAAGACGCTGCTGGCCGAAGCAGAGGTACAAACCGTCCTCACCGAACAGCAGGTCGGATTGAAGCAGCAGCAGACTGCACTGGAGGACGACATACGGTTACGGAACAGACAGGCCGGGGAAGCCTTGCTTGCCGCGAACCGGGCCAGCGAGGGTGTGGTCACCCTTGCGAGCGGCCTGCAGTACAGGGTTCTCGAGGCCGGTGATGGCGACAGGCCCACCCTCCATGACAAAGTCGTGGTGCACTACCGGGGGACGCTGGTCGACGGGACCGAGTTCGACAGCAGCTACCGGCGCGGCCAGCCGGCGACCTTCGCCGTCAATCGGGTCATCCGAGGCTGGGGCGAGGCCCTGCAGCTCATGCCGGCAGGCTCGAAGTGGCAGCTCTTCATTCCGCCGCACCTTGCCTACGGCACGCGCGGCACGGGCCGCCAGATCGGTCCCGATGCGACGCTGATTTTCGAGGTGGAACTGCTTGCCGTTGCAGATCCGCCTGTCGGCATCGCCCGTGTTCCGGCAGGCAGCAACACGGTTGCGGTGACCGACAATCTCAAGAATATCCAGGCATCCTTCAAGCTGGACCCGCGGCTCACCCGGAGTTTGTACATGGGAGAGCGCTGGGTCTCGCCGCCCACATTTACCGGCACGCGACAGGAGGGGAACGAGTACACCCTGGAGGCACGCGCCCAAGGCATCGATGCCCGGGGTCAACGCATTGCAGTCGATCCTGAATGGATACCCTCGGATCCGGACATGGTGGTGCTGTCACCCGCGCGGGGCGATGCGGTCAGGATCACGGTGAAGCGCGCCGGGGAAAGCACGCTGACTCTGGCGGCGCGCGGAATCTCCAGGGAGTTGCGCATCAAGGCGACGAGTACAGGCAACGCCATGCAGGTTGAGATATCCCGATAACAGAATGGGTCAGTTGTACCGGCTGCGCCATGCGTGTCAGCTGATGCGCGGAAAATTCGTCGAAGACTTTCTGTACAAGGAAAAGCCACGCCCGCATACGGATGCACGGTGCCACGGCTGTGCAGTGCACACGCGCTCGCTTATTGAACCTTGCCGGCACGCGGTGTCATGCCGGGTACCGTTAAGACGAGACCCCCCATACAGTTTGATGCCATTCCCTGTTGGTGGCGGAGACGCTGCATGTGCGGTACAGGCAATCATTTCCAGAAATGATTGCACATTGAATTACGCACAGTTTTGCCTTAGTATTCGCCGCGCTGAGTTGCCATGCAGGGGTGCAGGTTCCTGACCCGTCACACCTGCCATTAATACTGCATATTTACGGGGGAAACACAGCGGATTCCCGGTTCAACGGGAACCGCAACCGTAACATATGCACGAAACGCATCCGCATCGATGCATTGTCTTTTGTAAGTAAACCATGTGGCCCCTCGTATCGGTCACCACTGGAGACAGCCATGCCCACAGTTACCCTTCCCGACGGCAGCCGCCGTGAATTCCCGCAACCCGTCACCGTCCACGACGTGGCCGCCGACATCGGTCCGGGCCTGGCCAAGGCCGCGCTGGCCGGCAAGGTCGACGGGCGCCTGGTCGATACCAGCTACCTGATCGAGCGGGATGCGGCGCTGGCCATCGTCACCGGCAAGGACGAGGAGGCACTGGAGCTGCTGCGCCACGACGCCGCGCATGTCATGGCGCAGGCGGTGCAGGAACTCTGGCCCGGCACCCAGGTGACCATCGGGCCGGCCATCGAAAACGGCTTCTACTACGACTTCGCGCGCGACACCCCGTTTACCCCGGACGACCTGGAGAAGATCGAGGCGCGCATGCGCGAGATCGTCAAGCGCGACCTGCCGATCGTGCGCGAGGTCTGGGACCGCAGCGAGGCGATGCAGGTCTTCGGCGAGATCGGCGAGCGCTACAAGGTCGAGATCATCAACGACATCATTCCAGAAGGGGAAGAGGTCTCGGTGTATCGACAGGGCGACTGGTTCGACGTCTGCCGCGGTCCGCACCTGCCCAGCACCGGCAAGCTCGGCAAGGGCTTCAAGCTGATGAAGCTCGCCGGCGCCTACTGGCGCGGCAATTCCGACAACGAGATGCTGCAGCGCATCTACGGCACGGCCTGGCGCGACAAGAAGGAACTGGACGCCTATCTCAAGCGCCTGGAGGAGGCCGAGAAGCGCGACCACCGCAAGCTGGGCAAGGTGATGGGCCTGTTCCACACCCAGGAAGAGGCGCCGGGCATGGTGTTCTGGCACGATGCGGGCTGGCAGATCTACCTGGTGATACAGGACTACATCCGCGCTCAGCTGCGTCGGCATGGCTACCAGGAAGTGCATACCCCGCAGATCATCGACCGCTCGTTGTGGGAGAAGTCCGGCCATTGGGAAAAATTCCACGCCGACATGTTCACCACCGAGTCGGAGAGCCGCACCTACGCGATCAAGCCGATGAACTGCCCGGCGCATATCCAGATCTTCAACCAGGGCCTGAAGAGCTACCGCGACCTGCCGCTGCGACTGGCCGAGTTCGGTTCCTGTACCCGCAACGAGCCGTCCGGCACCCTGCACGGGCTGATGCGTGTGCGCAACTTCGTCCAGGATGATGCCCATATTTTTTGTACGGAAAACCAGATCGAGGGCGAGGTCTCCGATTTCATCGACCTGCTGTTTGAGGTCTACGCCGATTTCGGCTTCGATGAGGTCAGTGTGAAATTCTCCACCCGGCCGGACAACCGCGTCGGTGAGGATGCATTATGGGACAAGGCCGAGGCCGCGCTGCAGGCCGTGCTCGACCACAAGCAGCTGGACTGGCAGCTGCAGCCCGGGGAAGGGGCCTTCTACGGACCGAAGATCGAATTCAACCTGAAGGACTGCCTGGAGCGGGTCTGGCAGCTGGGTACCATCCAGCTGGATTTCTCCATGCCCGACCGGCTCGGCGCCCACTACATCGCCGAGGACGGCAGCAAGCAGGTGCCGGTGATGCTGCACCGGGCCATCCTGGGCTCGCTGGAGCGATTTATCGGGATTCTGATCGAACACCACGCCGGCGCGCTGCCCCTTTGGCTGGCCCCGGTACAGGCGGTGATCCTGAATATTACCGATAACCAGGCCGATTATGCCCGGCAGGTCGAAGAATCCTTGAGAAATCAGGGATTGAGGGTCA
>Ga0307423_1002250_pt1 | contig 10964 bp, 8 predicted proteins | sample SalMarWE160310MG_FD_202154 | JGI IMG/M metagenome (GOLD analysis project Ga0307423, IMG submission 202154) | Salt marsh sediment microbial communities from the Plum Island Ecosystem LTER, Massachusetts, United States - WE1603-10 | ecosystem: Environmental > Aquatic > Marine > Intertidal zone >...
AGAAAAACATTTGCAATTATAAGTCACCCTGATGCAGGTAAGACTACACTTACTGAAAAACTACTTTTATTCAGTGGTGCTATTCAAATTGCAGGTGCAGTAAAATCAAATAAAATTAGAAAAACTGCTACGTCAGATTTTCAAGAGATTGAAAAGCAAAGAGGGATCTCTGTATCAACATCTGTATTAAGTTTTCGCTATAAAGGATACAACATTAACCTACTTGATACACCCGGACATAAAGATTTTGCTGAAGATACTTATCGCACGTTAACCGCTGTAGATAGTGTTATTCTCGTTATCGATTGCGTAAAAGGAGTTGAAGAGCAGACAGAAAAACTTATGAATGTTTGCCGGATGCGTAATACACCGGTCATAGTATTTATTAATAAACTTGATCGTGAGGGAAGAAATCCAATTGAGCTGCTTGATGAGATTGAAAGTAAGTTAAAAATTAAAGTTCGTCCATTAAGCTATCCGATGGGAATTGGATTAAGCTTTAGAGGTGTGTACAACATTTATGAAAATACCTTTTCATTTTTTAAAGCTAATAAGCAAAGAATTGAAGATGAAGTTGAAATATTTAAAGGTGTTGATGACCCAAAATTAAAAGATCGTTTTGGTGATGATGCTTTAAAACTTAAGGAAGACATTGAACTTATACATGGTGCATATGATCATTTTACTACTGATGATTATCTAAATGGAACAACTGCTCCTGTCTTTTTTGGAAGCGCAATAAACAATTTTGGTGTTAAGGAATTGCTTGACAGTTTTGTTAAAATAGCACCATCACCTCAATCACGAGAAACAACGCAGGGCATCATCAACCCCGAGAGCGATCAATTCTCAGGATTTGTTTTCAAGATACACGCTAATCTGGATCCCAAGCATCGAAATAGAATTGCTTTTCTTAGAGTTTGTTCAGGAAAATTTGAAAGGAATACTTTTTATTATCACGTAAGGCTTAAACGCGAATTAAAATTTCAAAGTCCGGCCTCATTTATGGCACAAGATAAAACAACTATTGAGGAAGCATATCCAGGCGATGTTATAGGTCTTTATGATGTTGGTAATTTTAAGATTGGTGATACACTTACAGAGGGTGAAAATTTTATGTATAAAGGAATTCCAACTTTTTCACCGGAAATTTTTAAAGAACTCCAATTGAACGATCCATTTAAATCTAAGCAGTTGGATAAAGGAATCAGACAATTGACCGATGAAGGACTTGCTCAGGTATTTATTCAAAACTTTGGAAATAGAAAAGTAGTCGGAACTGTAGGCGATCTTCAATTTGATGTACTTGAATATCGCTTATTAAATGAATACGGTGCAGCTTGTAGTTTTAGACCATTAAATTTTTATAAAGCTTGCTGGGTGGTTTATGATAAGGAAGATGATATTAGTGAACTATTGAGAATACGATCACATCACCTGTTTCAGGATAAGCATGGAAGCTTAGTGTATTTGGCAGAATCGGTGTACTCACTCAATTCCGCTAAAGAGAAAAACCCTAATGCGCAATTTTTATTTAGTATTGAGCATAACTCTGAAACTAAAGAATTAGAAAATGTAGCGTAGGGATAAAACAGTCATCAACTATGATTTTTATAAGTAAATTTTAATTAAAATAAAAAAAGTCCATTGTATTCAAAGGGCTTTTAAGTTTATATATTTTTTATTTACTTTTTAATTGAATAATATCAAGATAAGTATCTCGGTTTGCTAAAACATTTACTCCCGTTATAACAGAATCTTTATAAACAGAAGTATCAGGGAAGATTGTTACATCATAGGTACCTTGTCGTAATGCCATAAGTTTAAAGAAACCATCAACATCAGGATATGTAGAGACGGTATCCTCTCCAATTGTAGTAAATACGGTTGCTTTTGCATCCAACTGTTGTATCTGACCAGAGATAGTGCCTGAAATAATCATTGGTATTACTCTTATAACAGGTTTCATCATATACTTGCCATTACCTGTTACATGAATGGATTTATCTACATTAAAATCTAATACCAATTCATATAGATTATTAGCTTCAAGCGTAAACTCATGGTTTAATTTAATTCCTGTTTGAAACCCACTTGGAATAGTTAAGTAATAGCGCATATCATTATCTACAACGTAGTTTCCATTATCGAGTATTAATCTTATTTGTGTATAATTTCCTGGCTCTAAAACAGAATCACCTAATACAGCACTCGCTCCATTTCTCAATTCGAGCAGATCATATGATCTTGGGGTATTATTAATTACAAACCAACCAGAAGTGCTATCACTGCCAGATTTATGAACCTCAACCTGATTTACAAAAATAATTACGGAGTCAAGTGTTGAAGGCGAATCAACTAAATAAACTTTTAGACTACTTTTACCTTGTAAAGTTGGCTCTGTTGAATTATCCGTACATCCAACAATTACTAACATTGCAAATAATAATACAAACAATAATTTTTTCATATAATCCTTTTTGTTTATTTAGCGGTATGGAACTGATTAATCTATAAATCAAAAATTATTCCTATTTAATATTGAAAAAAAGTGAAATAATTCTTAACTAATAATGTTTCAAAATACAAAAATGTATGTAAAAAAACAGAGCAGCAGAAATATTTACTCATAATAATCAATCTTACAACCACAACCGTCCCATTTTCGTTCGTAATAATCTAATCTTTCATTAATAAACTTATCGGCATCTTCACTTGAATTTATCCTTCTAATTATTATCTCCTTCTTAAAAGTCATTTCCTGAATGAAAATATTATTATCAAAATTCAATACTCTGATAAAATCTGATAAATGAGTATCAACTTCTTTTATGATTTTAGAGCTCTTTAGTAAAGCTTGTAATTGATCTTCCTGAATAATAACATAGTTAGAACTGATTGCTTTTTTGAAAATATCATCTGGTTTCATAATAAATCTCAAAATTTTTATAAGATTAGATTAAATGAAAAGAAATAAGATTCGCTAAAATAATATTGAGATTATTAAGACTTACAAAGATTGTTCAACCTAATTACAATTTGGAGTTAGAAATAATCTCTTAGAGATGTGAGACTTATCATTTTAACTGCCCAAAATCTCAATAATTCATCCTTAATACTGATTAACAATTTCAATTCTACCTCTCATTTAGCTAATTTTGAAAAGTAAATTTATTAAAACATAGAATCACATTTAGAAAAATCAGGAGTTAAATAATGACTACAATAATTGATGTATTTGGCAGAGAAATTTTAGATTCAAGAGGAAATCCAACCATAGAAGTTGAAGTTGTTCTTGAAAGTGGCGTAATCGGTAGAGCTGCAGTACCAAGTGGTGCTTCTACAGGAGAACACGAAGCAGTGGAATTAAGAGATGGTGATAAAAACCGTTACAATGGAAAAGGTGTTATTAAAGCTGTTGATAATGTAAACGAAAAAATTGCAGATGAACTTGTTGATTTTGATGCAACAGAACAAGTCGAAATAGATAATCTGCTAATCGAATTGGATGGAACCGATAACAAAGCAAACTTAGGTGCAAACGCAATGTTAGGTGTTTCGCTTGCTTGTGCAAAAGCGTCTGCAGAATTTTTTGGATTACCTTTGTACCGATATATCGGGGGAGTTAACGCACGCACTCTTCCTGTTCCAATGATGAATATTCTTAACGGTGGAAAACACGCTGATAACAATGTTGACTTTCAGGAATTTATGGTAATGCCAATTGGTGCTCCAAGTTTTAGAGAAGCCTTAAGAATGGGAGCGGAAACATTTCATGCGTTAAAATCCGTTCTTACAAAAAAAGGTTACAACACTGCGGTTGGTGATGAAGGTGGATTTGCGCCAAACTTGAAATCAAATGAAGAAGCTATTGAACTAATTCTTGAAGCTATCACAAAAGCTGGTTATAAAGTTGGAACTGATATTGGAATTGCGCTTGATCCAGCTGCAAGTGAATTCTTCATCAAAGAAAAAAATGCTTATCATCTTTTCAAATCTGCTCCAAATAAAGAAATTAGTATTGAGAAGATGGTTGAGTATTGGGCAAGCTGGGCAAAACAGTATCCAATAGTTTCTTTAGAAGATGGAATGGCTGAAGATGATTGGGATGGTTGGAAGTTATTGACGGATAAACTTGGTGGCAAAATTCAACTTGTTGGTGATGATATTTTTGTGACTAACACAGAGAGACTTGCAAAGGGGATTGAGATGGGAGTTGCAAATTCAATTCTTATAAAGTTAAATCAAATTGGAACTCTAACAGAAACACTTGATGCCATTGAAATGGCTAAGGTTGCTGGATATACTAACGTTATAAGTCATCGTTCAGGTGAAACTGAAGATACCACTATTGCAGATGTAGCGGTCGCAACAAATGCAGGACAAATTAAAACGGGTTCAGCATCTAGAACAGATCGTATTGCAAAATATAATCAGTTATTAAGAATTGAACAAGAACTTGATGCAACATCAATTTTTCCCGGTGTTGCTGCGCTAAATTATAACGGTTAAAATTTAATTTGCCCGATTGAGTTTTTCAATCGGGCATTTTTATCTTTAAATATTTAAATCAAATCATTAATAGATTACGCACTTAGGAACTAAAATGAAAAATAATCATCTTGAGAATTGTAAGAACTTAATAAAAAAGCATAAAATTGAATTTATCGATCTTAAAGCAAACGATCTTACAGGAAGGCTGCATCACATCACACTTCCATATTATCCAAACATACTTGAAAAGCTTTTAACTCATGGTGTTGGATTTGATGGATCGAGTTATGGATTTCTTAAAGTTGAAAACAGCGACATGATACTGGTTCCTGATCTCGCAACTGCAAATCTTGATCCTTTCCGTGATGCACCGGTATTAAGTTTTTATTCACACATAGTACTTACCGATGCAAGGAGAAGTCCATTTAATCAGGATGGAAGATATCTTGCGAAAAAAGCAGAAGAACTATTAAAGAAAACCACCGGAGCAGATAAATCTTTGTGGGGACCGGAATTCGAATTCTATATTTTTTCAAAAGTTGAGTATGACACTCGTACAGCATCGTCATATTATCGTGTTGAGCACGCAGAAGAATTTTATAAAAAAGCATATCATGCAGCAAATCCATTTGATGAGTACGATGATTTTCGCGATGAAGCATGTAAGCTACTAAAAGCACAGGGAATAAATATTAAATATCATCATCACGAAGTTGGTGAACGAGGACAGCAGGAAATCGAAACTTATTTTAGTGATTTATTGACCACTGCTGATAATATTATCACAACAAAATATATTCTCTTCAACTTTGCAAAGCAAAAGGGATTATACATTACATTTATGCCAAAGCCGATGTATCAGCAGTCTGGTAACGGAATGCATTTACATTTATTCTTAACAAAAAAAGGAAAGAATGCTTTTTATAAAAAAGGTGAATATGGAAATATGAATGAGCTTGGAAGATTTTTTATTGGCGGTATGCTAAAACACGGACCAGCTCTATCTGCATTCACAAATCCAAGTACAAATTCTTATAAACGTTTAGTCCCAGGATTTGAAGCGCCGGTTGCGCTGACTTATGGGCAGGGAAATAGAGCAAGCGCAATAAGAATTCCAAAATATGTTTCTAATCCCGAAGAAACTAGATTTGAATATCGCCCGCCTGATGCAACCGCAAATCCATATTTGTGTTTGGTATCTATGCTGCTTGCAGGGATAGATGGAGTTGTAAATAAGATTGATCCTGTAAAAGAAGGATATGGCCCGTTTGATAAAAACTTTATAGATAAGGATTTTATTGAGAATATGCATTTTCTTCCAAGAAATTTAGCTGAAGCTTTAGATGCTTTAGCTGCTGATAATGATTTCTTAAAACGTGGTGGAATTTTTACTGATGAGTTATTAAATCAATGGGTGAAAACAAAGAATGAGGAAATTCATTCAATCGGTACAATGCCTCATCCTTTCGAGTATAAAATGTACTTTAATCTCTGATGCATTCCTATAATTATATATAAAATAAATAATTATAGGAATATGATGTGTTGTTTTAGTATGAATTACAACGAATATACAATAGAAATTGTAAAAAGAATAGAAAAATTGAAGTTTAGAGATAGTTAAAATCATTATTTTAATTGTACTTAACAAAGGATTCCCCCCAGTCCTGAAATTAAGACAAAGCCTCAATGCTTAGGTATTGGGATTTTTATTTTTGATAATGCATTCCGCTTTTTGTTATGCTTATGAATTTTGAGATACTCGGAGAGAGTTTCAATTCATTCTTACATTCAAAGCAGGCACAGTTTCTTTCTAAAAGATCATAGTATCTATACAACGCTTCTGCATAGACAATTTGCCAATAGTATTTATTGTTGGGTTTTACTTCACTGCCAGATAACTCCTAAAAGAATAGTTTTTTAACCATATAAACAGGTATGTTTAATTTTATTTAAATAAATAAACTATTATTGATTAAATTTTTAACATACATTTCCTTAATAAATAAATAAGAATATTAATTTATAGTTAGTGAATTCTTTCACTATCTTTTTAAGATTAAAAGAAGGAGTCTAAATGAGAACCTTTTGGACAGTTCTAATAATAGCTATAATTCTGAATCCTTTTACATTCTCCCAACAACAAAATCAATCAAAAACTTTATTAATACGTTGCGATGATATTGGGATGTCTCATTCAGTTAATATGGCTGCAAAGGAATTGATTGAATCTGGTTTGGTATTTTCTGCCTCTGTTATGTTCCCTTGTGCGTGGTATCAAGAAGGTGTTGATATTTTGAAAGATCATCCTCAAATATCTGTTGGGATTCACCTAACATTAAATGCTGAATGGAAAAATTTTCGTTGGGGTCCTGTTGCTGGAAAAGATAAGGTCCCATCTCTTGTTGATAAGAATGGATATTTCTTCCCATCACGGGCCACATTTTTTGCTAATAATCCAAAACCGGAAGAAGTGGAAATTGAATTGCAAGCTCAAATTGATAGAGCAATTAATAGCGGACTAAAGATTTCTTATTTAGATTATCATATGGGTACTGCTGTAGATAAACCTGAACTTCGAGCTATTGTTGAAAAGCTTGCAAAAGAATATAAACTTGGTATTTCCAGATACTTTGGTGAAGTGGATGTAGACATTATGTACGCTGTGCCTGTTGCAGAGAAAAAGGATTCTCTCTTTAAAGTACTTTCAAATCTTGAATCTGGGAAAATAAATTTGCTCGTTTGTCATATTGGTAAGAATTTTCCTGAGCTTCAAGCTATGATTGATATGAATCCATTTGGACTTAAAGTAATGAGCAAGAATCGTGAAGCAGAATTAGAGGCTCTGGTTTCAGCATTAAAAGAGCAAGAATTTGAGAAAAATGGAATCAGACTTATCAACTATAACAATTTAATTAACGAAGTTGGTTTAGATAAAATGAAATCACCAGTTAAATCTGGTTATTAAATTTTTATTAAATCTGAAAAGGATTTTTTAGCAAATTTCTCACGAGACTTACCCCCATACACCCTGATTAAAGGGTGGGTATGTTGTGTAGAAAACCGGAGTAAATTATAGAATAATTTTTAAAAACCAATAAATGTGCTAAGCTATTGTTTTATAAAGGGGTATCCATTTGTAATATGTATAGTAAAAATGAGGCTTTGATGGAATAAAAAAGGGGGTGTATTGATCTGACGGGGTAAGTTCTTTTTCTGTGTTGGGCTTTAGGCTTTTTATGGATATGAGTGAAAAGAATTTTTGATGAATGAATTATATATTAATCTTTTTTTATTATAATGCCCCTATCAATTAAAACTGGTGGGCGGTTCTCTATTACTTGTCAATGTAAAATAATTTTTGACATTTTTATGACAACTTTAATTATGAAACAAATTAACTTTATATTAACAAAAGTGGAGAAACAATGAAAAAGTCAACATCAACATTTCTGATTCTCAGTTTGCTTAATCTCCTCGGATGTTATAGTATGAAGGAGATTTCAAGAAATGAATTGATTCAAAAATATGAGGAGGGTGATATTAGGGTCATCACAACAAATAATAAGACTTATGAATTTAATAAAACAAGTTATGTAATACTTCCTGATTCCATTTCAGGCACAGGAGTAATAAGAACAGGTTATAAAGATAGATTAAAAAGTGAATTTAAAGGTAGTATTGCCTTCGAAGATGTGAACAGTATTGAAATGGACCACTTTGATTTTGTAGTATCAAGCATAATATTTATTTCTATTGTTGGAATTATGATATATCTATCCTCAGCTAATAACCCTTTGTCAATCGATTTGTAAAAATAATAGAATTAAAATATACTGTTTATATTATGAGCATATTTACTATATGCGGTTTTTGACTCTATGTGCTCAAAATATGAAATATTATTAATTATGGTTTTTATTTAAATTTATCTGTGGCTTGCTGAGACGCGGTGGGTTCTTTTTCTGTGCTTGGCTTTAGGCTTTTTATGAATATGAGTGAAAAGGATTTTCTATATTTGACTTTATATACTTTCTGCTTTACATTCACCCAAAATTGAGGGTGTTTTTTACTCTATAAAGTATTGATACAGTTCCTATAACTCCCCTGAAACAAACCTAAAAAGTTAATAAAATCACTATTTGTTAATATCATATAAATAATATTATACGATTAGCAAGAATCCATATTCAACATTAAACTCCGAGAGACTTGAATTGCAAAATTGAATAATGTATATGAATTATTCGAATGGTTAACCTGACTAAGCAAATAATTAATCGATATGATTTAATCTCATACTATTTATTCTCCCGCATCTGACAAGAGATCAGATCCTCACACAATTATTTTTATTATAATCTCAAAACCTGAGGTAATTAAGTTGTTAAATAAATTAGCCTTTGTCCCAACAAGAGTTGGGGTTGTTTTTCGATGCTAAATCTATTAAAACATTATTCCAATTTGTGCACCAAGTCTAAAGTTACTTAAGTTCAAATCCTCCTTTTTAAATCCTTGTGTAATTTGATACTTAAAATTGAGACCAATGGTGAACCAATTTATTTTGTAATTCAAATCTGTAAAGATTTGTCCACCAAACAGCCAATCATTTCTCGCTTCTGCAGTTGTCACCATAAAAATTTGATTTGTAAGTTCAGCATAAGAGTAAGAAAGACCAGCTCCAAAATCTAAAACAAAATTGTGTGTAAACTCATTTGTATATTTTACGTTTACTTCAATCGGAACAAATATAATATCTTCTCCACCAATAGTAATATTACCACCTTGCCCTATCTCTCCACCTAAGTAAAATTTTGATGTGATTTTTCCATATCCTTCAAGTCCGATATAAATTCCATCATCTTGATTTCCCAGTTTATCAAAGAAGCCATCAGTAAATGCTATATAATTAAATTTCAAAGCAAAATTGCCTTTCCCAAGTGGGACTACAATTTGGGCCTGTAATGGTTGATAAGACAAAAACAAAGTCATTATAATTGTAATCGAAAGTAATTTCTTCATAATATATTCCTTTCTTATTTATAGCACCTAAATAATGCTTAAGTTTTCTTATAAATTAAGATAAAACAATAGCAAATACTATTAACAATTAGCAACAAACCTCAACCAAATTAAATTAGCGAGGGCTTGATAAAAAGATTAAGGGTGGAATAATTCACCCCAAATTAAGGGTGTTTTCACTCTATAATAGAGCATAAATAGAATAGATTTGAATAGTTTGTTACTTTGTATAGTACCCTAATAGAGTGCCTATAACTGCTTTAAAACATACCTAGGAAGGATATATAACCACTATTTGCTAATGTCGAAATAATTAATAACTTAGGTAAATTAAAGGGGGTATTTTGAACACTGCTTAGAGTTATTGCTTTTTTTTCGGTTGCTTGGCTAACTGTTCTGCTGCCTTTTTTGAATCTTTAGTTTGCTTCTGTTTCTGGTCCTTGTTCTTATCCTTCTTACCGCCTTTATCGCCCATTGCAATTATCCTTTCCTGTTATTATTGAAACTTGATGTAATCACTTGCGATTAAGATACAGATTAGGATAACAATGTACAATTAAGCGAAGGGTGTGCAAGTGGACGGATACCACCCTAAGATTATTAAGATTATTAATCCACTATTAGAAAACATAAGTGGGTTCTTTTTTTTGATCAAGTTCGATCTGAAAACCAATCACAAATTTAAGTTCTTTCCTAGTCTGAACTGATTTGTAAAATGAATTTAGAAGTTATCAAAAATTATTTTAGCGACAATTCTGTCTTTAGTAAAGTTGTAAAAACTTTTTTTATATGGTCAATTTTACATATCCAAAATTCTCGCATCTGAAATCATAATAAAAACAATTGTAACAATCCGGAACGAATTTTGTCAACACGTATCATACTTATACACAAACAAATTTATTCTGTAAAGAATAAATTAAGTTTGAAAATGGCGGTAACTAAGAACTTAATAATTAGTTAAATAAATCCTTTTTAATAAAGGTGACATAAAATATGAAATCTCTCAGCCTTATGGCTGGGATGCTTATGTTTGTTTTGGCTTCAACTATTTCACCCACGTCCTTAAACGGCAAGTTTGTTATTTTAAGCAAGGACAATTTAAAGCTTACCGTTCAACTACAAATTAATACCAATACTGGTATTGATGATTTAGGTGGTGCAACAATTGTTATTGGCTTTGATAAAACAATATTAAATTTCAGCAGTAATCCTGTAAGTCAAAATGATTTTATATTTCACAACTTTAATGGAGGCAACTACAGCACAGCCAGAGTAACCAGACCTATTTCTGATAAGATCTGGATTAACATCGATTTGCCATATAACAACAGCAATAAAGGGACTGTTGTTTCAGGTCCAAATAATTGGACAAATGTTGTAACACTTAATTTTAGCGTGGTTGCACCTAATGATACTATTCTATTAAACTGGTTGTCAAGCAATTC
>Ga0307423_1002251_pt1 | contig 10963 bp, 8 predicted proteins | sample SalMarWE160310MG_FD_202154 | JGI IMG/M metagenome (GOLD analysis project Ga0307423, IMG submission 202154) | Salt marsh sediment microbial communities from the Plum Island Ecosystem LTER, Massachusetts, United States - WE1603-10 | ecosystem: Environmental > Aquatic > Marine > Intertidal zone >...
TGATACCCCTGATTACATCAAAGAGGCTGCAAAGAAAGCTATCGATGATGGGTATACAAAATACACACACAACGCAGGACTAATAGAGGTAAGAGAAGCACTTGCAAAGAAAGTTAAGCGTGATAATGGTATCGATGCCAATCCAGTAACAGAAATAATGTGCACTGCGGGAGGAATGGGTGCACTCGTACTTGCAAATATGGTACTCGTAAATCCAGGTGATGAGATTCTCTATCCGGATCCGGGATTCGTGAGTCACTACGCACATATCAAGTTAGCAGAGGGAATTCCTATCCCTATTCATTTAAAGAGAGAAAATGGGTTTGGAATGACAGCTGAAGATATTGAAGAGACAATCACGGATAAGACAAAAATGATTGTCCTGAATAGTCCAAACAATCCAACAGGAGGAATTACTACTAATTCTGAATTGAAGAAGATTGCTGAACTCTGCATTGAAAATGGCATTTACGTTGTGTCGGATGAAGCGTATGAAAAGTTCAGATATGGTAATGAAAAACCACTCTACATTGGTGCATTACCAGGAATGAATGAACGAACGGTTTCCATATTTTCCCTTTCAAAAACGTATGCAATGACTGGTTGGCGAATCGGAGCAGTAGCAGGTTCAAGTGAAATTATTGGAGCCATGACAAAACTTCAGGAACACATTATTGCAATGCCAACAACAATTTCTCAAAAAGCGGCTCAAGCGGCAGTAGAAGGACCACAGGATTGCATCGATGAGATGCTTCAAACATTTACCAAACGTCGAGATATCATAACAAAAGGGCTTGATGCAATTGAGGGTATTGAACTTGATCCGCCAGGTGGAGCATTCTACGTTTTCCCGGACATTTCAGCATATGGAATGAAATCATATGATTTAGTCCTAAAAATTATGAAAGAAACAAATGTCGTAACGGTTCATGGCTCAGCTTTTGGAGAATTTGGTGAAGGATTCATCAGACTCTGCTATGCTGTTTCAACTGAAAGAATCAATGAAGCTTTAAGCAGACTGGATTCATTCTTGCCTAAATTATTGTAAATAGCCACATAAGAACAGTAATCAGTGAATTCTACGGTATGATTTGAAATGACAGCCCGGACAATAAGAATCAAAAAGAGGATGCTTGAGTCCGAACCGACCATCTCATCTGAAAGAGCAGTCCTTTTTACTAATCATATCAAGAATCATTTATCCGAACCAACGATTCTTAGATTAGCAGGAGCATTTGCCTACGTTCTTGATAATATGACTATTCGAATTGAACCAGAAGAACTTGTAGTTGGAAACATGGGTCCTACTCCGAGGTCATGTCAGATTTTTCCCGAATACAGTTGGAGCTGGATTGAAGAAGAATTAGACACCCTAGAAAAAAGGAGAACTGAACGTTTTCGAATCGCTGAAGAGGACAAGAAAAATCTACGAGAAGTATTTGCATTTTGGAAAGGAAGAAGCACAGCTGAGATTGCTGGTGAGATTATTCCTGAGGAGTCGAAGAAGGCATCGAAAGCAGGTCTTTTTACCATAGGTGCACCCGGGACTGGAATAGGTCATGTCATTGTCGATTATCATTCAGTTATTACCAGAGGTTTCAATGAAATCCTCAAAGATATTGAATCACTGAAGTTAGAACATACGGGAGATATGAAAAAAGAACAATTCTATGAATCAGTTAGAATCCAGATTGATGCAGTTATCCGTTTAGCCAGAAGATTTTCAGATTTCGCAACCAAATTAGCAGAAGAGGAAAAAGATACTGAGAGAAAAGAAGAACTACACGAGATTGCACGAATCTGTTCCAAGGTTCCTGCAGAACCAGCAGACACATTCCACGAAGCTTTACAATCATTCTGGTTTGTCCACCTCTTAGTTCAAACAGAGTCAAATGGTCACTCTATGTCAACTGGCAGATTCGATCAGTACATGTACCCATTCTATCAAAGAGATATAGAAAACGCTAGAATAACAAGAGAAGGTGCACTCGAACTTCTTGAAATGATGTGGGTGAAATTCACTTCACTGATCAAACTCAGGAATGAATACTACAGCATTGCGTTTGCAGGACATCCAATGTTTCAGAATCTTACAATCGGAGGACAAGATGATGCCGGAGATGATGTAACAAATGACATCACCCGATTGGTGCTAGAAGCAACTGCAAATATCAGAGTAACTCAACCAACAGTTTCATTCAGATGGCATAGAAAAACGCCCATTGATATGAAATTACAGGTTGTTGAATTGGTGTCTCAGGGTTTAGGAATGCCAGGAATTTTCAATGATGAAGCAATTATCCCGATGATGCTAGATAAGGGTACAACTGAATCTGACGCAAATAATTATTCAATTCTAGGCTGTGTAGAACCAATCATAGAAGGAAAATCAGATCCAAGACCAAACATTGGATATGTGAATCTTCCAAAGATAATGGAGATAACACTGAATAATGGTAAAGACCCAAAAACAGGAGATCTCGTAGGAAAGGAAACTGGAGACCCAAGAGAATTTCGAAGCTTCGATGAGGTAATGAAAGCATTTGAAGAGCAGATAGATTACACAATTGAATTACTTACTCAAGCAGATAGGATAGCAGCTGGAGTGCTTGCTGAGCACAAACCAACACCATTCATCTCGTCCCTACTAGAAAGTTGTCTGTCTTCAGGAAGAACTATGCAGGACGGTGGAGCGGTCTATAATAGTGGCGGGATAATGGGTGTAGGAGTTGCAATTGTTGCAGATTCACTCGCTGCTATTCGAAAATATATCTTCGAAGAAAAAGAATTGACATTCGATGAGATGTTGGAAATTTTGAGGAATGACTATGAAGGCCATGAAGAATTACGTGTCCGTTTAGAAAACGATTCCTGCAAATACGGAAACGATATCGAAAAAGTAGACATTCTTGCTCGTGATTCTGGGAGATCATTCTGTAGTTCTATCCAGAGTCGAATGACTACTAGAGACGGACCATATCATGGAGCTCTGTTTTCAGTTTCGATGTACATACCACAGGGAGAGGTACTAGGTGCCACACCAGATGGAAGAAAGGCAGGAGTGATGCTCTCTGATGGAGTATCGCCTACTCAGAATCGTGATACCCATGGACCTACAGCAGCAATGAAATCAGTTGCAAGGTTGGATCATTCCCTTTGCTATAATGGAACTCTCTACAACATGAAATTCACACCAGATTTCTTTGATACGCTTTCGCGACGGGAGAAATTCATTGGTATGATTGATGCATATTTCCAGATGGGTGGATTCCATGTTCAATTCAATGTAGTGTCCAGAGAAACCTTAGAAGACGCAAAAGTGAATCCACTACAACACAGAGACCTTATTGTTAGAGTTGCCGGATACAGTGCGTACTTCATTGAACTTGACCCATTCGTACAAGATGAGGTCATTGCACGGACTGAGTTCTCCGTGTAATCTTAAATATGCAAATTCTACTCGGCAAGAGATTTAACTTAGACCGAGCATACATAAATCAAGTTAAACTGAATTTGAGTGGGAACTTATGGATTATGATGTAGTCACATTTGGTGAAGTTATGCTCAGACTTTCACCACCGGATTTCATGCGTTTTGAACAGACAAATAGCTACAATGCTCATGCAGGGGGAGCTGAAATGAACGTAGCAGTTGCTTGTGCGAGACTTGGGCTAAACTCAGCTTATGTTACAAAGCTTGGGGATAATTCGATTGGACATTTTATTCGTAACAAAGCGAGAGAGCACGGAGTAGATACCTCACATATTCAATTTGACCCGGATAGTAGATGTGGAGTGTACTATGTTGAGTTTGGAGCGGCTCCCAGAACAAACCGAGTGATCTATGACCGACAGCATTCAGCAATTAGTAAAATCAAACCTGGAGAGGTCGATTGGGCGAGGATTCTGAACGGAACTAAATTGTTCCACACAAGTGGTATCACTCCTGCTCTTAGCGCATCTTGTGCAGAATCAACCATAGAAGCATTGAAGGTTGCAAAAGAACAAGGTAGTAAGATTTCATATGATGTGAACTACAGAGGCAAGTTATGGGCACCTAAAGAAGCGCAGAAGTTCACTGAACCAGCATCCGAATATATTGATGTCCTCATCACGACTGAAGAGGATACAAAGGTAGTCTATGGAATAGAAGGCAAGGATTACGAGGATGTAGCAGCAAAACTAGTGGACAAATTCGGTTTTGATGTAGTGGTAATTACGATAAGAGAAACTCCCTCAGTGTTGTTGAACAAGTGGTCCGTCTTCGCATACTCAGATGGGAAGATATACAAAAGTCCGACCTATGATGTTGAAGTCATAGATAGACTTGGAGGTGGAGACTCTTGCAGTGCTGGTTTCATCTACGGTTATCTTATCGAGAAGGATTTACAGAAGGCTGTTGATTTTGGTTCTGCTTTTAGTGCCCTGAAGCATTCAATTCCTGGAGACCTAGCTTTCGTTTACAAAGAAGAAGTAGAGAAGCTAATGAAAGGTCGTGAGAGGGGCCTTAGAATCGACAGGTGATTAATATGTGGAACAAAGAAAAGGCAATGAAACTAATCTATGATACAGGACTTATTCCGATTATAAGAGTCGAAACAGATGATATTGCTTTCAAAGTAGCAAATGCATTTCTCGAAGCTGGAGTGAACATCATCGAGGTCACCATGAGCGTCCCAGGTGCTGTCGACGTAGTGAAGAAACTTGTAGACCAGTTTGGAGATAAGGTTCTGATTGGTACAGGAACCGTTGTTGATGGAAAAATGGTACGAGAGGTCATTGAAGCAGGTAGTCACTTCATTGTAAGTCCAAATTATTCGAAAGCTCTTATCGATACTGCACATGAATTTTCAAAACCAATTATCCCAGGTGCTCTCACTCCAACAGAGATCTATGATGCATATACATTAGGTGCAGATGCAGTCAAGGTATTCCCATGCGGAAATGTAGGTGGTGCTTCCTACTTGAAGGCTATTCGGGGGCCATTACCTCAAATCCCCTTAGTTCCAACAGGAGGAGTCAATCTCAAGACCGCAGGGCCAATGCTTGAAGCTGGAGCTTTTGCATTAGGTGTTGGAGGAGCAATTACCGATAAGAAGGCAATCAGTGAGGGTAATTTTGAGGTCATAACTGAGAATGTCCGTAAATTCATTGATATTGTAAAAGAGCATAGATAAAGGATAACTTTTCTAAAATTTGTCAAACAAAACAACTAAATCATGCGTTGAATGCGCCATGACATCGGAATGATTCACAATGACTGACGAATTACTTGAACTAATGCAAGAAAGAATCGCCATTGGTCTTGAGAGAGAAAAGACAATGGAAGCAATCAAAGACTGGGAGCGTACTGCTCTTTTAATGCTCAAAGATGGCCCTGAATATCATTTCATCGTAAAGGACAACAACATTACCGTTCATCAAGGTGGTATAGATGAACCTGATATGAAGATTCAGAGCGATGAGGATACAATCCGTAAGTTATTCCTTGAAGAGATGAGTGCCGCAAGTGCACTTCTGAAGAGAAAGTTGAAGGTCAAGGGATCCGCTAGCGACCTCATGAAGATCAGACACATCTTCTAGTCGATTCCAATCTCGGAGGATCTTCCTTGGAGGATGAAATAGTTCAGAAACTTGTTGCAATAGTTGGCAAGGAATACGTTTCTATAAGACAAGATATACTCCTTGCATATTCAACATCAGCCTCTATGAGCTATGATACACGATTACCTGGTGCTGTAGTGCGACCGCAAACAACAGAGCAGGTTTCAGAGGTGCTGAAAGTTGCCAATCAACACAAGATTCCAGTTACTCCTCGTTCTGGAGGGTCTAGTTTGCAGGGTGAAGTAATTCCGAAAGAGGGAGCTCTTGTTATTGACCTATTACGTCTAACCGAGATAGAGGTTTACCCGGACCTGCGTTCCGTTACTGTCGGGGCAGGAATCAACTTTGGAAAACTGGATAAGTATCTCAACAAGCAGGATCTTTGGTTACCAGTGTATCCTGGTTCCTCTTTAACTGCAACAATTGCTGGAAATGTTGCAGTGAATGGCTCAGGTTTTGGTTCGAGTCAGTTTGGGTGTATCGGAGAACTTGTCTTAGGTCTCGAAATAGTTCTACCTAATGGTGAAATTGTACAAACTGGTTCAGAAGCAAATCCAAATGCTTCAGGGCCATTCTTACGATATGCATTTGGTCCAGACCTTACAGGGCTCTTCATTGGCTCATTAGGAGTATTTGGTATCATAACCAAAGTGTCGTTGAAAATTTTCAAACGTATGCATCATTTTGATTACAATACATATGGATTCAATACTCCACAAGAAGCTGAAAAGTTCGTCATCCAGTGCAAAGAGAATGAGATTAGCTCGGTGTGGATAGCCATCTATGAAGGAAAGATTCTAGATTTTTTCCTCGAGATGGTAGGGGAAGAATATGGGGTTCCCAAGCACGAATGGCCGCCTATCACTGTTTCCATGGTAATAGGGCGTATTCGAGAAGATCAGCTAGTAAGTGATAGAATAGAAGCTCAAAGAATCTGCGTGGAAGAGGGAGGCCATGTCATTGGAATTTCAGAACTTCCCAAAGGAGAATGGGATGATAGGATGCGTGAGCTTGCACGCTCTTCTTATGTTCATGGATGGCATTGGAGAATCCTGTATCATCATGTTACACTATCTCAGTGGCATAGGACCATTGAAGAGATGTGGCCAATTTTCGATGAGTTTGGTGTTCTGGGTCATACAGCAGGCTTTCAATCAGATCATAGTTCGTACAATTATTACCCACAAATATTCTTCGATCCTCAAGACAAAGAGGATGAAAGCAAAGCGCGAGCTGCGCACAAGGAATTAGTGAAGCGTCTATTCAAGACGGGAGCAGTCCCCTTCAAATTAGCTCCATACTGGATTGATGGAATAACTGAGATGGAACCTTATCTAGAATTCGTGAAAGGGCTCAAGGATGCAATTGACCCCAATGGAATCATGAACCCAGGTATAATTCCTGGAATCGAAGGAGAGGATTAATGGTGGACAAGAAAGTCATCACTGAACTCTCTGAGATTGTGGGAGAAGAGTACATTTCTACGAAACAGGACGTCCTACTTGCATACTCGTCCTCAGCTTCTATGGCATCAGATCCAATAATACCGGGAGCTGTTGTTCGACCAACAAATGCAGAACAGGTATCACGGATTATCCAAGTAGCTGCAAAATATGATATTCCAGTAACACCAAGATCAGGGGGTTCTAGTCTTCAAGAAGAAGTCATTCCTAAATTAGACGGTCTAGTTGTTGAATTGATGCGTCTTGATGAGATCGAACTCCACAAAGAACTTCGATCTGTTACAGTCGGAGCTGGAGTCACCTATGGTGTCCTTGAGAAGTTCTTGAAAGAACATGATGTATTCCTTCCTGTATATCCTGAATCTGCACTGGTGTGCACGGTTGCAGGTAATGTTGCAGTAAACGGAGCTGGACCGGGGTCTAGCAAGTTTGGATGCACAGGAGAACTAGTTCTTGGTGTAGAGGTAGTTCTTCCAGATGGTCAAATAATCACCACAGGTTCAGAAGCAAATCCATATGCACCTGGACCTTATCAGAGGTACGCCTTTGGACCAGATATTACAGGTCTCTTCATTGGTTCACTGGGCGGTTTCGGAATCATCACGAAGGTTTCTATGAAAGTGTTCAAGCGGCACATGTTCTACGATTACAACACCTTTGGATTTGAAACACATGAGCAAGCAGAACGGTTCATGGTTGATATCAAACAGAATGATATCAATGGTGTCTTCACTTCACTCTATGAGGGTCCTGTCCTTGAGTTGTTCATGGACATGATTGGTGAAGAACTGGGCATACCCAAATATGAATGGCCATTTAGAACGGTTTCAATGACGATTGGTAGAGTTCGCGAAGATATGATGAAGAGTGATGCAGAACTGGCAAAGAAGCTCTGTGAAAAGAATGGAGGTCACGTCATCGGAATTTCTGAACTTCCGTATTCAGAGTGGACTGGTAGACTCTGGTTCTTTGTTAGAGCCTGCTATATACATGGCTGGCACTGGCGTACTTTGTACCACCATCAAACACCTACCAACGCACATCGCTCAGTAGAAGAGATACGTGATGTGATGGAGAAGTATGGATTCCTAGGGCACACGGCAGGTTTTGCATCGGGTCATTCATCCTTCAATGCATACCCTCACCTGTACTTCGACCCACAGGATCCAGAGGATGAACAGAAGATTCGAGATGCGCACAAAGAGCTTGCTAAGACCCTCTTCAAGACGGGAGCCGTTCCCTTCAAACTTGCACCCTATTGGGCAGACGCAATTGAAGGCATGGACAGTTACATGGCATTCCTTGAACTTGTAAAGAAGACAATCGATTCCAGGGGGATAATGAACCCAAGAGTACTAGGAGGTCTCTAAATGACTGAAGTTGACCTAGATGAATTAATGGAAAACCTAGCCCAGTGCAGAAGATGTGGCATTTGCCGAAATGCAGTCTACGAGGACAAAGGCTTCGATGGAGTCTGTCCTGTGTGGAAGAATTCAGCAGGTTTCGAAACATCGTTCATGAGAGGCCGTATTCAGGTAGCTCTTGCCTTACTTGAAGGAAGGCTTGAGAAGACTGCAGAGAATGCAGAATCATTATACACTTGCACGCTCTGTGGTAATTGCACCTCTATTTGTGCTGCTGAGTTCGATCCCGCAAAATGCTTGGAATCTGTTCGTCAAGTTCTCAGAGAGATTCCCAACGAGGTTCGAGATACCCTCGCAAAGAAGATCCTCGAAAACAACAATCCATACGTGGAAGAGAACAGGACTCGAAGATACTGGGTGAGGGAAGTTGGATTTGATATTCCCAGCACTGGAGAGGTTCTCTATTTCACAGGATGCACGGCGGGTCTAAAATTACCAGAAACTGCCAAGGCTACTGCTAAAGTGCTCAAAGCTGCAGGAGTGAATTTTGCTGTGCTTGAAGAAGAGCCCTGCTGTGGTTCAGTCATGCTTCGAACTGGAATGGTTGACGAAGCAAAGAGGAATGCAGAGAAAGCTCTAGAGATGATTGCTAAATCTGGGGCTAAGACAATTGTTGTAACTTGTGCTGGTTGTCTGAAGACGTTTCGTGAAGATTACATTGAACGATTCGGTTTTGATATGCCAAAGGTGTTACACATGATCGAATATCTCAAACCATTGATTGAATCAGGAAAATTGAAACTCAAAAAGAGTGATGAAATTCAACAAATCACTTGGCACGACCCCTGTCATCTTGGTAGGGCACTGGGAGTCTATGAAGAACCTCGTGAAATTCTCAAGGCAATACCAGGTGTAGAGCTAGTTGAGATGGAAACTAATCGTGAGGCTGCAATGTGCTGTGGCTCAGGTGGAGGTCTCCGTTCATATGATCAAGAGCAAGCAAAGAAGATTGCCGCGGATAGGATGCATGATGCAGAGGAAATTCATGCAGATATTTTAGCAACAGCTTGCCCGTTCTGTGAGCACAATCTGAAAGATGGTGCGATTCGAATTGATAGTAGTATCAGGGTTGTAGATATTCTCGACCTTATTGCTGAACAACTTGAATAGATACGGATATTTCCGATACCAAGGATAGAAGCGCAAGAAGATTTTAATCAAAATTCTACATCGTAAGAGTGAGGCGAGTTTCATGGGTAATGAGAGTATTAGTATTGTTTAGCCTGATATGTGCTTGGGATGTGGTGAGAAAAGGATTGACATGAAAGATGCAAGTTACAAATGGAGAAGCACTGAACCCATAGATTCCGAAAGAAAAGCATTCGGACCTATGATATCTTTCAAAGTTCAAGCTCACCTCTGTGAAGAATGTGCAGAAGAGTCTAAGCGGCTTCGTCAAGCAAATACATCATGGGATTTGACAATCTGGTTGATGAAGGTCTTCTTTCTCTTTCTGATTCCAGCAATTTTGCTAATCAGCTCAACTGAGCTAGTTCCCTCTACACTAGGAATTGAGTATGCATACATACCTATTGTCCTCGTGATGAGTTATCCCTACGTTGCATTATTTATCACATTTCACGATGCAAGAATGGTATATCTTGCTCGATCGATTCCTGCATCTGCATTTATCACAATCAATCCTTCCAATTTGATAAACAGATCGATGTCATTTTCATTTAGAAATGAACAGTATACCTCCGGATTTCGTCAGCAGAATCCTACATTGAATTGCTCATATACTCCTTCGCTTAGTGGATATATTGAGTATCCAAAGAGGTTCCCTAAGATGAAAGCAGTTGCAATAGTTTTGCCTAGTCTTATTGCATTAGTGTTGATTCTACTACTTCTAGTGAGATAAGGAAACGTCTGAGCATTTAAGTAATAGAAGAAAGGTGGACAACCGTCAACAACCAAAGACTTGGTGCCTTTTTTAGGCTCGAGGTCCACCCTCTTTTCTTTTAATCATGAGTGGTGCTCTTTTCAAACAATGCCTCGGTACCTTCCTGAACCCTTAGGTGGAAGACGAATCTCCTGCGACGGGACATTCGTAAAGACCTATGCACTGAGGATGCGTCGTTTCCCACGACTCTTTTGGCAACGCATAGAGCAATGTGGTATTGACCGGTCGTCCATCTGTACATACGTAACATACCTAGATAAGTCTCCTGCCGGACCTAATAATCGTCTAACTATTCTATATCTATAGAATAGTTTTTAAGAATAAGACGGGAAATTGGAAGAATAGTACAAGAGGTGGCACCGTTGAACGGAATCAAAGTAGCTATCGTCGGAATTGGAAATGTAGCCAGTGCGCTGATTCAAGGCGTGGAATACTACAAGAATGCAAAGACCGAAGAAGAAACCACTGGATTATCGCATCCAGATTTTGCAGGATATCATGTTAGCGATATTCAGTTCGTCGCAGCATTTGATGTTGCAGATACAAAGGTCGGTTATGACCTCTCAGAAG
>Ga0307423_1002252_pt1 | contig 10959 bp, 10 predicted proteins | sample SalMarWE160310MG_FD_202154 | JGI IMG/M metagenome (GOLD analysis project Ga0307423, IMG submission 202154) | Salt marsh sediment microbial communities from the Plum Island Ecosystem LTER, Massachusetts, United States - WE1603-10 | ecosystem: Environmental > Aquatic > Marine > Intertidal zone >...
ACTCCTCACATTGTTTGCCGCTGAGGAGGCCCTGCCTTGAGGGCGGTTCATCAAACAATGTGAGGGGTGGCACCTATCTCGCCGAAGCGGGAGGCGTCAAAAAGCGTCGGTGGCATGATCCTCGCCGAAGCGAGAGGCGCCTGTGGCGTCGCAAACCATGGATGGCACCTGGTACGTCGTAAAATCTGAACGAAGGAGGCCACATGCCTGAAGCGACAAACGGTAACGTGACAATCCACTACGAGGATGAAGGCTCCGGCGAACCGATCCTGCTGATCCACGGGCACACCATGGACCGGCGCATCTGGGACCCGGTGCTGCCGGGTTTGAGCGCAGCGAACTTCAGGGTTCTGAGGCCGGACCTTCGCGGCCATGGACGCAGCACCCGTCCCGACTTCGATTACCACGTCAGCCACCATGCGGCTGACATGGTGGCGGTGATTGACGACGCGGGGATCGGCTCGGTTACGGTGGTTGGATACTCGATCGGCGGCGGCGTGGCCCTGGAGATGGCCTTGACCGTGCCCGATCGCCTTGCAGGCCTGGTCTTGATGTCTCCAGTGATGCCCGACCGGCCGTTCGAGGCCGCCTTCCTGGACAACTTGAGAGATGTGGCCCGGGTGATCCGGAGTGAAGGGATTGAGGCGGCGATGTTCGGTCCTTGGGCGTCCAACCCCCTCTTTGAGTTCTCATTCTCGAAACCGGAGGTTCGAGAGGCCGCGATGACCATCAACCGCGACTTCCCGGGCGCCGAGTACCTGGCGACGCAACGGGACCGGGTCGAACGCGAGTGGACGGTACCCGAACGTCTGTCTGAGATCGCTATCGCGACGGTGGTCATAGCAGGTGACCATGAAACGCCGGGTTTCCGCGCCTACGCTGAGGAAGCAGCGGAGGGGATTCCCGGCGCCCGAATTGAGTTTTTCGAAGATTGCGGCCATCTCCTGCCGCTCGAAGAACCTGATCGCGTTGCCCAGACGATCATTGGTGTCGTGCGTGAAGGAGCTAAGCGAAAGCCTGGCACCTCGTCGTAGCGGATAGGATGGCGGTGCCTGGCTTCAGCCTGGCACCGTTGATGGCGTCAGCCAAGCTCGCGCCGAATGGCTTCTGCGATGCGGTCTGCCAGCTCTTGAATTTCCTTCCCATCCTCACCTTCAACCATGACCCGCGCCAGCCGTTCGGTGCCCGAGTAGCGCAGCAGAACTCGCCCACGCTGGTCGAGACGACGGTTGGTTTCGGCGAGCTCGGCGGACACCCGAGGGAGGTCCCCGAATGGGAGTTGTCGGGATACCGGAATGTTGAGCAGAACCTGGGGAAGACGCACGATATTGGACAGACCGGAAATCGGGACGCCCCGTTCCACCGCGATCGCGAGCACGTGGGTGCCGGTGAGGAGTCCGTCACCTGAAACACCGTAATGGGAGCAAATGATGTGCCCCGATTGCTCGCCACCGAGGGCTGCACCGTGCTCCTTCATGGTCATCCAAACCTCGCGGTCTCCAACCGAGCATCGTATGACCCCCATCCCATCGTTGTGGAGGGCCTGCTCGAGACCGAAATTGCTCATCACTGTGGCGACGATTCGATCTCCGGGGAGGCTGCCGTCGTCCTGCAGTTTGCGGGCCCAGGCGAGGAGGATGTCGTCGCCGTCGAGCACTGAGCCCTTCTCGTCCACCAGCAGCGCCCGGTCGGCGTCGCCATCGAGAGCGAGACCGCCGTCCGCACCGCGCTCGAGGACGGTGTCTGCGAGTCTCTGAGGAGCGGTCGCGCCGCAACCGGCGTTGATGTTGAACCCGTCGGGCTCCGACGAGATGGTTGAAACACGGGCACCGAGACGTTCGAGGAGAAGACCCGCAAAGGCCGACCCTGCCCCGTTTGCCGCATCCGCGACGATATGGAGTCCGGCGAGAGGTTGCTCCGTCGTGTGGCTGGCGGCCAGCAGATCGAGGTAGTGGTCCCCGAGCGAGCTATCGACGGTGGGGAGATCAGGTCCCTCCACCGGCGTGACTTCGTCGATTCGACTCTCGATGTGGCGCTCGATTTCGTCCGCCAGCTTCTCTCCGCCGGGACCGAGGATTTTGATGCCGTTGTCGTCGGCTGGATTGTGGGATGCTGAAATAACGACCCCGGCAGCGCACTCGTCCTGCCTGAGAAGATGGGAGACAGCGGGTGTCGGCAGCACGCCCGCCCACGTGACCTTGCCCCCGGTCGCCTGAAAGCTCGAGGCAAGCCACCGGGCGAGGTCGGTAGTCGAAGCGCGCGTATCGCCTGCGAGGAGGATCCTCGGCTGCGGACACTGGAGGGCCAGATCTTCGGCGAGAGCAACACCGAGACGGCGAACGGTGTCCTCATCGAGAGGCGCCTCATACGCGCGTCCGCGAATTCCATCAGTGCCAAAAAGAGTTTTCAATGTGTTCCTTGCTCCAAGCCGATGCCCTCAAGCTATTAGCAATCAGCAGTCAGCTATCAGGACTTGGTTTTCCTGGCTTTCGCGCTCTTTTCGGCTCTGTTGACGACCTCTCCATCGGTAGTTGAGTTTTCGGTCGCCTGGACGAGAGTCGGCGCGCCGCCAATAGTTTGATACTAACAGCTGAAGGCTGATTGCTGATAGCTGACCGCTACTGGTTTGTGGTTTCCTCCTCAGCAGCAGCTTTGGGAGCGATCTCTACGACCACCTGGATCGGGCCCAGACCAACGGCTCGCAGTAGCGGGTCGGGCAGGAGCGGCTCGACCACGGCCTCCACCGGCGCGGTGGCATCCTCGATCGAGATCACGCCGGTCTCCACATGATCAAGGGCCATGAGCAGGCTTTCCGGGCCCTGAATCGTGAATTGGGCCGGCACCACGCGCACCTCACCGACGACGAAGCCGGGCGCCGGAGTGCCGCTGATCGTCGGCTTCACAGGCACTATCCGGGTCTCCTGACGTTCCATCTCGAGGGTGATGGCGGGCGGATCGACACTGACCACTTCGACCTCTGCCGGCAACGGGATGTCGCTGGCGTTGATCGGGTAGGAGTTGAGGCCAGGTCGCGCGTCCGAGAGGTCGAGAAGAACCTCGGGCGGGGTCGTCGAGTTGAGTGCGCGGGTCAGGGGCCCTCGAAGTTGCAGCGAGACAGTGTCGGGAACGTTTGACATCAGGACCAGGTCCCTGTTCATGTTGACGAGCGTCAGGCGCGCTTGGACCCGGCGCACCGAGATGTTCTCGCTTCGTTGCGCGGCCAGGGCATACCAGAGCAGAAAGGCAGCGATCAGCGCGACCAGAAACTGCAAGGGATACCGCGGTTTGAGGTTCATGCCCTCGCCTCCTCCGGCGTTCGTGTCTGGAACAGGTGCTCGGCGAGGGCATTTCGCAAGGTGGTCTCGTCGAGCGGCCGCAGCAGCTGCGCCTCGACCGCCAGAGATATCGTTCCGGTCTCTTCTGACACCACGATCACCAGCGCGTCCGACTCCTCGGTCAGACCGATGGCCGCCCGGTGTCGCGTGCCGAGCTCGGTCGAAAGCTCATGGCTTGTGGTCAGCGGTAGAAAGCACGATGCAGCCACGATCTGTTCGCCGCGGATGATCACCGCCCCGTCGTGCAGAGGGGTTCCGGGGATGAAGATGTTGAGCATGAGGTCATAGGAAAAGCGAGCCTCGAGCGGGATCCCGGTGTCGATCCAGGCAGCGAGCGAGTCCCGGCGCTCGATGGCGATCAGGGCGCCAATTCGCCGTGAAGCCAACGCCTGGACGGCAAGAGCAAGCTCGTTGAGCACGACGGGCCCTTCTCCGGGTCTGCGGCCCCAACGGAAAGCGGCGGTCGAGCCAAAAGCCGTCAGCATGCGCCGGATCTCCTGTTGGAAGAGAACGATGATCGCGATTGGCAGGAAGACCAGCAAATTCGAGAGGATTGTCGAGAGCGTGATCAGTTTGAGAGACGATGCTGCGAGATACAGTCCGAGAATGATGACAATGCCCCAAAGCATCTGCATCGCCCGCGTTCCGCGAAGCAAAACGAGGAGCGCGTATATGAGGACCGCGACGGTAATAATGTCGGCGACGTCGGCAATCGAGACCTGGAGATCCGTGATTTCCCGCAAGATACCGAGGAGCCAGTTCATACGGAAGCCTCATGCAGGCGAGAGGCTATCGTGAGGAACTGGACTGCGGCCGACGCATCGTGGACCCGGACCACCGCGCGGTCGATGCCTACCGCCGGCATGAGGGCCGCCAGGGTGCCTGGCAAGCGGCTTTCGACTTCAGTACCGGTGAGGCGGCCGATGAAGCTCTTGCTGGACGGGCCGACAAGCACCGGGTGCCCAATCGCCGCGAGATCCGGCAGCGCGGCGAGCAACGCAAGATTGCCATCACTATCCTTGCCAAAACCGATGCCCGGATCGAGCCACACCCTATGGGACGGAATCCCGGCAGCGATCGCTGCCGCCGCACGCCTTCGGAGCATCTCGTGGACTTCCGCGACGACGTTGTCGTAGGTGGTGTCCGACTGCATTGTCCGCGGCTCTCCGCGCATGTGCATGAGTACGATGCCCGCATTGAATCGTGCAACCAGCTCCAGCATTCCGTCTGCAGCGGCCGCGGTGACGTCGTTGACCAGATCCGCTCCCGCGGCGAGCGACGCCTCGGCCACCTCCACCTTCGATGTGTCGACCGACACCACGACCTCCGGCCAGCGTCGGCGGATCTCGGTGATCACCGGCACGACCCGCCGCAACTCTTCCGTGACGTTGACCGGGTCCGCTCCCGGCCGGGTCGACTCGCCGCCGACGTCAATGATGTCGGCGCCGCCATCGAGGAGTTTTTCGGAGTGCCGGAGCGCGGCGTCATGATCGAAGCAGCGGCCGCCGTCCGCAAACGAATCGGGTGTGCAGTTGAGAATGCCCATGACGAGCGGCTGCGATCGCGGCCACAGCCGGTCGAGGCGTTGCGGATTCCGCCCGGGCTCGTCCTTCACACCGATTCCACCACCTCGCTTTTGTCGTGCGCCTTCTGTCTCTTGATTTTTTCGACGTCGACGTCGGAGTGCTCTTTGAAGATGTCGTAGATCTCCTCACCGTCCAGAACCTCGTGCTCGAGGAGGGCGGCGGCGATTGCCTCCAGCGTTTCGCGATTCCCCTTGATGAGGCGGCTGGCGCTTTCATAGGCAGCATCGATGAAACGCCGGATCTCTTCGTCGATCTGTACCGCGGTCGCCTCGGAGTAATCCTGGTGGCGAGCGAACTCCTTGCCGAGAAAGATCGACTCCTCGCGCTTGCCGAAGGTCAGGGGGCCCATTGTTTTACTCATACCCCACTCGCAGACCATCTTGCGCGCCAGCTCGGTGGCTCGCTCGAGGTCGTTGCCGGCGCCGGTCGTCATGCGGTCGGGTCCAAAGACGAACTCCTCGGCCAGGCGTCCACCCATCAGAACCTGGAGGTTCGCCTCGAGATAGGTGCGGGGGTACGTGTAACGATCCTCCAGCGGCAGCTGCTGGGTCAGGCCAAGGGCCAGGCCGCGGGGAATGATCGTCACCTTGTGCAGCGGGTCTGCCTCCGGCACCAAGACTGCCACCAACGCGTGCCCGGCCTCATGGTAGGCGGTGAGGCGCTTCTCCTCCTCGGACATCACCAGCGAGCGACGCTCCGAGCCCATCATGACCTTGTCTTTGGCAAACTCGAAATCCGCCATATCCACCTTCATCTTATTGACCCGGGCGGCCCTGAGAGCGGCCTCGTTGACGAGGTTTGCGATATCGGCGCCCGAAAAGCCGGGGGTGGAGCGAGCAAGGACCGCCATGTCGACGTCCGAGGCGAGGGGAATTTCGGTGGTGTGGACCTTGAGGATGCCCTCACGGCCTTTGACATCCGGCGGATTCACGACAATCCGACGGTCGAATCGCCCCGGGCGGAGAAGCGCCGGGTCGAGGACATCGGGGCGGTTGGTGGCGGAGATCAGGATGACGCCGTCGTTGGACTCGAAACCGTCCATCTCCACCAAGAGTTGATTCAGCGTCTGTTCGCGTTCGTCGTGCCCGCCGCCGAGACCCGCGCCTCGATGGCGGCCAACGGCATCGATCTCGTCGATGAAGATGATGCAGGGAGCGTTTTTCTTGCCCTGCTCGAAGAGGTCGCGGACCCGGGAGGCGCCGACCCCGACGAACATCTCGACGAAATCGGATCCCGAGATTGAGAAGAAAGGCGCGCCGGCCTCTCCGGCCACCGCCTTGGCGAGCAGCGTCTTCCCGGTTCCAGGCGCACCCATCAGCAACACGCCCTTGGGGATCTTGCCGCCGAGGCGCTGGAATTTCTTCGGGTCCTTGAGAAACTCGATGATCTCCTCGAGCTCCTCCTTGGCCTCGTTCACTCCTGCAACGTCAGCGAATGTCACCTTCTTCTGGTCGGGGGTGAGAAGACGGGCCTTGGACTTGCCAAAGGACATCGCCTTGGTGCCACCGGCCTGCATCTGCCTGAAGAAGACGAACCACAAGGCAACCAGAATGAGCAGGGGCGCCCACGACAGAAGGGCGGTGAGCATTCTCCCGTCGGAAGGTTTCTCGACCTTGATCTCGACCTTCTTCGCCCGCAGATCCTTGATCAAATCGTCGTATCCGGGATTGTAGGTGTAGAGGTCGTAACGCGGGCTGGTTGCGCTCTCATCCTTGGCCTCGGTGGAGCGGATGAAGATCTCGTCGCCCTTGATCAGGACCCTCTCGATCTTTCCGTCGGCGACACGATCAAGCAGGTCGGAAAAAGCGATCTCGCGGCTCGTTGTGTTGTAGCCCCTGAGAACCTGTAAGATCAGCAGGACCCCGACCAGGATTACGATCCACATCAATACGGTTCGAACGGTCTGATTCACTCTGACTTGCCCTCCGGCGCCCGCCCCTGGGGGCGGTGCCCTTGGGAGAACGCTTTCTCCCGCCGGCATTGTTCCCAGCTGTGACCCTCAGCCCTCGTCGCTAATACAGAGGTCCGGTTGATTGGTGTGTTCTCCGTGCCCGGGTCCGAGACCGTATCCGACCAGGAAGCCTTCGGGCGCATCGTCAAACACGGCGTATCGCGCATTGAGATTGACGCTCCGCAACTGGGGTTTGTCCACGAGTGCCGCGACCTCGATGGAGGCCGGGTTCTGCTGGCTGAGATGCGTGATGAGGTAATTTTCTGTCACTCCCGAATGAAACACGTCTTTGAGAACCAGCACATGACGGTCCGAGACGTCGATCTGGGTTGCGAACGTGAGACTCACGACCTCGCCGTGAGCGCCGATCGACGAAGTGACTGACACGAACTCGTAGTCCACTGGACGTGGAATCATCCGGGCAAGATCCGCAAGGAAAAATGCCGCGCCCTTGAGCATGCCGACCATGACAAGCTCACTGTCGACGTAGTCTTTGGCGATCTCGGCGGCGATCTCTCCGAGCCGCTCGCGAATGCGGTCGGCGCTATATATGACTTGCAGATTGCTCACGACGCATCACCTCCACCACATGGCCGTCCCGGTCTTCGACAGTCGGGTCCTGCCACACACCTGGAATCCAATAAATTCTATCATCTTCGCAGAATACGGGCCAAATCGTTCGCAGGTGGCGCGGCAGTCGGCGGGCGAGGATTGTGGCCGCTCGTGGTCCCGATCGATCGACACCGATCCGGTCGGTCCGATCGACACTGCGCACCCGCAGCCGAGCGTCCGGAGGTGAGTACCAGGACCATCGAACTTCGGGAGGAGGAGCTGTTGTGCTTCCCATCCTGACCTGCCACCCCGGAATCGGGAGTTCTACGGTCTCACCGACTCTGATCGGGTTGTCAAAGGTTTCGACGATGGTCGGCGGTTCCAACCATAAATTCCCGCGCGCCAGGCGGAGCCGCCAGCGACCGCCGAGGGTGACCGCCCTTGGATGGCCGTCTTCCATCATTTCGCCAAACAGCACCGCCTGACGGCGGGTGACTCGTTCGAGTCCGATGCGGGCTGTCTGGGCGTGGAGCCATCGCGTCCGGAGTGGCGGTGGCATTGCATGAATCGAGACTACGGGGACGCCGCCCTGCGGATCCCAGGGGTCGATCCATCGCGCTCTCACACCCAGCTCACCTGCGATGAATGCTTCGTCTGCAGCAAGAGTCCTGGCCAGATGTACGAGGTGCTTGCGGATGGACGGGCTGACCGATTCGAGTCCTGGCAGCAGATCCAGCCGTACGCGGTTTCGCAGGAGCTCGAGGTCGGAGTTCGAGCTGTCGGACCGCCACGTGATGCCCCGTTCGTCGAGCCAGGAACGGATCTCATCGCGAGACCAAGGCAGGAGCGGTCGAATGATGCCATCGGTGGTCGACGCTTCGATTCCGGAAAGGGCACGGGGCCCGCCGCCACGCAGGAGTTGAACCAGCACACCCTCCGCAACGTCATCGCTATGGTGGCCGGTAGCGATGGCGTCGAAATCACGAGCTTGCTTGAGGTCCAGCAGAGCGCGATAGCGAAGGCGCCGCCATGTCCCTTCGCGGCCAGCGTTCAGGGGTGTCCGCCCTTCGATTTGCAGGAGATGGAAGGAAACTCCGAGTTCCGCACAGAGGCCCTCGCAGAATGACGCGTCACGGTCCGCCTCCTCTCCGCGGACTCCATGATGGACATGGGCCGCCTCGAGGTCGAGCGCGAGGTCAACGCTTCGCAGGAGGTGAAGGAGAGAAACCGAGTCGGGACCTCCGGAAAGCGCAACCAACACGCGTCGACCGACCAGCTCGGGAAAGGCAGCCAGGAAGTGTTCCGAAAATCCTGTGAGGGCCATGCGTCATCTTAACCTGCATATCTCACCAACTTTCTGCTGCGGGCGTCGATGCACCGCACCCAGCGGTGTTTTCTCGCCTCGGGGTGCTCGACGTACTGGAAGTACGCGCTCCGCGCCCCTCGGGTCGAAAACCCCACTGGGCACGGCACCTCGCCGTCCTCGCGACGAAACCCGGTGAGATATGCGGGTTAACCAATTCCAGCCCGGCACTCAGCTCGACGTCTTTTGGAAGGGCGATCAATTCGGTGCAGGCTGTCACGTTTTGAAGAAGGGCTGAGTGCCGGGCTGGCATTGGTGGCGGTGGGTGGACTTGAACCACCGACACAGGGCTTATGAGACCCCTGCTCTACCCCTGAGCTACACCGCCCAGCCGAGTACTATAACGCCAGTCTGCAGCTGCGTCTACCGCCCCCCGGCAGCGCCGGAATTCAAAAGGTTCCGGCACTGACGGGTTGGGGATATACTCGAAGCGATGGAGTTTGAAACACCTGATGCGGTGCTCGTACCCTGCCCGCTGTGCGGCCTCAAGGTCCCGGAGAGTGAGCTTGAGACCTGTTTTGTCTGCAAGCAGCAGTACTGCCAGTACTGTGCGAAGCTGGATTTCGGTCGAACCTTCTGTAGCACCCGGTGCCGAGGGTTCTTTTTCTGGGGCGACGGTGAGCAGGACGAGAAGGACTTCTGACCGCGATGGGTCGACGTCAAGACGAATTGATTGAAAACGCGGTTTCGGTGCCGGTCCTTCGTGTCGGCGGCGACCGCGTGTTGGTTGCCCAGAAGGCCGAGGGGCCGAGAGTTTTCGATGTCGACAACGTCGGCTACATCGACTACATCGGTGCCGGCGGCGCCACCATCGTCGGCTACGCCAACCAGTTTGTGCTCGATGCGGTCCGAAAGGTCCTCGCTGGTGGGGTTCCGGAAGGGTTCCACGTTTCGCAGGAGGTTGACCTCGCCGCGACACTGGGCCGATTCCTGCCATGGGTCGCGAGCTGGTGGTTTTGCAGAAGTCAGGACGACGCGTTCCGCCATGTCCTGCAGTGGGCCCGCCAGACGACCGGCAAAAAACGGTTTCTTGTCCTCGACGGCGGTGCGCCGTTGCGGGTCGGTGCACCGGCCGAGCTTGCCATCGAACCGGGCAACCCTATCCGCGAGGTCACGGGCTGGGATGTGCCGAAGATCCTTGCCGCCCTTGCCAGCGGCAGCACCAAGCTCGCGGCGCTCATCCTCGACCCGCTGATGGGCCGCTTCGGAGTCGTGCCGCCGCCCGACGGAGTCCTGGAAGAGATCGCCGAGGCATGCAGTGACAACAGAGTGCTTTTGGTGATGGACGAGCGCGTGTCGGGTTTTCGCGTTCATCGCGGTGGCGCTTGTGCGCGCGCCGGAATCATCCCCGATGCTGCGGTCTACGGTGCTGCCCTGGGAGGGGGATTCCCAATCGGAGTGGCTGCGTTTCGGGAAGTCCAGCCGCCGCTCAGCGGTTTCGACCCGATGCCGACCCCGCATCCAGTCGCGCTCAGCGCAGCCGACGCTATTCTCTCGATCCTCAAGAACGACGCGGTTTACGAACACCTCGAGAAGCGTACCGATCAACTCGTCCGCGGTCTGATCGAGCTCGCCGATCGCTTTGGATGGCCCTTGACCATCAACCGTGTCGGTTCGGTCTTCGCTCTCTATCTCACTGACAGACCGGTAGTGAGCCAGCGGGGGCTCAAGGCGTCTGATGGCGACGGCTACCGCCGCTTCGCGACCCTGCTGCGATCGGAGGGTGTCCTCCTGCCGAGGGAGCCCGGACGGGCTGCCTTCGTTTCCAGCACCCACGGCGCAAAAGACGTTGAAGAGACGTTGGCGGCGTGCGAGAAGGTACTGATACACCTTCATCAAGACGATGCTTAGTCGATGAGCCCGATATCCATCAACGAACCCAGAAGTGATGAATGCGAACGCACCTTGCTGGTTGGTTTGGTGGTGCCGGGGTTGCCACGCCCGGTGGTGGAGGAACATCTGGACGAACTCGAGCGGCTGGTTGACACAGCGGGTGGCGAGGTCGTGGGTCGAGAGATCCAGGAGAGGGCCAAACCGGCTGCCGCCACCCTGGTCGGCACGGGCTTTCTGCAGCGGATCGCCGATCGATGCACCGACGAAGCCATCGTGTCGTTGGTATTTGACGAGGACCTCACCGCTTCACAGGTGCGCAACATCGAACGTGAGATCCCG
>Ga0307423_1002253_pt1 | contig 10958 bp, 11 predicted proteins | sample SalMarWE160310MG_FD_202154 | JGI IMG/M metagenome (GOLD analysis project Ga0307423, IMG submission 202154) | Salt marsh sediment microbial communities from the Plum Island Ecosystem LTER, Massachusetts, United States - WE1603-10 | ecosystem: Environmental > Aquatic > Marine > Intertidal zone >...
CATCATTTACTCAATCCCGACATTGTCGGGATTATTTTGTAAAATCCTTGCTTTAGCCGGATAATAATCAGCCACACAGCGGACGATTTGCAGGATGGGATGTTTATTCTATATCAAGTCTTTGTTTTGAGACTTTCATTTTATTTTACCAAAGCGTTTCTACAGGCAGCGCAAACATATTTTTTGCAAACGGAATCACTTCCTTTCCTGTATAAAGAACTATTCCTTTTGAAAATTTTTTACCGGTCTCGTCTGCAAATACTTTTATCTGGTTGAAGTCTGATACAGCAACCTTTGCTGTTGCTTTCACTTCGACAGCTACGAGTTTTCCATCGCTTCTCTCAATTACAAAATCAACTTCCTGCCCTGATGCAGAACGAAAATGATATAAAGACAAATTAAATTTACTCCACGACGTCTGCTTTAGCAGCTCCATAAGTACAAAATTTTCGAGCAGTCTTCCCCATGATAGAGAATCCGATAATATTTTGTCCGGCTCAAAACCAATCAGATGTGATAACAATCCTGTGTCGTTCAAATAAAGTTTTGGAGTTTTAATTAACCGTTTAGAGAGATTGCCCGACCAGGCGGGTAATATGTATATCATAAAAATTGCTTCGAGCAAACCGACATACCGTTTTAAGGTTGTTTGCGGAATAGCCGACGAGCGCGATAATTCTGCAAAGTTGAGAAGTGTTCCGGCACGTGAAGCAAATAAACCTAACAGCCTTGGCATGTCGCTTAGCTTTTCGATGTTCGCAATATCTCTTACGTCTCTCTGCAAAATCGTAGTGATGTACGATTTGAACCAAGCATTTTGTCTTGTGCGATCTTTTCTCGTTAGCATTTCCGGAAATCCTCCGGTTAATATTTTGTTTACGAGTTTGTTTTTCTTTCGTGAAGTGTAGTCCTGCTTGAATCCATTTGTGAATAGCTCATCTATAAAATTAGTTTTAACGTTACCTATTTCGCTTTGGGCTAACGGAAGTAGATTAAGGATTTCCATTCTTCCCGCCAGCGATTCAGAGACTTTAGGAAGCATCAGAACATTTGCAGATCCTGTTAGAATGAATTTTCCTGCTTTACGGTTTTTATCTACCAGGCTCTTTATTGCCAGGAAAACTTCAGGGACTCTTTGAACCTCATCGATTACAAGATTATCTGCGTACCCCGAAACAAAATCGTGCGGATTATTCTGAGCAGCAGATAAAATACCTGAATCGTCAAAAGTAAGATATTTTGCCGGATAATCATTTTCTGAAAGATATTTTACAAGCGTACTTTTGCCTGTTTGTCTTGCACCATGAATCAATACAACAGGTGAATCTGTAAGTGCTTCAAGAAGCTTAGATGTAATTTTTCTTTGAATCATAGCGCAAAGTTAGAAATTTGCCGGATGATAATCAACCATTCAATGGATGATTATCATCCACTCAGTGGACGATTTGCAAGGTTTCTTCCGGATTTCGACGAGGCGAGCATTGTTCTAGGTGCTAAATGCTGGTTCCGGGTAAGCCGGAATGACACTTCGGCTTCGCACAGTGCAGGCTCAGCTCAGGATGACAAAGCGAGTGATTGCTACTCACGGTGAGAGAGGAGAATGAGAGGTGATTTTTCGTTTCAATAAGAATGACAGCGAGGAATAGATTTCCCTAAGTCTATTTAGCCTCAACAACCAAATAAGCAAGCTATTGTCTGCTGAACTTGTTCGATGCATCAATCTTGAGCGTGGTTACATTTCCCTCTTTATCTTTTTCAAAGTAGATAGTGTTTTTGTTAAACTCGTCCATCCATCCGCCTTCTTCATTCGGAGATTGCAACTTAACATCTTTATTTTCTGTGGGATCGTGAACAACAAGCGTATTGTCGCTATAACTAACCGTAAACACCTGGTTAATTGCAGCGAATAAATATTTTCCCAGATACGGTTCCATATCTTTCGGAACATCCGGGTCTATAGTTTCGGGAGGGGATTGTTTTGTCATTTGTACAATTTCGTGAAACAGCATTTTATCAACCTGTTTGTCTTCATCTCTTGTAAATACTAAGTATAAAGTCGGGCTCAGCTTGCAATACCATTTGCCATCTTCAACGGGTAAGTTAAACGGAAGTACCATCTGCCCCGGTATATCAACCGATAGATTACCTTCTTTATCCAGCACCTCAAAGGTTCTTCCGGATTCCGGGTTTGTGTAATAGCCAAAATACTCTGAGAGTTCTACATCAGATGTTGCGGTTTGGTTATCTCCAAGCTTGTAATCAATTATGTCAAATTTCTTTCCATTAAAAGTGCTTGATGTTGACTGGTACTCTGAAATACGAATATGACCGGCATCTACAAAATCAGTTTCTAAAGCAGTTGCGTCGATCGGAATCCATCCAGCCTTGCCCATGTAAATTTCATTCCATCCGTGCTGACCAAATCCTCCGCCGTAGTTCGGAACGTACATTGCGCCCCAGACGACTCTTGCGGGAATACCAACCGCTCTGCAGAATGATGCGAGAAGGAATGAGTGGCCGCCGCATTCACCTGCCCGGATATCGTAAGTTTTTCTTGCAGTACCGCCGCCGGGAATAGCATAATGAATATTTTCAGCAACCCATTTACTCAAAAGTTTCGCCGCTTCCCAACTGTCTTGGGAACCTTCTGTTATTTCCATTGCTTTTTGAATTAACACAGGATCATCAGATTCTATTCTTCCGTCTGCTGTTAAGTATTGTTCGAGAGAGGGATCATTAAAGTCAGCAGGGAACAGAGGTGCATTGCTGCCATCATATTTTGAATGAGAAATTTCAAATATACCTTCTATATGATTTTCTTTTACAGTTCCTGTAAATTTCTGTCCCTGTACATTTAAATCAACCTCAGTAAAGTTTTGCCCGATCGGCTCGATAACCGCATCAACTTTCATATATGATAAAGCCTGAACATCTGATATCGCAACATTGGTTTTTGTAATAATGTTTTCATCCATATCGGCAACTTTTATTTTATCTATTACGCTTTGATCGGAGAGATAAACCATTCTGTTCAATACTTTAAACTTTACAAAGTAATCATAATCAGGTGAAAGCCAGTAAGTAGTTTTTAAACCGGTTTTGGTATTGGTTTGTTCGATAATAATTGTATTAAAGGATTTGCCGGCAAGTGAAATAGTTTCTTTACCTGTTTTTTTAAATTCAGAGGTCTGAACTTCACCCTCCATCATCTCAAGAATATTATATGTTGCTTTAGTTTTTCCTTCCGAATAAAACTCCTTTTTCAATCTTAAAAACATCTCATCAGCTCCGATAACAGTCTCTGGAGTAATATCGATTTCTTTCAGTTGTGACATCAGGGAAGATTTGATAGTTGCTTTCTCACTGCTAACTGTCAATTCAGTATCAATATCCGTTGAGCCTTGCTTCAAGCTTGTAACAATATAGGATGCTTTCCTGCTATCAGGATCCAGGATTGCCTTTATGTTCATTTCTGTGTTGAATTCGCTTCCGAAAAGGGAAAGCATAACAAAAACCTTCAATTCCTGCCGGATTAGATCTTTCTCATCTTTTTCAACAGGGATTTCCGTTGATTCGGAATAACCGCAAACCACATCGTTTATTTCTACTGCATAATAAGCTTTATTAGTAATTGGAACATCGCTTGCACTATCATTATCCTGTGCTTTGTTACAAGATATGAAACATGATATCATAACCAGAATGAATGTTATCTGAATATGTTGCTTAAAATTTTTCATTTCGTTCTCCCTTTCACTATAATGAGTTAGAAATTATAGCCGTAATAGCCAGAACAAGTGCTGCGTTAATAGCAATCACCCAATGGTAGAATAACGGACCAACTTTTCCTGTTTCTTCCAGTGTGATCTTTTTATATCGGTGTGCGTAAACCGGCAGCATAAGTTTAATAAAAACGAAATTAATTTTCTGCTTCCGTTTTAACAGTTCATTTATAATCATTATACCCGAAACTATAAACCAGGCAACGGCTATAAATGCAAGAACAGCTAACAAAATTGTAATATTCATTTTATTGACTCATGCTCTTGTATTAAATTTAGTGTGAATTCCAACACCGTATCTTTTCCGTTTAAAAAATCTTTATAATTTTGCTCAACAACATAGTCAGGCTCCACACCTTTTGTTTTATCCATTCCTTCAACGGCGGCACTGTACGTGCGCTGTGCTACATTCACTATCAGGTGTGTATTTTTAAGGCTAAACTCTTCAATGCTTGCGTTACATTTGTATGTGGCTCCTCCCTCAACACCCACAAACTTTCCGATTTTATTGTATTTCAAAAGAGCAGAGAAGTGCCCGTTGGTAGAGCCGCAGTGGTGATCGATTAAAGTATAAAGATTTCCAGTAGAGTTATTTTTAGCAAGAGGGATAGGCTTACCAAATTCAGAATACCGCCCGTATTCTTCAGCAAAATATTTTGCCGGTTCTTTTTCCAGGTAGGAAAACAGGGGAACTGAGCAAAAAGGATCTCCGCCATCGTTTCCCCGTAAGTCAAGAATAAGATTAGTAATATTTTTCTCTTTTATTACCTGGAACGAGCTGTCTACAAAACTTGTAAAGTATTCTACGCGATCATAAAAACTGAACGTCGGAATTTTTATAACGGCAATGTTTTCCTTTTCCATTAATTTTAATGTGAGGGGAGGATGGCCGAAATTTTTAAATACGATTTTTCTTACTGATTCATGATCAGCCGGGATAAGTTTTGTTGATATTTTTGTTTTTTGTCCGGGCAATAAATAAGTAACATTATACTCTTCCGGAAAACCGTAAATACTTGTATAAACCAGGGGGAATCTTTTTTCAAATCCTGCACGCTGAAACTGCCTGATAAATGCATCGGAAATAATGCTGTTTTCAATTGCTATTATTATTTCATCAATCGGTCTGGAATTTATTCCCAGGATTATACTTCCAATTGGCACCTGCGCCGTGTCATTATAATATCCAGCGACCACTGCTTTGCCTTCAATCAGCTTAAGCTGAAGCGGGAAAAAATTTTTTTTGCCCAGATTCCAGAACTCACCCGGCATCCATATTGCGGTATGCATACAACCAACTCTTACCAGCAGCGGATTTACGATATTGTAATATTCGCTGTAATCCGTCGGTTTATTTATTTGATTGAATTGATATTCAAACAGGCTGTCGAACACTTCTTTGCTGGTGTATTCGTACAGTGCACAATGTAGTTCTTCAAGCGATCGTCTTAGTTGAATAAAATCTTCTTTAAGTTCTTCTATGCTGAATATTATCTTACCGTTACTATCCGGCACTATTGAATTTATCAGGTGAAATTTTGCGGCGGGCAGTTTCTGTGGTTTGCCTGTAAGCAGCAGCGTGCGGTTTCCGTGTGGAACATTGTCGGGATCAGGATACCATTCCCAGTAAACATCTCCGTTGTTTTTTATTATACAGAATTTATATTCTATTACAGAATCAGGATCTGCGTTAATTAAAAATGTTCCTGTATAAACCGAATCGTGGTTGTCATCCGTAAGTTTGTATTCATTGCTTTGCCAACCTTCAAAACTTCCCCTTATTATGACAATATCAGCATCAGATTCGGAAAATAGATTTTCGGTTATTGCTTCTTTAAGATTTACCTGGAAGGTTATGGTATCTTGGGCAGGAGAGCTGAACATTACTCCCAATAGAATAACTAAAGAAATATTTTTAATCATCTTTTCTCCAAGATATTTGTTACTAAGTCATATTTAGTTGATTCTAAATTTACTTCATCATATTTTTTTAAAAAATTATAATAATGTATATACCAATTGAAATTCGATAGCAAAATTCGTAAAAGATATATCACCCGTAACATTTTCATCCATTGGGATTTCATCATAAGTAATATGACGACCTTTTATCATCAAAGAAACACCGAATTTTTCTGTAAAGTATGTTCTCGCTCCTCCACTGAGTGAAAAAAATAATGCACTATTATTTAAATCACCGTTGGATGTCATTCCACCGCCTCCAATTTTTAATAATGGAATTACAAAATCAGTTGTGTTCGCTAACGGAAAGAATATTCCTTCGATCTCAAGAAAGATAGAATTGAAATTATATAGCTCCCCCGATTTATTAATAATTATTTCTGATGGAATAATCCCGGCGTCAGTATTAATTCCAAAATATCCTTTTGATAATTCAACCCCGCCACCCCAAACTGATTTTGCATTGAATGTTCCGGTTTCATTTATAGTTTGAACTCCGGTTCCGGTGTAAAAAGGATGAGAATATTCCCAGTCGTTAGACCCCAAAGGGTAACCATACTGCGCTGTAATTCTTAAATTCCAGGAATAATTATTGGATTGTTGAGCCAGGATATTTCCTGATATAATTAAAATCAAAAATAGAATGGTTACTATGGGCAATACTTTGTTCATTACTGTCTCCGCTTCTGATTCATTTTAGAAATATTAAACAAGTAACCGTTATTTTAAAATTCTGTTAAGAACCCCCAATTATGTACAGGAAGTTACTTCAACATATTAATAGCGTACTCTAATTGCTTATCTCTTCCTGCGAGAATGTCTGCCTCTGTCTGTTCAACTCTAATATCTGGTGTAATACCAAGCCATTCCCACAGAAGCCTATCGTAACGACTTTTATCGAGGAAACCAATCTCAATTGATTTTCCCTTTTTGATCATCATTCACTTGCAAAAGAAAAGTGCTGCTGAACGATTACCCACTTACCATTTCTTTTCTCCAGAACTCCGGTCCATCTAGTATTTTCCCAATTAGCTGGCTGGCCCTTCCATTCATTTATATCATCAAGGACACAATAAAACCAGGCCACATTACTTGATTTAGAAAAGTTTATGTCTAAATCTTTTATCTCATATCTTATTGCTTTGAAATTCGGATCCATCCAAAAATCTTCGGCTTTCTTGAATTCCTCAAATCCTTTTACTACTCTATTATTTGGATGTATCTCAATAAAGCTTGTATCGTTCGCAATTACACTATAAAGAAGGTTAATATCTTTATTTTTTGCCCAGTCTATACAATTGTGAATTGCTTTTTCGACCAACTTCTTTTCAGAATAAATGTTGGAAGGATCGTTTGTTGCTTGACTTGAGCTAATTGGTTGGTAAAAATAAAGTAGTGTAAATATTATGGTAAGATTTTTCATTTTTATACTCCTATATCTGATTAAAATGTAATTCACTTCAACATCTCAATTGCATACTCTAATTGTTTATCTCTACCTGCGAGGATATATGTCCAGACGATCACTTCAGAAGAGTCTCCATACCAAAGATAACCTTTATGAAAAACTAGTTTGAACAAACGTCTCATATTTGCTTCGCTTACTAGTTATTATTTCAATATTATCATCTTCTTTGCATCAGCAAATTTTTCAGTACTCAACTGATAAAAATAAACTCCGCTTGACAGTCGTTCAGCATTCCAGGTTATCTCATAAGTGCCTTCCGGTTTTTCTTCGTTAACCAGAGTTTCGATTTCATTTCCAATGACATCATATACTTTTATGGTAACAAAACTTAATTCGGGAATCTGGTATTTGATAGTTGTTGCAGGGTTAAAAGGATTGGGATAGTTTTGACTCAGTGAAAACGTTTGAGGCATCCATCCGTAGAGTTCATCTACACCTATGGGAGTAATCGGTATAAAGTCTACTAAATTTGAATAGTAATTCGGTATGGCTAAAATGTTGTCCAGCTGGTTGTAGAATATATCTGCTGGTCCGTTGTGACCACTTGAAATTAACTCCGCAGGTAAACTGAACTCGTTGTCATATCTGTAGATTGCATTATTTCCCCAGCAGGAGACATATATATTCCCACCGCTATCGATGGTAAGGCCATCGAAAAATGAGAATGATGTCGTGAGAACCGTTGACACGGAAAGGTCATCAAGATCAATCTGTTTGATCGGTGCGTTGACAATAAATTGGCAAAACAAAACCCGATTATTTCGGGCGTCAAACAAAATTCCATTTGGAATATTGATACCACTAGCGATTGTAATACAAGAATGATCACTTATTTTCATCCGGAATACTTTACCAGCTGAGCTGTCCGTAATGTAAAGATATCCGGATGTGTCGGCCGTTATATCGTTTAGTTCAATCATTTCGGAAATTGGTATAGTAGCGATCTTCTGATCGGTAGTCAGATCGAATGTCACTACACCGCTTATGTCGGCGATGTATAGAATATTGTCTACGATTACCATACCTAGTGTCCTGGCAAGTGTCCTATCGAAAAAGGTAGTATCTCCTGCGTCACTGATTTGAACGATATCCCCATTCCCAACATTCGAAATCAAATAACGACCATTTAACGTATCATATGTTACACTTTCTGGTCCGTTGAAAAACTGTGCATTAGCGCTGCTTGTTATAAATGTTATGGTAATTATATATAAACTCATTGATGTGGTAATCGCTTTTATAAATCTTTTAAATAAATATCTCAAAGTAAGCCTCTGATATTTTATTGAATTATTGATTACTTATTTCTTATTACGCTACCATTTAACAAATTTACTTCAGCATATCTATTGCATACTCTAACTGTTTGTCTCTTCCGGTAAGAATATCTGCTTCAGTTTGCTCAACACGAATATCCGGAGGAATTCCGAGCCATTCCCACGGAAGCCCATCATATCGTCTGATGTCGATGAAACCAATCTCAATTGATTTTCCGCTTGGTAGAAAATACAAGCTTGCGTCTCCACCCCCGACGGATCCGCCACCAGTTGTGTCACCAACTGCAGTAACATGAGGCAGTTGTTTTAAAATTTCTGTGGTAAACTCACCCGCACTAAATGTTGAACCATTAATTAATACCACAACGGGTTTGGTATACTGGAATGGACCCGACGGTTGGAAAGGTGGTATAACCCATTTTTCACCCATAGTATAAGCATCATTTCTTTCAAGTGGTTCAGTTAAAAACCGCTGTACAACTGCTTCAATATTTTTGTAATCACCGCCTCGCTTCTGGCGAATATCGAGTATCAGACCTTTAGTGTTTTTGAGATATTCCAGAACGCCGGGAAATTCATCTATTAGGTAAGTTTTATGAAAATCAGAAAGAAAAGCATAACCAATATTTCCGGGCAAGATTTCATATTCCACCGTAGTGCTCTCAGTTAAACGTAGTTCTCTGTCAAAATATTTTCTTACTACAAATGGGCTGTAAGCATGGCGATCTTTAAAATGTCTTTGTGGATAGTAAGGATAAACTTCACCGCCGCCCTTCGTTCGATAGTAAACATGACCGTCTTTTAGCTCAGCTAATAAATCACGAAGCACAAGATAGAATTCGTCTCCATGTGCAGCTTCGGCGCGAGGTAGGTAAACCGTGTAAATTGAATCCCAGTTAATTTTTTTGAAATCCAGATAAGGGTAAACATCATTTATTCTATTCCAAGCGGCCTCAAAGTCTTCAACATTAAGATTTGATTCGGGTTCTGTTACAACTAAATCTTTACAGGAAAAAACAAATGCTATACAAAGAACAGTCGGAAGTAAAAATATTTTCTTCATATTAACCTCCTGCCTAAAATCCATACGTTAATGTGAAAACGACATTATCGCTGGCAGACAGCAGCGGTTCCCACGAATCAATTCTAGTTAAGTGAAAAAGGTACGCCATCTTTACAGAAAGATTGTCGAGCAAATAATATCTGGGACCAACGGTGAAGACAATATTGTTTGCTGAAATTAATGTCAGAATTTTTGCCGGAGACTCATCCGTTTCTTCATAATCAACCATACGGAAACCAAGTGAAAAAACATTAAAATCTAGAGACCCTTCAATATTAAAATCATCCCATAGTTTATAAAACAGCTGTGAGTTAACCCCAGCAGAAATTAAAAGCGCGAATGATTGAGCATAATCAAATCCCGAGACAGCAATATTCTGTTTATTATAATAAAAGAATAATTCGGTAGAAGGACCCAAATACAGATAAGCATCTTTGCTGAACAACGTAAATTTTGGTAAAGCGTAACTAAAGCCCTGGTTGAGTGTAAATTGATAAATGTCGGCACTTACGTTGTAGTTTTTTATTTCATTTGAATTACCGAAATCAATTTTTAGATGATATACATAATCAGAATGTTGGTTTGCCCAGGTTATACTATAATATGGAAGTGACCCGGAATATTTTTCTTTGGAAATATACTCATCAGTTACAGCATAGCTACCAATACCGTATTCAAGGGATATACCTTCCGGGAAAATGGATTGATGATTTGAGGAGTCTTGACCCAACAGACTTCCTGTGAACAGCGACAATAATACCGCTAGAAAAAAGTAAAAATGATTTTTATTCATTTAAACCTCCTTGGATTATTATAATACCCGAGACACTTTAAAAATATAATAAAAGCAAGGCTTAGAGCTTAATTTTTTGTTAAGTGGCTATTATTCTTGTTGGAAGGCAGATTATTAATTAACAATTAATAATCGTCAAGCAATCACTTTAAATTTTTTGGATAGATTAGAATGACAGGTATTTAGTACCCAACCGCCAGCCCGCCGCCGCGCGGATCAGAAGCACCGTAAATAATTTTATTGCGCTTGTCCCGCCCGGGGCGGAGATTGTCTATCATGATTCCTTCAGCAATTCCAAGTATGAGCAGCTCAGCATCTTTATCGGCAAGAGCATAACCCATTGCAGCCAGTTCTTTTTTTACTTCCCCTGTTAATGCACGTTGCTCATAATAAAGTGTGTCGGGCAGCCATTGGTGATGTACTCTTGGTGCTTCAATCGCTTCGCGTATGTTCATGTTAAAATCAATACAGTTTAAAATTACCTGCAGCACAACGGTAATAATTGTAGATCCACCCGGCGAACCGACGATGATATATGGCTCTCCGTCTTTAAGAATAATCGTTGGTGTCATAGAGCTTAGCATCCTTTTTTCCGGCCGGATGGAATTTGCTT
>Ga0307423_1002254_pt1 | contig 10957 bp, 11 predicted proteins | sample SalMarWE160310MG_FD_202154 | JGI IMG/M metagenome (GOLD analysis project Ga0307423, IMG submission 202154) | Salt marsh sediment microbial communities from the Plum Island Ecosystem LTER, Massachusetts, United States - WE1603-10 | ecosystem: Environmental > Aquatic > Marine > Intertidal zone >...
CGCCTCGTACTATCACTGTATCAACTTGGACGATAGTTTGTTCATTTGTTTCTGCGTCGATTGAAATTTCCTCGGCATCCTCAAGGATAAGGTTGAGATGTGTATCATAACCACGGAGTTTTCCCCTAATTTTCTTTCTGCCTTTCAGCTCAACTAGTACTTGCGAACCAATCGAGGTCTGGAGTAGTTCCATGGGTTTGCCTGAGTTCATTGAATCACCATCACAGAATGTACATCATATGGCATAGGCGCATACGCTGTTCGCGCTAATCTTTGGAGATGGCTTAAAAAGATGACGATGGCGACGCTTAATGATGGCACTCCAAACTGGTCATTCGTAGGTTTCAAAAGGAATGCGCATCTATATCTATTTGATATGCCAAAGATAGAACGAATAAAGAAGCGTCATTTATTGAAGAAACGCGAGCAACGTAACGAGATAGAACGAATTCAGAGTGATTTAGGTTCATCAATTGGGTTAGATCCCAAGGCGAAGCTTGAGGGTGGAATCCTCGATGACGGTTCTCGGATTCTACTTCTCAATAATGAGATAATTTTCTTCGAACTAGAAGGAAGGAACTATCCTACACTACGAGCACTTCTTGATGGCATCATTGAGATTCCTACTGTGACGGTGGATATGGGTGCAGTGAAGTTTGTTGTCAATGGCGCAGATATCATGCGACCTGGAATAACCAAAGTGGATGACTCTGTTTCAGATAATGGGATTGTTGCAATAGTTGATGAGCGTCATGGAAAACCATTAGCAGTAGGTGTATCAATGCTCTCAGCGAGCGACCTTAGAGCCGCAGTCAGCGGCAAGGTTGTGAAATCTATCCATCACATCAATGATGACCTTTGGAATTTTGGAAAGATTTAGTTCTCATCATCCTCGTCGTCATCATCACCCTCGAGCTGAGCTCTGATATGCATCATAGCTGCTTTGTATACCTCTTTAGCCAAGCCCATATCAAGTCCACAATTCTGTGAGAATCTATCCCGTGCAAGTCCTTTCTTACTGGCATCGATATCTTTCCTAATCACATCAGATATTGAGGTGTAACCATTGGTATACAGAATTCTAGCAGTGTTTCTAGACAATCGACTTGAGAGCGTACTATCACCTTGCAGTAGATGTAGTTCAAGTAAATCAGAGCTAGCAAGATCTGCATGCACACCATATTGTAATTGTCTGCTGAAGATACCAAAACGTTCAGCCAAGTCTTTCTTCTTTGTTGCAGTAAAGAATCGGCTTATGCTTTCAACTACAGTGCTACATATTCCAAGTAGAGAATCTAGGTCTCCTTCATCAAGACTGATACCTCTTGACTTCTCTCCTGTTTCCTTGATGATAGTTGCAACATCTTGCTCATCAATCCACCTTTGCAAGACTGAATTCTTGATATCCAAACGCTCTGGTACTAGCTTCATGTACCAATCCGAAGGGGCTTCAAGCCCAAGTACTCTCAATTCATCCGGTGATGGGACAAGTGTTCTCGGTCTAATTGCTTGAGGTAGTCTGAATTTCAATAAAACCTCTATTATCTGGGATTCTTCGATATCTCCTGCCAATTTTGATAGAATCTTTTTAGTTTCCAAGTAGTCAATAGGATCAATACCTGCAAGAATTGCTGAACGGGTTTCTTCTGTTATTATGAATCCTTTCCCACTATCTTCGATCATTTTCTCTTTGATAAGCCATTTGAACACGGACATGAAGAATTTACTCATTTGAGCTGTATATTCGGCGTCTTTTGTGCCCCTGAATGTACCTTTGATATACTCTAAGAATTTCTTCTTTAAATCCTCACGACTTATTGGTCGGCCCTTTATCATGTTCCTCACGAGAACACTCATTGCAAGACTTGGATAGACAGGACCCGGATTGAGTGGTGCAAGGGGTTTGTGTAACAGCGTATCTTCCATTGTTTGAATATCGGGGAATACTCGAGATGGACCTTCAAATATAATGTATATTCGACCACCAAATTGACCGAGGTGATATTCGCCTATTCTTCCAGCAATCTGAAGATAGCGCGACCTCGTCGTTAGGAAATACATGTTAGGATCTAGAATAATCACTACGCAATCAAAGGGCAGACTCATCCCCGATGTAATTCCTGTAGTTGATACAACTGTCCGTACAATTCTCTCTTTGATTGCTTGTTCTAGTCGCTGTCGTACCCCCGCATCCAAACCAGAGTGATGGAATGCTACACCTTCTTGTAGGCATTTGGATAAGCGATCACTTAGAGGTAGGCTCTCACCGAAGCCAACAATATATTCTATAGACTCATTCTTTATTAATCTGGGATGACTCCTTCCAAGGCTTCTTGCCAATGATTGTGCTCCATATCGTGAACCTACAACTATGAGTATTGATTTCTCATCATAATTTTCAAGATGGTCCATGATTGCATCAAGTGGGTCTATATGTTTTGTAGTGCTCCTTTGTGTACCATCGCTACTCTCGATAGTGATCATCTTTTCTTGCTCTGAGACAATGAACTCGTCCGGTGTGAGTCTAACATCAGGTCGAAATATTGAGGCATTGAGCCAGTCTGTTATTTCCTCGCTTTCGCCAAATCTGGATGAAAGTGTGATTATCTGAGAACGCTCTTTTAACAAGGATATGATGAGGTCCAGTTTGACACTTCTATCTGTGCCAATATTCTGAGGTTCAATTTGTTGTTGGTATGAGTCAAGTTCAGTTAGCTCATCAATAACAGTCAATCCAATGTCATCAGTCCATTTCTTCTTCTGAAGCAACGCAGTAGCAAAAGTTTCATACATTACCACTGCAAGATTTGCATTCTTTAGTTCTTCATCTGTTGCTCGTGCGATTCCATCGTGGCGCACGACGGAATATCCTAGGTCTGTCAAGAGAGTTCCATACTCATCTATAATTTGTCGACTCAGAGAAGTGTATGGACTTAGATAGAGGCAACGCTTTCCCTCTTGCAACTTGAGTAGTATAACAATCATTGCGAGAAAGGTCTTGCCAGACCCAGGTGGCATCTGAATCACTAGATTTTCATCAATATCACCAAACTTCTGCACAAACTTCTTCTGTGCAGGAAGAAGACTGACGAAATTTTTATGTTTCAATAATGTCTTTGCAGCTTTCTGAACCTGAGTTCCTGCTCCTACAGGACCACCAAGTTGACCTACTGATGCTAGAGCAAGTCTTCCCTCGTGAGTAATCATAAAACCGCGTTGTTTTCGTCCCTTATCTCCCGATGAAATCACAAAGCTAACTTTCACGAGCTTGTTCATCGTTTCGTAGATAGTCCCTCCAGACATGAGGCCCAAACGTTTTTCCTCGTAGATTACCTCATCTTGGGTCTTCTCTCCCTTGGAGCTTTTTTCAGGCTTGATTATATCTTCAAAAGATAATAGCCCTTCTACTATGCTATCCCATCCTAAAGTAGGTACCATTTCACCTGTCTGAGGATTCAATACCTGAAGAATCTCAATGGCATGACGATTGCTTAAGGCTTTCAGCTGGTCTCGTAATTTCGACTCAGCATCTTCCTCCTTTCTACGCACAGTCATCTTACTCACTCAACATAGACTGCTCCTTGTGATAAAGATTGGCTCCGATTTCATGTATTATAATACTCGGTCTTTTCTTCATTCATCTACTTGAGTATCTCAGATGACAGAGGCGACTCATAATGAGGTCTATCTTCAGGCGAAAAGTAAGTGACGACACAAACGAGGAAATCAGTACAAAACGATCCATCCCTAGTCTTGGACTCTTTTCTCCCGCAACAGAATCCACTCAATCTGATCCCGTTCGAGAGTTGAAAAGGATGAGTGAACTTGAGGAGATATTCGTCAGATCCAAGAAACTCGAGTCACTCGCAGATGTGCCATATATTGTTGAAGAAATCAAAGAAGGAAATATTGTCCTACTAGATATCTCTCGTTTGAATGACGGGAATGATCAGACACACATCGAGCTGCGACGAATTATTGAGAGAATTCGTGGTGCAACTAGGGGCTATCAAGCTGATATTGCTCTGGTAAATGATGGATGTATGATTATCACGCCATCTTTTGTCAAATTTTAGACTTGTCTATCTCAATTTTACGGTTTCAGTCACCATTGGTGCCCTTGTTTCAATATTCATAGCCTTATGGATTGTAGATGCCAATCCAATAACCTTTGATGCTTCACCGTGAACACAAATAATCCTTTCAGGAATCGGGTTCAATCGTTTAACAAAGTTGAGAATCTGTTTTCTATCCGAGTGCCCTGAAAATCCTTCAACAGTGGTTACTTCCAAATTTATAGGAACAACAGTCGTCTGGCCCTCTCGATTCCTCATATTTGCTTCTTTCCAGCCTTTTTGGATTCGTCTACCAAGTGTATTCTCACCTTGATAGCTCACAAAAGTGAGCATATTCTTTTCATCAGGAGCTAATAATCTGAAGTAATCAACACTAGGTCCGCCAGCTAGCATACCTGATGTAGCCATAATGATACAAGGTTCTCCCTCTGTTATTTCTTCTCGCTGGTCAGGATGATCAACTTGTACAAATATGTCTGATAAGAATGGGTTTACGCCTTGATGGAAAATCATCTCACGAATCTTTTTACTGAGTGCCTCAGGATGGGTAGTATGAATAGCTGTTGCCTGTGCAATCATTCCTTCAATATATACAGGAACTTTCGGGATTCGACCTTTGGATACAAGATCTTCGATGACAAGCATGATTTCTTGAGCACGACCTACTGCGAGTACTGGGATTAGTACTTTTCCTCCACGTTCTAAGGCTCTCTTGATAATGGTAGCAAACTTCTTCTCTACTTCTTGCCTTGGTGGCATCTTATCTGTAGGGTGCCCGTAGGTGCTCTCAATTATCATCGTTTCAAGTCGTGGGAATGTGAAAGTTGCTGGTTCAAGCAATCTACTTCTTCCAAACTTGAAATCGCCAGTGTATGCCATATTGTATTGACCATCACCAATATGGAAGTGGACAATGGCTGAGCCCAGAATATGACCCGCATTGTGGAGGGTGAGTCGAACATCAGGCGCGATGTCTGTGACTTCTCCGTAATTCAGTGGTATCGTGTGAAGAATCGACTCCTTCACATCACGGTCTCGATATGGTCTGAGTTTACCTTCTCGCTCTGCAACTTCTAGATAGTCTAGTTGTAGCAATGTTGCAAGGTTCAGCGTTGGAGCTGTCATATAGACTGGTCCACGATACCCGTACTTGAATAAGAACGGAACCATACCACAGTGGTCAAGATGAGCATGAGTAATTACAACTGCGTCTAAATTATCAACGCTAAATTCGGGCATATCTAATCTTGGAAATGCTTTGCTGGGAGTTCCCACATTTACACCACAGTCAATGATTACATTACTCTCAGGTGTCTGTAGAAACATGCATGATCTACCGACCTCACGGAATCCTCCCATGGCGACAAGTCTAATCCAACTGTTATTCATCAACATAGGTCGATGAATTCTCTTACCAATCTCACGGAATGATTTGTTCCGAGTAGCAGCCTCCGATTGGATGATGTATCTTATCTGCTTGATGAGCTTACTCTCAATTGGTGGAGTTCTCATAACATTGGGACGCCAAAAAGTCTGACGTGTGATTTCCCGTAAGGTTGTCCCACTTCTTCCAATGACAAGACCTGGTTTCTGTGCCTCAATGATTACTTCTCCCCTTGAAATATCAAAATCAATCGAGGTAATCATAGCTTCTTCGGGGACAAGTTCACGTACTGTTTTCTCGGCTTCTTCATGAGTCAATCTAACTTCTGGAGCAGATCTAACAACAATACGTTTCCGCATCTTACGTGCTAGCGCTTTGATCCTATCTCCATCGTCAAGCAATATTTTAGGCGCTTTAGAGTATATGGCTATCTCTGGCCCCTCAAATTCAACTGCACTTATCGCCGCTGAACGCGGAAGTGCCTTCTTGACTACTTCTCTAATATCAACATATTCTTGTTCATCACTGGGCTGCATGATAGTCACACCACTATTGTAGGCCTATTAATGCCCTAAATGGCCTGATTTTATCTATCAACACTCGATTGTGTTGAGCTGACAGTGTAGCATTTTATGCTACAAGTGTAAGAAACACTGTCACTATTGTCCTTTCCAAATCTTCATGATGGTATCCTTTGGGATTTCCTGATAACCATCCTTGTCAATCACACTTACTAGGATTGAATTGCCAGAAGCGGCATCTCTCTCTATAGCAGCTGCAACTGCACGAACACCAAGTTCGATTGCCTTCTTCTTTGGAAGATCATCCTTGTATTCTGCTTCCAGAACACCTAGTGCTACTGGAGATCCAGAACCTGTAGATACGAACTTGTCAGGTATGACGCTGCCCACGTAGTCTGTGTAAAAGACTTGTGCGCCTTCGTCATCGAATCCCCCCACGACGCATACCAACATGTAGGTGCCACGACCTTGGAACATGATGTTACTAAGAAGACGGGTTAATGCCTTGACACGAATGGGCCGCCCCCTCTTTATTTCAAAGAGTTTGGCTTCTGCGGCCAAGAGGTCCATGATTGCCTGTGCATCTGCAACAGATCCTGCAATAGTCGCACCTATTCGGTCAGTGACTTTGTAAATCTTCTTTGCAGTCTTGTTTGCAATCAGAAAACCCATTGTAGCTCTCTGATCACTAGCTAAGACTACACAGTCTTTAGCAAGCATTCCAACAGTAGTTGTTCCTGTCTTTAGTTCAGCTGGGGGCTGCATCTCAGGTTCCATGGTTATTGACTCCTTCTAAGAAATGAATCGTAGAGAACAAGTGACAGGCACCCGTTCTGGGGAGTGTTATTAAGGTTTTCTCAGTGAACATAGAAATGACACGGTTCGTTAATTATGTGGTATTTGCTGAGGGTGGTTCCGGTCGCTTGAATGAGGTTACGATTCTTACCTCATCAACGTCATCTGTTGCCTTGAGTATGTCAGCTGCGATACCAATCTCTCCATACTGAATATTCTCAATGTATCTTGTTTCTTGAGGTAGCTCGACAGTCACGACCTTTTTCTTTACAGTAACATCATATCTTTCCTCAGGAATTCCTGGGATTCTACGACGAAGGACTGCTTTGAGTTTTTCTACTTTATCTGTAACTATATCTCTGATAATAACATCATAGACAAGTGTCTTTCCAGCAAATGGACTGTTGAAGTCAACTCTAACTGTACGACCAAGGTCTGAGGTGACCACACCTCGTTCGTTTCCAAATTTTATCTCTTCACCCTTGTAGCCTTTTGCTCCCTGTTTAGCAAGTTTCACCTTAGCAATCTTCTTGATTTTGGTAGGGTCTCTGACACCTGCTCCTTTTTCGGGTGGAACTTCGATAGTCTTTGAATCACCAATTTTCATACCAACCAGTTGTTCTTCAACTGCTGCAAGAAGCCAGTTCCAACCAACTACTACCAATGCAGGTTCATATCGATCATTTTCTCTAAATAGACCCTCTTCCTTTGCCACCTCAAGATGAGTTGTATCAAAGATAGTGCCTGTATCTTTTGTACTTGCAGTGAAGTCGAGATAGACCATGCTCATTTCCTTAACTACTGTTTCAACATTTGAAGCAGCCGTTTTAGATGGTGCCTTCTTAGCAGTAGTCGTTTTTGTTGTCTTTTTAGAGGCAGTTTTGGGTTTTGCCGCTGCCTTTTTTGCAGGCTTCTTAGTTGTTTTCTTTTCTGACATGGCCAGTACCCTCTCGGTCTCCTGGTTGCTTTTAAAACGCTCCTCAGGAGTGTTATAAAACGGTTTCCTTGTGTCCTTTGAAGGTACCTTTTAGCACTTGTATCTTTTCAAAGAACAGAGATGTTTCATTTACTTGCTCAACCTGGAAATTATTCTCATTAAACGTCTTGATTATTGCATCAGTGTTCTCAAGAGATGAAACGACGACATAGAGTCTTCCACTATCAACCATATGGGATGCTGCTTCTTGCACGAATCTTTCAGTTAATTCTGATCCATCCTCTCCGCCAATTAGGGCATGGTCCATCCCTGTCTTCATCTCATCAGCTGGGAGGTATGGTGGGTTGAACATAATCATTGTGAACTTCACTTCATCTGATAGACCTATGAAGAGATCTGACTGAATGACTGATGTCTTCTGTTCTAATCCATTTCTTCTAAGATTCTCAGATGTGTTTCTAACGGCAAGGAATGAGATGTCAATGCTGACGACTTGTTTTGCTTTTGCAGCGGCAACAAGTGATGCTAATCCTGCCCCACACCCTACATCTAGCACAGAGTCCGCAGGATTGATGGTGATTGCATCTAATAGGAGATAGGTATCAGCCGCAGGAGGATAGACTCCCTCTAAAACGTCGAAATCAAACGTTTCGCTCACAGTTTGTTCCCTCGTGGACCTGGAAGTTCACCTGCTTCAATTAAGTAGAGAAGTGAGTCAGAAAGAATCACTAATTTCTCAATGCTAATCGTTCTTAGTCGTTCATCGCCTTTTGGGTATTCATTACAATATTCAAGTACAACGTCAGTCAAGTTCTTGTTGACTTTCATATTTTGGAACCAGATTCTCAAAGCCTTTCTCAAATGTTTGTTAGGATAGGGAAAGATTCCATTCACCATCCAAAAGAACACATCATCATTCTTAGCATGAGGGCCATTAGTAAAATGTTTTAGTCTAACAACAACAGAATCCACCACGGGTATTGGGTAGAACATGTTTGCTGGAACATCCATTAGATATTCAACTTCTGCTTGGTATCCAACATTGACTGATAATCTGGAATAATCCGAGCTTCCCGGAGATGCATGTAACCTCTGAGCAAACTCCTTCTGATACATGAGGACTGCTTGCTCAAATTCAATCTCTCGTAATATTTTGAAAGTTATCTCTGATGAGATACTGTAAGGTAGATTTGAAACAACCTTTGTTACATTTGGAAGTGAAATTTCGAGAGCATCTCCTTCAACAATACTAACATTTTCATGATCACTGAATATATCACGAAGAGCTTGTGCAAGTCCTGAGTTCAACTCAACTACATGAACATACTTGGCTTTCTGCACAAGCTGTTTTGTGAGAATACCAAGTCCCCCACCTATCTCCAGAACAGTATCGTCCTTTGATATTTCTGCTGCACTAACTATGCTTCGAGCTATACTTTGGTTCTTTAAAAAGCTCTGACCATGTTTCTTTGTAGGTTTCACCTTGTATCTCTTGAGAAGTGCTCGTATTTCATCGTCTGACAGGAAGCTCACCTGCGTAATGATACATCTACCTTCTTGGTGAACGAGGTTTATCACGCTCGTCCTCATCTCGCTTTGGAGGTCGTACAAACAGCCAACGTTTGACCTCTTCGCGAATTTCATCGATTATACGAGATGTTATGACTTTTTTAGGATTCTGAAGCTTTGTTCTTGCTGCAATATCGTTAAAACTTTTGAAGGGATCTCGTTTTCGCTCTTCTAAAATCGCCCACATTAGTGTCTGTCCGATTCCCGGAAGCAATTGAAGAGAATGCATTCTAGTCGTTATTGGAGCAGCTTCGTTGAAGAATTGCACATATTTGTGCTCATGTTTCGTTACTAACATCTCTATTACTAGAGGAAGTTCAGTGACGCTCTCAGGAACAAGGTCCTCGTAGAAGATGCGCCTTCTGACATGGTCAATCTTACTCTTAGCGTTTCGTTCAATAGAAACACGTTCTTGAGGAATTAGCTTCATTCCATTTTGAGGAATCATTTCAAGAAGTGTAAAATGAGACTCCCCAACGCCCTGTATCACTATGTCCCCTCGCGGTCGAGAATCACGAAAGGACTCTTTCGGAGGAACCACTGACAGGACGTATGCATGTGTCTCAAACTGCCTGTTTTGTTGTCCTTCCATTTTGTTGCACATCCAGTTCTACTCGGGCACATTGATGTATTGATTGTCAGGTAATGATAAAAAGTAATCGGACTGTGAACTCTATGAATAGTGTTTTGTAATCATTGGTTCATAGAATTTCAAATCGATTAATTATGATTTCTTATTGATAATAAGATCCACAATTTCGATGAATTGCTCATCAGTAAGGTTCGTCGAACGTGCATCGATTATTGTCTTTAGCTCTTCTGGATTAACTGGAGCTATGTTAACAATTTGAACTGCTTGGGCTCTTGAAAGATTATAGTCTTTCATCAACTTCTCTACTAGCTTTGCAGATACTGCAGGTGCCATCTTTGAAAAGGCTGAAGCATGTTCAAGAGTTATTGATTGTTGAAATGACAGTTCTCCTTCCTTTCCTCTCTGAGTCAGAATCTTCTTGACTTGAGGAAGGGTAATTTCTTCTTCGCTGATTATCTCCTTAGGCATTTTAAATCACTCAGCCTCTACTTGGTTGGAGATGCTCACGTCTAATGATAAGAGTCTTCGTTGCCTTTCCAAGGCTAACATCAACAACAACTGCTCGACCTCTCAGAGCAGTAGCTATGCCTGTTCTACCATGATACCTTCTATGTGGCATTCCCTTGTGGAAGCCGGGGTCGATTACAATATCCACCCTCTGCCCTACTTCATAGTCGATAAGCACCTTGCTTGGTGAACTTAGACCTTTCTGACGAATTCTCTTACTCATCAGGCTGCGTGTGCGGGCTCGGTATCCATGACTCTTTTTGACCATAAGACATCACTACGAATTATTGCCACTCGGTGCTCTGTATAAGCTGAACCACACCCGAGTTCCAGCATGACCTCTTGGGTCACCACTTAAGGATTTCGCAACAGCTACGATTTCTTGATGAACCTAACACTTTCAGGGGCTTTCACTGTAGATTGCCGTCACGTTAAGTTCTGCACATTTGCACTCTATTCCTAGTTTCTCGGCTATAGATGGTGTAGTTCGACCTTCATCTCCAGAGATTAATTCCTTGATGTATGTTCCCCCTTGTACCTTGAACATTGCTCTGAGATGACCATCTTTTTCCTTCT
>Ga0307423_1002255_pt1 | contig 10956 bp, 5 predicted proteins | sample SalMarWE160310MG_FD_202154 | JGI IMG/M metagenome (GOLD analysis project Ga0307423, IMG submission 202154) | Salt marsh sediment microbial communities from the Plum Island Ecosystem LTER, Massachusetts, United States - WE1603-10 | ecosystem: Environmental > Aquatic > Marine > Intertidal zone >...
ATGTCACCATTCGCTGAGGCTGTTCTGCTAAAGTGCCAGTGTCCGCCTTCCTCATCGGTAGCAGACGTCAGTTTCCCCCTATAGCTAAATGTATGATCAAATCGGTTTCCCTCTGGTTCTGTCTCGGCTGTCATCAATCCGTCAGGAGTGTATTCGAATCTGTAAAAACTGCTATCCGGATATGTGATGCGGGTTAGATGGTTTTCAGCATCTATGGATAGCTGCGTTGTGATACCATCGGGAGAGGTAATTGACATTGGTACACCATTTCCATCCCGATTAATTGTGGTCTGGTTGCCAAATTGATCGGTAATGGAAATCACATTGTTATTTTCGTCATAACCGAATTCACGCAGGACGATTCCAGTATCAAGATCGATGGTGTTTTTGTGGAGACCAGCGCTAGACATGATATGACCCAGGCCGTTTATTTCCGCAAAGGCAATATCACCTCCAACCGTTGAAGTGCTGAAGGTTGAAGGATATGCGACCTTACGCACACGATCCCCGGCATCTGCTATATAAAGATTTCCCGAGTCATCAACAGCAACATCATTGATCACATTAAAAACCGCTTGGATAGGCGGGCCGCCATCGCCGGCATAGAGGGATTCCGAATCTTCATTATTCCCGGCATATGTGGTGATAATTCCATTTGCGTATACTTTTCGAACCACGCGATTGTGCCAATCTGCAATGTAGAGATTGCCTTGTTTATCTAAAGTTACACCTTTTGGACCATCAAGTTGGGCCTCGGTAGAGAGTCCGCCATTACCACTGTACCCTTTAGAACCATTGCCGGCTATCGTGACAATAATACCACTGGTATCTACCATACGAATACAATTATTAGAAGTGTCTGCAATGTATAAGTTGCCCTTCAGATCAACAGTTATACCCTGCGGGTAACGGAACTGTGCTTCTGTAGCAAGTCCTCCGTCGCCATCATACCCCCAAGTGCCACTACCAGCCACAGTAGTAATGATACCGTTTGTATCCACTTTTCGAATACGTTGATTCCATGAATCAGCAATATAAAGATTTCCTGAAGCATCTAAAACAACCTCGGCAGGCCGATTAAGTGATGCTTCAATTGCGGGTCCACCGTCGCCACCATACCCGGAAGTGCCATTTCCGACTACAGTCGTAATAATGCCGTCGGCATCCACCTTTCGAATTCGATTATTATAAGTATCCGCGATATAAATGTTGCCTTCTGAATCTACTGCAACACCGGATGGATGATAGACTGAAGCTTCGGTGGCCGAACTACCATCGCCATTATAACCTTCCGTACCATTTCCAGCCACTGTTGCAATAATACCTTCGGTATCTACCTTCAGAATTCGATTTGTCCAAAAGCTCGCAATATAAAAGTTGCCCATAAAATCCAAAGCAACACTAAGCGGTGAGTCGATACTGGTTTCAGTGGCCGGGCGACCGTCACCACTATAGCCACCGCCTCCATTCCCAGCTACGGTGTTGACAATCAAAGAATTATTTCTATTAATAGTGCCATCACCCTTATGCAATGTTGAAGGTTCTTTAGAATCAAGCTGATGCTGGGCGGATAAGGTCCAACCGTCAGCGATGACACCCTTGCCCTTGACTTTGGAATAAACAACAAGCTTGCTAGTCTTCGACGTGATCATATCCAGCCGACCTCTTATTAGTGTTGCACTATCGCCTGCCTGAGCAAATGCCTGCGCAAATTCATTCGAAGCACTATAATAGACCAGATCGTATACAAACCCTATGCTAACATAAGCAGCTGCGACATCAATCGATCTTCCAGAGTAATCTAGCCCATCCCAGATAAATTCCGCTTTCTGATTGGGCAGAGGGTCTAATATCTGTTCAAATGTTCGGCCTGCCACCTCGACCTTCACAATAATGCTTTTGAGGCTGGCCGGGATCGTTTCCCCGCTGGCCGGAACGGATATACTGGTCTTGTAACCTTCTACCCGGTCACTGGCATAATGAAGGGTCATATCCGTGTCGGGTATGGGAATGTCTTCATGGAATATACGGCTTCTGTCTTCTATAAAAGAATTGATATTGGTTGGGCAGGTTTTTACTTCTGGTTGCTGCTGGTCTGCTATCGGTATTTCTTCAGGGTTCGGGGGTATGGCGCCTGGCGGCGGGCCATAAGGCCAATTGCAGTCCCAGGGAGTAAAATGGGTTACAGCCACTCTCCAAAAATTGGAATCTGGCGGGTATTTTGCAGAATCATTTAAGCCTTTCACCTCATCGCTGAATAATCCGTTGCTGTTAAGGTCGTCGGGTTGATTATCTCCATCTGCATCCAATGCATCCACAATACCATCGGAATCCGTGTCGAGGAGTTTCACCACCACGCCGTTGTCCGAGGGCACCCAAACACCTCTATCTCGATCGTAATAACCTACAGGAACAACCATCCCCACATCGAATCCAAGGAAATTATCCACCCAAATGGTCAAAGGTTTCTCAAAACGAACCCTTTGGGCGCCGTCCACAGACAGTTCCGCACAATAGGTGTAAGCTGAGGTGGGCGGCAAGACCGCCGGCATAGATTCCGGAGTCGGATACTCAGTGGCCCGGGTGATGATAGTGGTCAGTTCCTGGACATCATTTCCGTTTTCATCCACCAGATAGGCATGGTTGTCTCCGGTAAATACCATGGTCGCAGACCGGCTGCCGAATTCGTCAGAGACTTCCGTGCTCTGGTGTGTCACCACCGTGTTCGGATTTCCGTCAAAGGTAACGGTGGTGGCCGCCGGGTCCTGGGCGATCATCCGGATGGTCTCGGCAATGGCAATGTCGTTCCAGGGCACATAGACCTTCCGATGGGTAGTGATAAATCCATCCTTTTCATAGACAACGGTTAACGTTGCTCCACCTTCAACCGCAAGGGAAAAGCGACCCTGTGCATCGGTTAATACCGTACCGTATTCCGGATGACCGTGCAGGGTCACCGAAACATCAGATATGGGAGAATCAGTAATGGAACGAACCAGGCCCGTGATCAATGAAAATCGTTTGACATCATATTCCTCAACCGTGGCATCGGCTGGAATCAGATCTTCATATTGCTGGCCGAAAGACCCTTCCGGCATTGGTGCTGGATTGCCTGTCACTTGAATCTTTGCTTGTGTACTGTTTGAGCCGGTGGCACCTGTCACCGTGAGAGTGTAAGTGGTGGTATGGTCCGGAGACACCGTGGTCGAACCATTCACCGGTACGCTTCCGACACCATTATCAATAAATGCGCTTTGTGCTCTTTCGGAGTTCCACGTCAGGGTGATCGATTCACCCTGGGCAATAATAGCCGAAGCCGGAGTCATGGTGACGGTCGGAGGTGAATTGGGATCGATCACAGTAATAGTGACTTCAGTTGAGGCCGTACCACCGGGTCCGGTCACGGTAATGGTATACATGGTTGTTTCCGTAGGTGAGACAGAAATAGAACCATTCACATCAACCGATCCGATGCCCGGTTCGATCACACAGGTCTCAGCTTGAGTGGAGCTCCAGGTGAAGGTTGAGGATTCGCCCAAAGAAATAGCTTCAGGATCAGCACTGATATTTACTGTGGGCAAAGGGATATTGACGGACACGGTGACGTTTTCAATGGTCGTGCCGCCCGGACCGACAGCGGTGAGTGTGTAGGTAGTGGTCTCGGTTGGAAATACCTCATAAGACCCGCTTGGATCAACAGTCCCGATGCCCGGGTCTATATTGATGGTATCGGCATTGATAACGTTCCAGGACAACATGCTGGATTCTCCCAGAATAACGGTCTGCGGATCTGCGGAAAAAGAAACTTCCGGTGGCAGAGCAGGGGTCTCTCCTGTATTGATCGTTATTGTTATTGAAGCTCCGGGGATTCCCCTGAGGAAAACGGTGATAAAGTTAGTGGATCGTAATGTTATTTCTTTTTCAAACACGACATCATCTCCGGTCAAAAAATCCTGAAGGGGAACAATCGTGGTATTGAAAAGGATAAATCCGCCGCTGATCGGCTTATCGAGGGTATTTTTGGTGATGGTGACAATGCCTTCTCCGGGATCTGCTACATTGAATGTATGAACAGATGCGTGAACATGCCACTTTCCGATCTCAAAAGATTTTGGGCCGAATACGGTCTGGGTGTCTGCATGAATCAATGAAGGGAAGGCAGAACAAATGAACAAAATGATGAAGAGACAGCATATTTTTCTATACATGGGGAACCTCCGGATAATGTTTGGTGCTTCAACACAAGCTTAATTTAGCGGCACATTTACCGGAGATTATTTTCAACATTTGTGCCAAAAAGATGATTTCTTTTAAAACAGCAGCATTTGAGACAGAATTGTTAGTCCAAAACTTTTTGCAATCCCTGGATTGAAAAGGGTTCAAGTGGTCCTGAAAATAATTGCATTTTTTAGACAAATGGATGAACCAGATTAATTGAGAAGGATTTAAGAAAGAATATCAAGCAGATATTTGCACAGGGAAATGTGCACTGCTGCACAAATTTTTGTGCATTCCGATTAAGGCCGTGAAACTAAAAATAGAAAATACTTTTGGGAAAGGCTGCTTTTTAGACGTTGAATGAAAAGGTCAATGGTGATTTTTGAGGAAAAATAAAAAAAGAGGATGGCCGTAATTACGACCATCCTCTTATTAACAATAGGTTACAGCAGCGCTGTTAACCATGGGGCTTTGCGTGCGGTGCAGGCGCGGGCGCCGCGTGTGCCGGTGCTTCGGTTTTTGCCGGCGGTGCGGACTCGTGTACGGGAGCCGGAGTTTTTGCTGCTGTCTTTTTTGCTTTCAGGGCTGCAATTTGTTTATCCACGGCTTCCATTTTTTTATGGACCAAACCGAGCTGCATATCATCGATATCCAACCGCGAAGCTTCAGATAGAAATGCTTTTGCCTCTTTAAGATCGGAAATGGCGGATTTGCTGGCTGCCACATCGGCCTTGTACAAAAGAATCAACAGATCGATATTGCTTAAGCGCTTAAAAACAACATCTTTGGATTTGGGATCTATGGCATAGGGTCTGGCCTTATTGATATATTTTTTTATTCCTTCAAAATCCGGCAGGCCCGGAACTTTCAATAAGGTATCCGCCTTTTCCACATAATAGTTGAAAATAAGCGGGTAAACATCTGTTTTGGAATAAACGTCCTTGGCTTTTTCAGGCGCTTGAACACCGGGCAGGGAGATCAATAGTTTTTCACCCATGGGGGCGAAACTGCCCTGAAAGATTTTCAGCGCACCGTCTGTTGATTGAATATAATATTTCCCCTGATTTATCATGCTGCTGCCCACAATGAGTGCGATCAGAAGCACAAAAGCGGCAACCCCGTATTTCATGGCCTTATCCATGGGATCAGCCGGGAGGGTGTCTCCGGAATCAGGCGGTTCATAGGATACTGAAACTTCACGTTCTGCGGCCTTTTCAGCAGCAGCCTTTTCAGCAGCGGGCTTTTCGGCGGCAGCCTTTTTAGCAGCAGCTTTTTCTGTAGCGGCCTTTTCGCCGGCAGCCTTAATCTCCGCCAGATCATACTTTTTCAGCAAAAGTTCCTTGATTCGTTTTTGTTCTTCTTCCGACCCAGAAACAAAGGGCGGTGCCGCAACGTCCTTTAAATCCGCCTTATCCGGACCGGCCGAATAAAGTTTTTCCGGTTTCCACACAGGAAATTTTTTCTGAAGAAGCTCTTTCACTGTAACGGGTTTCTTTTCGGGTGCAGGAGCGGCTTTTACAGCAGCTTTGGGCTTAGGGGCGGCTTTGGCAGCAGCTTTGGGTTTAGGGGCGGCTTTGGCTTTTGCAGCAACCTTTTTCTTTGGGGCTGCCTTGGCTTTGGCGGCTGCCTTTTTGGCTGTTTTTTTCTTGGCAGCGCTCTTTTTTCCTTTAGTAGTTGATTGAATCAGACTGTTTTTTCCCATAAAAACCTCTTTAAAATTATTTTTGTCTTTTCACATAAAATGAAAAATGTGTTATATTAAGAAAATTTTTTATATATGAATCCATAAGTTTTGTAAACATTTTTTTATTTGAATATGAATAAGAATCACTTAGCAGAAAAAAGGGATCGGCTTCTTTCGATCTTAAAAGGATATGGATCTTTGCTGGTGGCATATTCCGGTGGAGTTGACAGCTCCTTTTTGCTGGCAATGGCACATGAAGCGCTGAATAAAAATCTCCTTGCCGTCACTTCGGCGTCTCCGCTTCACCCAGGATGGGAAACCCGTGAAGCATTTGATTTTGCGAAATCACTGGGCGTTGAGCATATGATTATTCAATCCAGGATAATGCACCGGGACGACTTTATATCCAACACAAAAGAGCGGTGCTACATGTGCAAAAAATATCTTATAGAAGAATTGTTAACCATTGCAAACCGCCGAGGGATTCAGCATGTGGCCCATGGGGCAAACATTGATGATTTAAGTGATTATCGACCCGGATTCGCCGCTGCTCAAGAAATGGGAATCAAAGCGCCGTTGGTGGATGCGGATATGACAAAAAATGACATCCGCCGGCTTTCAAAGCAGATGAACCTGGCCACCTGGAGCAAGCCTCCAATGGCATGCCTTGCCAGCAGAATTCCATACGGCACACCGATCACCATAGAAGACCTTAAAATGGTGGATCAGGCCGAACAGGTTCTGTTCGGTCTCGGTTTTAGCGGTTTCCGGGTGAGAATGCATGGCAAAGTAGCCAGAATCGAGGTCGATACCGGAGATATTGAAAAGATCATCGATTTAAAGACGAGAACTCTTGTTCTAGAAAAATTGAGAGAAATCGGGTTTTCCCATGTGGCAGTGGATCTGGAAGGGTATCGACAAGGGAGTATGAATAGGGATTTAAACCTCAAATGATCGTAAACAAAATGATGAGGGATATTAAAAGGTCAAAAATAAAGGCTTTGATCCTGCTATAAATCGGTTGTGGTAAAAACGGCCCTTTTTTTGCAATGTCAAATAAATTGCGAATTATGAACGGGCTTTCGAATTCGCCAGCGAAGCACGGATAAATTCTCTGAACAATGGATGGGGATCCATGGGACTCGATTTGAATTCCGGGTGGAATTGACAGCCGAGATACCATGGATGATCTTTAATCTCGACAATTTCCACCAGCTCACCATCCGGTGAGGTTCCACTGATGACCAACCCCTTTTCTTCAAGCCGATCAATAAAAGCATTATTGAACTCATACCTGTGGCGGTGACGTTCCGAAATGTCCGGAATGCCGTAAGCCTTATGGGCAAGGGTGTCCTCTTTGATCATACAGGGGTAAGCGCCAAGGCGCATGGTTCCCCCTTTATCCGAGGTGACATCCCGCCGCTGAACCGTTCCGGTTTTATCATCATACCATTCGGTCATCAGGTATATCACCGGATACGGTGTATTTTTATCAAACTCCTGACTATGGGCACCCTCCATACCTGCTGCATTGCGGGCAAATTCTATGACAGCGATCTGCATACCGAGGCAGATGCCGAAATAGGGAATTTTATCTTCTCTGGCATATTTTGCAGCGCAAATCTTACCTTCGATACCCCTGGAACCAAAGCCGCCGGGAACCAATATGCCGTCGATATCTTTCAGCATTTCTTTACATTTGTTTTTTTCCATTTTTTCAGAATCTACAAATTTGAGATTTACCCGGCAATCATTGGGAATACCGCCATGACGAAGCGCTTCATTCAGACTTTTGTAAGACTCCGTTAAATCGACATATTTTCCGACAATTGCAATGGTTACCGATGACGTGGGATCTTTAAGACTTTTGACAATGTCCTCCCAGTGGTCGAGACGGGGCGCTCTGGTCCAAATGTTAAGCTTTTCCACTATTTTCTGATCAAGCCCCTCCTTATGAAACACCAGTGGGACTTCATAAATACACTCCACATCTTTGGCCGTGATGACCTCTTCTACAGTAACATTACAGAAAAGGGCTATCTTTGCTTTGATTTCTTTGGGCAAATATTTGTTCGTACGACAAAGAAGAATGTCCGGCTGAATACCGATACTGCGAAGCTCCTTTACGCTGTGCTGGGTCGGTTTTGTTTTAACTTCTCCGGCAGTGCTGATATATGGAACAAGAGTAAGATGGATATACAGGGCATTTTCCTTGCCCACATCCGTCCGAAATTGTCGGATAGCTTCCAGAAAAGGCAGACTTTCAATGTCACCGACGGTTCCGCCGATTTCAACGATGACGATATCTACGGAATCTGCCACCAGTTTGATGCTTCTTTTAATCTCGTCCGTAATGTGGGGAATGACCTGTACCGTACCGCCCAGGTAATCTCCCCGACGTTCTTTGGTGATGACCGAATGGTATATTTTCCCGGTGGTAAAGTTGTTGTCTCTGTTCAACTTGGCATGGGTAAACCGCTCATAATGTCCGAGATCCAGATCCGTTTCTGCTCCGTCATCCGTGACATAAACTTCTCCATGCTGGAAAGGGTTCATGGTTCCGGGATCAACATTGATGTAAGGGTCCAGCTTCTGTATGGTTACCGTAAGCCCCCTGCTTTCAAGAAGTGCCCCGATGGCTGCAGAAGCAAGCCCTTTTCCCAAGGATGAAAGCACACCGCCCGTAACAAATATAAATTTCGTTTTATAATCCATTTTGTACCTTTTCTTCAGATGCTGCGGATCAAAAATAAGTTTTTATTTATATATTTTTTTGAATTCCTCTATGGTCTTTTGGACTTCATCCAGTTCCTCTTTACCGCCATATTTCGGTTCAGCAGGAGCAGCCTGGGGATAAAGAGATTTAAGTTTTTGGATATCAAACACATCTGCCTGGAAAGCCGGGTTTACTTCAATGTCCTGTACATGAATTTCACGGACCAGGTTCCCATTTGAAAAAAATTCGATACGCATTGGATACCAGGTCCGATTCTGTTTTTTCCAATCGAGATACAAAACTTCCAGGTTTTGTGTCGCACTGTTGGTCATTATCCAACGAAAAGGGAGGAATGTTTTCTTATCCAGCCATACTTGAGGCGAGGTTTCATCCGGATATTGGGCGCCTAAAACGTAAGCCGGATCACCTTGAAAACGACCAAGGCTTATAATTTTTACATCCACACCAAGATTTGACAACCGTTCTTGAAGAATTTCTCTTGACCGAAAGAGAATAAGATCCTTGTAGTGATCATAGGAATTTTCAGTTTCATCCGAAATTTTTCCATCAACCACCGTGAAGACGCTGCTGTCCGATAAGATGCGAATTCTTTGAATATTTTCTGAGACGATGTCCGAACGGAATGTTTTCGGGAAGACGAACTTTAAGGTTTCACTGAGTTCATCGGCACTCATGTTCGGGTTGTCATCATGAAGAATCAGTTTTTGAGTCACCAATAGACGGTCGGCACTGCCGAGATTTTGGATCATTAATTTCAAAAGAAAGGGACCTGGCAGAACGTAGGCAGATAGAGACGCGTGCTGAAATCCCAATATTGCAAGGCAGAATAAAATGGCTAAAGATTTTCTCAAAAAGTATTGCATCCCGATTTAAAGAACATCACAGTATTTCGTCTTCAAAAATTGCGCCTTCTCCGAGTTCTTCTTCAATCCGCATGAGCTGGTTGTATTTCGAGATACGATCGCTGCGGGACATGGAACCGGTTTTTATCTGACCACCGCTAATACCCACAACAAAATCTGAAATAAAGGTGTCTTCTGTTTCGCCGGATCTGTGAGAAATGACGGTAGTATATCCGGATTGCTTTGCCATTTCAATGGTATCGAGAGTTTCGGTGACCGTGCCGATCTGATTCAACTTTATCAGGATGGAATTGGCAATGCCTTCTTCGATACCTTTTTTGAATATTGTGGGGTTGGTGACAAAGATATCATCGCCGACAATCTGGATGGCTCCTTCCAAACGATCTGTCATCAAGGCCCAGCCTTTCCAATCCTGCTCTGCAAGACCATCTTCAATAGAGAGAATCGGATATTTTTCAATTAACGTCTGATAGTAATCGATCATCGCTTCGGAGGTCAGTTCTTTATTTTCTGATTGAAGGATATATTTTCCTTTTTTGTAAAATTCACTGGCGGCCGGATCCAAAGCCAGGCCAAAATCACTTCCCGGTTTGTAACCGGCAGCTTCGATGGCTTTGATGATATACTGAATGGCTTCTTCATGAGACGCAAAATCCGGTGCAAATCCGCCTTCGTCTCCCACAGCGGTATTGAGGCCCTTGTCTTTTAGTATTTTTTTCAGGCTGTGAAAGGTTTCAGCCGCCATCTGGACGGCCTGGGTGATGGATTTTGCGCCAACAGGCACGATCATAAACTCTTGAATGTCAAGGTTGTTGGCGGCATGAGCACCGCCGTTGATGACGTTCATCATGGGAAGGGGAAGCCGGCGGGCACTCATTCCTCCCAGATATCTGTAAAGCGGCAATCCGTAGGCCTGGGCAGCGGCTCTGGCTGCAGCCATCGATACACTGAGGATTGCATTTGCTCCGAGTTTTGACTTGTTGGCCGTACCGTCCAGCTTGATCATAATGTTGTCTAAAGCAATTTGATCCGCTGCATCCATTCCTCGAACAGCGGGAAAAATTTTATCCATCACATTTTTTACAGCCGTGACAACGCCTTTTCCCCCATACCTCTTTGATTTCTTGTTGCGAAGCTCCAAGGCTTCCCGTTTTCCTGTAGAAGCTCCGGATGGGACTGCAGCACGACCAACGGCACCGCAGGAAACATAGACGTCGGATTCAATTGTAGGATTGCCTCTGGAATCGAGTATTTCCCTTGCTTTGATTTCAATTATTTCGGTCATGCTACCCTCCTGTGATTGTTTTACCTAATCTGAGCGTTTCAAATTGTGACATGATAAGATGGGTAATAAATATATTTTTTTTGTTATACTTGTATAGTAATCATTACATTCTATGTTCGTTGGTTAGAATTAAACCGAAAAGAACTTGTCATAATTTGAAACCCTCCGG
>Ga0307423_1002256_pt1 | contig 10956 bp, 7 predicted proteins | sample SalMarWE160310MG_FD_202154 | JGI IMG/M metagenome (GOLD analysis project Ga0307423, IMG submission 202154) | Salt marsh sediment microbial communities from the Plum Island Ecosystem LTER, Massachusetts, United States - WE1603-10 | ecosystem: Environmental > Aquatic > Marine > Intertidal zone >...
GCCATGACCGCCTGGATGGCCGAGGCCCTGAACCCCAACCTGCTGCAGTCCTTGGAAGGCCAGCCGGTGTTCGTGCACGCCGGTCCCTTCGCCAACATCGCCATCGGCCAGAGCTCCATCCTGGCTGACCGCGTGGCCCTGAAACTCAGCGACTACCATGTCACCGAGTCGGGCTTCGGCGCGGACATCGGCTTCGAGAAGTTCTGGAATTTAAAATGCCGCTTCAGCGGCTTGAAGCCCCACTGCGCAGTGGTGGTGGCCACCATCCGCGCCCTCAAGTGCCATGGCGGCGCCCCCATTCCGGTGCCCGGCAAGGCCATGCCGCCCGAGTACGGTAAAGAGAACGTGGGTTGGGTCGAGGCCGGCTGCGCCAACCTTATCCATCACATCAAGACCGTCAAGAAGGCCGGCATCAACCCGGTGGTATGCGTCAACGCCTTTTACACCGACACCAAGAACGAGATCGCGGCGGTGCGCCGCCTGGCCGAAAAGGCCGGCGCCCGCGTGGCGGTGAGCCGTCACTGGGAAAAGGGCGGCGACGGAGCCATCGAGTTCGCCGAGGCGGTCAAGGAAGCCTGCGAAGAGAAGAACAACTTCAAGCTGCTCTACGACCTCAAAATGCCTCTCCGCCAGCGCATCGACAAGATCGCCAAGGAAGTCTACGGTGCCGACGGCGTGGAATTTTCCGCCGAGGCCAACGCCAAGGCTATCCGCATCGAGAAGGACCCCGAGTTGAGCAAGCTGGCCACCTGCATGGTGAAAACCCACTTGTCGCTCTCGGACAACCCCAACCTGAAGGGCGTGCCCAAGAAGTGGAAGCTCTACGTGCGCGACGTGCTGACCTACGGCGGCGCCGGCTTTGTGGTCCCGGTGGCCGGCACCATCAGCCTGATGCCTGGCAGCGGCTCCAATCCAGCCTACCGTCGGGTGGATGTGGACACCAAGACCGGCAAGATCAAGGGCATCTTCTAAAGAGATCACAAAAGAACTAGCTGAACCATGTTCGGGGGGGCTTGACCCCCCCGATTTTTTTATCTATGGTGCCTAGTACAACCGGGGAGATAATGATCTTATTCAATAGCGGGCTAGTGGGAATTCCGGTAGATTTGGCGCTGGGCGCCGCGATATAGGTGCGCGGAGCGAACTGTTCATTTTGAGGGGCGCGCGAGCCCCGCTAATCCTGCGAAGGTGAGGCAAATGACAGAGGCAAAGAGCGGCAAGGTCGGAGCGGTAATGGTGGTCGGTGCTGGCATTGCCGGCGTTCAGGCCTCCTTGGATCTGGCAAACGCGGGTTACTACGTCTACCTGGTGGAGAAGACATCCGCCATAGGCGGGCGAATGGCCCAGCTGGACAAAACCTTTCCTACAAATGACTGCGCCATGTGCATTATCTCCCCCAAGTTGGTGGAGTGCGGGCGCCATTTGAATATCGAGATCATAACCAATGCCGAGGTAAAGGGCATTGAGGGTGATCCCGGCAACTTCAGCGTAGCTGTTCATCAGAAGCCGCGATATATAGATGTGGATACCTGCACGGCCTGTGGCGATTGTATCGAGGCCTGTCCAGTTGAAGTGCCCAGCGAATTCAACCAGGGCCTGAACACCTGCAAAGCCACGTTCAAGCGCTATGCCCAGGCCTATCCCAACGCCTACGCCATTACCAAATTGGACCGGGCTCCCTGCAAGATCACCTGCCCGGCCAACCTTAATGTGCAGGGCTATGTGCAGATGGCCAAGGTCGGCAAAGACCTTGAATCGCTTTCCATCATCATGGAAGACCTCTGCCTGCCCGGCACTATAGGCCGTATCTGCCCCCATCCCTGCGAAAGCGAATGCCGCCGCCTGGAAGTGGACGAGGCCATCGCCATCAGGGACATCAAACGCTTTGTGGCCGATAGCGCCGGTATCGAAAATGTGGTCCAACCGGAAGTGGAGCCACGCTCGGAAAAGGTGGCCATCGTGGGCTCGGGGCCGGGAGGCTTGTCCTGCGCCTACCACCTGGCCCGCCGGGGAATCAAGAGCGTGATTTACGAGGCGCTGCCCGTCGCCGGCGGCGCCTTGGCCGTGGGAGTGCCCGAGTACCGGCTGCCGCGCGAGGGCTTGCAGAAGGAGATCGACCTTCTGAAGACCATGGGCGTGGAGATCAAGCTCAATACGCCCATTGGCAAGGACGTCACCTTTAAGCAACTCGAAAAGGACTATGACGCGGTTTACCTTGGCGTGGGCGCTCCGGCGAGCTTCAAGCTGAACGTACCCGGCGAAGATGACGCCAAAAATGTGATACCGGCCCTGGAGTATCTCAAAAAGGCCAGCTTGGGCGAAGATTTGCCCAAGGGCGATAACGTGATCGTGGTGGGCGGCGGCAACGTGGCCATCGACGCCGCGCGCACCGCATTGCGCAAGGGCGCCGGCAAGATCACCATGATAATGCTGGAATCTGCCGAAGAGCAGCCGGCCAGTCCTTGGGAGATCGAGGAAGCCCTGGAAGAGGGCATCGTTTTCGTGCATCGTAAGGGTGTGGGCCAGGTGCTGCACAAAGATGGCAAGGTCACGGGCCTTTCTCTCAAGGAATGCACCAGCGTGTTCAACACCGAGGGGCGTTTCGCGCCTGAGTTTGACGAGACCTGCGCATTGGTGGACATGCCGGCCGATATGATCATCACCGCCATCGGACAGCGCACAGAGCTTGGCTTCCTGGAAGGCTCCGGCCTGGAAAAGACTCCGCGCGGGCTCATAGCGGCCGATCCGGTTACCATGGCCACCAATCTGAAGGGCGTGTTCGCCGGCGGCGACGCGGTGACCGGTCCCTGGATCGCCATCGGCGCGGTGGCCGCCGGCCGCGAGGCGGCCATCAGCATGGAGCGCCTGTTTAAGGGCGAGGATCTGGCCGAAGGCCGCGAAAAGCTCAAGATGCCCGCAGAGGGCAACTGGAATCCCATTCCGCTTACCATCAAGAAGAAGCCTCGGGAGCACATGAAATTGCGTTCGGCCTCTGAGCGCAAGAAAGACTTCAAAGAATTCGAGTTGGGGCTCACTCCTGAACAGGCCGCGGCCGAGGGCGACCGCTGCCTCAACTGCGGCGTTTGCTGTGAATGCTACCAGTGCGTGGCCGTTTGCAAGGCCCACGCCCCGGCCCACGACCAGAAGCCCAAGGACCTCAACCTGAACGTGGGCAGCGTGATCCTGGCGCCGGGCTTCGACGCCTTCGACCCCTCCCAGTACGACACCTATTCCTACGCCCAGCACCCCAACGTGCTGACTGCCATGGAATTCGAACGGGTGCTGAGCGCCTCGGGTCCCTACCAGGGTCATCTGCAGCGGCCCAGCGACGGCGCCGAGCCCAAAAAGATCGCCTGGCTGCAATGCGTGGGCTCCCGCGACATCAACCGCTGCGATCACGGCTACTGTTCGGCGGTGTGCTGCATGTACGCCATCAAGGAGGCGGTGATTGCCAAGGAGCACTCCCATGAGCCCTTGGATGCCGCTATCTTCTATATGGATATGCGGACCTACGGCAAGGACTTCGAGAAATATTACGACCGCGCCCGTGAGGAACACGGGGTGCGTTTCATCCGCAGCCGCATCCATACCATCGATCCCATAGAGGGCGACCAGCTGCGCATGAACTACGCCTCCGAGACCGGCGAAGCCCTGTCCGAGGATTTCGACATGGTGGTGCTCTCGGTGGGCTTGCAGACCGGCAAGGATGCAATCGAACTGGCCAAGCGCCTGGGAATCGAGCTGACCGGCTACAATTTCTCCGAGACCAGCTCCTTCTCTCCGGTGGGAACCAGCAAGCCCGGCGTATTCGCTTGCGGCTGTTTCGCAGGGCCCAAGGATATCCCCCAGGCCGTGATGGAAGCCTCGGCCGCGGCCTGCGCCTCCAGCGTGGACCTGGCCGAGAGCCGGGGCACGCTGACCAAGGCGGTTGAGTACCCGGTCGAGAAGGATGTCAGCGGGGTGGCGCCGCGCATCGGCGTGTTCGTCTGTAACTGTGGCATCAACATCGGCGGCATAGTGGACGTGCCCGCGGTACGCGAATATGCGGCCACCTTGCCCTATGTGGAGTTTGTGGACGACAACCTGTTCACCTGCTCCCAGGACACCCAGAACAAGATTAAACAAAAGATTGAAGAGAACGACCTCAATCGGGTGATCGTGGCCTCCTGCAGTCCCCGCACCCACGAGCCGCTTTTCCAGGAAACCATCCGCGAGGCGGGCCTTAACAAATATCTATTTGAGATGGCCAATATCCGCGACCAGGACTCCTGGGTGCACCAGAAAGAGCCCGCAAAGGCCACGGCCAAGGCCAAGGACTTGGTGCGCATGGCGGTGGCCAAGGCAGCCCTCATCGAGCCCCTGCATCAGGTGGATCTGGATCTTACCAGGAGTGCCCTGGTAGTGGGCGGCGGCGTGGCCGGCATGAACTCCGCACTGCGGCTGGCCGATTCAGGCTACCCGGTGCACTTGGTGGAGAAGACCGGCAGGCTAGGCGGCAACGCCCACTATTTGCTCAATACCTGGAAGGGCGAAGAGATTGCGCCCTATCTGGCTGAACTGACCAAGAAGGTGGAAAACCACAAAGGCATCACCCTGCATCTGGAGAGTGAGATCAGTGCGGCCAAGGGCTTTGTGGGCAACTTCATCGGCACCATTAGCAGCCAGGCCGGCAAAGACACCGACATCGAGTTCGGCGTGGTGGTGTTGGCCACCGGCGGCCATGAAACCCAACCCACGGAATACCTATTCAACCAACATGAGGGAGTGACCACTTCCCTGGGCTTCGACGGCCAGCTTAAAGTCGACCCGGATCTGCCCAAAAAATTGGACTCGGTGGCCTTCATCCAGTGCGTGGGCTCGCGTGAACCGGAGCGGCCCTACTGTTCCCGCCTCTGCTGCACCCACAGCGTGGAAAGCGCCATCAAGGTCAAAGAAGGCAACCCGGATACCAACGTTTACATCCTCTATCGCGACATCCGCACCTATGGCGTGCGCGAGGACCTATACAAAAAGGCGCGCGAGCAGGGGGTCCTTTTCTTCCGCTACGACTTGGAGCACAAACCCCAGGTCGAGGCCAGCGGCGACAAGGTCAGCGTCACCACCATCGACCATGTGCTGGGGCGGCCGGTGCAGTTTGAGGTGGACCGGCTGGTCTTGGCCGCGGCCATAGAGCCCAACGAGGTGAGCCAGCTGGCAGAGCACTTCAAGACCCCCTTGAACGCGGAAGGCTTCTTTCTGGAAGCCCACATGAAACTTCGGCCGGTGGACTTCGCCAGCGAGGGTCTCTACCTGGCCGGCCTGGCCCACTTCCCCAAACCCATGGACGAATCCATAGCCCAGGGTGAAGCCGCGGCGGGACGCGCGCTCACCGTGCTGGCCAAGGAAAAGATCCGCGTGGGTGGTGTGGTGGCGGTGGTGGACCCGTCCAAATGCTCGGTGTGCCTGACCTGCGTGCGTACGTGCCCCTATAACGTGCCCAGCATCAAGGATGGCGCGGCCTATATTGAGGTGGCTTCCTGCTATGGCTGCGGGGCTTGCGCCGCCGAGTGTCCCGGCAAGGCCATCACGCTGCAGCACTTCACCGACGCCCAGATTCTGGCCAAGGAGAAGGCGGCGTTCGCCAAGTAAATCCTCCGGGGTCTTGGGAGGGCCTTGGTGGAAATTGTAGTTGGTGTGGCGACCACGGAACCTGAACACTCCTGAAAGATGGAGCGCGACTGACCGAGGGAGGGTTAAAAGTGAACGATAGCTTTGAACCGACCATCGTTGCCTTCTGCTGCCAGTACTGAGCGTACTCGGCAGCGGACCTGGCAGGTTCGATGAGACTCCAGTACCCCACCAACATTAGGGTGATACAATTGCCTTGTTCGGGCAGAGTGGACATCCTGCACCTGTTGCGCGCGTTTGAAGACGGAGCCGACGGCGTCTATGTGGCCGGCTGCATGGAGGGCGATTGCCACTTCCTGACCGGCAATTTCAAGGCGCGGCGCAAGGTCAACTATGTGAAGAAGATCCTGGAGGCGCTGGGCATTGAGCCCGAGCGCATCGAGATGTTTAACATGTCTTCGGCCGAGGGACCCCGCTTCGCCCAAGTGGCCCGCGAATTTACCGAGACCATTCGCGGAATGGGGCCCAGCCCGGTGCCCAAGGCAAAGGCGGCGTAGCACGTTTTGATTTAGCGCGGCTTCACGAGCGAGGTGATTCCTATGATCGTAGGTGACAGCAAGCCTCTGGAAGAAATTCTGGAGATGATCAAGGACAAGAAGCAGGTCCTGGTATTAGGCTGCCGCGGCTGTGTGACGGTCTGCAATGTCGGCGGCGAAAAGGAGGTGGGTATTCTGGCCACCGCCTTGCGCATAGCCGTCAAGAAACAGGGCTGGGATATCAAAGTCGGCGAGATGACTTTAGAGCGCCAATGCGACCCTGAGTATATCGAGGAATTGGCGGATCCCATCGAGGAATATGACTCGGTGGTTTCAATTGCCTGCGGCGTTGGGCCCCAGTTCGTATCCGAACGGTTTCCCGACAAACGCGTATACCCCGGCATCAATACCACCTTCATCGGCGGCGCCGTGGAGCATGGTGTCTGGGCCGAGCGTTGCCAGTCCTGCGGCAACTGCCTGGTGCATAACTTCGGAGGGCTTTGCCCCATCGCGCGCTGCTCCAAGAGCCTCATGAACGGGCCTTGCGGCGGTTCGGCCAACGCCAAATGCGAGATCGACCCTGAGGTGGACTGCGTGTGGCATCTGATCGTTGAGAAGATGGAAAAAATGGGCCGGCTGGAAGAGCTTGCCGAGGTGTGGCCCACCAAAAATTGGCTCACCTCCCGTGACGGCGGCCCACGCAAGCGGGTGAGGGAGGACTTGAAACAATGAAAGCCGGCAGCAACCTGGAGAAAGTGCTGGAAGCGGGCCATTTCGCAGTTACCGGCGAGTTGGGGCCTCCCCGTGGCAATAACGTGGAAGAAGTGCGCCATAAGGCGGGCTACCTCAAGGGCATCGTGGAATCGGTCAACATCACCGATAACCAGACAGCCGTGGTGCGCATGTCTTCCTGGGCCGCCTCCAAGATCCTCTTGGACGAGGGCCTGGAGCCCAACTTCCAGATGACCGTGCGCGACCGCAACCGCATAGGTTTGCAGAGCGACCTTTTGGGCGCCACCGCCCTGGGCATCAAAAACGTGCTTTGCCTTTCAGGCGACCATCAGCGCTTCGGAGACCACCCCGAGGGCAAGAACGTATTCGACCTGGATTCCATGCAGTGGCTGGCGCTTTGTAAAAAGATGCGCGACGAGAAGAAATTTCTCAACGATAAGGAACTGGACGGTTCGCCCGAGATATTCATCGGCGCGGCGGCCAACCCTTTCGGTGATCCCTTTAATTTCCGGCCCATGCGCCTGGCCAAGAAAATCGCGGCTGGGGCGGACTTCATTCAGACCCAGTGCATCTACAACATGGTCAAGTGGCGCGAGTACATGAAGCGGGTGGTTGACATGGGCCTGCATGAGAAGTGCTACATCCTGGCCGGCGTCACCCCCATGAAGTCTGTGGGTATGGCCAAGTACATGGCCAAGTTCGTGCCGGGCATGGACGTGCCCGAGGAGGTCATCAAACGCCTCACCGACGCGGGCAAGAAAAACGCCGCCGCCGAGGGCATCAAGATCGCTATCGAGACCATCCAGGAGATGCGCGAGATGAAAGGCGTGGCCGGCGTGCACGTCATGGCCATCGAGTGGGAGCACCGCGCCAAGGAGATCATTGAAGGCGCGGGCCTCTTGCCCCGGCCGGTGGTGGATTAGCCCTGGGCTATGAGAGCCTAAGGAACCGGAAGGCAGAGAACGAGGGTAAATACCAAGCATGATACGCGGCGCCGCCCCAAGGGCGGCGCCGTTTTTTGTTGGGCGCGCGGTTGGCTGCCCAAAGCCATGGTGTGCTATAGGTTAGGTTAGTCTATTAGGAAGGATGTGGCATGGATTGGCGCCTGAAATGCGCGGCACATTGGCTCTTCAGCCTGCCCGTTCTGGGACGCTTTTATTACGCATTCAAGCGTCATGTGGCGCGCACGGTTTTCCGCTCGCCACGGGAGATCGAGCAGGACCTGGCCATGGCCCGCCGGCATTTTGAGCACCTCTGCCGGTATGTGAAAACGGCGCCTGAACAAGCCCGCTGTATGGAGTTCGGCGCGGGCCGCGATCTCATAAACAACCTCTGCCTGTGGTGCCTGGGCTTGGAGCGCCAACTGGCCGTGGATCTTTTCGATATCCTGCAACCGGAATTGGTGAACGCAGCCATCAAGAGCCTGCGGGGGGGTTCTCAGGCCGGTTTAAAGCGCCTGCCGATGTCCACGCCGCTTAAGCCAGGCGACATCCGCCGGGAACTGCGCAGGATGTACGGCATCGATTTCCGCGCGCCATTTGACGCCCGCGCCACCGGGCTAGCTGCAGGATCGCTGGATTTCATATGCTCCACCAACACCCTGGAACATGTGCCGCCCCAAGAGATCATGGCCATATTAAAGGAGTGCCGCCGCGTGTTGGCTCCGGGCGGGGCGCTCAGCTTCAAGATCGATTATGCAGACCACTATTCCTATGCCGATCCAGCCATAACCGCCTACAACTTTCTGCGTTATCGTCCCGGCGCCTGGCGGGTGTTCAATCCGCCCCTGCATTACCAGAGCCGCCTGCGCCATACGGATTACGCCGCCCTTTTCGCGGCCAGCGGATTTGAGGTGCTGAGCGACGAGGCGTTCATAGCGCCCGGGGCGGAGACCCAGCTATTGGCCCAACCCCTGGCCGCGCTTAATTTAGACCGGCCGCCGGAAGAACTGCTGCCAACCAGCGGCTGGTTCGTATTGGCTCCGCTTTAGTCCCTGCGGCGAGTGGGCCATTGCACTTAATGCGAAATTAGGCTAAGAAACGGCCATGCCAAAACACACCTTAATCTTGGGCGGAGCGAAAAGCGGCAAGAGCAGTTTAGCGCTGGAGATGGCCAACCGGTTTGGCGGTCGCCGGGTTTTTGTCGCCACGGCTCAGGCCGGCGATAGTGAAATGCAGGAGCGCATTGGCCGCCATCAGGCCGAACGCGGGCCGCAGTGGACCACCTTGGAAGAACCCCTGGACTTAAGGGCTACCCTGCAGAGTGCAGACAGCGAGGATGCGGTGCTGGTGGTGGATTGCCTCACGCTGTGGCTTTCCAACCTGCTCACCGTTGCTCAATTGCCTGTAGATGAGGTGGGCCGGCGCTGCCGGGAACTGGCGGCTTTGCTGCCCGGCCTGCAAGGCAGGGTGATTTTAGTAGCCAACGAAGTGGGGCTGGGCATCGTTCCAGAAAACGCCCTGGCCCGTCTATACCGCGATCAAGCGGGAGCCCTAAATCAAGAACTGGCCAAGGTCTGCGGCCGCGTGATTTTTGTGGCCGCCGGCCTGCCGTTGGTTCTAAAGGGACCTCCGCTATAACGATTAGCGCCAAGGGAGAAAATCAGCATGCAGCGTATTCAGAATTTGATCCAGGCGGTTGAAGAGCCTGATTACAGCCTGGCCGAAAAAGCCCAGGCCCACCTGGACAACCTAACCAAGCCTTTGGGGGCCCTGGGGCATTTGGAGTCTTTGGCCAAGACGCTATGCATTTTGCGCGGCACGCTGAAGCTGACCCAACCCAAGCCGGCCACCGCGGTGTTCGCCGGGGACCATGGCGTGGCCTTGGCCGGTTCCAGCCTTTATCCGCGCGAGGTCACCGCCCAGATGGTCTACAATTTCCTTAACGGCGGCGCCGGCATCAATGTGCTTTGCCGTCAGGCTGGTGCGGCGGTTAAAGTGGTCGATGTGGGGGTGGACCACGATTTCGAGGAAATGCCCGACTTGATTTCAGCCAAAGTGGCCCGTGGCACCGCCAATCTTCTGGAAGGGCCGGCCATGACCCGGGAGCAAACCCTGGAGGCCATGGCCGTGGGCGCCAAGGTGGCGGACAGCCTTATTGACGAGGGCTATGATCTTTTGATCCCCGGCGAGATGGGGATCGGCAATACCACCCCGTCCGCCGCCCTGGCCGCCGCCTTCACCGGAAAGTCCGCGGCGCAGGTCACCGGGCGGGGCACCGGCCTGGACGACGATGGCTTGAACCGTAAGGTTGCCATGATAGAGCAGGCCCTGGCGCTGCATAAGCCCGATCCCTCCGATCCCCTGGGTGTGCTGGCCGCTTTAGGCGGCCTGGAGATAGCGGCCATTGCGGGCTATGCCCTGGCCGCGGCGGCGCGACGGGTGCCGGTCTTGATGGACGGGCTCATCTCCTGTGCGGGCTGCTTTTGCGCCGTGCGCATCTGCCCAACGGTGCGGGAGTGGCTCATGGCTGGCCACGCTTCGGTGGAAGCCGGCCAAAGGGTGTTTCTGGCCGAGCTTAAGCTGCGTCCCATTTTGGATTTGGACCTGCGGTTGGGCGAAGGCAGCGGCGCGGCCCTGGCCGTAAACATCCTCAGGGCGGCGGTGGCGATATTCAATGAAATGGCGACATTTGAGTCAGCTGGCGTGAGCGGCCACTAGCCCAAAGCGCCTCTAAAGCTCAGAGCCATCAGGTGAGGCGATATGGTGAAACCCTTTATCCTGGCCTTGCAATTCTTCACCGTGGTTACCTTGCGTTCGGATTTAAGCGCCGAACCGGGCGACCTGGCCCGGTCCCGCGCTTGGTGGGGTGTGGTTGGGATGCTTTTGGGCCTGGCCCTGGCCGCTTTGGCCTGGGCTTTAAGCCTGGCGCTGCCGCCTCTGGCCCTGGCCGGGCCGCTGGTATTGTTTTGGGCCGCCTGCACCCGTTTTCTGCACTTGGATGGGGTGGCTGACGCCGCTGACGCCTTGGTCTATCCCGCTTCCCGCGAGCGCTCTTTAGCCATCATGAAAGACACTCGCATTGGAGCCTTTGGCGTCACCGCCCTGGCCGGGGTGCTAATCACCAAATTTGGCCTGTTAGC
>Ga0307423_1002257_pt1 | contig 10955 bp, 12 predicted proteins | sample SalMarWE160310MG_FD_202154 | JGI IMG/M metagenome (GOLD analysis project Ga0307423, IMG submission 202154) | Salt marsh sediment microbial communities from the Plum Island Ecosystem LTER, Massachusetts, United States - WE1603-10 | ecosystem: Environmental > Aquatic > Marine > Intertidal zone >...
GCCTGCCACACCGGAAGGCGGAGCTGCTTCTTTCGGAAGCGCGAAGGCGGCGCGTGGAAGGACGTCGGGATCCAGGTATTCGATCCGAAGAAGGTGTATGGGAAATGAGCGGGAAGTCCGACAAACGACTCCGTCTCGGACTTCCCAAGGGAAGCCTCCAGGAGACGACCGCGCTGCTCTTCGAGAAGGCGGGCTACAACATCAGCTTCTCCGGACGTTCCTACTATCCGGAGATCGATGATCCGGAGATCGAGTGCGTTCTGATCCGCGCCCAGGAGATGGCCCGGTACGTGGAGCAGGGTGTGCTCGACGCGGGCATTACCGGCATCGACTGGGTGATGGAGACGCGGGCCAAGGTGAAGGAGCTGGCAGACCTGAAGGCGCCGTGGCCGAACTACCGGCCGGTGCGCTGGCTGCTGGCCGTCAAGGACGACTCGAAGCTGCGGAAGGTGGGTGATCTGGAGGGGAAGCGGATCGCCACCGAGGCGATCGGGCTCACCAGGCGATACCTGAAGAAGCACGGCGTCAAGGCCGAGATCGAGTTCTCCTACGGCGCCACCGAGGTGAAGCCCCCGCTGCTCGCGGACGCCATCGTCGACGTCTCTGAGACGGGCTCGAGCATCCGCGCCAACGACCTGCGTGTCCTGGATACGGTGCTGGAGAGCACGCCTCGACTGATCGCCAATCGCGAGGCTTTCGCGGACCCCTGGAAGCGGCGGAAGCTCGAGCGGATGCGGCTGATGCTGATGGGCGCCATTGCGGCGGCAGGACGAGTCGGGCTGATGATGAACGTGCCCAAGAGCAAGCTGGAGCGGCTGCTGAGGGTGCTCCCAGCCCTGGGTACGCCGACCGTCTCCGCTCTCTCCGACGAGAGCTGGGTGGCGCTGAACACGGTCGTCTCGGAATCAGTGGTGCGGGAGCTGGTACCCGAGCTCGTCGAGCTCGGAGCGGAGGCGATCGTCGAGTACCCGCTCAACAAGATTGTGGGCTGATGCGGGCCAGGCTCGCGGGGCGCCTGGCGAGGGCGGTTCCCAACTATCTGAACACCGCCGCCTGGGCGGTCTCACGGCGCTTCGCCGGGTCGGGCGCGCCCCTGGCGATCGTCCAGGGCGTCATCCTCTCCGAGGCGGGTGTTCTGCTGGCGGTGCGCGTGGAGCCGCGAGGCTGGGAGCTCCCCGGCGGCAATATCGAGGCCGGTGAGGACGACGAGTCCGCCCTGGTGCGCGAGGTGCGGGAGGAGACCGGCATCGAGGTCTCGGTGGGACCGCTGATCGGCGAGTATCACCGCAGCGGATTTCTCCCCCATACCGCGAGGGTCTACCGTTGTTGGCCCACAGGCGGGCTGATCACGCCCAGCTCCGAGACGGCCAGGATCCACTGGTGGGATCCGGGGGCGATCCCCGACACCCTGGTCCCCTGGTGCCGCCAGCCGCTGCGAGACGGGCTGGATTGCCTCGACGGGCCGGTGCTGTGTCATCAACACCAGGGAATGTCAGACGTGATCGCCAGCGTGAAGATCGACCTCCGCATGCGTCTCAGCGACGACCGGGCCGGGTAGCTAGGCAAAGAGAAGCCCCCGCCCGGGAACGCCGGTTCCGGGCGGGGGCTCTGCTTCACACGCTTCGATCTTCGAGCCCTTAGGGGAGGGCTCAGGGGTACGGTCGCGCCGCCTCCGCGCTAGCGCGCGGTATCGCGGAGTCCGCTCTGCTCCAGCTCCCTGCCGAGCTGCTGGACCTTGCGCTGGAACTCCTCGAAGGGGTCGTCGAAGGAGAGAATGATCTCCGTGGTGCGGGGGATCTCGTCGCCGTTGAGCAGGCCCCGGTACCGGTTCAGGTTGGCGAGAATGGCCTCCGCAACCTTGAGGGCTCGCTTCTCGGTCTTGATCAGAGGTGACTGGAGCGTGTAGACGTTGTTGCGACCCCAAAGGCTCTCGTCTCGCACGATCGCGATCTCCCGGTAGACGCCGTTGACGGGGTCGAAGTTGTACTCGACCCGCACCTCCTTGAAGACGTCCGAGTTGCCGGTGTAGAACCCCCGCTCCTTCTCGACCTTCCCAAGTTGACGGCACCGGGGGCAGTAGAAGGTGTCACCGTGATTCAGCAGGAACACGCCCTTGGCGTAGTCCTCGCAATCCGTGTTCTCACAGTAACCGACACCGCGCTTCATGCTTGCCATTCTCTTCGATCCACCTCTGGGCCCAAGAAGACTCCGCGGTGCGAAAATCGATGACGAGGTCTCCCGGGCCCTTGGGAGACTTGATAGGCAAGCCCCGTGCCATGCGGGCGGTTTGGGGGGCACCGCGGTGCGAAGGCGAGAACTTGTAGCTGCTTGTTGCCGCTCCCCTGCGTCTTCTCGGAGCCGCCGGTCTGCGACCCCGATGGGAATGGTTTATCTCAGATTGAGAACTGGATTACTCTCTGACCGCTGTCCAGCCTCCCATTCTGCAACTTCCATCGTACCGGAGGCACAGCCCACCCTCGGGGGCGGGTCGGCTTCTCCGGATGCCTGAAAAAAACGAACAACTGCCGCGAATTACACGTCTGAGTGCTTATACTGCCCCGGGCCATCCGTTGTCAACCAGGATTTGATTCTTCCCCCTGGGATATTGCCGTTCGAAGCGCTCGGCGTTCCCTGAGGATGTAGACAGCGTACACCAGGACTCCGCCGACTCCGATCAGGTAGGCGGCAATCAGATATCCCATGGTGAACCGTCTCCCCCTCGCATCTCCCGCTCCGCCTCGCGTTCCGCGAGCTGCGCCCTGAGTCTGGCGATGTCGATTCGCCCCAGTAGCAGATGGGAAAACGCCACGATGGCGGTAACCGCTCCCATCGCGAAGGGCATCACCATCCCCACGCCGAGGCTCCCGCCCTCCAGGTTCTGGGGATGGATCGAGCGTCCACCCGCGAGGTCGATGGCAAAGTAGTTGAGCGGAATCACCGCGAGACCGGCGATCCCGTAGACCGCTGCGAAGCGTGCCGTGCGCTCGGTTCCCTCCGTGAAGCTGCGCAGCAGCAGGTACGAGAGGTAGACGAGGAAGAGCAGCAAGGTGACGGTGAGGCGCAGGTCCCAGGACCACCAGGTACCCCAGGTGCCCCTCCCCCAGATGGGGCCGGTGACCAGTACCAGGGCGCAGAAGAAGACGCCCACCTCCGCTGCCGATGCGGCGAATCGGTCGAAGCGCTCGTCGCGCTTCCACAGGTAGAGCCCTCCTCCGATCGCCGTCAGCAGGAAGCCAAGATAGGCGGCCATGGCACAGGGGACATGGATGTAGAGAATCTTCTGGATCACTCCCTGTTCGCTGTCCAACGGCGCGTTCACGACGAGAATGCCGTAGATGATCGCACAGACGCCCAGGGCGACGGTACTTGCGCGGTGTAGCGTCGGAATCACGCGATCAGGAGAAGAGGGCGGCATGACTCAGTCGTCCAGTACGTACTCGAAACTGATGAACGACACTATCAGAAACACCGCGTCGGTTACCAGAAGCAGCCGAATCGCGGGCCAGGGGAGCGCCTCCTCCAGCAGCAGCGCATTGGTGGCCCGCACGGATCCGAGGATCACCGGGATCATCAACGGCAGGAGGAGCAAGGGAAGCATCACCTCCCGGAAGGTCGTGCGCACGGCGATGGCGGCGAAGAGGGTTCCGACCGAACAGAGGCCCAGCGCTCCGAGGAACGCCACCAGCGCAAAGGGGAGGGCTACCGGGGCGATCGCCACGTCGAAGGCCAGGGCGAACACCGCGGCCGCACCGGCCTGGATGATCAGCAGCAGGAGGAGGCTCGCCGCCGCTTTGCCCAGGAAGATCCAACCTCTGTCCGCCGGCGCCAGGGCCAGGCCCGAGAGCGCCTCGTTCTCGAGCTCCAGGGCGAAGGCGCGGTTCAAGCCCAGGACGGATGCGAAGACGTAGGCGACCCAGAGGAGACCCGGCGCGCGTGCCTCGCTTCCGACTCCCGGCGCGGCGGCGAAGTAGAGCACGATCACCACGAGCAGGGCGAAGATTCCCATCGCCACCAGGCGATCCCGGTCGCGCCACTCCGTGAGCAGGTCCTTCCACAACACGGCGAGGAAGACGTTCACTCCACCGCCTCGCGGTAGTGTCGCTCGAGGGTAGCTGCGTCGCGGCCCGCCTGGGATGGCAGCGCCACCGACTGTCCGCGTACCAGCAGCAGGATCTCGTCCGAGAGCTCCGCGGCGCGCGCCAGGTCATGGGTCACCAGCACCACGGTGCGGTGCGCGGTCCGGAGAGATCCCAGTCGCTCGGCCAGGCGCGACGCCGCCCGCGGGTCGAGCCCGGAGAAGGGCTCGTCGAGCAGAACGATCTCGGGGTCGTGCACCAGGCCGCGGGCGATCGACAGCCGCTGGGACATGCCCCGCGAGAAGCCTCCCGCACGCCGCTCCGCCACCCCCGTGAGCTCCTGCTCCTCGAGCAGGGCATTCGCTCGCTCGGCGGGGTTCGCGACCCCGTAGAGGCGTGCCGCCAGGATCAGGTTCTCGCGGGCGGTGAGGGTCGGGTAAAGGAAGCTGGCGTGGGCGATCAGGCCGACGTGACCCCGGCGCGAGCGGCGATCGCCCCTGTTTCGGCCCACTCGGAGCGCGCCTCCGCTCGGCCGCGTCAGGCCGGAGAGCAGCCGAAGCAGAGTGGACTTGCCGGCGCCGTTGGGACCGATCACGGCGAGAGTCGACCCGGCGCGTACTTCGAGATCGAGCCCTCGGAGAGCCCGGACCGGACCGAAACGTTTCTCCAGGCCGCGAGCGACGATCAGCGCCTCGCTCACCCCTTCGGCTCTTCATCCGGGCTGCAGGCGATGACCTGGCCGCATTGGGAGCAGAAGCGGTCGGTGGCTCTGATCTCGCCTCCGCAGGCGGCGCAGCGGGGGGGCGCATCGCTCTTCTCCGCATCGACTCCGCCCTCCCGCTCCCGGCGAAGCAGAGCGACGGCGCGGGCGCGAAGCTCATCGCGCATCGAGGCGTAGTCCGCCTCGGAGATCTTCCCCGTCTCGTGGTCGTGTTCGAGATCGCGGATCGCGGCGTAGATCGACTCGCGCTCGCGCAGGCTCGGTAGCTCCTCGGCCTCGGAATCTTCCGGGCCGAGGTCGCCGCCGAACAGCGGAGAGATCAGCAGTGCGCCGCTGAGCAGGCTCGCCAGCACGAGGAAGGCCATCACGCCTCCCGGGGAGCTTCCCCGGGAGGGAGGTCGAGTGGAAATGCGAAGCGCGACTTCCTCGCCGGGAGCGACGTTGAACGCCTCAAGATGGATGTAGGTGAGGTCGTTCGTCCGCAGCGGTCTTCGGCGGTGCAGGCGATCGGACTCCGGAATCAATCGTCCGGTATCCGCGAGGTAGACTCCAAGCAGCGGAACCCGCTGCTCGAAGGTGCGGACCAGATCGACGGAATCCCCGTTGACCGGGATCCGGTAGTCGACCGCGATGGTCGACTCCCCGGGTGGCGCGACTCCCCGGACATCGAGTTCACCCGCGGGAAGTCGTTCCACGGACAGACCCGCCGCGCTGCTTGCGAAGCGGACGTTCTGGCTAGCCTCCGGCAGGTGGATCCGAAGCAGCGATTCTCCGGGCGCCGCCATCACTCCTGCATCCCCGTCGACCTTCAGGACGTGGGTCTCGCGGACCTCGAGGGCGGCGTCATCGAGGTTGAGAAGCAGTCGCGCCTCCGCCAGTTCGACGGAGCCCGGGTCGACCCGGGCCTCGGGGAGATCCAACGAGAGGGCGAGGCGTCCGCCCGGAGCGAGAGCAGGTCGCTCGAAGATGCGGAAGCTGCCCCCATCCAGCGTCCTTGGCTCCTTCTCGATCAGGTGCTCTCCAGATGGTGTCGGTCCCCCGGCGGGGACCAGCACCTCGATCCGCTCGGCGCCGCTCGGGAATGCCACATCGAGGTCGGCACTCTCGCCACTGGCGGGAAGCAGGTACGAGAAGCTGAGATCTTGTTCGCCCGGATAGAGGGGTCCCCAGAAGGCGATCTCGTCATCGCGGTGCTCGACGCCCTCGGGCTGCAGACCGTGGGGCATCAGGAACTCTTCGGCTCCGGCCGGGAGATGCGCGCGGAAAGCGGGGCTGCCGGTGCCTCGGGCTTCGGCCGGGACATAGACGGTGCGCGAAGATTCGTTGCGGATCGTCAGCGACTCCACCACCCGGAGCCCGGTCCCCAGCCAGTCGATGCGAAGCCGCACCATGGGTACGCTCACGCTCTGCGCCTCACGGGTCACCTCTGCGACGCGAATCTCGACCTCCCGTTCGAGCGCTCCCGGCGGGAAGACCACCCGCGTTCTGGAGTAGGGAACTCCCTGGTACTCGGCGCCGACCAGATAAGACGTGGTCGGGTCGTTGGCCACGCCCTCGAAGCGGAAGCGCCCTTCGGCGTCGCTCGCGCCGAGCCGCACGCCCGCAAGTCCCGTGCGAGTCAGCGCGTAGAGACTCAGGGTGACGCCGCCCACGGAACGCTCCGGGTCCTCTTGGTGGACGACTCTTCCTCGAATCGTTCCCGGACCGGCCGGAATGTCGGGGGGTGCCGGTATCGCCTCCTGGGCGTGGCTGGGCTGCGCCGCCAGCAGCAGAGCGAAGAGGCAGAGCGGCGCCGCGCGCCTCATCGCGAGCGCCTCTCCTGGAATGGCCACATGCAGAACAGGGCTCCCAGCACGAAGGTGTAGCCACCGATCCAGAGCCAGTTCACCAGCGGGTTGCGGTAGATCTTGAGTGTGGCAGAGCCGTTGGGCTCGACCGCAGTGAGGACCACGTAGAGGTCTTCGCGCAGCGTCGAATACACCGACGGGATCGAGACCGGCTGATCGTCCAGCCAGTACATTCGCTTCTCCGGTGTCATCGTCACCAGCGGACGGCCGTCCTGGTAGAGGGCGATCCGCGCCACCGCCCCGCCGTAGCGCTTCTGGGGGATGGGCGAGGCGGTCCGGTACTCCAGACGGTAGCCGTCGATCTCGATGGAGCCGCCGGGATGGAGGTTTTCGAGCCGCTCCTCATTGAAGGCCGCGCCGGCGATCCCCATCAGGATGAAGACGACGCCCAGGTGCACCACGTAGCCGCCGTAGCGCCGCTGATTCTTGCGCATCAGCGTGCCGAAGGCCTGCAGCGGGTTCTCATTGCCTCCGCGCATGCGAGCGCGGATCGCGCGGAAGTACTCCTGGAAGATGGTTCCTATCACGAAGCAGCTGAGGCTCCAGGTGGCCAAGGGGAAGAAGCCGATCTCGGTGCGAAACCACGCGAGCAGTGCCCCGGCGGTCAGCGCGGCCGCGACACCCGGCCACAGGAACTGCTTGCGGAGATTGGCGCGCGAGGCTCTCCGCCACGCGATCAGGGGGCCGACACCCGTCAGCAGCAGCAGGAGGAGGGCGAGGGGGGCGTTCAGATTGTTGAACCAGAGCGGACCGATCTGCCTCTCCGTCCCGGTGATCCATTCCGAGATCTTGGGGAACATCGTGCCCCACAAGACCACCGCCAGGATCACCATGAAGATCCAATTGTTGAGCAGGAAGCCCGACTCGCGGGAAAGGATCGACTCGAGTCGATTGGTGCTGCGCAGGGCTTCACGGCGCCAGAGGAGAACACCGAAGAAGACGAACACGGTGAGCAGGACGTAGCCGAGGAAGAGCAGCCCGAAGGCCCTGGTCTGGGCGAAGGCGTGGACCGACTGCACCAGGCCGCTGCGTGTCAGCATGGTGCCGAACAGGCACAGCGAGTAGGTCAGCCCGATCAGGATCAGGTTCCAGATCTTCAGCATGTCCCGCTTCTCCTGGACCATCACCGAGTGGAGAAAGGCGGTGCCCGCCAGCCACGGCATCAGCGAGGCGTTCTCCACCGCGTCCCAGGCCCAGTAGCCGCCCCATCCCAGCACCTCGTACGCCCAGCGCGCGCCCATCAGGATGCCGACCGACAGAAAGAACCAGGAGAAGAGCGTCCAGCGGCGGGTGGTGCGCATCCAGACGGTGCCTAGCTGTCCGCTCAGCATCGCGGCCAGCCCGAAGGCAAACGGCACCACGAAGCCGACCATGCCGATGTAGAGCAGCAGTGGGTGGATCAGCATCGCCGGATGTTCGAGTAGGGGATTGAGTCCGCTGCCGTCGGAGAGGACCTCGCCAGGGGGCAGCTTCTCGAAGGGGTTGCTGACGAAGTTCAGCATGACCAGGAAGAAGAAACAGTTGACCAGCAGGGTTGCGGAGACCCAGGGCATCAGCCCGGGGTGGCTTCGGCGATTCACCAGGATGGCGCCGCTCGAGTAGAGCGTCAGCAGCCACAGCCAGAGCAGCAGCGAGCCCGCCTGCCCACCCCAGATCCCGGCGATCCGGTACTCGAGGTCCATCGCCCGGGCCACGTGCCCGGCCACGTAGCTGAGCTGGAAGTCGAGTGTGACGAAGGCGTAGAAGAGGGCGCCGATGGCGACGGTGGCGATGAACGTCAGCAGCAGCACCGCGCGCTCCGCCACCCGGCGCCACTCCCGCCGCCGGCTGATGCCCGCCCACACGGCGGCGAAGCTTCCGACGGCCGCGACGACCAGGGCGAGGCGAAGCGCGTAGTACCCTATCTCTGACACGTGAAAGGCCCCTCCCCCCAACTTCTGGGAGGCTAGAGAGACGCCTGGCCGCTGGCCTTGGCCTCGAACTTGGAGGGGCACTTGGCCAGAATGTGGGTGGCCTCGAAGGTGCCCTGGCCGCTGCCCACGAGCCGACCCTCGACGACCACCTCGGCGCCATCCTTGAAGAGATCCGGTGTTTCGAGGCCCGTATAGACCACCGGAAGGGTGTCCTCGCTGGATCCGGCGATGCCTTCCGGTGTGCTCTGGACGCGGAAGCGCACCTCCTTGGCCGAAAGATCCCGCTCGATGGATCCCTCGACCACGAAGCCGTGGACCCGGACACCAGAGTCCGTCTGCCCGGACGAACGAAGCTCCTCGAGATTCGTGTAATAGACGAGAGCTCCCTCGTCGACCTGGCTCCAGCCGAACCAACCGAGAAGAATCACCACCAAGGTCGCTCCGAAGGCGATCTGCACTCCCTTGGACATGGAAAACATCCTCTTTCTTCGAAGCTACCAGTTCCCCCCCTTGCGTCAATCTTGGCAAACCAGGAAACCCCACAAAAACGGCAAGTTGCGCGATGGCCTTCCTTGACGCAGGCGACTTGCGGGGCTAACTGGCTCGGGCATGCCGGCCCAGCTAGCCGATCGGCTCCGCGAAATCGAGCCGTTCCTGGCCATGGAGGTGATGGAGCGCGCCTTCGCCATGGAGCGGGAAGGTCGGAGGGTCATCCACCTCGAGATCGGCGAGCCCGGCTTCCCGCCACCCCGGGCGGCGGTGGAGGCCTGCCAGGCCGCGCTCAGCCGCGGCGAGACCCGCTATACCGACAGCCGGGGGCTGGCGGAGCTGCGCGAGGCCATCGCCATCGACAAGAGCCGCCGCAGCGGGGTTGCCGTCGATTCCGGGCGGGTGATCGTCACCTCGGGCACCTCGCCCGCCATGTTGCTGGTCTTCTCGCTGCTGATCGAACCCGGCGACGAGGTGCTCCTTCCGACTCCGCACTACCCCTGCTACCCCAACTTCATCCGCTACTGCGGCGGTAGACCGGTCCCGGTGGTGTGCGATGCAGCCGACGGATACCAGATTCAGCCCGACGCGGTTCGCCGGGGCCTGACGGACCGGACCCGTGCCATCGTGGTCGGGTCTCCCTCGAATCCAACCGGAGCCGTCCAGGATCAGGCGACCCTCCGCGAGCTGGCTGGCCTCGGCGTTCCCCTGATCAGCGACGAGATCTACGATGGCCTCGTCTACGACGGTGCGCGGGTGGTCTCGGCGCTCGAGGTGAGCGACGAGGCCTTCGTCCTGGATGGCTTCTCGAAGCGCTACGCGATGACCGGCTTTCGCCTGGGCTACGCGATCGCTCCGCCGGAGCGCATCCGGACCCTCCAGATCCTGCAGCAGAATCTCTTCATCTCCGCCAGCCATTTCGTCCAGCGCGCGGGCATCGCCGCCTTGGAGAAAGGGCAAGAGACGGTGCGGATGATGCGCACCGCCTACGACCACCGCCGCCGGCTGCTGGTGGACGGGCTCCGCGAGCTCGGCTTCGGTGTCCCCCAGCTTCCGAGGGGAGCCTTCTACGTGCTCGCCGACGCCCGGGCCTTCGGAAGCGACTCGCGGCGGCTCGCCTTCGACCTGCTCGAACGCTCGGGAGTCGCCACCACGCCGGGGATCGATTTCGGCGAAGCCGCAGAGGGCTTCCTCCGCTTCTGCTACGCCGCAGCAGAGGAGGAGATCGTGGAGGCGCTGGAGCGGCTGGCACCGGCGCTGCGAGAGCTGGCTTGAAGATCCTCTCCGCCGAGATCGTTGCGACAGCAGCGGGGCCCGAAGGCTTCCCTCCCGGAGAGCTTCCCGAGGTGGCTTTCCTGGGGCGCTCGAACGTCGGCAAGTCGAGCCTGCTCAACCGCCTGGTCGCGCGGAAGCAGCTGGCTCGGACCAGCCGCACTCCCGGCAAGACGCGTCTGCTCCATTTCTACCGTGTGGAGCGCCCCGACCGCGAGCTTCTCCTGGTCGATCTCCCGGGCTACGGCTACGCGAAAACGGCCAAGAGCGAGCGTGCCAGCTGGAAGGGGCTGATCGAGGGCTACCTCCAAGGGCGCGAGGCCCTGCGCGCGGCAGTGCTGCTCCAGGACCTGCGACGCGACCCGAGCCAGGATGAGACCCTGCTGCTCGACTGGCTGGCTGAACGCGAGATCCCGGCACTCGTGGCCCTCACCAAGATCGACAAGCTGCAGCCGGCCCGGCGCGCCACACGCCTCACCACCACCTGCTCCGATCTGCCGGTCCAGGCGGACTGGGTGATTCCGACCTCGGCGCGCACCGGCGCAGGAATCGGCGAGCTCTGGCGGGTGATCGACACGCTGCTCTGACGGGGACGGAGTTGCCTTTTGCCTTTTCGGGTTTCCGAAAAGGCAAAAGG
>Ga0307423_1002258_pt1 | contig 10941 bp, 11 predicted proteins | sample SalMarWE160310MG_FD_202154 | JGI IMG/M metagenome (GOLD analysis project Ga0307423, IMG submission 202154) | Salt marsh sediment microbial communities from the Plum Island Ecosystem LTER, Massachusetts, United States - WE1603-10 | ecosystem: Environmental > Aquatic > Marine > Intertidal zone >...
CTGTCCATTGATGCGGTTATTGCATTTTTCTCAGCAAGTGCGGGAACAATCTCCAGATTAATTGCTGGTTTGTAAGCTGCCAGGATTGCTTGCTTGTGTAGATCAGGTTCAGCCTCTCTTCCCTTGAGAAGGATTTCGAACGCAACTGAGGTCAATCCAAAGTATCCTGTGACTGCAATAATATCACCAGGCTGTGCACCATTGCGGGGAATAATGCCTTCTGGAGGCGCTATACCTAAACCTACACCAGTAAGCACAACATCTGAAGACATACCCATATCGCCACCAATGAAGGGGATACCTTCTTTGAGACCATACTGTGAGAAACCACGAACAAGCTCACTTGCTTCATCAGCTTCAAAATCCTCAGGTACACATAGAGATAGCATTGTACACATTGGTTTTGCTCCCTTTGCTGCAAGGTCGCTCAATGTCATGACTGCAGTTTTCCGACCAACCTGTGCCGCGGTCATACCAGAAAGCCAGTCTGTTTCACGAACAAAAGTATCAATATTAACAACCATGTTTTGATTGTCGGTGATTGGAAAATCTGATGCATCATCATCAAAGCCTAGTTTTGCACCTTTGATTGAATTGACATAATTACTGATGCTAGATAAGAAACCACGTTCACCAATCTCACCGGTCTTCATCAAAAGGGCCTCGATATATAATTCAAAGGTCTCATGATAAAGTTTTATTAGTGAACTTTAGAGGTCAGCTCTTAGATGCGCCTCGGTGGCTTAGGGGCTATAGCGTCTGCTTCGTAAGCAGAATGCCGGGGGTTCAAGCGATTCGGGATTTCCCTGAGTCGGAATAAATCCCCCCCGGGGCTCCATCTTTCATCAAATTTCTTGTGCAGCTTCCTATAGTTTTAAGCAATTTCATCAATAACTTAAAAGGATAGGTGAAATAATTTTGAAAGATAACAGAAAAAACACACAAGCTCCCTCTAGGGCTTCAAGGCCAGGCCTTTTTGAATGGCTGGCTGGTACTACTAGATAATTAAGGTAGACCACAAAAATAGAACAGATCGGGTTGTCACATTTGTGTGGCTCCTTCTGTTCAGAACATTCTCCTTTTCTCATAAAATTGTAGGAATCTAAACTGATTATAGATAAAAGATTCCAGGTTCGTGGTCATATGTTGACCGATGAATGAAGAGCTTGGAAGAATCAAGGAATCAACTAGTAAGTTCCTTCGTAGTGTTAAAGCAATGTATGATCGACCAAATGAATAAACAATATATATACGGTCTGAGGTACACATCATTTCGGGGATATTATGGAGTATCTTGATTTCCTAGTATTAGCGGTAGGTGGCATAACCATCTTTGAAGCTGCTAGACGATTGTATTTGATAAATCTAGCTAATAAATTGAGAAACGCTATCTCAAATATGAACGAGGAGGGGATTCAAGATAATTGCATCTCCTACAAGATCTTTTACAGTTCTGGTGAAGGCTCAAAATGGAGTCCTGGGATTGGAGCTGCAATCAATGATAGACCCTTTGTTATTTTTATATTAATCATCATTACGTTGGGTGTTTTTGGAGCGGTACTTACCTTAATAGCTAGTTACCCTAAGATATCCATACTTATTATGGCTATTGTATTTTCAGCAACATTCCATAGTGGTCCTGATACCATTTCAACAGAGGAGCGATATCTTGAGGTAATAGTTGCTCAAGATCAGAACAAGATGAATGGTCATGATTTGAAAATTCTGACTAAAAGTATCAACGAGTATAGGAGTTGGCCTTCGTATCAATTGATATTCGGACTGGCATTTGTAACTTCTATTTTCTGGATAGAATCGTTCTTGTTCGTGGGATTTCTAATTATTTTAATCGCGGGCTTTTGTGTTCTAGGTAGCAAGTATTCTATTCAGAAGGGAATATTTGAGTCAGCTCCGGGAATATGAACCATCGGAGTAGTAAGGTCGTGTAAGAAACAAACGAGGTTCAACAGAAATCCTTATCATACAAACTTCCACGAAAGACGATGAACTCCAAAGTACAATGCTCCGGAAGCGCCTTCCTGGAATACGGAGTATTGCCCCTTATTCGTTCATATGCGGAGGTTGCCCAGCCAGGTTAAAGGCGCTAGGTTGAGGGCCTAGACTTCGTGGAAATCTTCCACGAAGAGGCATTCTCGTAGGAGTTCGCGAGTTCAAATCTCGCCCTCCGCACCATTCTTCTTCTGTATCTGGGTCACAAATGAAGAGACCACACGAATTTAATCCGCAATTGTCCTACAGTTTTCATAATGACCGTAGATTGCCTACTGCGACAGTACACGCCATCCCGATGAGACAAACACGTCCACTGTCTTTCACTTCAATATCCATGAAGCCACCTCGATTACTTGCTTGATAAGCTCGCAATTGGTTTTTGCCTAATTTATTTTGCCAGTAAGGTCCAAGAATCACATGGGCAGATCCAGTCACGGGATCCTCATTTACTCCACGAATCGGTGCAAAGTTACGTGAGATGAAATCATAGTTAGTAGTTGTCGATATAGACGTCACAACAATACTACCTACATCATATTTTTGTGAGATATGCGTAAGTTCGAGAAAGTCCGGTGAGAGATTTCGTATATATTTTTCATTATCTACCTCAATCAGGAGTTTGTTTGGACTTGGACAATACATCATTTCTTGGACTGATTCTTCCTCCAAATGCAATGCAGAGATAACTTCTGTGTCGATACTAACTGGAGTTACTATTCCCTCGGGAAAATCCATCACATATCTATCTCCTTTTTTCGAAACAATTAGATCGCCTGCTAGAGTAGCAAAGGATAGAGAAGAACTTGTATTTTTTAACTCAGAGTAAAGGATGTGTGCAGTAGCAAGTGTAGCATGTCCACATAAGGGAACTTCAACGACAGGTGAGAACCATCTCAGGTGAAAACGTTCTGAGGTTTCAAAATTGGCATTACCATTCGGAACAGGGAAAGCAGTTTCGGAGAGATTGAACTCTCGTGCAATGTTCTGCATAACTTCCTCTTCAAGAGAGTCTTTTCTCAGAAAAACGCATGCTGGATTCCCCGTAAAGACTTGATCTGTGAAAGCATCCACCAAATAGAACATGTTTCCTTCAGTCATCTGCTTACCTCCGAATTTCAGCAATGATTCAGACATGGTCTGGATAACCTATGTATCACTAATTAATTATGATGTGAACAAATCTCGCCGGTCGCGCCACTTCTTCTATTTCATTTACCTAGTAATCTATTCCGTTTCATACCTTGCAGGTTCAGCAAAGAAATCCATAGCTCTAAAGAAGGTCTTGAACTCAGCGGAATGAACTACTCCTTCAGGGATGTAATAGGAGTCTCCTCTTTTGTAGAGTTTTGTTTCGTCACCAATCGTTAGCAGCATTTCACCTTCAATGACAAAACCATATTGTGCACTATGACTATGTGGAGGAACGGTCCCAATTGGTTCAATCTCAAAAAAAGCGATTTGAAATGCAATACCTTGGGCAATCCATGCTTGGACCCCTTGCATAGGTATCTTTGCCTTTGGTAAGTCTTTGATACATTCTGGATATGATTCTACATCCATAGTTCTCACACGTGATATTTCAGGTAATAGGATATTAAAATCTCATGTACTGAGTACCAAAAATAGGTGTCTTACTTTCAATAGCATTTTCTAGTAACTAGTAATCTGAAATATGGGGTTCAAAAATAAGAATTTGTGGACAATCATTAAGATTGCCCACAATCAAACAGCTTATGCTGTGTTAGATTAATATTAGGATTAAGGTCTAGTATCTACGACGTCTATCGCCGCCGCTACCGCCACCGCTTCGGCCGCCACCACCGTAGCCACCGCCGCTGCTTCTGCCGCCACCGCTATATCCACCGCCGCCACCGCTGCGACCACCATAACCGCCGCCGCCACGGTCACCGCCATATCCGCCGCCGCCTCGACCACCACCACCGTAGCTTCTACGAGGGCGATCGTCTTCATGCTCTTCAGCAGACATGTCTACTTCCATGTTGACTTCTTCTATGGCTTCTTCGGCTGCTTCAAGTTTGCCGTACCTACCAACGTTCAATCTCAAGTTTCCTCGAAAGAGACCAGTGTATCCATTTGTCAGACTGTAAGTAGTATTTTCTTCAACTTCGTCAATAGTGTCATCCCAGAGTGGAACTTGAACAGTTCCGCTGGCATCCCCAACAGTAATATCACAGACTCGGTGTGAGGACCCATCTTTTCTAGATTCAATCTCTCGTTGCTCACCTATGCTGATCACCTTGAAAGAAATGGTGACATTCTTCATTCGTGGCTTTAGTTCTGCCACAGTAGCCTCAATTGGCTCACGTTCTTCATAACCCATTGTTATTCACTCGCTTGATGCGATATATGCAAGTCGTCAAAATTAGATAATCCTTCTGTGAAATTTACGATGGTGAAAAAATAACTCTCGATAATTCCTTTGTTAGAAAACTGTTCTCGTGTACCTGCAAGTCGTTTCTCAGAATGATTGCTTATGAACTTGTGTACATGGCTCATTTCAAAAAAAGGGACTGCAATTTGATTAAATCATGAGAAGAAACTTGTTTTGATAGTTGCAAATTAAAAAGAAGAACTTGTGAGCAATCAATGCAGATTGCCCACAATCAAACAGCTTGTGCTGTGTTAGATTAATTCTAGGATTAAGGTCTAGTATCTACGACGTCTGTCGCCGCCACCGCCGCCGCCTCGGCCGCCACCACCGTAGCCACCGCCACCGCCGCCTCGACGATCTCTACCACCATATCCACCGCCACCACCGTAGCCACCGCCACCTCGGCCACCGCCACCATATCCGCCGCCGCCTCGACCACCACCACCGTAGCTTCTACGAGGGCGATCGTCTTCATGCTCTTCAGCAGACATGTCTACTTCCATGTTGACTTCTTCTATGGCTTCTTCGGCTGCCTCAAGTTTGCCGTATCTGCCTACGTTTAGACGTAGGTTTCCACGGAAAAGACCAGTGTATCCGTTTGTTAGATTATAAGTTGAACCTTCTTCAACTGCGTCAATAGTGTCATCCCAGAGTGGAACCTGTACGATTCCACTAGCATCACCAACAGTGATATCACAGACTCGGTGTGAGGTTCCATCCCTTCGGGACTCAATCTCTCGTTGCTCACCGATGCTGATCACCTTGAAAGAAATGGTGACATTCTTCATTCGTGGCTTTAGTTCTGCCACAGTAGCCTCAATTGGCTCACGTTCTTCATAACCCATTGTTATTCACTCGCTTGATGCGATGTATGCAAGTCGTCAAAACTAGATAGTCCTTCTGTGAAATTGCGATGCTGAAAAAACACCATTGATAATTCCTATGATAGAAAGCGTGTCTCGCTTTTCGTGTACCTGCAATTTTCTTCTCAAAATGATTCCTTAAGAACTTGTGCACAGCGGCGACTAATGCTTAGAAGGTCATTAAATAACAGGATCACTAGGGAAGCTTAAGTCACTCAGTTCTTGTTTAAATTGTATCAGTTCTTATCATCAGAAAATCCGCTCTTCTTATGGCTATTATCACAGAACGGTTTATTCTTGGATGAACCACAGCGACATAATGTATAATGTTCCATTGATTCGGGTTTTGAACCTTGATCGTCGATGAGTATAATCCCACCAACGAATTCTAACGGGCCATTTTTTGCTACTTTGATCGCGGGTTCTCGTTCCAAATCCTGGATTCTTTGTGTTCCAATCTTGTAACTAAGAGCTCCCGAGGGGCATTTCTCGATGGTTTCTATTGTTTTTCGTATACTTCCTTCATCTGGAAAAATCCATGTAGGTTTCTTATCATTTTGAAAAACTTCAGGGCTTTCTCGTACGCATGCACCATTAGCGGAACAAACGCCTCGGTTGTCTAAGATAGTGATTTCTTTCCCCTTGAATTCTACTACTTTATCTTCGCGTCTATCAGGTTCCTTCATTCCTGAAAAATCAATTTTTGAATGAGTTCCATCACAATATGGTTTGTTCTCAGATTTTCCACATCTGCACAATGCTGTGACAGAATCCAGTTCAATATCCTTGCCTTTCGAATTGTAGCATTTTGGTGCACCTACAACCATGAAAGGGCCAAAACTATCAAATACAACCATTGGTTTCATATTCTGGTTCATATGTTTCACGATAGTTGTTTGCTATTGCGGTTCTATTTGAATCTTGTATGATGACCACCTATCAATACTATTTTGTTTTGGAAAATGAGTTGGAAACTTGAAAGACCAATGTAAATGGACCCACTCACAGCATGATAGAGGTGGGAGCATGCTGGGTCCACGAGTGGGTCCGGGGGAGGGAGTTTGTCTGTGATTACTGCAGAAACTGCAGCAGGAGCACGATTTCAAAGAGGGGGAAATCGCGCAAGGTGTGTTACTTTGGTTCCAATACTACGTACGTTATCTGAGATATAAGGTCCCCATGAGATTGAGTGACGCTTTTTATTATCAAAATAGAAAAACTATCACAAATTTCCAATTGCATAGTGGGCATGTGCTTGCTCATGACAATGTATAAAGGAGGAAACTTACGCGAACAATCTTAACTACTCCGGAGTGAAATATAACGACATTCTTGAAGATTGGAATCGTTGGCGCAGGAAATATGGGCAGGATTCATGCACGTATTCTAAATGATCTGAACTCATTAGTTGGTATTGCGGATTCTTCCTTTGATGTTGCTAAGACGACTGCAGATACATACAATGTCCCAGCATTTGATAATTTCCAGACGCTAATTGAGGAAACCGTCCCTGATGCATTGATTATTGCAACTCCTACTCACACTCATGCTGAGGTTGCAGAAGAGATAGCGTCAAAGTATGATTGTATTCGCGGGTTATTGATCGAGAAACCCTTAGCAAGTACATTGGAAGATGGGAAGAAAGTTGCACGGATAGTTAGGAAAAAGGGGATAGTTGTCTTAGTTTCGCACTCCGAAATCTATAACCCAATTGTAGGGAGAGCGATTTCTCTTATTGAAACAGGAGCTATTGGGAAGCCTCAATCGGTGATTCATGATAGGAGAGGTTTAGTATCAGCAGCAAGAATTCCATCTTTGGGAGATGTTTTCGAAGACCTTGGAGTTCATGACTTTGATATTATGGCAAGAATCAGTAAAGGAAAAGCAAAGCTCTATGCACATGGTTTCACTCAGAGTGGGATATTCAATAGAGGGACAGTGATGGTCAATTTTGAATCAGGAACAGAACACATCTTCCATCTCTCACGACAATACGCAGGACGCCGCAGATACACGGATGTTTCAGGTAGTGAAGGTTCCTTGATGCTTGATTTATTTGGGCAGATTATCAAGATACAACATCTTGAGCAAGCACCTATGGCTGCAAGCGATACGATAAATCTCCCAGAGAGAGGTGCTACTATCAAAGTATATGGTGAACCGGTAAGAGAAGTTCTCAATGATTTCCTATCTTGTATTATATCTGGAGCAACTCCGAGAGTAAGTATAGATGATGCACTCTGTGCCCTCAAAGTCGTTGAAGCTGCAAGAGAAAGTGCAAGTACTGGCAAAGTTATCGATATCGAGATTGATCCTAAGAAATAACTTCACCGTATAGGTGCGCCCTTTCAGCATCAACTATGCGAATCGTTACAGTTTCACCTAATTCAATGACATCATTGATGATAATGGGTTTATATGAGGGATTACGACACATCAAACCTCCACGGGATCCCTTCTCAGTTACTAGAACTTCACCAGTCCAACCAATCCACGATTTGTTGTTCTCTTCAAGAATTTCATTCACTAGTATTGTTAATCGTCGACTTCGGTCCTTCTTGGCTAAAGTATCGACTTTGTTCTGGGCTTTCGAAGCTTCAGTTCCAGGTCGATCACCATATTTTGAGATATTAACAACAGAAGGGCGAACTTTTGAGATTGCATCCGTGGTCAATTCGAAGTCCTGTTCTGTTTCACCAGGAAATCCAACTATGATATCTGTGGCTATTGTGGAGTCACTGAAGGTCTGTCTCACGGTGTTAATAATTTGATACCATTCTTCAAGGGTATATTTTCGACCCATAGCCTGGAGAATTGAGTTACTTCCTGACTGTAGTGGGATGTGGAAGAACTTGAAGAAGTGGTCAGATTTCATCACCTGAACTAATTCATTAATTGAATCTAACACAAGATTCGGATTGAACATTCCTAATCGAAATTTGTGTGGCCCATCAATCTTGGTGATCATGGTTGTTAATTCAACAAGATTACTATCAATATCGACACCATATGTCCCAAGATCTTGGGATGTAATACGGATCTCTTTGTACCCTGAGCGAACGCACCTCTCAACAATATCAAAGATATCTCGTTTAGAATGACTCTTTACTGCGCCTCTGGCAAATTTTACAGCGCAATATGCACAATTACCAAGGCAACCTTCACAGATAGGAATCGTGCAGATGACGCTGTTTGGTGGGCTTTCCAACCATTTCAACTTTGAAACATCATTTGAGTCAAGATGAATAATACCCACTTCGCCCATCAGAACTCTAGGTACTACATCACTCAGTGATTCGATGGATTGTGGTCCAATTATTGCAGCAAATTTAGGGAGCGCTCTTTCAATCCTATTCAGAGATATTTTGGGGAGACAACCTGCAACTATTATTGGCGTATTTTCGACAGCTAATGTTTCAAGTCTACTAATTATTCGATCTTCGGTTGGTTCCTTCACTCCACAAGTGTTCAGAATAATCAAATCAGCAGTATCAATAGATTCAACGCGAATACTATCCATATTTGCCAAGGTACCTACTATAATATCCGAGTCTGCGGAGTTTAGAGAGCAACCATAGGTTTCTAAATAAAATTTGATTGTCATACCAACACCTAACCGCCCTGGACATGTGGAAGGAGGGCAATCTCATCACCATCAGATACCGAGAGGTTTAATCCTCCAATGGTTGAAACATCCTTCTTGTTAAACATCACAATTAGATTTCCATCGACGTTCCCGTTTTTCAATATCAAATCCTTTAATACAGGACCACCCAAGTCAGCAACTATCTGAATAACCTGAAGTACTGTTGCTCCTTCTGGAACCTCCAATTCTATCAACTGCTTCTCTAAAAGTCTACGAATTGGTCCAAAGGATTTGAATCTGACTAACATTCTGACCTACATCTTACATTTGTGATAAGTGAAACTCATCTGTAAGATACTTCTATGTTTCGCCCTTCCCCTGCCGATGTCACCACTCCCCAGATTTGTTGAGAATCTAGAGTTAGCAGGAGCTTTGTCAACGTTCATTGGGATGGGATCCCTCCTGAAACCCTGGCTTCTTTCTCCTGTTTGATTGCTGGACCATCACTTCCAGCGACAGAGAGTATTTCCACAGTTCTTACCACGGCAGGGTCATAATCACTCTCGCTAGCCTCATCACTGAAACTAGCAAGGTCCGATTGGACACAGTGAACAACCGCGGACTCTCCAGAACCTGATGTTGATTCCTTTGTGGAGAGTAAGGACTTCCCTTGAGAAGAAGGCTGCTTCTTTCGGGCTTTCAGTGATGCACATCGAGCTTTGTCTAAGGCTCTAGTCCATATACCTAGTCCTTTCATGCTATTCCATTTTGCTGTAAGTATATTAACTCATACAACTCTTGTTGTGTAATGATACTTGCCAGAGAAAAAAACTTGTACTAAGTAAATTACCCATTGATATGAATCACTATTCGAGTAATTTTCCCAGAGTCTTCATTAAAGGTGTACTATTCAGCCTTTGCATAGTGAGCTATAAGGTCATCAATAAGAGTGTCTACAACTTTGATTATCTCATCGATATCTTTCTTCGTTGCATTCTCATAGTGAATTCCAACTGCTACAACGGTTGAACGTTCAAGAGCCTTACAGATTGTTTCAGCTGCGGAATTAGCAACTACATAATCCTTATGCCCTGGAAATGTTAAGGAGCTTAGACTTACTGTCGATGCATCTCTATAATGACTCGGAGTGACATATGCAATTGCGACACCACCAATATGGTGTTCATCCCCACCATGAATCGAAATGAGCAGATCTTTTCCGATTTCTTTTACCTCAAGATAGATTGAATGACTCCCGGCTTTACGTTCTAAAATCATCATTCTTCTTCTCCTAGGGCAAGACGCTCCTGATACATCTTATACGAGAGAGTAAGAGTTTTTGGATGTGCTGCGCGATATTCATCAAGTAGGCGAACAGCTGTGGTATGTGGTGCAGTTTTTACTATCTCTGGGTTTTCATGTGCTTCTTTGGATATCTGACGAAGTGCATCAATGAAGTGATCCAGTTCCTGTTTGGACTCTGTTTCTGTTGGTTCTATCATAAGGGCTTCAGGTACAATTAACGGGAAGTATACTGTTGGTGAGTGCACACCAAAGTCGAGCAGACGTTTTGCAACATTCATTGCTGTGACTCCGGTTGTTTCCTTTAGCTCCTGCGCGGAGATTACACACTCATGCATTCGAGGGGCATCCTGAGAGAATGGAAGCGTAAAGCCAGGTATCTTCCTTACATGATGGGCTATGTAATTTGCATTTAATACTGCAATCTCAGAAGCTCGTTTGAGCCCCTCTCTACCAAGTGAGTATGAGTAAGCATATGCTCTTACAAGTACACCGAAGTTACCATAGAATGATTTCACTTTACCAATAGATTTGGGAAGATTATAATCAAAATCAAATAGACCATTCTCTGTTTTTACAATTCTTGGAATAGGTAGGAATTCTTGAAGTGCTTTCTTGACTCCAACAGGACCAGCTCCGGGTCCTCCACCTCCGTGAGGCGTTGAGAAGGTCTTGTGTAGATTCAGGTGAACAACATCAAAGCCCATATCACCAGGTCTGACCTTGTGCATTATTGCATTGAAATTAGCACCATCATAGTAAACCAGACCACCAGCATCATGAAC
>Ga0307423_1002259_pt1 | contig 10938 bp, 11 predicted proteins | sample SalMarWE160310MG_FD_202154 | JGI IMG/M metagenome (GOLD analysis project Ga0307423, IMG submission 202154) | Salt marsh sediment microbial communities from the Plum Island Ecosystem LTER, Massachusetts, United States - WE1603-10 | ecosystem: Environmental > Aquatic > Marine > Intertidal zone >...
AATGAGGAGTTAGGAATTAGGAATGCCGCCCAGCCATCCCTGAATTCCGGATTTCGGATTTCGGATTTGCCGCCCACCCACCGACAGCGATCCGGGTCAGGGGAGGAGGGGAGGGAATTCCTCATTCCTCATTCCTCACTCCTCATTCAAAAGGGTTGTCCGACCGCCTCCGTGAGGAACTTCACCAGAGGTGCGGCGGTGCGGAACGAATTCGCGACCTTGTCGATGAATCCGGCCGAGCATGCTTGGGTCTGGCTGAAGTTTTCGATCGAAATGAAGTCTTTCCGTTTGAGCTCATCGATCAGCGGGTGTTCAGGATCGAAGCCGCGTGGCGGCCGTTTGAGGCTTTCACCGACAAGCTTGTGGCGCTTGGAAGATCGAGCGTTCGCCAGAGCCGCCCGCCACCGGTCGGGGTCTTCGGCAATCTCAGTACGGATGCTGTCGAGAGCCTCGCGGTCGGGGTGCCATGAGCCTGCCCCGACGAAAACGTTTCCCGGCTCCAGGTGGAGGTAAAACCCGGGGGCGTGGGCGTCGCGTCCGGCGCGGTGTCGAAATTGGGCCGCGGCATGCGTTTTGTATGGGCTCTTGTTTTTCGAAAATCGGACATCCCGGTAGATGCGAAACATCGAACCGCCCAATGGCCGCGGGTCGGCGACGAACTCGCTGCTGATGTCGTGCAGGGGATCCGCGAAGTCAGCGATGAATTGCAGCAGCGGCTCCTGGACCTCGGAACGGTAGCGCTCCTTGTTGGCCTGGAACCACTCGCGGGTGTTGTTCTGCTTGAGTTCCTTCAGAAATCCGAAGAACTCCTTGTCGAAATGCCGCTGCTTCGCCATTGCCACCTCCGGTTCACTCGCGCTAGAACGTTTAATCGACAAAATCTTCGCGTTGTTCCAATCGCTCATCAGATACTCGATGCTCGATGCTGGATATTCGATCCGCCCACTCTCCCGATGACGTCTCGCTGGATGCGGTTATCGAGAATCGAGAATCGGGTGGGTGGGCGGAATTCCGAAATCCGAAATGGACGGGCGGAAATTCCGAATTCAGAATTCAGAATTCTGCGATGTACTTCTGCCACTCTATGCGTCCGCAAAGGAGAATGACGTGAAGTTCAGAGTCCGTTACATCGTGATGTGCACGTGTCTTGTCGCATTGGCGGCCGGTTATGCGTGGGCCAAGGTGAATTTTGAATATGATCATTCAGTTGATTTTTCGAGCTACTCGACGTACGCCTGGATGGAGCGTGACAACTCCGTTGAAGCCCAGCTTCCGGAGCATCTCCTGATACGGTTGCGACGGGTCTCCGAAGACGTGCTGGCGGAGAAGGGATTCGATCCGGCGCCGGCGCCGCCGCAGACCGACCTCCTGCTCACCTTCTACTTCAGCGACAAGGACGAGCTTCAGATCAACCAGGTCGCCTACTCGCCGTACTCGCCCTGGGGCTAGGGCTACTGGCCCGGATTCAACTACGGCTACACCGAAGTTCATTCATACACGAAAGGGACGCTGGTGTTGGATATCGTCGATGCCCGAACCCAAAAGCTGGTGTGGATGGGCATCCTCGAGAAAGAGGTTCAGAGCGTCAATCCACCCGGGAAACGAATTCAGAAAGCAACCACGAAGCTCCTCAAGAATTTCCCGCCGAAGAAAAAAGAAGCCTACTTCGCCATCCGCGCGGTCGCGTCGGCGATGCGGCGCAACATCTCCGCGTCCACCGGGTTGCCGTGCTCCTCGATTTCGTCGGCCAGCTTCTTCATCGCCTGGTAGTCATCGAGAGCGCGGCGCCGCAGATTGCCCGCCATTTTATTGAACGGGTCCTCGAGCGCGCGGAGGTTGTCGTCGTTGCGCAGGCGCAGGTTGACGTCGAAATTGAAATCGCCGACCTGCCCGAGACACTGAGATATTTTGTAGACGGCTCCAGCGGTGCGGTGAGTGAGCATGATCGAACGGACGACCACCATCGCGAGAATTATCAGAGAAATGGCCGCCGTGATCGCCATATTGCGCATATCGGCGGCGTGTAATCTTTCGCCGACTTGCGGGTTCATCATCATGACAGACTGGGTGGCATTGTAGTTCTGCCACGCGAGCACGGCGTTGAGAGTGATCAACAGGACGAGCACCAACCCGGCGACCCGTATGGTGGCGGCAAGCTGGCGTTTTCTGTCGACGAGGTATTGCCGGCGTCTGAAGGACTTTTTGTCTCCCTGGTCCTTTGCTTCGTTGTCAGCGTGGGACGTCATCGGAACTCCTTTCGATCGCTCGCCATGCCCTCCGAGGCTTTCTTTGTCAACTATTGTATCCGATGGGGAGGAAAAACATCGAGTATCATCGCCCGCACGACCGCTCCCTGGTCAGGAAGGGGATGTTTTGAACGACGGAGTCGAGAGACTGATCGCGAGGATTCGCAGCGGAGTTATCGGTGACGACCGTGCCATCGAAGGCCCCTTCGGAATGCGGCGGGTGACCTACGCCGACTACACGGCTTCCGGTAGATCGCTCGACTTCATCGAGGACTTTATCCGCAACGAGGTGATGCCGCTCTATGCCAACACGCACACCGAGACCTCGAGCACCGGTCTTCAGACGATGCGATTCCGGGAGGATGCGCGCCGGACGATCCTCGATGCAGTGCGAGGCTCCGACGATGACGTGGTGATATTTTGCGGCTCGGGCGCCACCGGCGCCGTGAACAAACTGATCGACATCCTCAACCTCCGGCTTCCTGCTGACCTTGAAGATCGTTACACGCTCAGCTCGTTGATCCCGGAACACGAGCGGCCGGTGGTGTTCATCGGGCCCTACGAGCACCACTCCAACGAGCTCCCCTGGCGTGAGACGATCGGCGACGTGGTGGTCATCGACGAGGATGGCGACGGCCGAATCGACGAGGCCCATCTCGAACGTGAGCTGGTTGCTCACCGTGATCGACCGTTGAAGATCGGCAGCTTTTCGGCTGCCTCCAACGTAACCGGGATTGTCTCCGATACCGAGGCGCTGACGATCCTCCTCCACCGGCACGATACCCTCGCATTCTGGGACTTCGCGGCCGCCGCGCCTTACGTGAGCATCGAGATGAACCCGTCCGGCGGCGGTGGCGATCCGCTCGCCGCCAAGGACGCGATCTTCATCTCGCCTCACAAGTTTGTCGGCGGGCCAGGCACCCCCGGGGTACTGGTGGTGAAACGGCGGCTCGTTACCAACCGCGTGCCGACCGTACCCGGTGGTGGCACCGTCAGCTATGTCAGCGCTGATGGCCACAGCTATCTCTCTGATCCAGTCGGTCGCGAAGAGGGCGGGACTCCGGCGATCATCGAGTCGATCCGGGCCGGCCTCGTATTCAAGCTCAAATCCGCGGTCGGCGAGGCAACTATCGAGGAGCTCGATCACTCCTTTGTCACCCGCGCCATCGAGTCCTGGTCGGCCAACCCACGGATCCGGATTCTCGGCAACAAGAAAGCCACGAGGCTGTCCATCGTTTCTTTTCTGATCGGACGTGATGGCAGGTTCCTGCACCACAACTATGTCGTGGCGCTGCTCAACGATCTCTTTGGAATCCAGGCACGGGGGGGCTGCTCGTGTGCCGGGCCCTACGGCCATCGCTTGCTGGGCATCGATATGGATCGGTCGACCCGTTTCCGTGACGCGATCAACAGCGGTTGCGAAGGCATCAAACCGGGGTGGGTGAGGGTCAACTTCAACTACTTCATTTCCGAGGCCGTCTTCAACTACATTCTCGAGGCCGTCCATCTGGTGGCGGAGTCCGGCTGGATGCTGCTGCCATACTACCGGTTCTCGGTCGAATCGGGCCTTTGGAGGCACCGCGACCACCAGCTCGGTCGTGAGTTCGGTCTCGACGACCTGAGTTTCGAATCGGGTCGCCTCGAGTACCGCAGCCATCAGCTGACCGAACCGGAAAGCGCCCTCGCGCGATACCTCGACGATGCCCGGCGGATTGTTGCCGAGGCAGAGGCGGAGTTCGGCGGCGCGAAAGAATCTGCGGTTCTGCCGGAAGAGTTGGAGCGGTTACGGTGGTTTCCCCTTCCGGATGTGTCCTTCATCCAAGGGCTGTCGGCCACGGATTGTGGTGACGACACCGACACGTAACCGGAATGGGCATTTGCGCGTAGGATGGTGCAGAGCGTGCCCCGATTCAGGGATGGTCAACAACGATGATTCGGATAGGCGAAAGCAGACTGGCAGAGGCGAGGGAACGCCGATGGAGTCGACCGTACAACGCGCTCGACCCGGCCGTCCTGCGCCTCGAGGAGGAAGAGGCGCCGATGCGCCGGCGGGCCATTCGGCTCGGCATCGCGGCCGCAATCGTTTTCCACGTCGTGCTCTTCTTCATCGTCTTTCCCTCATATTACCGAGAGAGAATTCTCAAGATCGGAAGTACGCCGAAGGTCTATCGCCTGAGGTCCGTCACCTTCCAGCAGCCGCCGAAACCGAAGGTTCGACAGACCGTGACCAGGCCTAAAGCGAGGAAGGTGCCTGTGCCCGATGCGACACCGGACGACCCGGAGCCGCTGCTCAGCGACGACCAGGCGGTAGATGTGTCGGATCTCGATTTCCCGGATATCGGTGACTCGGTGGTCATCCCCAGGGGACCGTCCGGACCAGGTATCGGGCCGATGCAGATCGAAGGCAACGTGCTGGCGCCGGTCCGGATCTACGCGCCGGACCCCCACTATCCGGAGGAGGCGCGTCACGCGAGGGTGCAGGGAGTTGTGATCCTCCAGACGATCATCGATACCCTCGGCAATGTCACCGACGTCAGGGTTCTCAAGGGACTGCCGTCGGGTCTCACCGAGGCAGCGGTGGACGCGGTGTCGTCATGGCGGTTCAAGCCAGCGACCCTCGAGGGCAAGCCGGTGGCGGTGTACTACCTTGTGACAGTGAGCTTCTCGGTGCAGTAGGCTTTTTCATTTCGCCTTGGGCGGATCCACCGATCCATTCCCGAACCCGATCTCCTGAGGTCGAGCACCTGAAGGACCCGCCTGCAGAGAACTTCCATTCGACGAGTAGCGGGGAGCAATCGCCTTTCGTCACAACCAGAAAGGCACAAAGTCACGAAGGCGCCCACAAAGATATCCCTTCGTGTTGTGCTTCGTGTCTTTGTGCCTTCGTGTTTGCGGTTTTCTGCCATCGAATCGAACTTGGGCTCGACTTTTTCAGGACCCGCCGACAAACGCTGGGCTTTGGCTAACAGCCTTTTTCGTCCGCCACGAAACCGCCTCAAACTACCTTCCAGACGCCCCATTGCCGCCCTCGCGAGAGCGCATCGCGCCCCCACATTGGAAAATGAAAGGAGGTCCCCATGCAACAGGACGACCGAATCTTTGCAGTGGTGGGCGCGTGTATTGTGACCGCCGTGGCCCTGGTCGCGGCACTGATCTGGCTCGGTTCCGGCATCACCGTGGATGCGCCGCAGCGTGCGACCGTGGAAGTGCCGCAACCAACGGTCCCGACGCCGGTGGCCTCTGTCCAACCGGCCTCCCAGGTGCTCGAGGCCGGCTTCTCCGAGGACGATGATGACGGGCTCTTTCGGGCTGCCGTTGCGCGTCTTTCGACGCACCCCGCCCTCGCGTCCTATCTGGTCAACGACAGGCTTCTGCGGCGATTCGTCCGCGCGGTGGATGCGGTTGCCGGAGGTTACAGCCCGGCGGACGAGGTCGAGTTCCTGCGGCCTGATCGGCCGTTCGTCGTGCGTGAGGACGAAGGAGCGCTGGTCATCGCTTCAGGCGCTTACCGGCGCTACGATCTCGTGACTGATGTCTTTGCGTCCCTCGATTCCAATGGTGCGATCGAACTCTACCGGCAGTTCCGGCCACGGTTGGAGGCCATCTACCGCGAGGTCGGCTGGGCGAACGACGACTTCGACACCCGCCTGCGCGAGGCGGTGGATCACCTCCTCGAGGTGACCATTCCGTCCGGTCAGGTCGAGGTCGAGCAACGGGCCATCGTCTACGCCTACGCCGAGGACCGGCTCGAGAACCTCACCGGCGCCCAGAAGCATTTCCTGCGGATGGGTCCACGGAACGTCGGCGCCATCCAAAGCAAGCTGCGCGAGCTGCGCGACGCGATGGGTTGGCCCGAACCGGTGCCGGCGATCATGACTGCCGAGCTCGAGGAACCTGCGGGACCCGAGATCCTCGCGGCACCGATCGTCGCCGATGCGGCACCGGCGTTGGTGACCGAACCGGTCGTCGAACACACAGGTGCAGACGAAATACCGTAATCAGTACAACCCCCCCCGGGGCGGACGAGCTCTCCGTCCCGGGGATTTCTTCGGTATCTCCCTTCTTTTCGGTATTCGCTGGCGTATTTAGAGTTGGAACCGCAAAGATGCAAAGAGCGCCAAGATCATCGCAAAGAACAACTCTAAGAAATCCTCTGTGTGGTCTTCGCGATCTTTGCGTCTTCGCGGTTCCAAAGCTGTTTCGGTTCGGAAGAGCTTCTAAGGAGCTTTCAGCCTCTCACGACACGATGAGGCGCCAGATCGCCACCCACGCGGGAAGCGCCAGCGTGCACGCGGCGTACGACAAGAACATCACCGTTCCGACGCGCTGCTCGTCGCCGCCGTAGGTGCGAACCTGGAGGACCAACCCGACCGCCGGCGCGGAAGCGGCCTCGATGACGAAGAACTCGGCGAGGAGAGGGTTGGCGGCGTGGAGTCGCACCGCGTGGAGGACCAGAACCACGATCAGCGGCAGGGCAAAAAACTTGACCGCTATGGTCCGCGCGGCGTCTCCGAGGTACGGGCGGAAACGAACCGAGATCCCACCGAGAACCGCACCCAGAACGACTGTGGCAACGGGCACCGCGGCGGCGCCGACCAGCTCGACGGCGCCGAGCACCGGCGCCGGCAGGATGCGACCGGCTCCACTGAGGGCGGTGCCGATGCCCACCAGATTGGCGATCAGAGGTGGCGTGAGGAGGTCGCGCAGCCTCGGTTTCTGACCGCTGTTTCCGGTCACCAGGATCTTGCCGAGGCTCCACAGAATCGGATTGAACCCGAGGATGAAGAGAAAGACGTAGACCGCAAAGGTGTCGAAGCGATCCGGGTAGAGCGCCAACCCGACCGGCAGCACCAGGTAGCCGGCGTTCTGCATCCCGGCCAGCGGCAGCATGTCCTTCTTGGCGGGAAGCTGGCGGGCGAACGCCAAGGCGCCGAGCCCCGTGCCGACCAGCGCCATCACGATGCCAGCGAGCGGCAGAGCCCACCATCCGGGCTGCGACGATGGCTTGAAGTGTTCGACGACCTTGGAAAAGATCAGGCAGGGCAGGAAGAGATTGACCGTGGCGGCGGACAGGCCGCCGATCTGAGCCTGCGTGATCAGCCCCCGCCTGGCCATGAAGACGCAGACCAGGACGACCAGAAAGATGACCGCAATGGCGGAGAGGGTGCCCGAGAATGCGGCGGCGAAGGCCTCGATCATGGAAGATCACGCACTGCGGTGCTGTCGAGGATGTGGTTTCGGTTCATCACAGAACCTCGGTCGCGGACTCGAGAGGCATCATCACTCGATGCTAGGCCGCAAACGCGCCGTTTGCTCGAGCTCGTAGACTGTCGTGTCGCCTTCGAGGATGCGCATCTGCACGGGTGCTCCGGGCAGCTCCGGCACGAAGAAAAACTCGTTGACCACGGCGGTGCCGGGTTCGGCCACCCGGTAGAGCCAGCCTTCGAAACCACCGAGGATCGTTTCGCGGCTGACCCATTCGCGGGTCGAGTATGCGGCTGGAAACGTTGCGTGGTCGCGGAGCTCGACCCATCCGGACCGTGCGACTGATGGTTCTCCTTCGACCGAACCGTCGTCTGCGATGGTGGCGTACTCAATCTCGACCCCCTCGCTATCGGCGGAGACGACCGTCCACCTTTCGATACGGGTTCCCTCCGGAGAATTCCGTCGCATCAGCAACCGGAATCCCGGAACCCACTCGTCGTGGATCTCCTCGGCGGAGAAGGGTCGCATCAGGATCGAAGGGTCATCGGGATCGAGGTCGACAGCTGCTCCCGGCTGTGCGGCCGGGCCGTCGCCGTTTCCGCAGCCGGGCAGGAACAGAAGCGCGATCAGGACAACAGGAGCCGCGCGGCCCATGGAAGGCCTCCAATCTGCGAGTCGCTGAGCGCAGTGTAAACCATGATTGACGATCCGGGCTCGGGAGGCCGAGGTGCGAGCGGAGCGAGCTCTCGGAGTGAAGTGGGGTGTTATAGTAAGCCCACAACCCCGTTCGGAAGACAAAATGGAGGAGGTGAACGATGAGACAGATATTGGATTCGTTCGTGGACCAAGCTCTCGCGCGAGGCCCGGAAATCCTGGCCGCCGTCGCGATCCTGGTGATCGGTTGGCTGGTGGCGCTGGCCGTGGCGCTACTCGTGCGGGTTCTCCTGAAGAAAACGGAGATGGACGATCGGCTCGCCGCCTGGCTTGTCGGAGAGGAGCGCGCCGATGGCGTCGAGATCGAGAAGTGGATCTCGCGCGGCGTGTTCGCGATTCTCATGCTGTTCGTGCTCGTCGCCTTTTTCCAGGTGTTGGGCTTGACGGTGATTACCGAGCCGTTGAACCGGTTCCTGATCGAGATCTTCGAGTACATCCCGAACCTCATCGGACCGGCGATCCTGGTTCTCGTCGCGTTTCTTGTCGCCAGCGGGCTCCGATTCGTGGTGAAGCGGATGGTGTCGGTCTCGAAGCTGGACGAGAGGCTGGTGGACCAGGCCGGTCTCGAGGAAGGCGAGGCGCCGCCGTTGTCCAAGACCATGGGTGACGCAGTGTACTGGCTTGTCTTTCTGCTCTTCCTGCCGGCGATCCTCGGTGCCCTCAAGCTCGAAGGCCTGCTCGGGCCGGTCCAGGGGATGGTGGACAAGACGTTGGCGTTCCTGCCGAATCTCCTGGCGGCCGGCGTCATCCTCGGGGTCGGTTGGCTGCTGGCCCGCATCGTCCAACGCATCGTCACCAATTTGCTGGCGGTGGTTGGGGCGGATCGCCTTTCCGACCAGGTGGGGCTGTCAAATGCCCTCGGTGAACAAAAGCTGTCGGGGCTGATCGGGCTCGTGCTGTACATCGTCATCCTGGTGCCGGTTCTGATCGCGTCCCTCAACGCGCTGGCGCTCGAGGCGATCACGCAGCCGGCGAGCGCGATGCTCAACACCTTTCTCTCCGCCCTGCCGCTGATCTTCGGTGCTGCCCTGGTGCTGGTGATCGCCTACTTTGTCGGCCGCGTGGTTTCCAGCCTCGTTACCGGGCTTCTCGCCGGTGTCGGCTTCAACAAGGTCCTGGTCAAGCTCGGCATCGGATCCGAACCCGAGGAGGGAGAGCGCACCCCGGCCGAGATCGTCGGTTACCTGGTGCTGGTCGCCATCATGCTCTTCGCGACCGTCGAGGCGGTCGGTCTGTTGGGATTCGAAGTGCTTGCCACGCTGGTGACGCAGTTCATGATCTTTGCCGCGCACGTCCTGCTTGGCCTCATCATCTTCGTCATCGGAATGTTTCTCGCCAACCTGGCCAGCAAGACCGTTGTGGCGTCCGGGGCCAGGCAGGCCTCCGTGCTGGCGCTGGCGGCGCGAGTATCGATCCTGGTGCTTGCCGGCGCGATGGCGCTGCGTGAGATGGGCCTGGCCAACGAGATCATCACCATCGCATTCGGCCTCGTGCTTGGCGCCATCGCCGTCGCGACCGCCATTGCGTTCGGCATCGGTGGCCGCGAGATGGCTGCGGAAACCTTGAAGCAGTGGAGGAACGAGCTGCGGTCCGAAGGCTGAAGGCGGGCCCGTCGCCGCGATCTCGCCGCAACGTGTGACCGTCGCAGGGCATGGTGTGGTGCGGCGCCTACGAGGTTCGCCTCCGTGGCGACCGGGTGGTCCATTTATCCGGGCGGTTGGAGAACCGCACGACGAGAATGAACTGCTGTGTTCGGGGGTTGAACCAGATACGGAGCCTCTGAAACCCTGGCTGGCCGGCTGCGTATTCTGATACTGAAACTCAAAACCCCGAGAGGAGTCGCCGATGCCGAGTGATCAACGTGGACGATTCGTCTGGTATGACCTGATGACCAGTGACCCGAAAGCTGCCCAGGATTTCTACGGCCGACTTATCGGCTGGGGGACCCAGAAATTTGAGGGGGGTGATCAGCCATACACGATGTGGACCAACAAGGAGACACCGCTGGGTGGAGTGATGGAATTGCCTGAAGAAGCCCGGGCGGCGGATGCGCCGCCGCACTGGATGGCGTACGTGTCGGTGGACAATATCGAGCAGGCGGTCGCGAAGGTCAAGGAGGCCGGTGGGTCTGTCCTCCACCAGGCCACGGAAATTCCCGGGGCCGGTTCGTTTGCGATCCTGGCTGATCCCCAGGGCGCGGCCTTTGCGATCTACACATCCGCCAACCAGGAGAACCAGGATTCCGCCGACGAAGCTCAGATCGGTCGGTTCTCCTGGAACGAGCTCGCGACCTCGGATTACAAAGGCGCGTTTTCGTTCTACTCGGACCTCTTTGGTTGGGAACCCCAGGAAGCGATGGACATGGGGCCAGGCGGCATCTATCAGGTCTACGGACAGGGCGGGGCGCCTCTCGGCGGAATGTTCAACAAGCCGGACGAAATGCCGGGACCGCCGATGTGGCTCTACTACGTGTTGGTCGAGGACGTCAATGCTGCCGTGCAGAAGGTTGCTGAGCTCGGCGGCCAGGTGCTCAATGGTCCGATGGAGGTGCCGGGTGGAGATCTGATCGCCCAGTGCGTCGACCCGCAAGGGGCGCTGTTCGCACTTCACTCGAAGGGCTGAATGTCTCGACCCGACGGAGCCGTGCGAAAATCGCGCAGGAGTCTTTCGTGAAAACAAAGAAATCGTGGGCGCTGGGTATGTTGCTGGTCGGTGCGTTGAGCCTTGCCGCCTCGGTGCCGGTCGCGATGAGGGTCGAGGTGGAGCCGTTGCG
>Ga0307423_1002261_pt1 | contig 10931 bp, 18 predicted proteins | sample SalMarWE160310MG_FD_202154 | JGI IMG/M metagenome (GOLD analysis project Ga0307423, IMG submission 202154) | Salt marsh sediment microbial communities from the Plum Island Ecosystem LTER, Massachusetts, United States - WE1603-10 | ecosystem: Environmental > Aquatic > Marine > Intertidal zone >...
CGCATCCTGCTGATAGGCCTGGACTACCTGCGGGTCGCGTGAGAGCGCATTGCTGTCCAGGCCGCTGGCGAGCGTGAAGGACGGCCAAATGCGTGACAGCGATCGGGCAATGGCAATCAGGACCGGAGTCGCAACCCCGACCGGTTCAGTGGCTATGCCGCTGAGAATAACACCGGCCAACGAGGGGGAGTCGCGCAAGACATACTCGGCTACGATCAGCGTACCGAGACTGTGTCCATAGAGGAATACCGCCAGCCCAGGCCGCGCTTCACGCACATAGGCCAGAAATCGGTCCAGATCGTAATGGTATTCAGACCAGTGCTGAATGTGCCCACGCCGGCCAGCTGAGTGCCCGTGGCCTCGCAGATCGTAGGACCAGATCTCCAGGCCGGCAGAGGTGAGGGGATCAAGCAGGTTGGTGTAGCGACCGCTGTGCCCACCCATACCATGCACAATCGCGAAAACAGCCCGTGATTGACCCTCTGGCAGCCAGTTCTGCCCCCGAAGCTCAATCCCGCCATCGCCCTCAAAAACGAACTCGTTATGCTTCATTCGATTCTTCTCCGTTTCCCTATGATTGATCGTTACTAATAAGGCATGGATCTTGAATTATGCGCGAATTCAGCCCTCCGTCCAGCCGCCCTTCCAGCCGCTCAGCGGCCGAGCTGCGGACTTAGGACCATAGCCGCTGACAGTTTCTGGGGCATCCGCGGCCAGTATTCATGGGGTTAAAGGCGGGAGATTCAGCAGTTGATCGAAAATCCTCAAGAAATCGCCTTTAAGTTCAGCACGCTCTGCAGGACCGGGCAGATTCTCTTGATGGAGTGCGATCACGCTCTTCGTCCCCTTTGGAACGACCCGCAGCTGGATGGTTGAGGGACCTGGCCAGCCTGCAGCCTGCCAGGTCAGACGCAGGTGAGACGGTGGGGCATAAACCCGGATTTTACCCCGTGTGCCGTATGGCAGACGATATCGCTCTTTGGCTTCCCAGTTTGCAATCTCTATTTCCCCAAGCCACACCTTGACTCCCTCGATCAATGTTATTAGCTGCCAACATTCTTCCATCGGCAAATCGATCGTCCGGCGTACTCCCACCTGGTAGCCAGCATGCTTCATCCTGCCAACCTGATCACCCGATTCATTTCATCGACCTCGAAATTGTTTACATAACGCGAGCGGATTGCGTATAGTTTATTCCCTGTGCCTATGCGCAGCTGTTCAGGAACCTTCGAGACGTTTCTCGATCTCACACAGGTGTTCCCAGGCGTGCTCCAGCGAACGCCGCAGTGCCCGGTAAGCAGTCCAGGTCACCTGACCGTGCGGAACGGTTGCTTGCCTCTCCTCCTCATCAAGCGATCCAAGCCGATCAAGATGCAGATCGAAGAGCTGGGAAAACACCTCCAGCAGATCTCCCTCCCCGGTCCGCATACGGCGCAGAGCATGGGAAGCACCTTCCGGCGGACCAATGAGGTAGCGCACGTACACCATCTGCGACTCGGCCAGGTGATCAAGAATCGCCGCCAACGTACGGCCGTGTTCGGGCTCAAAGAACAGCTCTTCATGCGGCAGCTGTCCGAGCGTCTGAACGATCTCATCCTTCATCCACCCCAGCCTGCGAACACCCTGTTCCAAGAAAGGAGCAGGCAGGGGCTCAAAATCCCGGCTGAACCCGGGAGTGGGGTCTCCATATCCCAGCCAGCTGCCCTCCATCACATGTTCTTTAATCGTCGTAGTAATATCCTGCGCAGGGCTGGCCCCCTCCCCATGCCGGGCCAGGAAGTGCAGGAACAGGCGAATCGCCCCCGTCGTGGCTGCCAACGCCAGCTCGGTGGTCTTGTCATGAACATTGCACCCTAAAAGATCGAGGACGTGGACCATCGTCGTGCGTTTGCGTGGCCCCGATTCTAGATAGAGTTCGTAATTCATTCGAGCCTCGCTTTATTTAACGAAGTAGAGAGAGCATCACCTATTGGGGTATAGCATATCCCATCACCGCTTCTCTTATCGATCTGCACGCCGGACCCGGCAAGAAGCGGTGAACATCACGACCCCACTCACGATTAATCCGAGGGCGAGGAACTCTGAGACAAAGCCCGACCGCCACGGGCCGCTCTGCAGGATCTCGAAAAGGTGCTTGAGAATATCGGCGAGTGCAATCAGAAAACCGGTCAACGCCAACCCGGTAAAAGCAGAGCTCGACCCTAATGCTGCGCTGACGACCAATCCCACCAGGCTTAGCATGAAAGCAAGGGCCAGGATTTGCGTGAACTCGACCGAGAGGTGAAACTCCTTTGGCGCTCCCCAAACGAACTCGTCGATAAGATGAGCTGAAGCGAACCCGCTGAATATACAAGCGCTGATAAGCGCCACCTTCCGATTCGAATCCATGGCCATAAGTTTGCCTTTCGAAGCCTAGCTATGGTTCCCGGACGCGGATGAGGTCTTCTCGCCGGCTGCATAGATCAAGTCGAGATCCGGCGCTTCGGTGCAGTAGAAATGAACCCAGACGTACGCATGCTGGAAGAGCGCCAGGCTCAGGGCAGCCTGTGAACGCAGGAGCAGCGCGATCGACCACAGCCCAAGAAAAGCGAAGCTGTACATCGCATTCCCACTCCAGCGAAATGCGCCCTGGCGCACCATCGGCAGTGTGCGGACAGATGGACGAAAATGATCTGCACCGAGCGCACGTGTAAGGCCGAAGTAGTGTTCAACGGACCAGAGGGTGTAAAGGGCTGGAATAAGCAGGATCAACCCAAGCGGGGTGCTCAGCGAAGCAGGAACCGAAAGCGAATTCCTATCTGCCATCGCCAATCCAGCGATAAAAATCGGCCGGGCCAGGAGCAGCGGTAAAAAGACTGACCCCCACAGCACGAGATCGTACTTGCCCGCCAGCCGGGTGAGCAAACCCCAACCGAGTTGGGTCCGCCAGACAAGCCAGACCAGGATCTGCTGCAACACTGCCAGCCCGACCCCCCAAGCGTACCAGCTCCGGTCCGCAATACTCAGCCAGCTCCCATCCCCCAGGACCGGCCCGGCGAAGACCCAGCTCAACCCCAGCAGGATGATAAGCAACACCAGATGAAGGGCCTGGCGGTGGAAGAAGTAGTTCGCCCTGCGTGCCTGTGGCAGGCATGGATCAGCAAGCTTCATAGAATCAACTCCAGCCCGGGAGCCCTCGCGATGTTATCCGGTGTGCGTTCCGCTCCTGCCGGGAAAGTTCCTCCAACGAGACATCCAGCCCTCATTTTCACAGGCCCGGGATCAACTCAAACGTCTTGAAGAAAATTTCCTTGTCTTCGGGGTCTGAAATCGCCTCGCCGAGCTCCCTCGCCCGGGCATAGTGCTGCCGGTGCAGTTTATCCTCATGGGCGGCATACGCTGCGTTAGCGAGGATAGCGTGAGAGAACGCAATCTCCCAATCGGGAGGCTCGTGTGCTGCGAGATAGTCAAAACTCTGCTGCGCATAAGATAACGCATCCTGCCCACGCCCCAGTGCAGCATAAACATGACCTAGAAGCGTTTTCGCCCTGACCTGATTAAGTTCGGTGCCGATCACCGCCCAATGGTAAGCTGAAGCGTGCGCAGCATTGAGCATCTCCTCATCCTGAGCGACCGACCTCTCCGGCAGTTCGCTGAGATCCCAGGCGAGATTGTTGCACTCCTTCGCGTGCCAGCGGTGAGACCTTTCAATTTCATCCGCTGAAAGCATTTCCGGCATCAAAAACTCCTTTACCTCTGAACGATGTTAAAAGCCTCATTTCGTCAGGTCCATTTGCTTCACCCTTACTCAGCGATGACTATTCACCATCAGCAATCCAGCGATACACACCACCACACCAATGAGATTGAGGGATGTAGGCCGCTCCTTGAAAAAAGCTACGCCGACCGGGAGCAGGACTAGAGCCGCAGCTGTATTCGTCGCGACTCCTGCCAGGCTGATATTCCATCCGGCCCGGTAAGCTAGCAGAAAGCCAAGTTCAAGACCGACGATGGCTATGGCGAGGGCGATGGTAGCCCAATTGAGCTGGCGCAGGGCAGCGCTCGGCGTCGTTTTAAGCGGGTAAACAAGAAAGAGCAATAATGAAAGGACAATCGCTGCGAGATAAGTGATCAGCAGGCTGACTACCGGATTTGCACCGGGTGCAATTGCACGCTGGAAGATATGATAAAGGACGCTGGATAGAATTGCTAATGCGAAGGAACCATAGAAGATCGACATTTGTCCACCTCGAGACCGAAGTTTGGAATCTGCAAGCATGATACATCAAAGGTTCGAGCATAATTTATAGACCGGGGAGCAAAATTCAGCCTCCAGAGGAAGCGAATGGCATCCGCTTGCACACGGAAGCTGCATCATAGCACGGGTTTAAAGCAGGGTGCTGGGCGGGACACACATTGGATTAGCTATTAGCGCAGCGGGATACGCTCGTCATGATTAGTTAGAAATTCATGACTTCGCTCGGCTCGATGAACCCTCCCCGGATCACGGCCCAGACGACCATCATCACGACCGCCAGTAGGTGAGCGAAAGTGAAGAAGCTCAGGACCGGCCGGCTCCATAAACCACTTCTACGGGAGAGCAGCGGCAGAATGCCAGCCAGGATCGCAAAGGGCAGACCGACCGGCCAGGTTTGTCACTCGAGCGTTATGCTGGCGAAGGTGAATCCATAAAGAATCACGGCGAGAAGCAATAAAGTCCGGTCAACTGGCATTCCCGTCAGGGCGTTCCAGCTGCGGATCATGATCAGCGCCGATAAACCGAAGATACCCAGATGCCATGCGTAGTGACTGAGCACTTCGTCGTAAAAATAGGTCAAGGTACAAGCGGGCGTATCCTTGAACGCCTCAAGCTGGTGTCCGATCGAGTTTGCGGTCAAGTGCATGCCCTGACCGAGGACTCACAAGGCTGCAAGAATGAGAAATACAATCGTTTCCTTTCGCTGGAGCGGTTTTCCAGAAGCGTTATTGAAGAGAGCCCAAGAAAGCGGAATCAGGATCAGAGGGGTGAACAGATCAAGGACATCACCGTTCTTTATCAGCGAATAGAACGGGAAGGATGAGGAGAGAAACGCCGGGGCGATGAATAAAAATGTGAGAGCAATTGCAAATACGAGCAGGGTTGATATTTTCATTTTTCCTCCGGTTCCCAGTCGTGCCCGCTGATCATTCGGCGATCAGATGGAAATGGAGCATCTTCACCTCCTGCGCGTTGCCTCCGTTCGCCACCAGACGATAGGAATCCCGCTCAAGTCCAAATTCACGAACGAGGCTGGCCACTGTCTCGAACAAATCACGCATGAACTCAGTGTCATCACTGGCGATATCAAGCAGCGATTCATAGCGCCGTTTGGGCACGATCAGGATATGAATCGGGTAGGCTGGCGAAGGATGGTGAAACGCTACCAGGGTCGCGGTTTCGTGCAGGCGATTCAGCGGAAGCGAGGCTGAAAATGTGGAGAAGGCGGCGCGCACGATCCAGCCGGCAATACGGCCTCTAGCGATAGCCAGGAGTATTCTCCCCGGCTGCCAGCGAAGGGATCTCATTTCAGAAACCACATGTGCATGGCTCAAGTGCTAACCCACGGTTTTTCAAACCCGAAACTCGGCAATGCACTCAATCTCAACCAACGCGTCGAGCGGATTCGCACGCACCGAGACCGTCGTGCGGGCTGGCTTATGCTCTCCGAAAATCATTGCGTAAGCCAAATTCATCCCGGCGAAGTCGGACATGTCACGTAAAAAGACGGTCGTCTTCACAACATCCGCCAGCGTCAGGCCAGCGCTATCCAGCACGCGAGCCAGGTTGCGCAGTGCGGCCTGCGTCTGCTCCTCGATCGTCTCACCCACCAGCTGCATCGTCGCTGGATCGAGCGGCGTCTGCCCTGAGCAGAAGAGCAAATTTCCGCTGCGGATGGCATGGCTGTAAGGTCCGATCGCACCTGGAGCAAGATCGGATTGAAGAACCTTCATGGAAACCTCCCCGCCGGCGGGAATTATCAAGGAACTGGCTCTGCGGTTGTTCCCGCATGCATTTGCCCTCGCGAAATTCTTGATGTTACCTGGTTATGGGACTCGCGCAAGCACGGAAGAGACCGGTAGCCCCCACATGCGCAGCTTGAGTATGTCCTGCACCTCAAATCCTGCCGAGTGGATCGCCTGCTCAAGATAGATCGGCCGGCAGTCGACGAAGCGCTCGAATGTATTGTGCGCCCACTCGTACAAACGCAGCATCAAGCCCCGATCGGCGCTCATCTGCATCGCGACCACGACGATCCGCCCGCCGGAGCGTATCACACGCGAACATTCGGCCAGCACGCACGGGATTTCAGGGGTGTCGAAGAGCTCGAGCGTAAAACTCATGAAGACTGCGTCAAAGCTATCATCATCGTAGGGCAGCGCCGCTCCGTCTCCGACCTGCAGCTTCACTCTCCGGCCTAATCCGGCTAACCCAACACGTCCCCGTGCTATGGCGAGCATGCCGGGTGAGAGGTCGATCCCCTCCACCGCGCCTGTCTCGCCAACTCCCTGTGCCAGTTCGATCAAGCTTTTCCCGGTGCCAAAGCCGATCTCCAGGATACTTTCGCCCGGTGCCGCTGCTAACTGGTCGATCCCAGCTTGAATGAACTTCCACTCGCTCGACCCCGCCAGCCAATCATAGATGCGACTCATGCTGTCGTAGGTCGCGCGCGCGGCCGCTTTCGAACGCCTCACCCGGCTGACACTTCGTTCCTTCCCATCCGCCATGACTCACAACCTTCCATCGGTCCACTTATGGCGCGGCAACGGATTCCTCAAGAATTTCCGCTGAATCGATAGCAGACTCAAACCCCCAGCCTGCTCATACTGAGGCTATCAAAATCCTGTTGCAGCCCGCTGGACGAAGGCCAAAACCCCGGCGATCAAGAACAAAATCACGCCCGAGATCATCCACTTACGCCCGGCAAGCGCCGCTACGCCAAGCATGCCGCCCATTCCTGCGAAGTATAGGACGACATATGAAATCACCATCCATTGTGTTGTACGGAAATCATAGTGAAGGACATAGTCCACCAAGAAAAGCGTGATGATCCACAGCAGCATCAGCCCGACTTGAATGTAATACAGCGGAGGCCGTTCAGCGCCTGGCGCACGAACCAGCAGTAGTAACAAGGGAAAAGCCATCAGCAGGATCGGGATCCCGATCCAATGCCCCGGCCGTGTGCCGTAAAATATGCGCGCGCTGAATGTGATGATGCTCGAGATGAAGATCACGTGAGCGATAACCGCACCGAGAATATTAAGCCGGGTTTCGTTCACGGCTCTCTCCTCTCCCTGGAAGACCTGTGGCCTCACCATACTCCGGGCATCAAGCGGAAGCGTGTCCGTGCCGCATACTCCCTATACCCGGCCAGCTCCTGCAGCAGCATATCATCTTCGAAGCGCGTGCGGAGAACCAGCACCACGAACATCAAAGCCACAGGGATCACCACCCAGGCCGAGCTCAAGAGCAGCGGCATTCCGATTCCAGCCAGGAGTGCGCCAGCGTAGGATGGATGGCGCACAATCCGGTACGGTCCACTCTGGACTACATATTGATCGCGATCGGATTGGATGCGCACGACAGCCGAGAAGAAGCGGTTGGCGATCATCGCCCACACCCCGGCCGCATAGCCAAGCGTGATCAATATACCTCCAATCACCTGCAGAGTTTGCGACAATTCGGGGGTCCAGCTGTACCGAAAATCGAGTCCGGCGATCACCACGGAGAGAGCTGGAATACCGATCCCTACCAGGGGCACAAGTGCCCTGTCCCAGCCGGGTGTACCTTCAGCTTCACTGAACCTGGCCCGTTCAAGCAGCGTGTCCGGATTTCGAAGAAAAACAACCAGTCGGCTGCCGAGGGATGTGCACAACCCCAACGAGATATATACCCAGGCAGCTGGCCAGGCGAGCGTTCCAGCGGCGAGAAAGAGCAAAATGGGGGTGAGCAGCAGGTATAGCGTGAAACCAACGATGGCTCGAATCAGTTGACCCGATGAGATGGACATCTGCGATCCTCGCCTTCCGGTTTATTCCCATTATCGCATATTGACTGGACTTTCAATTCCGTTCGATTCGATATTGCGTCTCCACGCAGCTAGTGGACGGATTATGTTGTGAAGGAACAGGATCAATAAATCGATCAATGTTGGCAGGCAAAGGTTGAAGCTGATCACGAAATGCCAAGCCTTTCGATCCTCCACAGAGCTGTCAGGAAGTGCAGGCTGATCAGGATTCCTGCGGTCTGAGCACCGATTGAAGCCAGTGGGATAGCCAGGCGGATCAGGCGAACTCGGCGGGGGAGCATCAAAAGCTGCGCCTCTATCGGAGGTCGTTAGAGCGGGCTGGTTCGGGCAACCTCGGCGGATAGCAGGCGTCCCGGTTGAATGAACCGAGGCGTTTGGTCATCTCGGCGAACCCGAGCCGATGCCAGAGATAAAAATCACCACGCAGATTATGCGGTCTGCAGGGTCGGAATAAGTGGCGATAGAGAGGTCAACTCAGGCACTCTTGCCACCCCACTGGACAAACAATGAGCGATCAACTGGACAGGAAGGTTATCAACGTCGCCGGGCAATGAAGATTAATTCTCCCGGATCTTGCGTACCGAAGGGGTTCATCTGGTAGTCGGCGTAAAGCGCTTTGATCTCAAAGCCGGCACGCACAAGCAGGTGCTCAGCTTCATAACGGAAGAGATGCCGCATCGGGAAAGCTTGCACCAGCCGTTCCTCGGTGCCGTCAGGATGCATAAGGTCATAGAGCAGCTCGACCTGCGTGATTTGCTGGAAGTGATCGCGCCCGAGAATTCGGTGGCGCCGGACGCAGTGTGTGCCATCCGGCAGCGAAAATTCGGGCTCCTCCGCAACGATCTCTCCATAATTCGTCTGGGTGAACGCCCGGATGGAGGGATTGAAGATATCGAGGATCAGACTTCCTCCAGGCATCAAATGCCGGTGAACTCGCTCCAGGCAAGCGAGCTGCTCCTCGACCATGAGCAGGTGCTGGAAGGAACGAAAAGGTGTTGTGACCAGCTTGAATTTCGATCCCAGATCGAAGCTGCGCATGTCGTCCAGGTGGAGTGTCGCCCTGGCCTGGACCTCGACGGGCTCCAGGGCGAGTTTACGCCGGCAGGCAGCCAGCATGGTTTCGGAGAGATCGATGCCTACGATCTCAACGCCGGCGCGCGCGGTTGGGAGCAAGATTCGGCCGGTGCCGCATCCCAGCTCAAGCACAGGGCCACCGCCCTCTCGAGCGGCATCAACATAGAATGTGACATCCCTGCGTTCCTGGTAGGGAATCACATGGTCATAAAGCTCTGCCAGGCGGGGATCCGAAGAGTATCCGCCGCCGTCTTCTGCTAGCCCCGTCATCTCAGGTCGAAATCCTTCCTGGGAACCCCCGCGAATCGTCCCACGGCTTGAGGTTTTTATTAGCAATTCGCCGAGTCCCACCATTGCCTTATCTTCTCAAATGATCTTATCGTCCTTGCCGGCTGCCTGGCGCAGGATCTCGGTCTGTCCGCTGTGGTAAGTATCGTGAAAGTAGAAGAAGAGCAGCCATTCGGCGATGGACATCGAACTGTTGCCGAAGAAGGCAACCTGCTGCTCGAGCTCATCCTTCGTGATACCCGCCAGTATACGCTCTAGCTGTTCTTGTGAGGTTTCCAGGATGGAAACCAAATCACTCAACCTCACGATCCCCGCGCCATTCCTGGTTATCGGATCGGACTCACGTTTATACCTCTCACTCACTGCTGGGTTTGCATAGGATTCGTGCCCCAGAAGTTTGAACACGTTATTGCGATTGGTGACGATGTGGCCGAGCAACCAGTTCATACAATTTCCCCGGAACGGGAGCTGGATCAGGCTCTCTTCATGACTCATGCCTTCCGTCTGGCGCTTGATAATCCAGATGTTGCGCTGGAAAGCTTCAGCCATGTTAGTTGGTGTGAGCATCGCCTTCCCCTTTCAACCCGGCTTGTGACGACTGTGTTGCAGATGATCCTCAGCTGATCGAGCAACGCAACCTTAGGCGGGGAGTATGCTCGGCCTCGTGCCAAACGGGATGGCAGTTATTTAATGGCGAGATAGACAAGTTCCTCGTCTTCGGCTGTTGCAGGGAGTTCACTGTAGCCCCCATATACTCTTACTTCCCTGAAACCACTCTTCTCAAGCATGGCGACCAACTCATTCCGAAAGTAGTACGAACCTTTTAGCGAGCGCAATTCCTCGCCAACGAGTTCACCGGAATGATGCTTTTCAACACGTATCTCGAGTTCAAAGGTTTGTTCGAGGGGATTCAGTGCGTATAAACGAACCTGGCTTGAGTACTCGGTGCCATCCTCGGCCAACCACTGTCTTGGCTCAGCTGGCCAGGGTGCAGGCAGTTCGGTACGTTTCTCCTTCTGCCAGTACGGCCAGTCGTCCAGAGCATAGGGAGCTTCCAAATTCAGGATCAGCGCCCCTCCCTGCTCGAGCTGCTCGTAAGCTCGAATGAACGCTAACTCATCGAGTGTACGGCTGCCGGCCAGACCAAATGAATCAGCAATATATATCAAACGGTGCTTGCGCGGAATGTTCAGTGTATGCATTGGCCCGAGATGAAGTTCTGCAGATAAACCCCGCCGGTCAAGAGCAGCTCGACAGCCTGCAAGCATATCGGGTGACAGATCGGCACCCTCGATATCGATCCCATCCTCTCGAAGCGGGACAAGCAGCCGGCCGGCTCCACAAGCCAGATCCAGGACTGGCTCACCGTAGGTCTTAATCGCTGTTCGTAAGAAATCCAGCTCGCGCGTTTGGCGATCTCCAGCCGACCAAAGTTCCGCTACCAGACCATAATGCCATGTTTGGGGTTCTTCGGTCATTACTTTTACTCTCCTTGAATTCGTATTTTATACTTCAGCCGTTTTC
>Ga0307423_1002262_pt1 | contig 10926 bp, 11 predicted proteins | sample SalMarWE160310MG_FD_202154 | JGI IMG/M metagenome (GOLD analysis project Ga0307423, IMG submission 202154) | Salt marsh sediment microbial communities from the Plum Island Ecosystem LTER, Massachusetts, United States - WE1603-10 | ecosystem: Environmental > Aquatic > Marine > Intertidal zone >...
AAGAAACCAAACTCTCTGGGATGTTCTCTAAAACTTTTGGAATAACTTCCAAGTAAGGCTCTAGCTTGACGCCGCGCTTCGCAAGCCACACCTCAACAACCTTGGCAACAGCATTACCAGGGATAGCCGTAACCACCATGTCAGGCACCGTATTTTCCAGAAGAGCAACCAAAAGGTCTACAGCATCGCCTACAAGAAAAGCGGCTTGCCCTTCCCCCAAAGAATCTGAGACACCCAAATCTGCACCCAAAACATCAACTTCTGAGCTTGCCTCGCAGTAAGGCTTCAAGTCAACCACCAAAACTTTAGCGCCCTTATCTTTTAGGTACCTGAGGGCGTTTGTGCCAAATTTGCCTCCGCCCATAACAAAAACCAGTTTGCCCCTCACTACGCATCCGCTGGACATGACATTCAGCCCTCTTTTCGATAACAAGTTTTCATTTAATGTTGCAGCCTATAATGTTTGCTTGACCAATTGGAACCAGAAAAGGAACGGAAACCTTCATCTCTACGAAAAGAAATAAATGCACTAACTTACCTTGAAACAGTCCTGAGCGGTCGTAGTCTAGCTTGGAAGGACGTCAGCCTGCCAACCCAAAAAGGCGGAACGCTGATGAGCCGGGTTCAAATCCCGGCGGCCGCACCTCTTTCTAAGACCTGAGTGTTGAAAGCTTATTTGGCAGAGAGAAAGTTCATAAAAGAGTTTTACTGCATTAGTTTGCGTTAATTGGATGTGCGGTTGTAGTCTAGCCTGGTAGGACACAGACATATCTGGTGTAAGCCTTCCAAGCCTGTAATCCCGGGTTCAAATCCCGGCGGCCGCACCACCTCATTCTTACGCTAAAGTTTTGATGATTATGTTGCTTGGTTTTTCTGAAAAAATACTGTTTTCAACAATGTACCTCTATTAGTTTCCTAATATGGTTGGGGTTTAGGGTTTCTGAAATGTTATCAACAAGATTGTCTGTTAGTGTTGTTTGTTTGGTGTAGCTGTTTGGATTGGCTTGTGTTTGCTTTGTTGTCTCCCGCATTCTGGGGATTGAATAATGTTTTCAACAAGTTTCTTGTGGCAAAGAAGTTTCGGGGCTACTTTTCTATCGTGTCTTATCTGCATTTTATAGACTTGATTTTTGCGGGCATCATCTACTTTGTTGCTCCAGTCAGTTTCATGTTTCCCTATGCTGTTTTTGCTATGATAATTGGGTTGTTTCCGCTTGCGGCGTTCTGGTTTTACACTAAAGCGCTCCGGGTGGAGGAGGTGTCGCGGGTGACTCCGTTGTTCCAGTTTATTCCATTACTTGTTGTTTTCTTGTCTGCCCTGTTTCTGGATGAGATTTTGAGTGCACAGAAATATTTTGGGGTTGCCTTGATTGTGGTTACGTCTATACTGATTTCGTACAGGAAGTCGGAGACTGGAAACGGTTTGTCTTCCGCATTTAAGCTGATGATTCCGTTCAGTGTGATTCTTTCTGTTTACACGATTTTGCTGAAGTATCTGCTGAGTTACTTGGATTACTGGTCAATATTCTTTTGGATGATCATCGGCTCATTTTTTGGCGTCTTGGTGTTGCTGGCTTTTTCTGGTCCCCGCAGAGAAGTCGTTGAAACTGTTCCAGCACTTGGACCTAGAACCTTTATTGTGGCGCTTGTAGGCGAGGGAGTGTACGTTTTGGGCACAGTCTGTTCCCTGATAGCCATGTCTTTGGGTTACGCCTCCTTAGTCTCTGCGTTGTCGGGCTTACAGAACTTCTTTGTTTTCGTCTACATGCTGCTGCTGAGTTTGTTTGTGCCAACCATTCTCAAAGAAGACACAGGCAGAAGCGTTGTTGTGCTGAAGATTGCTGCAATATCTTTGATGTTTGTGGGAACATGGCTGATAACAGTATGATTTTAGATGGGCTTCAGCCCTTTCATGTTGAATTGATAACTCTTAAGTAGAGTGAACTACAAGGAAACTAATTGAAGCGTTGCCCCCAGATAATCCGCATCTGCAGTAGCTGCAACGCTCTGAAGGCTCGAACATGAGTAAGATCAGGGGTTTAGATTTAACAACCAAGATCATAGTGATAGTTCTGGTAGTCGTCATCTCCTTCCTCATGCTGTTTTTGGTGATGTCTGAGTTTTTGGTTCAAGACAACAGTTCATGGAACGGCATGATGGATCACATGATGGGTTCCAGTCCAGACTATACGGTTGCAACACTCCTTTCCCTTACCTTGGCGATAGTGGCTGGAGTGCTAGTTACCTTGTGGTTGAAGCCCACAAAAACAGAAACATCGGCAGTAACTAAACAGACGGATGAACTGGAAATACTTAAACGCGCCCTGTCCGATGATGAGAAGGCAGTTCTCGATGAGATACGAAGAGCCGGAGAAATCACCCAAGACTCGTTGCGGTTCAGGTTGGACTGGAGCAAACCCAAGCTCTCAAGGATTCTAACAAACTTGGACAAGATGAACATCATACAGAGAGAGCGGATGGGCAAAACCTACAAAGTGTTTATCGCAGGAAACCAACCCGAAGAGTGAAAGAAACGGTTGGAAACGGTTGCATTGACAACCCTTAATGGTTTTCCCTCCTTTGGTCTTTTTAGTGAAATGCGTGGAGGTGAAGAGATAGAATGAGAACAAAAACATTGGTTCTGGCTCTGGGATTGGCTGTGCTTGCTGTTGCAGCTTCTACAACGTATGTGTTGGCGTATCGTGGTTCTAGCCGCTCCTATTATGGGGTAACCGAAAGCAGATACGCTGATGAAGAGTGGTGGCAGGAAATGCAAACCTACATGGAACAACGCGGGCAAGATAACAAAGACGATGCATGGTGGAACGAAATGAGGACACACATGGAACAACATTGGGGCGACATCGAAAGCGACGGCTGGTGGAACGAAATGAGGCAATACATGGAAGAACACTGGGCAGAACTAGATAACGGCGACTACAGTTATGGTCGTTACGGCGGATGCGGTGGAATGCGCTGGTAAATCCAAAACAACCCTATTTTATTTTTTTATACACTATCTTATGTTTAAACAAAGCAGCACGGTATCGGATGGAGAACCCAGTTACTTTTCCAGTTTTATAATTCCATCTTTTTTGCCTAAGTAAACTATGTCCGCAAGTCCAATGAAGAGCCCCGTCTCTATTACTCCGGGGATAAGCTTGAGCCGCTGATTCAACTCTTCAGCATTTTTTATAGCCCCAAAATCGACGTCAACGATATAGTTGCCGTTGTCCGTCACAACCGCGCCAACCTTTCCTTTAGCCTCCCGCAGAAACGGCTTCCCGCCCAGCTTCTTTATGCCCGCCGATACTGTAGCCAAGGCGAAAGGCAAAACCTCCACAGGCACCTTAAAACTTCCCAGTGCCTCAACCAGTTTTGATTCATCCGCAACTATAACAACCTGTTTTGCTGCTGAGGCAACAACCTTCTCTCTCATTAATGCTCCGCCCCCGCCCTTAATCATGTCCAGCCGCTTATCAACCTCGTCGGCTCCGTCTATGGCTAAATCAAGGACAGGATGCTCATCCAATGTTGTAAGGGGAACTCCTGAACTTACAGCCAACAAAAATGCCTGACTAGAACTTGGCACCCCAAGAACACGTAAACCATCCTGCCGCATCAGTCGCCCTAATTCATGAATCACGTACGCAGATGTGCTTCCACTGCCCAGCCCCACAACAAAACCGTCCTCGACATGCTTAACCGCTTCCAAGGATACCCGTTTCTTAGCCTCTTCTTTCCAGCTCACCTTTTCAAGCCTCAGTTTCCATTTGCCCAAGCCGCTCCAAAACCTTCTCCACCTCAGACCTGATCTGATCAATTCTCTCTTCAGCATCAGTCTTCTTCGGCTTCGAGGGCTTCCTAGGCTTCCTCTTAGCGTTGTTTTCAGATCGAGAAACCGGAGCCGCAGAGGGTGCAGGTTTGGGGGTCACAGGTTTTGGTGTTATGTTCAAGTTCACCCTCAATCCGCCAATCTTCTTGTTTATTTCATCGAAACGATCATTGAACAGTTTGATAAGGTCATCCTGCATTCCTTCTAGCTCATGGAGGGCTACAACCGACTCTTTTTCGGTCATGGAATCTTTGACCTCCCGCATCTTTGCCTTGTACTCCTGTGCTAGCCTCTCTCTCTCCTTATCGTCTATCTTTCCTTCTGCATGAGCCTCGTAGATGCGGCGGATACCAAAACTGAGGATTTCCCTTTCCACATCTAACAATCTGAGTTCCTTTTGGGATTTCTGTGCATCAAAAGCAGTAACGGTTCGTTCTCCCTTCAGGGGCACTATCGGGGCGGCTTCGGGGACTTCCGGCGGCTCTTCAGTTGTCTCTTTCCTTCCGCGTCTCATAATATAGATGGTTACTAATGCTACTATAACTGCCCCGAGTGCAACTGCATACGCCAAGACATCAGAATTCAAGAAGCTTCCTTCTCCAACCACGTTCCTTTTTTTTATTGTTGTATATAAGTTTGCGGAAAGAGTTACTGAATCTTTTGGTCGTTTTTATACAAAAACACGCTAATACGCCCTTAGAATGCCCCTCAATTATGGAACATCTGCCTAATCGGGACAAGAAAGGCGATTTCTAAAGCAGCTATTGCGCGGGAAGAACGTTCGTTCTTTGGCTGAAAATTTCTTTCTGTTTATGCCAACTTACATAGTAAAGCTCGGCTTAGCATAGACTAGTCTGTTCGGTTTCTTTTGAAACAAAATTTTTTGGCGTCTCAGTTATAATCTGATTGTTTTACATTCAGTAAGGGAACCAAAAGCTTGAACTTCATGTCATAAAGTTCGTCGAGAACCGAAAAGTGCGATTCCACCTCTTCATATTCCTCTTTAAGTTTAAGCTATAAACGTCTGATGCTTGTTGCATGTATAATTCTTGCCCACTTTTTCCCCAGCAACTTCTCCAGATAGCCAAGAATACCCTCTATGTTGTTGCCGATTGCCTCTAGTTTAAGCGATGCTCGTCTTTCGGTAAGCGAGTGAATCAACTTAGAGGCGTTTTCTCCAAGGACCAGCCTGAGCGTTCTTCTAATGCCTCAAACATTAGATCATTAAAATTCTCCATTTACTCAATTCACCATTCAAATCGAAGCTTAAATCATCGATCAACTATTCAGACTCGGATTTTGCCCTAAATAGCTTTTGTTCTAGTCGGATTCGGAATTCGAATTATGTGTACATGTCAAATAAAAAAAACTATACAATGGTCTAATTCTAAGTTGGAGTATGATTAAATGACGTCAAAAATCGTGGAAAATCTGCGCAGATGCACCATAAAAACTTTCATGGATATGCTGATTTTCGCTGAGCTGCAAGAAAAATCCCTTAGTGGCTACGACACCATCGGACTCGTTCACAAACGATTCAATGTACTGGTAAGCTCAGGTACAGTCTACTCTTTGCTGTATTCGCTGGAACGGAAAGGCTTGGTAGCCGCAGATACGGACCACCGGAAACGAGTATACACCTTAACTGAGAAAGGCGAAAAAACCCTACAAACTGTAGGGCAAGCAAACGGAGAAATTAACGGTCTTGCACAAAATCTGATATCGCCCAACAAAGGTCAATCGCTCGCATAAGACCCATAAATTCAATCTCTCCCTCTTTCATTTGAATTCATCGTTTTTCCAAGCAACTATTCTACGTCTTTATCTGAATGAACCTAAATCACGTGTTTACGTAAGCAATGTTTTTATATCATAGATGATATCACATGTGATATCTCCTGTGATGTTATGCTTGGTCCTTTTGCTGAAATGAAAGAAATGCTGTTTACGGAAATCGAAAAGTTCCGTCAGCATGAAGCAGTAAGCCCAGAGAAGGCGATGACTATTGAGGAATTGGGGCTTTCACCCAAGTTTAAAACTTTTTTGAGGAGTTCCCCACGGCTGTTGGGTGTTTTTGTGACTGTGGATGGCAAATACTACCTTTCAGAGGAACGGTTAAAGAAGATTGAGGACCAGTTTTCAACTCGACCCTTAAGACAGTGGTTAAAGCACACGGCAAGTGTTCCAAAAGGGCTCCTACGATTTTATGTGTTCAAACTCCTGAAAGAGAAGCCCCTGTCTGGATCGGAGATAATGGAAGAGGTTAAGAAACAGACGGGTGGGCAATGGAAACCCAGCCCAGGTTCAGTTTATCCGCTTCTAACATGGCTCCGAGAGAATGGTTATGCTGAAGAGTTGCCTCGGGAAGTAACGGGAGTTAAACGTTACGTGCTTACAGAAAAAGGCGCAAAATTCTTTGAAGAGCACGCAAACTTCGAGGATAAACTGCAGAAAAAGATGGAAAGCATGGGACCCCTGTTCTTTTTGCGGGTGGGTCTTCATGCTGATGGACTGCAGGAACTTCAAGAACCTGTTAAACGATTCTTTACGGCTATATTTGAGTTGCGGGTGGCTTTGAAGGAAAATTTGACGGAGCAGGCGTTAAAGGATGTTGAAGAAGTCTTGAATGGCATTTCAGAAAAAATTGAGGAATTAAGTAAAAGAATTGAAAGGAGAAAACAGATTTGACTGCACCTCTTGTTGAAACAGCAGACTTGAAGAAAACGTACATTCTTGGAAAGGTTCCGGTGAATGCGCTATGTGGAGTAAACTTGAAGGTTGAAAAGGGCGATTTCATTGCAATCTTGGGTCCCTCGGGAAGCGGCAAATCCACGCTTCTTAACATGATTGGCGCATTAGACAAACCAACCCAAGGAAAAGTTTTGATAAACGGCGTTGATGTTTCATCACTGAATGATAACCAGCTGGCTAACTTGCGGCAAAGCATCGGGTTTGTGTTCCAGTTTTTTAACCTTATTCCGCGGCTTTCTGCACGAGGAAATGTTGAGTTGACGCTGTCTATAGCTGGTGTAGGCAAGAATGAAAGACGGAGGCGCGCTGAAGAGCTTCTTGAAACTGTGGGTTTGAAGGAGCGGATAAATCATAAACCCTCTGAACTTAGTGGCGGTGAGCGTCAACGTGTTGCGATTGCCCGAGCTTTGGCGAATAACCCTGGGTTTTTGTTGATGGATGAGCCTACGGGAAACATTGACTCGAAAACTGCGACGGAGATAATTGGTTTAATCAAGCAACTGAACAAGGAGAAGGGAGTAACCATAATCATGATTACGCATGATCAACAGTTGGCGACGCAAGCGAAAAAAATCGTGAAGATGTTTGATGGCACAATAATCAAGGAGATTGATCAACAATGAAAGTAGGCGACGTTTTCGGTTATGCTTTCGGTGCAATACGGTTAAGGAAGCTTCGCGCAGGCTTAACCACCCTAGGCGTTGTTATTGGCATTGCAGCCATAGTTGCTTTGCTTGCGATCAGTCAGGGTCTTCAAGTTACAATAACTGATCAGTTGCAGTCAGGATTTGCTACTGACACTCTCGTTGTTTCGCCTGGAAGTGGAGGCGGCATATTTTCGGGTGCTGGAGGCGGTTTTGGCGGGGGTGTTGGCGGGTCAGGTTCAGATTTCAGTTTGTTGGTAACTGACACTCAGATAATTAACGAGATTGGGGATGTTGTTACTTCAGCGGCGGTTATTCAGGAGGTGTGCTCTGTCCAGTCTGGAGACCACGTTGTGACAGCTTATGTGGTGGGCGTAGATTTCGCGGTTTATTCAGAGATTTACAGTAGCACCTTTGTGGCGGAAACCGGAGAAATACTGCTGAATCCAGACAATGGCACTGCTGTGGTTGGAAAACGGGTTAGTGACCCATGGGAAAACGGGACAGTTTTGTGTAACGTGAATGACAGTGTTGACCTAGTCTGGACTAACACCACTGTTCGGCCAGCCACGAATGAAACATACCCCGTTACTGTTGCTGCTGTTCTCAAAGAGATTGGCGGCTTTGGCCTAACTGGACCCTCAGACTATGCAGTTTATGTTCCAATTGGGCAAGCCCAGAGTTTCTTTGGAACAGATGAATGCGACCGGATAATCGTGAAGTTAGCAAACGAGGATGACGCAACAATCAAGGCTGTTTCAAAATCGATAGAGGACGCTTTCGGCGGTCAAGTCTCAGTCACGTCTTCAACAGCTGTGCTAAGCATCGTTTCGAGCATTTTTTCTACAATAGAACTGTTTTTGGCTGGAATCGCCGCAATCTCGCTTCTGGTTGCTGGAGTGGGAATAATGAACATCATGATTGTTTCTTTGATGGAGCGCACCCGGGAAATCGGGATACTGAAAGCCTTAGGAATGAAGAGCCGAACAGTGCTTGCCATATTCATCAGCGAAGCAGTGATAGTTGGTTTGCTGGGTGCAGTGTTTGGTGTAGGCTTGGGCTGGGTTTTAGCTAATTTTGCGGCGAGAGTGTTCACTGGAGGAGGCTTCGCGGCGGCAACAGGACAAGCTGCAGCGTCAGGAGGATTCGCCATAACCCCAGTCTTGACTCCAACAGTGCTACTTGGCGCCTTCGGCTTCGGCATCGCAGTCAGCGTAGTCTTCGCAATCTACCCCGCATGGAGAGCATCAAAACTAAAACCAGTAGACGCACTACGATACGAATAAAACAACAAAAACGACGGGAGTGAGCCACCTCCCGAAGTCCCAATTTTTTTGGTTTTGGTGTAATTTTCAGAAAAAACCTATTTTTCAACAATGTTCTGTTATTAGACTACAAATGTACTCGCGAATTAAGAGAACAAATTATTATATTGCTTGGAAAAACAGAAAAACACTCATTGAAAGAAATGCAAGAAAATTAGCTAGAGCACCTGCGATTGAACGCTTCAAGAAAAAGATAGGTTTTGTTGATTTAACTGGTTTCTAATAGTAATAATAAATTGAAAGTGTGTTGTTTATCAGCAAATTACCTGTAGGCGCGCGCCGAAAAACATCCTGAGAACTTATCTGTGATTTACCTCTTTGTGGCGGAGGGAGTGGGATTCGAACCCACGCGACCCAGGGGGTCACAGGCTTTCAAGGCCTGCGCGTTATCCGCTCTGCCATCCCTCCAACCAAACTGATTCATGAACTGGAGGTCTATAAGCTTTATCGCAAAATTCTGTCCCGTGAACAGACATGCCACTGATAACGAAAGAAAAAAAGGAAAGTGTGGTGATGCTACATTTCTGGGTCTGAAAGCGGAATCATCCCAACCAGCAGTTTCCCGAACGTGTCAATATGCTCCTCTTCTTCAGCCAAAATCTTCTCGAACAGCCTTCTTGTTGTAGTGTCGCCTTCGTCGGCTGCAACCTTGATGGTCTGCTTGTAGAGAGTTATCGCCTCCTCTTCTGCCCCCTCGTCTAGCCGGAGCATCTCCTCCAAATCATTGCCTACAACAACCGTGTCAGGTTTTACTGTCGGAGACCCGCCAAGAGACGCTAACCGTTCAGCAATCTCTTCGGCATGCTTCATCTCAGTGATTGCAATCTCTTTGAAGATTCCCTCAACCACTGCACCCCTGATTCCTGTTACCCAGACGTGCTGCCACATGTACTGGATAGACACCTGCAGCTCCCGCGCTATTCCCCGATTCATCAATTCAAGCAACTTTTTTGATGCCACAAAAACACTTCCTAACACTATCTGTCACAAAATATGCTTTTAATCTTTTTTCTAAATAGACATCATACTCAAAACATACAAAAAAACGTTAAATGTCCAAAAGAAACCGTAGCGTCACCAACTCTGGCTCTTTCAGAATCTCCATCAGATGGTAAGTCGCCGCCTTTATTCCCACCTTCGTCGGATGCTTCCCCGCATCATAGGCTTCGCCCCACGCCCTCGCACGCAACCTAAACCCCTCAGACGTTTCTTCAATACACGAAACCTCGAATCGCGAGTAAAGTTTGCCCTTCAACTCAAACTCAAGCAGAAGCTCCTCAAGCCAACTGTACAAAAGAGCAGGCTCATCCTGCGCCTCAACCACAAAATTTTCCTCAGTTATTGCTTCGACAGTTTCAAGCTCAGTCATAACATCAGTCATCGCAGCCGCAGCGTTCCCAAAAGCCTCCTCTAAGTTAACTCCGTACGCTTCGATATACGCGTCGGCTGTATGCTCCAAGAACCTGAAACGCTTCTTCATCTCAAACTCTAGTTGTGGCTGCGGGGTCAAAAATATTTTGGAATATTCTCTATAACTGCAACCGCAAGCTCAACGGCTTTCTCCGCATCATCAAGATTCAGGATAGCCGCAGGACTGTGAATATAACGGGTTGCAATCGATAATACTCCACTTGGCACACCCTCCCTAGTTAGGGCAATTCTGGCAGCGTCCGTGGCGCCTCTGATTCCAGTTTCCAGCTGATACGGAATCTTGTTCTGCTTCGCCGAATCAATAAGCAGCCGCAGCACCTTAGGATGAGCAATCAACCCCGCGTCTGCCACAGTTAACACAGGTCCTTCACCCATATTCGCGGGCGCCTCTCCTTCTCCAACGCCGGGAGTGTCACCAGCCACACCCGCATCCAAAGCAATAGCCAAGTCAGGTTCTATCTGAAAGGCGGCGATTGTGGCTCCCCTCAGACCCACCTCCTCCTGTATAGTTCCCACAGCGTAAACGTTACAGTCAACACTCTTTAGTCTCCTCATGGTTTCAACCATCACCGCGCATCCTACACGGTCATCGAAAGCCTTCCCCAAAACAACATCCTTGCTTAACTGAGCAAATTTTGTGTCAAAACTCACAACGTCTCCTACCTGGACGCCCATCTTTTCTGCTTCTTCTTTGTCTTTGGCTCCAATGTCAATGAAGAGTTTATCAGCCTCAATGACCTTCTTTTTCTCTGCCTCATTCTGTATATGCACAGGCTTGGAGCCAACAACTCCCGCTAAGGGACCCTTATCAGTGTGGACAACAACTTTCTGCGCCAAAAGGATACGATCATCGATTCCCCCGATTTTCGTGAACTGAAGGAAACCCTTTTTCTTGACGTTTTTTATCATGAGCCCAACTTCGTCCATGTGGGCTGCAATC
>Ga0307423_1002265_pt1 | contig 10917 bp, 9 predicted proteins | sample SalMarWE160310MG_FD_202154 | JGI IMG/M metagenome (GOLD analysis project Ga0307423, IMG submission 202154) | Salt marsh sediment microbial communities from the Plum Island Ecosystem LTER, Massachusetts, United States - WE1603-10 | ecosystem: Environmental > Aquatic > Marine > Intertidal zone >...
AGCACAACGGTAATAATTGTAGATCCACCCGGCGAACCGACGATGATATATGGCTCTCCGTCTTTAAGAATAATCGTTGGTGTCATAGAGCTTAGCATCCTTTTTTCCGGCCGGATGGAATTTGCTTCTGTACCAAGTAGTCCAAATTGGTTCATCACACCCGGCTTTCCGCTAAAGTCATCCATCTCGTTATTAAGAAGAAATCCCGCACCTTCAACAACTATCCCGGAACCAAATCCGGAGTTAATTGTAGTGGTAGTGCTCACTGCATTGCCGAATGAATCGTAAACGGAGTAATGAGTAGTTTCTCTACTCTCATATATTTCAGAAACATCCAGACTTTTTATTTCATCAGAAGGAACAGAGAAGTTTTTTGTTTCCTCTATTTTATTAAAAATTGTTCTAGCGTAGTCTTTAGATATTAGCTGCTCTTTCGGCACCGGGTAAAAATCTGCATCGCCAAGGTGATAAGTTCTATCAGCATAAACATATTTCATTGCTTCAACAAGGTGATGAATGTAGTGACTGCCTTCCCGGTCTTCTTCTGCAAGATTATAGTTTTCAAGAATGTTAAGAAGTTCTACGATGGCAATTCCTCCTGAGCTTGGCGGAGGCATCGAAACAACCTGGAAACCACGGTAATTACCAATGATTGGCTCCCTTTCAACAGGCTGATACTTTTCAAGATCTGGTAGAGTTATATATCCACCAAGTGATGCAATCTGTTTGACGAGAAGCTCTGCAACTTTTCCTTTATAGAATCCATCACTACCATACGCTTTTATCTGTTCAAGTGTCCATGCAAGCTCAGGCTGGATGAAGAGGTCGCCTTCCTTATAAGTTGCGCTGTCCTTCATAAAAATTTTTCTTGTTGATGGATACTTTTCAAGCAATTGCATATTGCTATAAAAAATACGGTCATCTCTTGCATTTAGCTTCCATCCGTTTTTTGCAAGATCAATCGCAGGTTGTATTACTTCTGCGAGCGGAAGAGTCCCGTAATTATCTAAGGCGTAAATAAGTCCAGCCACACTTCCCGACACACCTGCTGAAGTTATTCCGGTCTGGCTAAGCTCCGGAACGAAATCACCGGCCTCGTTCAGGTACATATCTTTGTGCGCAGATAAAGGCGCCTTTTCACGAAAATCTATTGTTGTGTTTTTTCCATCAGCAAGATGAATTACCATAAATCCGCCACCGCCAATATTTCCTGCATAAGGATATGTAACAGCAAGTGCAAATCCTACTGCAACCGCAGCATCAACAGCATTGCCGCCTTTCTTCAGAATTTCGACTCCGACTTTTGAAGCGTAAGAGCTTGCTGAGACCACCATTCCGTTTTTACTACTTACCGGCTGAGACGGTTTAGTGCAGGCGGACTGTAGTGTGAGCAAGATTAATAATGTGAAAGGAACAAGTATAATTTTAATAAACTTTTTTGTATGCATTAATTTTTTTTTGGAAATTATTTTAACAACCCAAGGACATACCAAACTTAACTACTACTAAGTTTTTCCTCAATTACCTCTTTAAAATAAAAAAGTCCGGCAATTGCCGGACTTACAGAACTGAGAACAGAATACTTAATTAATTGCGCGATTTAGCTTCATTAACTACTATATTTCTACCATCTAATTCCGAATTATTTAATGCTTTAATAGCATTAGTTGCATCTGAAGAACTCTCCATCTCAACGAATCCAAAACCTCTGGATCTACGGGTGTCGCGGTCTGTAATAACTTTTGCAGATACTACGGTACCATGTTTTTCAAATGTTTCCTTTAACTCTTCGTCGTTAACCGACCAGGGGAGAGAACCCACAAATAACTTAGTGCTCACAAAGAACCTCTAAAAAATAGTAAATAAAATTCCGGTCTATTTCCGGAGAGGACAAAACTAGCTATAAAACCCACCATTAACTAATTAATTTGCCAAATGATGCTTTTTTTCAGGATTCGCAACCCTGAAAATTAAATTCCTTACAGGATCGATATAAATCAAACTTTCATTTTTCCTCGGATTTTGAACTTGTTTTGTAAATACAGAAGATATAATTTTCGACCGTTCAACTAATTTAGTCGAAAATAGAGAAATTGGATAACACAAAAGAAAAAACACAGGTAATACTTAGAGCAGCAAGAGAAAGGTTTGCTCATTATGGTTTTACCAAGGTAACGATGGATGAAATTGCCTCTGATGTTGAAATGGGCAAAGCATCGCTGTATTACTATTTCCCGGCAAAGGAAGATCTTTTCAGGGCTGTGATTGCTCAGGAGCAAAATCAATTTGTTGACGCAATTGAGGGCATTATTTCACAAAATATTTCCGTTTCTAAAAAACTGGTTGAATATGTTGAAAGGAGAGTAGAGTTTTTTCGGGACTTATTGAATCTCGGGACATTAAACGTTCACTCGTATTTCGATACAAAATCAATTTATAAATCTTTGTTTGAAAATTTTCATGCTCAGGAACTAAAGCTTATGGAAAAACTTATCGAAGAAGGAAAACAGAAAGGCGAGTTTAAAAAATCTCTCTCTGAAGATGTACCGCAGTTAATTCTGCATATACTACAGGGATTGAGAGTAAGAGTGCTGCGTCAGCTGAAGGGCAGAAGCAATGACAATAAATATGTACGCCAACTAAAAGAAGAAATGAGTTTGTTTATTAGAATTTTTATTGAAGGAATTAAAGCATAACAGGAGTTTAACTAATGGAAGAAAACAAAGAAAAAGAAATTCAAAATAAGGATCAGGGAAACAATAAAAGTAACGGATCTCAGAATTTCTATAAACAGAAAAGATTTATAATCCCTCTTATAATTTTTATAGTGCTGGGAGTTTTTGCCTGGAAGTGGTATGAAAGCAGGTTAGGATATGTTTCAACCGATGATGCATTTATTGATGCGGATAAATTAAATGTAAGCGCAAAGATGCTGGGGAGAATTACCAGCTTAAATTTTGATGAAGGCGATACAGTAAAGACCGGTCAGGTTATTTTAACTCTTGACTCAACGGATCTAATTGCTCAAAGAGAAGAATCTTCTGCTTCTTTATCTTCTGCAAAAGAAAGTACAACTCTGGCAAAAGTAACCCTGGCCAAAGCACAGGATGATTTTGACAGATCTGAATCTCAGTATAACAGCAAAGTAATTCCTAAAGAGCAATTTGATAATGCAAAGCATGCTCTGAATGAAGCTAAAGCCAGATATGTAATTGCAAAATCTCTTATCAGAACATCTGCAGCACGGCTGGAAGTAATTAAAACACAACTGGACAACACAGTAATTATTTCTCCGATGAATGGTGTTGTTGGGAAAAGATGGGTGTTAACAGGTGATATTGTTCAGCCGGGTCAGCCAATTTATACAATGTTCGATTTAAAAAACGTCTGGGTAACCGCAGACCTTGAAGAAACAAAACTTGCTGAAATTAGAAAGGGTGATAAAGTTGAAATCTCAGTTGATGCTTATCCCGATCAGAATTTTGCGGGCGAAGTTTATTTGATAGGATCGAATACTGCATCACAGTTTTCTTTAATACCACCAGCCAACGCTTCCGGTAATTTTACAAAAGTAACCCAGAGAGTTCCTGTTAAAATTTCAATATATCCTGTAGATGAAACTGGCAAACCTGTTAATAATAAAAATATAAAACTTTTACCTGGCATGTCTGTGGAAATTAAAGTTAAGATACAGGAATAAATGGCGAACAATAATAAAAACAGTTTAAGAAACCGGTTATCTTCTCTGGACCAGCATCCATCTTACAAATGGTTTGTACTTGCCAACGTAATGATCGGTACTTTTATGGCTGTACTTGATGTTACGATTGTAAATGTCGGGCTTACAAAAATGATGGCCGCCTTCGGTGTAAGTGTAGATAAAATAGAATGGGTCCTTACTGCTTACCTGTTGATTTTTGCGGTAGTGCTTCCGTCATCCGGATGGATAGCAGATCACCTTGGTTATAAAAAAACGTATTTCTTAGGATTACTTTTATTTACCGGTGGCTCTTTTCTGTGCAGTCTTTCTACAAATGAAAATATGCTGATAATGTTCAGAGTATTACAGGGTTCCGGCGCAGGATTTATTATGCCGGTTGGAATGGCAATAGTTACAAGAGAATTTCCTCCTGAAAAAAGAGGTATGGCTTTAGGGTTTTGGGGAATTGCTGCTGCTTCATCAGTTTCTTTAGGACCAATGCTTGGCGGTTATCTTATAGACACCTTTAGCTGGCATGCAATTTTTGATGTTAACGTACCGGTAGGAATATTTGCTCTTATCGTCACATTGATAATTCAAAGAGAATATAAAACCGAACATACACGTTCCTTTGATCTGATTGGTTTTATATCGATGACCTTGTTTCTTGTTTTTCTTCTGCTTGCTTTGTCGGATGGGAATGCAGCATGGAATACCGGCGGCTGGACTTCTGATTTTATTCTAACCTGCTTTGCAATTTCTTTTGTAAGCTTTGTGATTTTTATTACTGCAGAATTGACCGTAAAATATCCAATTGTCGACCTAAGAATTTTGAAAAACAGAAATTTTGGTTTAGCCAATATAATGTTATTCATTTTTGGTCTTTCGTTTTTTGGAAATGCTTTTCTACTCCCATTATATCTGCAAAACTCATTAGGATACACTGCTCTTCAAGCTGGGTTAGTGTTTTTCCCTGTTGGAATTATCCAGGCTATTATGTCTCCAATTGCAGGTAAAATGTCAGACAAATTAAATCCTAAAATTCCAATCTTTATAGGAATTGTGTTAACGTTTTTAAGTATGTATTTATATAAAGATCTATCACTTTATTCCGAATACAATGAGATAATAATTCCACTTATAATCAGAGGCTTTGGACTTGGTTTTATGTTTATTCCATTAAGTACTATAGCGATTAACGATATACCAAAAGTTAAGATAGCCCAGGCAACCGGGTTGTTTAATACTATCCGGCAGGTTGGCGGAAGTTTTGGAGTTGCTATCCTGGGTTCATTTCTTACAAGGAGAGTTATTTATCATACCGAAATGTTCAGCGAAGCGGTAAACCAGAATTCAGCTGTCTTTAAACAGACAGTAACAAAACTAAATTATTTTGTTCAGCACAGCACTAGCAGCACAGGTGCAGAAATGGCAGCCAGATCAAAAGCTTTGATCGCTCAAAATATTGCTAACCAGGCATTTGTGCAGGGAATTGCAGACGACTTTCTTGCTGGTGCTTTAATCACTCTATTAATAATAATTCCATTACTATTTCTCCGATATCATAAAAATAAAAAAGGAGAAAGTGTTGAGATGGTAGAATAAAAATTTTTATGGAGATATAAATAAAATGTTAAGACCATTATTAATATTTCTTTTGAGCATTCAGTTCATTTATGCTCAGGGAGTTAAAGATTCATTAACAATAGAAAATGCTGTTGCATTAACGATTAAAAATTATCCTTTAATTCAACAGGCAATAGAAAGTATAAATGTTGCGGAAGCAAAAATAAAAGAACAGAAAAGCAGCTTATATCCCTATATTGAAGGGGAGGCTTCTTATACGCGAATCGGACCTATACCATCTATTGTTTTTGGATCTGAGCCTTTTGAATTAGCCCCTCCAAATAACTATGATGCCCATTTTTCTCTCTATCATACTTTATACGATTTTGGAAAAAGAGATGCATTGGTGGATCTTACTAAGTCTTATAAAAATTCAGCAATAGATAATGTCGATTATGTCAAATCAAATCTGGCCTTTCAAACAGTTCAGACCTTTTACTCCATTCTTCTGTTAGAAAGAAGCATTGCTGTAAAGGACACAGATATCGTCAATCTTAATGATCATCTTTCATTTACACAAAGAAGATTTGAAACAGGAAGTGCAACAGATTTTGATGTACTCACAACCCGGGTAAGAATATCCAATGCAGAAAATCAAAAACTTGATTTGCAAAACGTGCTTGAAAAGCAAACCATTCTATTAAAGAAATTAACCGGTATTCCTTATGATTCAACCGCTAATCTTTTAGGTGATTTTTCTTTAAACTATAATATTATTAGTAAAGACTCTCTGTTGACAGTTGCAATGCAGCAAAGACCTGAATTAAAATTAGCACTTGATTCTGAAAACAGTGCAATGATGCAGCAAAATGTTGCCGGCTTAGGTGATATGCCTGTGTTAAATATTATGTTGTCTTATGGATTAAAAAATAGTTATATGCCCAATCTTGACGCGATAAGAGGAAACTGGGTTGCCGGTGTGGGTGTAAACGTTCCCATTTTTAATGGGTTCAGAACTTCAGCTAAAGAAGAAGAAGCTTATGCTAATTTAAAAGTTTTAAAAGAACGTACAGCACAGGTAAAAAAAGACATTACTTCTGAAGTTCAGCAGGCAGTTGAGGATTTAAAGATAAGGCTTGACAAAGTAAGTTCAACAAAAATACAAGTAAACTATGCCGAGGCATCAATTCAAAGAGCAAACATACAATACAGGAATGGTGTCGCTACAAACCTGGACTTGCTTGATGCGGAAGATTCATTGGCACAGGCAAGATTACAGTTCCTCCAGGCAGTTTATGATGCAATCATTAGCAATTACAATTTAAAGAAATCCGTGGGGGATATAATTTGGTAATCCAAATATCAGATTTTGTTTTACCTGTTTCTGACACTTTAATTTTAATAGAATGATAAATTCCCTGCGGCATTTTAATAATTTGTTCAATTGTTGAATCTAGTTTAAGCGTTCGGTTTCACTTACCTTTTCAAGATCAACTATTGTTTCGCCGGTTCCATCTGTTGAGTATGCGCGAACAAATTTTACATCCCAATCAATCTCGTTGTTTTTATAGGAAGACCTTGAGATAACATGCTGCGAAAAGCTGTCGTCAAATCCTTTCACCATTATCAATATTTCAGCTTCCAGCTCTTCAAGATCTTTTGCCGCCCTACCATAGAGAGGACTGTCTTCATCAATAGGATGAACAATGGTCCACGGCAAAGGAAAGAAGTAAATAAATTTTATTTCCAACTTTAAAGGGAAGTATTTTCTTGTAAAACGACTATCACTTTTATCAAGGAAAGTCATCATAGCGTTAGCTTCCATTTCCATAAGGATGTTCTCACGCGAGTTTGCTACACGAAACATAAGTGCTTTTCCTTCTTTGAAAGAAGTTATAATTGCTTTATCACTAAAAATAATTTTAGCAGACGGTTTTGAGAATCTTCCGTATAATAATCCGGTTGCAAGCGCAAAACTTAAAATACCGGTCATTGACTCCAAAGATGCAATTATGTTTGAAAATATTCCTGTAGGGTGAATTCCTCCGTATCCAACGGTAGCAAAAGTCTGCACGCTAAAGAAAAAAGTATTTAAGAAAGATTGTAATCCGTCTCCCGCAGCAGCATTGGAAAGATTTTGAATACCGGCAAGCTGGTAAAGAATAGCAAAGAAAAGGTTAACACAAACAAAGCCGGCAAATACAATCAGCAAAAACTTAGTCCACGAGATATTTATGAGATAATGAAATGCGTTAATAGAGGAAAGTCCACCGCCGGTTCTTTTTATATTAAATGAACCGTCTTTATTTATTATCCGTTTAGTGTGTTTAAAATATTTTTCACCTAGTCCGGGATCCTGTGCCTGTTTAAACATATTTGTCCTTATTAGTTATTAAAATTTTGAATGCGAATATATCAATTGAAATGAAAAGTTGATGTAAATTAAAAAGGTTTATAACTTAAAGCGAAAAAATTCTAATTACAGCACAAGCTAGTTCGGCTTGTGTTTGTTTAATTGAGACGATAAACCCATATCAAAAATAAAAAAGTCCGGTAGATGCCGGACTTACAGAACTTAGAACAGAATATTTAATTAATTACGCGATTTGGCTTCATTAACTACTATATTTCTTCCATTTAATTCTGAATTGTTTAATGCCTCTATAGCATTTTTTGCATCTGAGGCACTCTCCATCTCAACAAATCCAAAACCTCTGGATCTGCTGGTGTTGCGGTCTGTAACAATCTTTGCAGAAACTACAGTACCATGCTTTTCGAATGTTGCTTTCAACTCTTCGTCGCTTATCGACCAGGGGAGAGAACCCACAAATAACTTAGTGCTCACAAAGAACCTCTAAAAAATAGTAAATAAAAATCCGGTCTATTACCAGAGGGAACAAAATTAATTATAATGCCCGCAATTAACTAATTAATTATTTATATGATTCGGCCTATAACAATGTTAACAGTTCTTCAATGAAACAGAATTTTTCTTGGTCATCCCTGTTAATTTTCAATTAAATAATTATGTTGATTTTTCAAGCACAGAAGCAGTTCCGTAGCAGAGCACTTCTGTAACTCCGCTCATTAATTCGGTTGTATCGTACCTGACTCCGATTACTGCATTTGCGCCAATTTGCTGTGCGTGTTCAACCATCATATCAAAAGCTTCTGCACGTGATTTTTCACAAAGCTCTGTAAATAGTGAGATGTTTCCCCCGAAGATAGTTTGTATTCCGGCACCGATAGTACCGAATATAGAGCGGGAACGTACGGTAATTCCACGGACAACTCCAAGTTGTTTAACCACCTTAAAACCTTCGATGTTGAATGTTGTGGATGTCATTGGATGTTTCATAAGTTGTTTGTAGATAGCAGACTGTTGGTCTTCAGGACTCATTTTATTAAAACAATCGAGACAAATTGTATCTGTTTTAAAGTAATAGACTGAAGGATATTCCTGTCCGCATTTTTCACATTTCATTGTTTTGCCTTTCAAATCAGATTTAATGATTTATAATAGTCAAACTTATACCTAATTTTTTATTACGTCAATTAATAATTAACAATTGAGAGTTATTGTACACCAATTAATTGGTTTGAAATACTTGGCTATCAAAGTATTTTTGTCTCGGGTTTTCCAGATAAAATTAGTCTGTTTAAAACTCTCTTAAATTTAAAAAGAGACAATGATGAAAACTTATGTAAAAATATTTCATAGTCTCCTGTTATATACACTTCTTATTCTTTCTTCCTGCAAAGAAGAACCAACTGCTCCAGAATTTTTAGCTTATAACTGGCCAACTTCAACACCGGAAGCACAGGAAATTAATTCACAACTTATTGAGCAAGCGTTTCAACAAGGGAGTAACAGAGGATTTGTTGATTGCATATTAATTATAAGGAATGGTTATTTAGTTGGTGAAAAATATTACAATGGTTACGGGAAAAATACTCCTCACAATGTAATGTCAGTTTCTAAATCTTTTCTTTCAGCTATGACAGGGATAGCATTAAGAGACGGGCATTTAAATAATCTTAATGCAAAGATACTGGACTACTTCCCGGAATATATTTATCCTAATATCGATCCAAGGAAATACGACATCACAATCAGAAATTTATTAATGATGCGTATGGGTATCGACACCGACCAGAATTTATATACTCAGATAGTAAATAGCCCTAACTGGATAAAAACGACCATTGAGCTTCCACTGATCTATGATCCCGGGACAACATTTTGTTATAATACTTTTCAGACACATTTGCTTTCTGCAATTATAACAAAGGCAAGCGGAATGAGCACACTGGATTTCGCAAAAAAATATTTATTAGATGAGATGAATATTAATTGTACCGAATGGTGGCAGGATCCACAGGGATACTACTTTGGAGGCAACAGCATGCATTTTACACCAAGAGATATGGCAAGACTCGGCTACCTCTATATGAATAATGGAATGCTGAATGGAAAACAGATTGTACCCACCGACTGGGTTGTAGAATCATTGTCTAACTATACAAATTTTAATAATTCAACGTGGGGTGATCTGGACAAAGTTAATTATGGTTACCTCTGGTGGCTGGGAGAAATAAAGAGTAACAAAGTTTTTCTTGCAATAGGTCATGGGGGTCAATTCATTATAAACTTTACCGATTTGAATATGATTGTTGTAACTACATCCGACTGGCAATTAGATTGGAATACGGCAGATCAGCATGAAAGATCTGTTTTAAGCATAGTTGCTGACTATATTGTGCCGGCTGTTAATCGGTAAAGAGAAAAGAAATTTGTATTAAAAATAATGTCTCCAATCAAAAATTATTCTTAAGCCAAGGTTCCAGACTGTCTTTAGCTCTGGTGTTGTTTCGGTATCCAAAAATGTTTCCAAAACCTCAACATCGTGAGGGAAATCGACACCCCCGAAGAGCTGAATAAAAAGTGACGATCTCTGATCTGAATCGAATGATCTGAAAGGTCTGTATTCTACAATCGGAAATTCAATCTGAGTAGAACGGTAAGAGATTATATAAATATCGTTAAGTGAATAAGTGACTAATGCATCTCGAGCCTTTGTCCTTCCGTAAAGATAAACCGCCACTTCTCTTCCAAGAACAAATTGAAAGCGACCGAAAGAAGTTTCAATTCCCGCCTGCCATGGTATAAATCCACCGTTAACAGCAGCTACGCCTACACTGGTTAGTGCTTCCTGGTCAATAAAAAATAACACTGGCCCTAGGATTAATAAATCGCCGGGGAGTACATAGAAAGGAAGTCTTAATCTTGTACTGAAGGCAGATCTTCCCGGAATGGCTGCGTACAAACTACCATAAGCATTAAATACCGGGTCAGGAACTAACCCTATAGATGATGAACCATCCTGTCTAAAGCCCACATCAATAAATGCAAGCCCGTCTCCGGATTCATTTATCACACCGTCCAGCCCAACGCCAATCCGAGCAGCAACTTCAAGTCCACCGGAAACACCAATAGTTTTTTGCTCAGTGCTAAAACCTCCGGAGATTAGCCAGCCACGCATCGCAGGCGAAAAGCCTACAAACATTCCAACCTCCGCTCTGAATCTTGGCAGATCACCTAAACCTTTTACAAGAGCAGGCACCGGGGTTTTTAGTATAACTTCCTTTAA
>Ga0307423_1002267_pt1 | contig 10916 bp, 11 predicted proteins | sample SalMarWE160310MG_FD_202154 | JGI IMG/M metagenome (GOLD analysis project Ga0307423, IMG submission 202154) | Salt marsh sediment microbial communities from the Plum Island Ecosystem LTER, Massachusetts, United States - WE1603-10 | ecosystem: Environmental > Aquatic > Marine > Intertidal zone >...
TGGTATTGCAGATTGAATATTCCAATTTTTACGAACTAATTCGATTTCTCTTTGTTGATATTCATCCATTGTATGAATGTTGGGCTCAATTTCTCTTAGAAGAACTTCAATTTCAGGATCTGTGTTTAATTGATGCGCAATTCTACTCATTACTGCAAGTTGGTCTGCTCTTTGTTGTAAGGCGCGTGGTGGAATCATTGTACGCATGTCCCACTGAACAATGCCAATTGCGGTTTGAAATTGAATAACAGATTTTATTTTCTCACGCAGTTTTCCATATGAGTTCATTACGCAAACTCCCGAGTAATACTACTCTTGCATCCCATTTCATACTCGTATTCATCTGTAAAGACTGTTTTGTTTTGAGAATAATAGTTGCAAGATTAATAACCTCTCGGGATAGAGTGTAAATGAAGGTGTGCTGATTAACGACTGCAATTAAAAGTAGGAAATAGAATTTACGCACTGGGAGCTTCGTCAATGACAATTGAAACTTTTTTCATGGGATTTAAAACGGTAATGATGCTGCAAGGTGACATAGGGACAGATATTTCAAACTTTCTACACCTTCTTTTGGATCCATTACTACTTGCACTGCAAGACGAGGGACTACGAAGGACAATCTTTTCAACGATAATCTGGTCTTGTATGATAGTCTGTGGATTAGTGTTCATTGTTTATGAAATTCCAATTATCTTGACTCTAATTTCAGGATCACAAACACAATCTGTTGCTAAGCAAAAAAGAGTAACGACAGACGGAAGAGCAGAAGCAGCCACTGCAAGTGCTAGTCGTCACCAGACCTCATTAGCTAAATCTCAGAAAGAACGCGAAAAGAGAGAGGCGGCAGTTAAACAAACTGGGGTCAGCGTTACAGCAAAACTTGTGAAAGACCGTGAATTGTTACGATTATCTGTACGAATTAACAACGCAAGTAATTCTCATATCAATATGGTCGTAGTTGATTTAGATCTTCCATCTGGAATTGATGCAGAAGTCGGATCATTCCGAATGCAAAGACTAGGTACAATAAATGCAGGTGAAGTAAAAACAGCAGACTTCATTTTAAGGCCCATGGGCGGAAACCCAGCGGATATAGGGGGATATGTGGAGTTTCTCGGTGCTTCGTATGAAGTATCCAAAATAGCACTACCAGTTCCTGATATGGAGGGAATATCCAGTGAGTGATAATGATTCAAGTACCGTAGTTGAAAACAACTTCTATCCCTTGATTATTGCGCTCATCAACTTCTCAGTTCTCCTTTTACTAGCAATGGTAAACATGTCAAATGCAGTGGAACTCTGGGATATTATTTTCATTGGAGCTGGAGTATATTTCTCATTGAAATTCGTTCGTCTTATTACGGGTGCACATGAATTCCAGGAGACTCGAGTTAGTGTTCAAACAAGATCTTCATTTCCTACTGAGGGAATTTATGCGAGAATACGACACCCAATAGGTGCTGCTTGCATCTACATGAACATTGCGTACGTTTGTTTTACGAGAAGTTTCGTTTTGGTGCCAATTGTGCCTATCTTCATTGCTCTTTGGTATATCTTCGCAGCATACGAAGAGAAAATATTACTACAGCGTTTTGGGGATGACTACAGAGAGTATAGGCGAGCAACTAGTATGTTCCGAGGAAGTGGTTTTGACCAACAGAGACTGGCTTCTTCTGGATATGATATGTACTAAGTGAGAAAAATTGAAGGGCGTTAGAATATAGATACGCCTTCTTATTTTTTTAGAATCCAAATAGTTCTGAGTATTTTGTTTGAAGATAGTCAATGTAAGGTCCTGGAGTGGTTTCTTTGCCTGTGACTTTCTTGACAAGATCTGCAGGGTCATATAGGCTTGAATAGTGATGGACATTTTTCTTCATCCAATCAATAGCTGGAACATTGTTTCCTTTTCCAACTTCAGCTAACCAACTTGGAACGTCTTTGGCAAGTTTCTCAATCCACATTCCATCGTATACATTACCCATTGCGTAGCTCGGGAAATATCCAAAATAACCTGAGGCCCAATGAGTATCCTGCAATACACCATTTGTATCATCAGGCACTTTGATTCCCAGGTATTCCTCATAACGTTCATTCCAAATCTGTGGTAGCTCAGAAATTGTTATTCTGTCTGCAAATAGATCTCGTTCTATCTCATATCGTATAATAATGTGCAATGAGTATGTAACCTCATCAGCTTCAATTCTAATCAGAGATGGTTCTACCATATTGACTGCTTTTGTGAAATCAGCAGCATTAATCCCTGAATAGAGACCTCCCGTCAATTCATTCAGTCTTGGTAGATAGAAATTAATGAACTCTGAAGATCGCCCAAGGTTATTCTCAATGAATCTTGACTGTGATTCATGAATTCCAAAGGATGCAGCTTGACCAAGTGCTTGATACTTCCATTCCTGATTCAGATTTTGTTCGTATAATGCATGTCCACTCTCATGAAGAATGGCATAGATCATTGAAGATACATTGTCCTCATGGTATTTTACGGTGATACGCACATCGTCATAATACCCACCAGTGAATGGATGCTCGACCTCATCAATACGTCCTCCAGCGTTTTTCTGTCCTCCCTGCACTGTATCATACCCAACGAGAGTAGCCAAATCAGTAGCAATCTTTCGTTGAGTATCAACTGGAACAATCTTGTTGAGATATGATGTGTCTATGTTGGTAGATGCTTCAGCACATTTGCTAGCTAATGGAACTAGCTTATCCCGCAGTTCGCCAAAAATCTTTGAGACCTGAACAGCTCTCATTCCTCTTTCAAATTGATCTAACATTGCATCATAGAGATTTGGTATCTCACGAACCTCAGCTAATATTGTTGAATATTGACGCGAGAGGTCAATCATTTTCACTAACTCTGGTTCAAACATTTTCCAGTCATTTGCAGCTTTTGCTTTCTTCCATGTTTCGACTGAAATTGCACGCTGCTTTTCTAAATCTCCAACTAATTCTTCGGGAATCTTAGTCAGAGCATCATAATTTCGTTTTATTAAGTAGATATTTCTTTGTTGAGCTTCACTCAAGGCTCCTGAATCTTTTTCAACGATATCAATGAGTTTTCCAAGATCCGGATTGGTAGCCATGCGATGACCCAGTTTTCGGAGAAGGCCAAGCTGCTCGCTTCTCAGCATCAATCCTCTGGGTGGCATATTGGTTTCAAGATCCCATCCGATAATTCCCGCAGCACTCTGTAAGATAATGAGTTCTTTCGACTTTTCAAGGATTTTCTCGTATGCTTCCATAACTAACACCAAGATACTATTTTCACGATGCCTAGTGGTTATTTCTCTTCCGTCTTAGGTGATTCTTCAATATCATTTTCTTTTATCGGGAAATTGATTATTGATATTCCACACACCACCAGAAACAGACCTACACCGAAGGTCCAGTAAATGGGTTCTTCCGGCATGAAAATAGCAGAGAAGAGTGTTCCGAAGACTGGTACAAGATTGATGAAGCCTCCTGCTCTTGTTGCTCCAAGTTCTTTGACACCAATGAAGTAGAACAAGAATCCAATGAATGTGACAAAAGCTCCAAGGTAAATTGCATTCATCCAGAAGACTGCATCTACCAAGGCAGGTAGAGTCCACACTTGTTCATTCAAGGCGCCTATTCCGAAAAGTATAGATCCTATCATTGCTCCTCCAGTATTCACTTCAAGAGGGGTCATTGTTTTCATTGCCTCTTTTCCTATTGAAGAATAAAATCCCCAAGTAACCATTGCTCCAAGTATTATGAGGTTACCAATAAGATACTCAATTTGAAAATCGAGTATTGATTGTACTCCCACCACAAAGATGATACCAGCAAAGGCAAAGACGAATCCTATATATTGCCATTTTCTATTCAATCGTTCTTTATGAATGAAGTGAGCTATGATGCTCACGGTAGCAGGATTGAAACCTGCGATTATTGCTCCTTGGGCTGAAGTAGTAAATCTCATCCCTGTGAGAAAAAGGACACCGTATCCGAATATACCAGTAAATCCAACAAGAAATAGCAGCTTAAGATTTTCTCTTCTGAGGAATCGTCTTGATTGCGGTTCTATTATCAATAGAAGAGCTAGGAATAAGATACTTGCAATAAAGAATCTGAAAAATCCAATAGTCATCGGAGGTGCAATTGCAACTGTAATTTTTGCGGATACCCATGAGCCGCCCCAAAACGTCATAGCAACAATGAGTATAGCATAGTACTTGTAGGGTTTCTCCGTCATTGCTAACACTCCACTACTGCTGGTTTCCTCGTTCAAATATCTGTTATAAACCGATTCGAAACGGTAAGAATATCAAATTGTTTTCAGACCAAAGAATATTTATACGGTTGTGCAAGTATATCACACATCCGTTGGGGTGTCCTGATGCTAAGTGACGATGAACTGGAAGAGATTCGGCGAAGGAAAATGAAAATATTAATGGAGCAGGCCCAAAAACCAAAAATGGCAGAGCCGCTAGCAAACGGACAGGTCAATCTACTTTATGACAACAATTTCTGGCAGACGATACAACAGACGAAAATCGCATTTGTTGAATTCTTCGGAGAATGGTGTAATCCATGCAAAGCATTAGCTCCTATATTTGCGGAACTTGCAAAAGACTATGAAGGTAAAGTATACTTCGCGAAGATCGATATCGATAGGAACAGGAGAACGGTTGGTCAATTCGGAGTGCAATCCGTCCCCATGGTCATCGTATTCAAGGATAGCAAACCCATAGGAAATCTTCCTGGTCTCCGAGGGTATGCAGATTATGATATGATTCTCTCGCAATTGACAGGTGGACCCGATACGAGTAGTTATGTTTAGAAGGAATAGTAGGGTCCGACCCGGTAAGCGAGAATACGATAGTTCGACCGACTCCTGTACCGTGAAAGTCAGACGGATGCACTGAATACGAGAAAGCTAAGTGGATTGTGAGCTTCAATGCTGGATTCCTATGCATCTTTACCGGGTCGGGGTTAGTTGCGTCTAACCGTGTAAGTATAATCATTCAGCAATTGAATAAAAGGAATCGTTTCATAGCAAGTAATTACTAAGACACTAAGAATTATTAGGGTAAATACTAGGTGATTTTTGAACACACTTATTACCTTGTTTTTCTTTCCTCAAATTAGTTATCTGGAGGTCTGTTCGCGTATGGGCTTACTGCGTAAATTAGGCGTTGTAATTCTTCTGTACGTTATTCTAGGTGTAATATTCACAGCTCTATTGTTAAATGATATCGTCAGTATTCACGATGGGAATATTTTCATTGATATTCTTGACCAAATATTCTGGCCTATTATTTTCATAGCGAATTTTCTCTATGTTACCATGCCATTTTTGCCTTAGGAAATTGAAAAATGAGAAGGGGCGGCTCATAACGAACCTCCAATATGTTGTAGGAAATCTATCGTCTTTTGAAAACAAAAATTCCTGCAATCAACACGATCACTCCCACAGCCCCCCCTGCAATCATCAACATCATTGTAAAATCAGGTGCATTAGGATTTGACCCAAGTAGAACCACTGACGGTACAACAAGCATGAATACAAGAATTGCTAATGTTAGATCCCTAGTTATTTTCACTTTCTCTATCTCTTAATTTTGCATTAGTTTGTTAATTAGGTGTAATTTCACTAATTGAAAAGAAGCAAGTTTGGCGCAGATGAAATGGAAAAGCTTATGGTTTCTTTATAAGAGGATGCTCGTTATTTTTGGCAAGATGTCCTCATTATTTTACGAGAAATTCCTTGAATGACAGACACAGGCATCGCTTTTGCATTTGTTGCATAACCGATGTTACCGATCTTGTCAGCAACAATGATTCCTGCTTCACTTCCAGTTTTTTCTTCAAACATTGCGATACCTTTCTTAGCGGCGGTCATTGGATCATCCCCATTTTCAACATAGAACACTGTCATCCTACTCAGGACAACTCGCATGATATGTTCTCCCCAGCCAGTTGCTGAAGCACCACACTCATCGTTTGCGTACGCTCCTGATCCCATGATTGGGCTATCACCAATGCGGCCAGCTTTCTTCTTCTTGATTCCACCTGTAGATGAAGTGGCAACTATATTTCCTTCAGTGTCTATGGCGATACAACCAACTGTATCAGCACCCGGAGTAAGAGCAGGTTGCACGGCACCTAGTTCATTCTCCTTTCTATATCCACTCTCAATCATTTCATCGTAAATTCTCTTTGCACTAATCCCTGCAAAGAACTTGTACTTGGTCTTCTCCATAATGTAGCGAGCAAGTGAGATTGGATTCTCCACATCTTTAACCGCAGCTACAGAACCAAAGTCTAGATTCTTTCCATCGATAATCATTGCATCAAGCTCTAAAACACCATCTTCGTTGGGGTAAGACCCTCTTCCACAATTCAGTTCACCACAGCTTTCCATGAATAAGGTACAGGCTTCAGCAGCATCGAGAGCAGAACCTCCATTTATTAAGATTGAATATCCTACAGCGGCTGCTTTTTCTACGAAATCCATCCCTACAGGAATTCGCTCATCTTTCCATTTTCCTGCGCCGCCGTGTACAATAATCAATGGCAAATTCATAAGATTTTCACTCACTTGATGTATAACACTAAGGATAGTAAATGATAATCTTACCGCTTAGAAATTATTAGGGTCCTGCATATGAATTGTGAAAGAAGATAAATACACTCCTGCTACTCCAGATTTAAGGAGAAACAATTATGGCAATTGATGAAGGACCAAGTCCTGAACAGGTGAAACCACGGAGTGAATTCGAACAAGGTGTGGTTGGTCTTGTAGATAAGACAATCAACCTTTGGGGGAGACGATTACCGCAATATATTGTGATGGTTGGCATAATAGGAGTCGCTCTTGTTGCTATTCAAGCAATAATATTAATTGCTATCTATGGATTGAGCGGTTATTATTTGCTGGAATTCATCGGAACATCTCCACTTGAATCGGTGTATAATCTGCTACTCTACTCATTTCCTGTCGATGTATTGTTAGTGATTTTTTCTCTTTCTATACTCACTCTTGTTGTTCTTGCAATAGTAGCTGGCGGTGCAATTCATTATGCACTTACGGACTATGAGAATCCTGGTAGCGGATCAGTTGGTGAATCACTTTCTTTTGCTTCTGGTCGTGCTATGTCTCTTATTGGGGTGCAGCTTCTTCAATCGCTAATTGTTGTAGGTCTTGCTGTAGCATCGGCCCTCTTATTGTTTGTAGATATTCTGATTTACATTGCAATGATAGTTCTGATTCTTTATATTTCTGTTCGACTAGCCCCATCACAGGCTTTTGTGATAGCTGAAGAAAGATCATCAATTGATGCACTGAAGAGATCTTGGCAAGTCACAGGTGGCTTGTTTTGGCATGTATTTTTGTCACAGCTATTGATAGGGATCGTTGTCATTATCATCACTTTTGGGTTAACCTTTGCAATAGGATTCATTCTTCCGTTCATCGTTCCTAATCTAATCATAATCCTACTAGTCGTCAGTGCGATATCTAGCCTTGTTACAAGTTCGATAAGTTACATCTACTTAGCAGTGCTTTACAAGGATCTTGAAGCACGTGGTAGTGCAAGTGGCTCTGAATGGTGGCAATAGACTAGATTCTAGTCTGACCCTTGGGTCAGACTCGTTTCTCTTTTTTCTATTTTACTTCTTAGCCAAGCAGACTTTTAGGAGCGAGATAATGTACTATTATTGATAGGTATGAATGGAATTTCGTATTTGACCAGGGATAAGATTGAAGAGATTCATACAATCACTTTGCAGCTATTGGCTGACACAGGGATCCGAATTTCGAATATAGAGGCCAGGGAAATTCTTAGTAAAAAAGGATGTACTATATCCGGAGACCTTGTGAAAATCCCAGAATCATTAGTTAAAGAGAGTCTCCGTGAAGTTCAATCGACATTCTCAATATTTTCTAGAGATGAAGAAAAGTCATTTATCATTGGTCAGGATAAGGTGCTAATCAATCCAGGTTCATCTGCTGCTTATTTTAAAGATAGAACATCTGGTGAATTTCGAAAGGGGACCTCAAAAGATCTTCAGGAACTAGTGCATATTGTTGAGCATCTTGAACACATTGAAGCTCAAAGTACTGCTCTAATACCATCAGATGTTCATCAAGAACTCGCAGGTCTCTATAGACTTTATATTATATTAAAACAGTCCAATAAACCTATTATAACTGGTGCATTCTCGAAAGCGGATTTTCATTTCATGAGGGATATGTTAGAAACTGTTGCTGGTGGGGTTGATGAACATGCAAAGAAACCCCAAGCCATCTTTGATTGTTGCCCTTCATCTCCTTTAATCTGGAGTGATACGACCTGTCAGAATCTTGTTGATTGTGCCAAGGCAAGCATCCCTGCTCAGATTGTTCCTGCACCTCTAATGGGGGTATCAAGCCCTGTTACTATAACCGGAACATTAGTACAACAGAATATGGAAATACTAAGTGGAGTGATTATTTCTCAACAAGTCAATCCTGGTACTCCTGTTATATATGGTGGAGCTATTGGGTCATTAGACATGCGATACGGTACTCCTCGTTTCAACTCAATCGAAGCAATAATTACAGCGTGCATGTCGAACGAGATTGGAAAATACTATGGGATTCCTACACATGCTTATCTTGGAACATCCGAATCAAAGGTTGAAGACTCACAGAGTGGTTACGAAACGGGATTAGGTCTAATTATGGGAATTCTCTCAAGGATTAATGTCATATCAGGACCTGGTATGCTATCCCAGCTTAATTGTCAGTCACTTGAAAAATTGGTCATAGATAACGAATTCTGTGGGTCTGCTCGTAGATTAATTCGTGGATCAGATGATTTACTCGTTGATGATATTCATGAATTGATAAACACTGTAGGCCCTGGAGGAGATTACCTTAAACAAAAACACACGCGAGTAAATTACAGGAAGAAGCATCTCATTCCATCTGATGTATTATGTAGATTAAATATTCATGCATGGGTCGATGAAGGCCAGAAAACGACCTTTGATAGAGCAAGAACAATTGTTGATGATATTCTCAGTCAAGAAAATATCACAGCCCTTTCCAAATCTACTCTTGAAAGTGTAGATCAAATTTACGAAACTGCAAGAAAATCAGTTTCCTAATAGACCGATGCCTTCTAATTTCAGTTATTCCTTTCGCTAGACATAGGGAGATAATCTGATGAATGAATACAGTATCCTTCAGTTACAGAAACTGATGGAATCTAGAAAACTAACTTCTCGGAAGATTGTAGAATCATATCTTGACCGAATCAAGAAGCTTGATGAAAATGGTCCTCGGCTCAACTCCATCATCGAATTAAATCCCGATGCCCTCACAATAGCTGATAATCTTGATACAGAGAGGAAGGTATCTGGTCCACGAGGACTTATGCATGGGATTCCTGTTGTACTTAAAGACAATCTTGACACTGCTGATAAGATGATGACTACAGCAGGTTCTCTTGCGCTCCTCGGGTCAATCCCTTCAAAGGACGCATTTGTTGTGGAACAGTTAAGAAAAGCTGGTGCGGTCATTCTTGCTAAAGCCAACCTTAGCGAATGGGCTAACTTCAGGTCTGAGCATTCCTCAAGTGGATGGAGTAGCAGGGGTGGTCAAACCCGGAATCCATATGCGCTAGATAGGAATCCATGTGGCTCAAGCTCCGGTTCAGCTGTTGCAGTTGCTGCAAATCTATGTGCCGTTGCTATTGGTACTGAGACCGATGGTTCTGTTATTTGTCCCTCAAGTACGAATGGCATCGTTGGTATCAAACCCACAGTTGGCTTAGTCAGTCGGGCTGGTATTGTGCCTATCAGTCACACACAGGATATTGCTGGGCCAATGGGAAAGTGTGTTGCTGATGCCGCAATTCTTCTTGGTGCCATGACTGGTATCGATTCTAGAGACCCTATCACTGATGAGAGCAAGAATAAGTCTTACGCCGACTATACGCAATTTCTTGATTCCGAAGGTTTGCATGGAACAAGAATCGGAGTGATTCGGAATCTCTTCGGGTTTGATGAGAGAGTCGATGCGATAATGGAAGATTGCATCGTAACTCTGCAAAAGAAAGGAGCTGAAATAATCGACCCCACTGATGTCCCAGTAACCAAGGATTTGTGGGATCCTGAATTTCAAGTACTTCTCTATGAATTCAAGGATGATCTCAACAAGTATCTCAGAAACCTCGGAGACAACGCTCCGGTAAAATCGTTGGAAGAGGTTATTGAATTCAATGAACAAAATCGCGAGAAAACAATGCCATTCTTTCGACAGGATATTATGATCAAGACACAGGAGAAAGGGTCTCTTGACAGTAAAGAATACATTGATGCTCTTGAACAATGTAAGAAATTAGCTCGGACTGAAGGTATTGATAAAGTCATGAAAGAAAACAAACTAGATGCACTGATTGCTCCTTCAGGTGGTCCTGCTTGGTTAACCGACCATGTTGTCGGTGATCACTTTACAGGTGGCTCCTCTTCTTTAGCAGCAGTTTCAGGATATTCTAGCATTACAGTACCGGCGGGTTATATACATGGACTTCCTATTGGTATATCATTCATCAGTGGACCGTACCAAGAACCTGCATTGATACGGATAGCATATTCCTTTGAACAAGCGACATTGGTTAGGGTTGCCCCTGATTTCAAACCGAGTGTAGAGATATCATGATTGAGCACACTGAGCCTTTTGTTATTGAAACAATCCCTTTGCTGCGGCTGTGGGTTTGATTGTTATAAGATATTTCAAGTTTGAAAGGTCATGAACATTCATAGATGCAATTTTCAAGTTTCTTTGTAAACTTTGAAAGAGAATACAAGTATTAGCAGACTGAATAGGCTGTCTGCAATTGTGGTGACGCAATTAGCTGATGGGTCATGCCAACCTG
>Ga0307423_1002269_pt1 | contig 10900 bp, 11 predicted proteins | sample SalMarWE160310MG_FD_202154 | JGI IMG/M metagenome (GOLD analysis project Ga0307423, IMG submission 202154) | Salt marsh sediment microbial communities from the Plum Island Ecosystem LTER, Massachusetts, United States - WE1603-10 | ecosystem: Environmental > Aquatic > Marine > Intertidal zone >...
TTCGCCGTAGCTCTCCACTGCAAGCTGGTGGGCAAAACCTGCGACGCTCTGGTTGGGCACTGTGCCGCTCATGACGAGGACGCCGTCGCCTGCGACCTCAGCGTTGATGCTGGGAGGTTGCAGCCCGGTCAACTCGACTTCGCTCGACAATGTCACGTCCGGGCCGAGCGCCTGTGTCAGTGCTCCCTCGATCTGGCCGAGCCGCTCTGCGGTGGGTGCATATCCGAAGACTGTGGCTTGTTCCCCGCTGACGGTGATGCCGGACGTGCCGAGGATGGGCAGTACCGCAACAACATTGGGGGCGGCGCCGACCCAGGACGCGGTTTCGACGTCGGGATCAACAACGACCTGGTTGTCGAGGAGGGGGGCGTAGATGAGTTCTGCGACGGCCGCGAGCTTTGCAGCGGCTTCAGCGTCCGGCAAGGTGCCGTGCAGAGTGAGCTGACCATTCTGCAGCCTGGCGTCGAGGTGAGCAACCCTGGTGCCGTCGTTGTCGTCGATCGGCGGCAGGGTCGATGTTGATGCTGTCGTGGTCGGGGGAGCGGTGGTGTCCGGAGGGGTAGTGGTGGTTGTCGTCGACTCCGGAAGGGCTGCGGTGGAGTCGTCGTTCCAGTTGACCACACGCACACCATCGATGCCGGCGACGACTTCCTCTGCGACGGCCCGGCTTTCCGGAGAGCCGGTGAGGGTGATGTCGCGGCCCGACGCTTCAACCCTGGCGCCTATGCCTGCGTCGCTGAGAGCGGCCTCGGCCTTGTCTCCCAGATCGTTCTGTTCGCCCGCTATGCCGATGACGATGGCCGCACCGACCAGAAGTAACCAAACAACGAGGAGAACCCTCACTCGCCCGCTTCCGAAAGACATCGTTCCGTCCTCTACATATTCCTTCGTGAGGATGATCGGCCTCCACAGGCCGGGGATCAAGGATTTTGTCGCGAATTCACGACATGAGGTGTCAGCGGGACTCCCGGGAACCATTCCGACGCCGGAACCGATTCCCAGGTGGCGAGGGCGTCGTCGATGAGGCCTTCGCGCAACATGCTCATCCCTTTGCGAAGCCGATGGGTTGCGGCGGCCGTCTCAACTCGTTCGCCTCCCGAGAGATCGCACACTTCGCGAGCCCGGGTGGATAGCTCGTATGTGCCGATTTGTCTGGCGCGGTCGACGATCTCCTGCTTGGTGAACGCAAGTAGCGGCCGTAGCAGCGGGGCCCTGGCGTACTTGTCGATCTCGACCAGATTGGCAGCGGTTTGCGAAGAGACCTGGCCGAGGGAGTCACCGTTGACGATGAGGGGCAGCCCCAGTTCACGCGACACCCGGTATGCGGCCTCGGTCATCAGTTGCTTGAGTAACACCTGCCGGTACTTGGCCTGGGCCGATGCGTTCAGTTCCTTCTTGATCGGCTCGAAGTCGATGACGTGCAGGGTCACCGCCGCGCCGTGGCTCCATCGTGTGGCGAGCTGCTGGCCTACGGCGAGCGCATGGTCTGCCTGGTTGCATTCGAGCTGGAAGTGGAGCATGTGGACGGGGCAGCCGCGGCGCATCATCATCCAGGCGGCAACCGGCGAATCGATGCCACCAGACAGCATCACCAGACACGGCGATTGGGTGCTGATCGGGAGCCCACCGGGTCCCGGCCACGAATCGGTGACCAGTACGGCTCTGGAGCCCTCCACCCGTACCCGGACTGTGACATCGGGGTTGCCGAGGTCGACGCCTGCCGAGGCATCGTAGAGGGCGTCGCCGATGGCGACCGCTGCGTCGTGCGATTTCCAGTCGTGGTTGCCGGCACGTCGCACCCGCACCGCAAACGTCTGATTCTCCACCATCGGGGTCGCCAGCCGTCCGACGTCGGCGGCGAGCTGATCGAGGCTGGCGGCGTCGATCTGGCGGACGCGGTCGATGCGACCGATGCCGAAGACGGTGGAGGCTGCCCCGGCGGCAGCGACCAGGTCGCTGCCGGAAATGTCGAACTCCTGGGTTCCCCGCTGACGCACTATGACGTCGGGCGCTGCGACGGCGAGTGCCGCCTCCAGGTTGGCGCGCAGAATCGGCATGAAATGTTGCCGGGTGCGTTTCGATTTGATGAATATCTCGCTGGAGGCAAGAGCTCGCAGCGATTCGCGGGTGTTGTTTTCCATGGGCGTGGCCATGATGCCATGAAACCCCGCGACTCGGCTACGGTGCGATGGTTCTCGGCAAGGAGCCACGGTGAGAAGGTTCGTCGTCCTCATGGGTGTGCTGCTGGCAGCAGCCTCATGCAGCGGCACGTCCGTCGGCGAGGTGAAGGCCGGCGATTGCTTCAACGACCCCGATGACGAGATCGTCACCAATCTCGTGCTCGTCGGCTGCGTACAACCTCACGACAACGAGGTGTATGCCCGGGTGCAGATGGACGACACCACATACCCGGGCTCCACTGTTATCGAGGACTTTGCGGTCGATGCATGTCTCAGCGCATTCGAGCCATATGTCGGCAAGTCGTACGAGGAATCGCCGCTCGATTACTTCTATTTGAGCCCGACTGAGGAAGGATGGGGCGACGGAGACCGTTTGGTGCTGTGTGTCCTCTACTCCGCAGACCTCGCGCAACTGACCGGATCACAAGCGTCTGGTTGAGACGACAAGGCGTCTCCCGCGTCGTGTCGGCGTTGCGTCCGACGTCCCTGTTTTGTGAGCCGGGGCTAGGGCAGTTCGATGATGAGGCCGGGGTCGTTGAACTGGTCCAGGGCGAACTCCATGGTCATCGGCACCGGCTCTTGGGTACCGCCACCCATGAAATCCGCAGGCATCTCGAGCTCTGCGTCGAGGCCGATGACCGTGTCGGTCTCGACATCAATCCACACGACCATTGACTTGAGGAACTCCGCTTCGGCACCGGCGAGCCCGAGGCCACCCAATGCTCCCATCAGTTCGGTGAGGTTGGCTTTGTAGACAGCGCGCCCGTGGAATGTCGTCTCCTCGCCATTGATGTCTCCCAGGTCGTCGGTGGAGAAATCGGACCAGAAGGTAGGCGCCGCCGGGCAGCTGCCGATGAGGTCGCCGGCACCCGAATCGACGAGGCTTGCTTCTTCGTAGCCGCTTCCCTGGTCGTACCAGAGGGTTTCGGGTGTTGCGATGATGGATTCGCTGAATGTGATTCCACCCATCTCAGACGACATGGTGCATTGGAACCCGTCGGGGGTCCACATACCTTCCGCGGTGACGGCGATGCTGGTTTCGGCGAGATCCATGGTGATGGACATCGTCGCCGAGTAGCTGTCGAAGACGTCGGGCGGAGTGCCTGCGTAGGTTTCGAATTCGTCGACCAGGGTGGCAACGCTGGTGGTCGTGGTGTCCTCCGCCATCGTGGTTTCGGTCTCTGCGGCTTGCGTTGTTGTCGTCGCTCCCTCCGTGGTGGTGGGCGCGGTGACCGTGGTCGTCGTCTCCGGGGCTGCGGTAGTTGTGGTTTCGTCGCCGCTGGTGCCGGAGCACCCCGAGAGGAGCAACAGGATTGAGATGATCAAGGTGAAGCGCCGCATTGGTACCTTCCGGGTCTCGGGACGGTTAGTCATCGGCATCGGGGCCGGAGATCATGAGCGGGATCAACCGCTCGGCGTCGGTGAGTGCACCGTGGTTGCCCACCATCCGATCGTCCGAGTGACGGTGTAGTAGTAATGCATCGTCGTCGGCAAGCAGAATCCCGTCGGGTAGGCGCGCAGTGATCTTCGGGTGACGCGGCTCGGGGCCCCACCAGTGGATCATGTCATCGACAGGTATCCAGGTGGCAGGCAGTTTCGCGGCGAGTGACTCGCCGTCGCCTTTGACGAACATGGCCCGACCGTCGCCGAACAGGATGAGGTCCTCCTCGTCGGCCTTGGCGACCTTGATCTGTTTGTGTTTCGGGAAATCGACATGCCCATGGTCGGCGGTCCCGATTGCCACGGCACCCTCCGGCAGTCTGTGGATGAGCGCCTCCCACGCTGCGGCGACCGTGGTCATCGCCTCGGTGTATTGAGGCGACTTCTGGCCGGCGACATGGGCGGCGTAGTCGACATTCGGTAGGTACGCGACGATGAGGCGGTTTGGTCGGGCGGCGAGCTGGGTGGTGGCGTCGAGCCATTCGTTGATCCGCTCTATCCCCTCGAACCGGCAGCCGCGGAAGAGCACCTGTGTAAGCGGGGTGCCGTGAAATTTGAGCGGCTGGATGGTGATTGTCTCGACGCTTCCCGCCGTCAGCCTCTCGGCCAGGTTTGGCGAAGGGAGAAACGTCTCAAATGGGTAGTCGAGCTTCTCTCCCCACAGTGTCGTCCAGTGGATGGTGTTGACCACATGGTTCAGCTCGGGGATCCAGGCTTGATATCCGAGAAGGCCGTGCTGGGAGGGCGGGAGCCCGGTGGCCAGCACAGCGAGGCTGACCGTTGTGGTGGCAGGGAAGGGGCTATCGAGGGCGGCGCGGCATGAGCCGCGCATGGCGGCAGCGACGGGATGGTCGAGCTGCTGGTAGCCGAGCCCGTCGAATAGACACAGCACATAGGTGTCTGCGTCTGGGATCTCAGCGGCGAGATGAGGATGAAGTCGCGGGGAGGGAGCCGACCCGATCAGCCGGTACTCGAGCTCGGCAATCAGATTGACGAGCGATCCACCTTCATAGTCGGGCACAGTAACGTCCACGGAGGGCACCCTAGTGCCCATTACCGATCCCTTAGCTGGCGCTCGTTGCCCCAACCGGCAGACCATGGGCCATGTGCGCCGCGATAGACCACCAGCCTGGTTACATTCGCCTGATGAATGACGTCAGGAAGGCACCACCGGCACCGATCCGGCTGCATGGCAGAGCGCTTCAGGCGGCGGTTGCCGTTGGGGTGGTGACGCTTGCGGTGGCTTTGTGGGCGGGCAGTATCGACCTTGCCTCGGATGTGGGGCTCAACTCGACGGCGCTGAACGTGCTTTCGATTGTCTACAAGCTGCTCAGCATCGCCGGTCTGGTGTATGTCGGCAGGCAGATCCGCAGCCAGAGCATGTTGCTGCTGGCGTTGCTGCTGGCCATGTTGACCGTTGGCCACTTTGTGATCGACAGCGGATTATGGGATGACCTGGCGCACCCATTCACCACCCGTCTCTCCCGTGTCCTGCCGGTGTCGTCGGGGTTCCTCAATCTGTCGGCGCTGTTCCTGGCGCTGGCGGTGATCGCCGGCGGACTGGTGTGGGCAGCGTTCCGGTTCGCCTCTCCCGCAGAGCGCCCGGCGGTCGTCCGGCTGATCACGATGCTCTTTGTGGTCGGGGTGTTTGTCGGTCCGGTCAATGCCATTTCGGTATTCGGGATCAACCGGGAGTGGCTGTTCGCTGAGGATTTCGGCCAGGTGGCAAGTCTGGCGATCCTGACCGCTTATGTGGCAGGGCTGGCTGTTGCCACGTGGGGGACATCGAGTAGGTTGGCGCCACTCGACAACACACAGGGGAATTAGTGGGACACGCCGACGATCTGAATCGTATCAACGCCGCGCTCGACGCGGCGCTAGTGGTGCTCGAAGACTTCACACCGGGCCGGATCGCGTCACGCAAGAAGGCGGGCGGGGACCCGGTCACCGAGGCTGATGAGTTGGTGGATGCCGAGATGAAGCGCATCCTCCCTGATCCCGGCGAGGGCTGGCTATCTGAGGAGAGCGTCGACAGCGCCGACCGTCTCGGCAAGAGCCGTGTCTGGATAGTCGACCCCATCGATGGAACCCGTGAGTTCGTCGATGGCATCCCCGAATGGTGTGTTTCGATAGGTCTCATTGAAGACGGCCGGCCGGTTGCGGGCGGCATCCACAACCCGGCGGCGGGCGAGCGTATCACCGGTAGCATCGACACCGGCTTGAAGTATGAGGGCCCGAGCCCGGTATCGGGCAAGACGAGCCTGGACGGCGCCCGGGTGGGTGCAAGCCGCTCCGAGATGCGACGGGGTGAGTGGCAGCGGTTCGAGGGGGACCGGTTCGAGATCGTCCCGATGGGCTCGGTTGCCTACAAACTGGCCCTGACCGCAGCGGGCATCCTCGACGCCACCTGGACCTTGGTGCCCAAGAACGAGTGGGATCTTGCCGCCGGTGTCGCCCTCGTCAAAGCCGCGGGCGGCTGGGCGGTGCTGAAGGACGGCACCTCACCCACGTGGAACAAACAGAACCCGCTTGTCCCCGGCTTCATCGCCACCACCGCTGCGCTGCGAGCCGACGTCGAGAAGCTACTGCTGGGCTAGGCGCTCAGGAGCTCTCTGCCGCTGCCGCGTCGATCCTGGCCGGCTGGCCCGCAACATGGTCCGGGAGGTCGAGACGGCGGGAGGCCGCTGCCACTGCGATGACGGCCAATGCGTAGATGACGAACCAGTAGTTGGCGAAGGCCTGCCTCCCGAAGAAGAAGCCCAGCCCGAGTACGACGGCTGACGCCATTGCGAAAGCTGGTCCGTTGCCCCCGCGCCTGCCGAGTATCACGCCGGCTATTCCTGCGGCCGCTGGCGTCAACCACGAAGGTGGTACAAACCCGAGTGCTATCACATTCGTCGAGTCTGGCCGGATTGACATGTTTAGCAACGGGCCTATGGCTGCGTCCCAGAGGGCTCGTGCGTCGAGGACGAGAAACGGTAGGAACGTCGCCAAAATGACGCCACCGGACACGGCCAACCGTCGAAACCGGAACTCGTCGTCCCAGAACAAGATCAATGGTGCCAGCATCACGTAGTACTGCTTGGTCGCCAACGCCAGGCCGAGGAGCACGGCAGAGGAGGTCGGTCGGGAGCGCCACAGCAGCACCGCACCTGCGAGAAAGGGTAGGGCGAGCGGGTCTGTCCATCCCTGGCGGAGCACAAAGGGCAAGGTCGGCAAGAATGCCACCGCAAATGCCACGGCACCGGTAATCGGGGGTGGGTAATCTCCCCAGGACCTGAAACCGGCGACCAGCATGACGAGGATGGCGACTGCGATGACATTGATCCAGCGGTAATCACCGAGCACGCGGTCGGACACCGAGTTGAGGACGAGGGCCAGCGGCGGGTAGACGTATCCCTCGAACCGGGTCCCTTCCGCGGAAAACGGGTTCGTGTTGACGACATCGATCGACACATACGGGTTCTCGCCCTCTGCCAGTGCGGTTGCACCGGCGTGATTCACCTCGATCACATCGATTATCGGCGGAGGGGTTGCGACCAGAACTGCGACGCCGATCACCGCCACGACTGTTGCCGCCACCACCAGCGAAGCAACTAGACGGTCCTTTCCCCAAGATCGTCGTCGCACGGTGAGCCAGAGCAACACGACGCCCAGCACCGCCACGATAAGCTCGTATCGCCGGCCTCCCCTGAGCGCCACTTCGTGAGCGCTCAGAAGCATGATCAGCGCCCCCTCGACCAGGAGTGCCGCGCGTGCAATCGGATTCCTTGGTAGCTCGAGGCCGAGCCTCAACCCGTAAAAGGCGGCGATGGCCATCAATACAAGAGCGACGCCGATCGTGGTTGCCGCGGCCGGTTTGTCAAAGGTCCTCTCGTTGACGATTGCCAGACCTGCGATCGCGATCAGGGCGGTGCCGGCGGCGACGGATCGGACGGAAGCGGTCGGTGTTCTGCCGGGATTGGCCATAGCAACTCGTTAATCGTCGGTATACAGCCGGTCTTGAGCCGTACGTGCCTATTCGGTTGCCGCCTCAGCGGCGCGCTGAGCCTAGCTGTGAGCCATAGCGACCGGCACCCCGTGACATCGAGGCAGTTGCGGTGGCCGGCATCACCCCTGGCTGCAAACCGCCTGCAGACGATCGCTTTGCCTTGATGATCCGGGCTAACAACGTCCATCGAACCCGGTCATGCCCACTCTGTGCCGAGTACCGAACCTTCGTCACCGTAGATGGGGATTTCATACGCACCAGGATCGTCGGGCCAGCACTCATCTCCGGCGGTTGCCGCAGAGCCGTTCCTCGCAAGGTCCGGGCAGTTCACCACTCCCATCGGACCGAGAACAAGCAACGCGAAGGCAGAGATTGCCGGCGCTATCCCTGGTCTGAAGGCGGACGGCCGCATCGCGAGAGATCGCGATCCGGCCTGCTCCACCGCCTGAATCCCCGTCCCCCCGTCCCCCCGTTCCCCTTGCGGTGCTGACTCGCCACCACCGAGATGGATGCTAGATCGAGTGAGCCCTGATATGCAAGACCCTTGCATATCGCCAGCCAAGAGTGGGTCATTCGGGGAAAGGCCGTATCCTGAACGGATGGTTGTTGATGCGGATCTCGAAGCTGGTGTTGCTGGTGCTGGCTTCAGCGCGGCATCGTCGGCGTCGACGATTGTGCATGTCGCTCGGGACCTGTTTGACCATTCGTTGTATCGGGATGTGACAGTGGGGGAGATCGCCCGGGCGGCGGGGGTCAACGAAGTGACCGTCTACCGCCTGTTTGGTTCGAAGGACGGGTTGGCTGCTGCCTGTTGGCTGGGCAACATAGAGAAGTTGCGTCGCGGGATCGCACGGGACCGGAGGGCCACATCGGACCCGGTGGAGCGGATCAGGCGGTATCTCAACCGGTTGGTTCGGGTAGCAAAGAGCGATGGCGCAGTCACCGACGCCATGCTGCTGGCGGTACAGGCACAGACAATCGAGCGTGGCTCGAAGATCAGCCCTCTCGACCCGCGTGCCATCCTCCCCATCCCTCACCTGTTGGCAACCCTTGTCGCCGAGGGTCAGGAATCCGGGCAGATCGTCGCTTCGTATCCGAGCTTCGATATCGCAGCGTTCCTCAGCAACGCGTTGCTGCTGCGGGTCATGACGAGAAAGGGCGAATCTGCAGCGGATTGCGCCCGGTTCGTCGGCGACATGCTCCTCGACGGTGTCACGACACGAGGCGGAGAGAGTTGACGAGCCGCCGTGACATGTCTCTAGTGGACGAAGTTGCCGACCGGGTCTACCGGCTCGGCACCGAACACATCAACTGGTACGCCGTAGTTGACAGCACATCGGTGACGGTTGTTGATACGGGGCTGCCACGCTACTGGCCGCAGCTCGAAGCACTACTGACCTCGCTTGGCCGTTCAGTGGCGGATATCGAAGCCGTCCTATTGACCCACGCCGACCCGGATCACCTGGGAAACGCCGAGCGCATCGCCGCCGAGACAGGAGCCACGGTGTTCATCCACCACGCCGACATACCCGCAGTGACCAAACAGGTGTGGATTTCGCCCCCGCGGGTTCCGCCGTGGCGTCCGGCCGTCCTCTCGTTCATTGCACACGGGATCCGCAACGGACTGCTCAGCTGGCAAGCGGTGAATTCCCCGAGCGGCATCGAAGGAGACGGCCAGCTCTCCGTACCGGGTCGTCCGACCGCAATCCACACTCCCGGTCACACACCCGGCAGTGTTTGCTACGCCTTCGACGACCGGGATGTTCTCTTCGTCGGCGATGCGCTACTCAACAAGGACCCAATCACCGGCAAGGCTGGATGCATCGTGAGCACGAAAGGCATCAGTGCAGATCACGCACGTGCCAAGGCGTCTATATCGGGACTGGAGCGGCTCAACCATCGCACCGTGCTCTTCGGACACGGAGAGCCTTCCCAGCTCGGGATCCAGGATGTGGTTCGGCAGGCCCGTACGACGTAACAGCCCGACGGCGCTCTCCTGCGACTCGGTGCGACCAGCGAAACCGCCTCGTAATCACAGGGGACACTTCCCGAGGTCGCTGAACAGAGTGCAGGGACGCCAGCGCCGGCCCTCCCGCCAGGGGGAGGCCCGCCTGGCCCCCCTGAGTCTTTCCGTCCTACGAGGCCGACCGGGGTACTCGTCCTGTGCGCACGACTGCCAGTGCCAGCAGGATCGGGACGAGGTTGATCGCCCAGGCCATGTAGGTGGGGGTAGCGACCGACACCAGCAACAGCACGATGGCTATCCGGTCGTTGCCCCTGTGCAGTGCCCGGGCCGCCAGCACAGCGGCGAGCGGCAGGACAACAGACAGGGCACCGACCAGCAGCCGGGCATCCGGGTTGACGTCGGGGAGTGCAACCAGGGCGACGGTGCCTGCGACAACCGCCCACATCAGCGATCCGACGATGAGTGCCCTACGCATGGACTCCACGATACTCAAGCCAACGACACCGACGTGACGAGACAAACCACCCGCTCCGCAGCGCTCTAGCCGACGCGGTGAGAAGGGTCTAGGTGTCGGACTCTTCGACGGTCTCCAGGACCCGTTTGAGACGGCGGTAGTCGGAGCCGATTGCCCCCCGGACCACCCGCGGTAGCAGTGGAGCGGTGAGACGGCGCCACCCGCGGGGGTGGCCGGTCAGATCCATCCGGACCCGGCTCGTCGATTCGCTGAGAACCTGGACGGTCCTGGTGACTGTGGTCTGAATCGCTGGCCCCCGTTGGGTTTCGATCGTGATGGATCGGCCGGGTGTGAGCGCGGTTACCACATACACGACGATGGCCCCGCTTTCGAGGGTTTGCTCACAGGTGGATCCAACCGCAACCGGAGGTGGCGAGGTCCACGTGGTCGTCTCGACACCGCTCTGCCAGTTCGGGTTGTTGGAGAGGTCGGCGACGTACTCGAAGACGACATCCGCCGGAGCATCGATATCGGTTTGCACTGTGACCTGCAACGCGTCTCCTCCCACGGGCACCGGTGCGACCCTGCGAGCGTACCAGCGGCGACTGCTGCGAACCTTGGTGGTAGGAACGTGGCCGAGGCTACGCTCGCTTCATGCGTTTCCTGATGATGGCTGTGCTGGCCGTGCTCGTGTCGCTGCTGAGCGTCGGGCCCGCGCTTGCGGCCGGTACGTTTAGCGACGACGACGGATCCATACATGAGCCGTCTATCGAGGCGATTGCGGCTGCCGGGATCACCAGGGGCTGCAATCCACCGGTGAATGACCGTTTCTGTCCCGACGATGTGGTGACCCGTGGCCAGATGGCTGC
>Ga0307423_1002270_pt1 | contig 10885 bp, 13 predicted proteins | sample SalMarWE160310MG_FD_202154 | JGI IMG/M metagenome (GOLD analysis project Ga0307423, IMG submission 202154) | Salt marsh sediment microbial communities from the Plum Island Ecosystem LTER, Massachusetts, United States - WE1603-10 | ecosystem: Environmental > Aquatic > Marine > Intertidal zone >...
GTCCCCTTACAGTTTCACGGAGAAAATACGAACATCGATGTAAAACGACCTACAACCGGCTACGATGATATCAGGATCTATGCCACCAGTCGCATTTTCCTTCACAATGTACCTCATTTAAAGGCCCTGTGGATGTATGTTGGAGAAAAAATGGCCCAGGTGCTCCTCAGGTTCGGCGTCGATGATATCGGTGCCACCTATCACAATGAAAAAGTGGTTCATGCTGCCGGTGCACAGACCCCCGATTTTGGCTCTGAATCGTTTTTAAGAAGACTGATCCACAAGGCTCAACTTTTGCCTGAACGAACAACCGCCGGTTACCGAACGGTTTCAGACCATCCAAAAGAGGCAGCGATATGAAGTTGGGCTACATCGACTATCTCAACTGCTATCCGTTTTATTTTCGCATGTTCGAAAAACAAGCCGTCAATGGGATCCGTATCTATCCGGGATACCCGTGTATGCTCAACAAAATGATGACGGACCGACAACTCGACATGAGCCCCATTTCCTCTGCAACCTGTGCAGAAATTGCCGATGATGTAATGGTACTGCCGCAATTTTGTTTAAGTTCGGTGGGGTATGTCGGCTCGGTGATTTTGGTGAGCAAAATACCCATTGAAGATCTGAATCAAAAAAGAGTGGGAATTACCAGTGCTTCACATACGTCTGAAGTACTTCTAAAAGTTCTTCTCAAACATTTTTACAATTTAGAACCGGTTTATATACCAACCCAACCCAGACCTGTTCTCAAAGATATGGATGCAGCTCTGGTCATCGGAAACGACGCCATGGCCATATCTTCCGAACCGATCCCCTATATTTATGATCTCGGAGATTTGTGGCTGAGAAAAACCGGTTTTCCCGTGGTATTTGCCGTGTTTGCCGTAACAAAAAATGTGGTTGAAAAATATTCGTCCCAGATAAAATCTGTTGTTTCTTCTTATCATAGTTCTCTCGGCTGCCTTGAAGAGGAAAGAGAACTGCTTGTTTCAAAAGCAAGGGAAAAATATCCTGATATTATTTACGATATAAACAGTTATTTTGATCTGTTACAGTTTAAATTCGATGATAAATTAAAAACCGCCCTGATGTTTTACTATACCGCAGCAGGAGAGATGGGCCTGCTCAAAAAGGTGACAAGGCTGAACTATTTGGATAAATAAAGCTTGACGGCATCGTAAAAAGTCCAATTTCTGCGTTGAGCCTCATTCCACGAAATTCGCGACGCCTTTTTATCCCGCGGGTGTTATGCGGGAGAACTTGAATTTTTTACTTTGCCGTCTTAATGTTGACTTTTTACAAGTTCATCGCGCTTTAATATTTATCCAGGGAATACATGCGGTCATGGAAGATATGAACAAAAGCAGCACCCTTTATCATAAGATTTGCGAAGGTGACCGGATAACCCCTGAAGAAGCGCTTGAACTCTTCTCCTGGGACATCATCGACCTGGGAAACGCCGGAGATATGCGGAGAAAATCAGCATTTCCCAAAGAAACGGTGGGCTTCATTATTGACCGCATTATCAATTTCACCAATATCTGTGAAGCGGCATGTGCGTTTTGCGCATTTCACGCCCGGGCCAATCTTATTGAGCCTTATGAAGTGACCCTGGACGATATTTATCTAAAGATCGAAGAACTTGTGGCTGCCGGGGGCACCCAGGTCATGCTCCAGGGCGGACTTCATCCCGACTATACGTTGAACACGTATATCGACATGGTCACAGCGGTTAAAAAACGCTTTCCGGACATCTATCTCCACTCTTTTTCTCCTTCAGAAATCGTTCATATTTCCCGAAAAAGTTCGGTATCCATAGATGATGTGGTAAAAGCGCTCAAATCGGCTGGTCTCGATTCTGTGCCCGGGGCGTCCGATCTGTTGGTGGACAGGATCCGCACCAAAGTCAGCCCGAAAAAAATCACGGTGGATGCATGGCGCGCGGTCATGCGGGCGCTTTACCGGAACGACATGATGTCGTCGGCAACCATGACCTATGGTATGGGAGAGACCCTTGAAGAAAAGATCGCCCACTTAAAGGTCATCCGGGATATCCAGGATGAAACCGGAATTTTGCAGGCTTTTATTCCCTGGTCTTTTTCACCGGCAAACACGCGCATGGAAAATACGCTTCCGGCGACGGGAATCGATTATCTTAAAATACTGGCCATTTCACGGATATTTCTCGACAATATCACCTATATTCAAGCAGGATGGCTCACCGAGGGTCTGAAACTTGCTCAGGTTGCCCTGACCATGGGGGCAAATGATATGGGCGGGGTGCTCATGGAAGAGGTCGTGGTAAAGGCCACCGGGATTAAAACCAGGACCAACGACACAGAGCTTATCCATATCATTCAAAATGCCGGAAAAATTCCTGTTCAAAGGGATTCTCGCTATCAGGCGATAAAGGAGTATGTATGACACGTCTTGATATCGCCTTTTCAACATGCCCAAACGACACCTTTATTTTTCACGCCATGCTTCATGATTGTATTGATACAAAAGATTTTCATTTCGCTGCACATATGCACGATGTGGAAGCATTAAATAAAAAGGCTTTTTCCAAAACATTCCATGTCTCCAAGCTATCCTTTTATGCCTATCTTAAACTCAGACAATCCTATGAAATCCTCGATGCCGGATCCGCCCTGGGGTTTGGGTGCGGGCCCCTGCTTGTGGGAAGATCGGCGGATCTTTCATTCTCAAAAGCAAAAATTGCCGTGCCCGGAGAATACACCACGGCATATCTTCTCATGAGGTTGTGGAATCCTTCAATACAAAATGTCGAAGTCACCCGGTTTGACAATATTTTAGAGGGGGTCCAAATCGGAAAATACGATGCCGGACTCATCATTCACGAAGGCCGGTTCATCTATCCGGCGTATGACTGCGTCGAGATCATCGATCTTGGCAAATGGTGGGAAGACGAAACCTCGCTTCCCATCCCATTGGGATGTATTGCCGTCAGAAAAGATCCTCCTTTTATCCATTATAAACAGGATATTGAATCCGTTTTACGCCATTCGGTATCATATGCTTTCAATAACAGGGATGCATCCAGGGAGTTTGTAAAACAGCATGCCCAGGAAATGGATGATGAGGTGATTGACGGGCACATTGACCTGTATGTCAATAATTTTACCCTATCGTTAGGGGATACAGGGAGAGAAGCGGTTCAGGCCCTTGAGGAGATGGCGCGTTGGAAACAGATATTGTAACGGCCATTGTCATGGCCACCATGCTCGAGGCAAAGCCGTTTGTCCTGGGGATGTCCTTACGGCAGACCCGGAAAATTCCTTTCCGATTGTTTCAAAATAACGGGATGTTATTAATTATTTCAGGCATCGGCAAAGCCAATGCCGCCATGGCGACGGCGTATAGCTGTCTGAAATTCAAGCCGGCCTGTATCTGTAATTTGGGCGCAGCAGGCGCCACGCGTTCCGGATATGATCTCGGGGAGATCTTTCATATTCAGAAAATTGTCGAACCTTATCGGCCCGATCTGAAAACCGGGAAACCATGTGTTCACAAACCGGATTTACTGGCAGGATTCAAAACCACGACACTGGCTACCAGCGATCGGGCGGTTCTCGATCCTAAAGAACGAAAAGCGATTTCCATAAATGCCGATCTGATTGATATGGAAGGCGCTTCGGTGGTTCAGGCGTGCAGAACATTTAAGAAAGATTGTTATCTATTCAAATTCGTCAGTGATACGCCGGATCATACGCGAGATCAGGATATTGTGGATCATATTCGGCGTTATCGTGAAAGATTTTACGAATTTTTTTCAGATTCCGTAAGGCCGATGTTGCCTGCCATCTCCGCGTTTTCCCCCATGGCTAAGTCATTGAAATGACAAAGCCGATCCGCCAATATCGTTATACGAGGAAGCATCCCCGGTAGACAGCTCAAGTGACAGATCCTCCGGCAGCACTTGTCGGTGATGACCCTTCCGACTGCATTGTCGCGTCCACAACAAAAATACCGTCATCTTTTAAGCCGGCCAGTTCGTTTAAAGCCTCACGGATTTCCGTTGCCCCTCTGTCTCTTACAAGTTTCACAGCATCGAACGCCTTCCTGGCCGCAGCAAAAGAAAATCGTCCGGCTGTCTTTTCGAGATAGGCAGACACAAAGCCTTTTACAGCTTGCCAACTGTCACGACGCGACTGATTTTCAAGGGGGGAAAGTTTGTCCAGATCTCTAAGAACACGAGAATGAAATCGGTTTGTCCGACGTTTCATGAGCAGGGTGGACCACAAAAAGAATACAATCAAAGCAGCGACACCTCCGGCACCCATAAGCATGCGCAGGTCCATGCCTCCCAGAATACCGGAGATCATAAGACCGAAAGTCGCACTTGCGCCGAGAAGAAGACTCACCAAAAAACCGATAAAGGTGTGTTTCCAGCGAAATTTGCGCAATCTGCGACGGTAGTTCATCAAGGCTTCAAGGAAATGGCCCAGGCGTTCGCCGTGGGTTTCGACAAAGGTGGCCAGATGATCGAGACGATATCTCGGGGCTTTAAGGATGGCCCGTTTCAATTCCTCGCGCTGATTTTCAAGATGACCTAAAAAACTCATATCCCCTCCGGATCGTTTCCCTGCACGCAGCATGGCCCGGGGGGAGTAAGTAAGGCAGATGGGAGGGATGTCTTTGCGACCGGTGATCTGAGATAGATTCCAACACAACGTTCCATAGACCTGCAAAAGATCGGCAAAGGAGGCACATTCATCAATTCGGTTCAACACAAAGAGCAGACGATCTTCAAAGGTACGGGTCGGCAGGGTTTCACGAATGCTGATATATGATTCACGCACCGTTCCTGCCTTATGGGGATCAAAAACCACCAGAACCAGATCGGCGATTTGTGCCAATTCACCGATGACTTCCTGATAGTCATACCCGCGGTCCCGTTCGGTGATACTGTCTAGCATTCCCGGGGTATCAATGATGGCAATGGTTTCTAAAAAAGGCGCATTTACTTTTTTCAGGCGAAAGTGAGAGGCAAATCGCTGTCCGTGTTTTCTCAGTGTTTCAAAGGGATATTCCGGATCATTGAGCAAAAATTTTCCATCCCGTTCTTCAACAACGCAAACGTTTTCTGCGGAAGACCCAGCGTCGTCATGGGTGATGACGGTAAAGGAATCGTCGGTAGGCGCCTGGCCGGTTGCTTGAATATCCGCGCCAAGGAATTCATTGATAAGGGTCGATTTGCCGGAAGAATAGTTCCCTAAAACAAGGACCATTGGCCGCCATTTAATGTTGGTTTCCAAAGGAACATCACTATAACCGTAATGGAGCGCTGCAGGGGAGAGGTAGTCTGATACCATTTTCACCAGTTCGGTTCGAAGCGAATTCATGTAATTCTGACGATACATTTTTATCTCCGGCTTATTCGTCTATATCGCATTATTAGTTGTCGGGTGCCGTCAATTTTCTTCGCTTCATCCACCACCGAAGACCTAACAATGTCAGCGCCCATCCTAAAAAAATGCTGTCGTCAATTTTTCCCATAATGAAATCCGGCATGAAAAAGTAAACACTGGCACCAAAAAGAAAGCTGATGAACAAGGCCGTCGTATAACGCATCCAGGTAAAAATTCTAAAGAAAACCAAAAACAGCAACGTCCAGAAAAGGTAGAATACCGTGGTGGCCGTGATCCGGTACTTCACAGGGATACTTTCCGATATTTTTGATAAAAAAATGTCCAACTTTTTACTCGGCCTGCGGAGCCGATGGTGGAGGACCTCTTGCACTGTTATTTTTTCATCAATGTGAAATCCTGCCGGTATCAGAAAATCGAGGGTTAACGGGAATCCCTGCTCATGGAGAAGGTCGTTGGTTTGGCGAAAAGGAAGAGACAGTATCTTTCGAAATCCCAGATAAAAGACACTGACGATGGCTATCAAAGACACCAAAGAGAGCACTGTCCAGAGAATTTTAGCCCGTATAACCATCTATGTACCCCGACTATTGAATAAATACCTGCTGCCTTGATCCAAAGCTAACAGAGGCGATCCAAGGTGTCAACCGACACTTTTTGGTCCGGCTGAAAAAGGAGGGCAAAGCAGATATTGATTTTACCAATCATAATCTGTCCAACTATTTGCATTATCAATTTTACTTGTCGTTTATCATTATATTATAGATTCATCACCATAAAATCATTAGGAAGACAGTGTTCAATGAGCGGTCAAGAAGCGAAAACAATCAATCGCCGGAAACGGGAAGGAAAATTTGTCCGAATAAATTCTTTTCCGCCGCCTTTAATCTACCATTTGATTCGTGTATTGATCAGTGTCATTTTTTTGTGGTCCGGCATTTCAAAGCTGATGAATCCTACAGAATTTGCCGTCATTATAGATGCATATGGTTTAATGCCAGAGGATTGGATTCTGCCGCTGGCCATTATCCTGCCCTTGCTTGAGGTCATCTTCGGGTTTGGTCTGTTATTAGAGATCAGAGGATTTTTGGCCGGCATTACGAGCCTTTTAATGCTGTTCGTGGCGATCCTTGGTTATGGTATCTGGCTGGGGCTGGATATCGACTGCGGCTGTTTCGGACCGAAAGATCCCGAGGCCGAGGCTTTTCACAGTTTGCGCCCAGCGCTCTATCGGGATTTTGTTATGATCACAGGTGTTGTTTATTTATATTTCTGGCGTCGTTACCAGTCGATAAAACCGGTTCGATTGATGCCTTTTTTCAACAGGTTATTCCACAGAGGAGGTATTATTGATGCACACGATTAAAAAGATTCTCACGTTCACTGTTTTTGGATTACTTGTGGTATGTCTGTCGACGCCCGCACTGGCCAAAAACAAATTTGAAAAAGAACTTGAAAAGGAAAAAGGTGCCGTAAAACTGGTTCGCGAAGTACAGCGCGGTGGCTATGATGTGATTACAACAAAAGAACTCAAGCAATGGATCGACGCCGGCAAGAACATGCTGGTCATCGACACCATGCCTTATGCTGCCAGTTACAAAAAGGGTCACGTTCCCGGTGCCAAGCAGTTTCTGTTTCCGATCCCGGATATGCAAACCTGGGATACCAAAGAAACCAACGGTAAGTCCAAAGAAGACTTTGAAGCCCTGCTTGGCCCGGACAAAAATAAAACCATCGTTATTTACTGTGGCTTTGTCAAATGTACCCGCAGCCACAACGGTGCAGCCTGGGCCGTCAAGCTTGGCTACAAAAATGTTTACCGCTATTCCGGCGGAATTTTCGCTTGGAAAGGCGCCGACTATCCAATGGAAAAAGTAAAATAAAGATTTATCTTCGAATTGAGCGACACCGTTCAATTCGAAAATATCCGTTCGCTTTTTTGTTGTTGTTTTCAAACAATTTCCGAGCCGATCAGAATACAAGAAACATTATTTCTCATGATCCGATTAAATAAAGACCATAAGTTGTTGGGCCATCGTGGCGAAACGCTGATTAACAAAATCCGGCAGCGCACAGAGAACCTGTTCATGACCCGCCAACTGATGTGTTCCGAAGCGGTATTGACGGTATTGAATCAAGGTCTCAAGGGAGGATTAGCGCCGGAAATCGCTGTTCGGGTTACTTCCGGTCTGCCGGAGGGATTTGGGGGAAGCGGCTGCACCTGTGGGGCATTAAGTGCCGGTGTTATTGCCCTTGGATTGTTCCTGGGCCGAAACGGTCCCGGCCTCCTGAACAACCGAACGGTTTGCACCGCTTCCAGAGAACTCCACCAACGGTTCAAAACGAGGTTCGGTTCCACCTGCTGCCGGGTACTGACAAAAAATATCGACGTCGGTACGAAGCACCACTTTAGGTTTTGTGCCCGGCATGCCGGAGAAGTTTCTGAGCAGACCGCACGTCTTGTTCTTGACCATGAACCGGAACGACTTGAACTGGCGGATTGGACCTATTTGAATCAAATAGATTCCAAAATGAGCGCAAGGATCAAACAATTCACAAACATACTTCGATCATAATTAAACAGGGGTCGGGGAGTTTTTCTAAATCAGTCCGTTTACACCTTCAAAACCGACAACGCATCCTTTCAGCGAAAAAACCTTGACCTGCATGCTTAATGAAAAGAATAATAAGGACGATCCAAATAAAAAATTAGGAGCATACAGGCAATGAAACTGAACGTGTTTAAAAAACCGACCCTGCTGAGCCTTTCAAAAACCTGTGGTTGAGCCGCAAAAATCGACCCGGTCGGGCTTGGCAGTTTGTTGGCGAATCTTCCTAAGAATATAGATCCGAACTTGTTGGTGGGCTATGAAACCAGTGATGATGCCGGCGTTTATCGATTAACCGATGATCTGGCCATTATCATGACGGCCGACTATATAACGCCGCCGGTGAACGACCCGTATATCTACGGTCAAATAGCGGCAGCCAATGCCATCAGCGATGTCTACGCCATGGGTGGACAACCCGTCGCATGTCTCAACCTGGTCAGTTTTCCCTCTAATAAGCTGCCTCCGGAGGTCCTTCATCAAATCGTGGCCGGTGCTTTGAGTAAGATTACCGAAGCCGGTGCTGTATTGGCGGGAGGGCATAGTGTGGAAGACGATGAACCCAAATTCGGTCTGGCAGTCACCGGTATCGTACATCCGGATAAATTCTGGACCAACAAGGGTGCTCAACCCGGGGATGTGCTGATTTTGACCAAACCTCTGGGAAGCGGCGTTTTGTTTAACGCCAATTTAAAAAAATGGGTTTCCAAGGCGGCCATGGAGGCCTGCTTGTCAATCCTTATAACGCTCAATCGAACCGCTGCCGAGGTGATGTCCGGTTTTGATATCCATGCTGTAACGGATGTGACCGGATTCGGATTGGCCGGGCACGGGTTTGAAATGGCCAAGGCATCCGGAGTGTGTTTTAAAATCAGTATCAAAGATCTGCCGATCATGGACGAAGCGCTAACAATGTATGAAAAAGGAATGACCACCGGCGTAAATGCTTACAATCGGCAAATGGTGGAACAATATTTGTGGCTTGAAACCGATTTGCCCCCCTGGCACGAAGAGATCGTATTTGACCCACAAACCAACGGTGGTTTGCTTGTTGCGGTGACAAAGAGCCAGGGAGAAAGTCTCGTCAACGCTTTGCATGCCAAAGGAGTGACGGCTGCCAGTATCATCGGCAGTGTTCATGAGCTTAAAGCGGAGATTCATCTGAAACTCAGGTAAATTGATTTCGACGATTCATACCATTTAAACTACAGTGGCTGTATTTTTTCAGCGACAATTTTTGGCAAGGGAATTGCCTTCCAGGTATGATCGATGGCAACGAAGGTCACGGTTCCCTCTGCCAGCAACCGGGTGTCCGGCGGGCGGTAAAAGTGAAACTGAAAGACGATGGCTTTTTCTTTGATTTCTTTTATAGACGTATGCATTTCAAGTAAATCGCCATAGTAGGCCGGGGCTAAAAAATGGCAGTTGGCAGCTACTTTGGGCATGCCGTATTTTTCTTTTTTGTTACGAAAGAAGGTTTCCGGAGGTAGGTCGATATACCGGAGAAATTCTTCAATCCCCTCATGGAAATAGCGAAAATAAGCGACAAAATAAACAACACCATACGGATCCGTATCACCGAAGCGAACCGGTATTTTGGTTTTATGAATGAGCATGTCATACCTCCTGTGGGTGATAAAATAACTATTTCCTTGGTAAACGTATTGGGTGTCCTTAAATTAAAGGGATTATGATGCGATTTTTTAAATGTTTTTTTCTGGTTTGCTTTTTTATTATTATCGGCTTCAGCCAAACGACGATAGCTGCTGAAAACATCGACGTCGATTTGGTCAAATTGCATACCGACGACGGCGTAAGGCTGACCGGTATTTTACGCCGGCCTCGCATGGCCAGAGCAAACGCCGGTGTGGTGTTGATCCACGGTTACAGCGGCAACTTTTATTCAGGCATCATGGACTTTCTTCCTAAAGCCCTGGCAGACAGAGGATTTGCCACTTTGGCGCTCAACATGCGTGATCATGATCGGGGCCCTAAAAAAAACAGGTTTGAAGAAAACCGTTATGATATTGCGACAGCCATCGATAAAATGGCTCAGCTGGGTTATCATTCTATATTCCTTCACGGGCACAGTATGGGGTCCAACCGGGTGCTGTATTACATTGCAGCCACCCGGGACGTAAGAATTAAAGGCATACTTTTAACCGGTCCCCCGGGCAATCTTTTCGAGTGGAATATCCGTGTATTCGGGCCTGAGACGGCACACAGCGTCCTTGGTCAGGCCCAGGACCTGGTGGCAAAAGGTAAAGGAGATCAATGGATGCTGATCGACCTGGGACCTTTGGGCAAAGCGCTTTATACCGCCAACCACGTTGTCAGCCTCAGGGGCCCGAAAACCGTATCCGATCCCTACAAAAACATTTCCCGTATTTTTCAACCCATACTCATTGTTCACGGTCTTGCTGATCGCCTGGCCAATCCCGATGTTGCCGATCGCCTCCGAAACAGTGCAACGCCTAAGACAAATGTTACGGTTGTCAAAATATCCGGTGCCAATCATCAGTTCAGTCATCACCAAAAAAAACTTGCAAGCGTAGTAACCCGATGGATGCTTGATCGTCTGAGTCACTAGCGCGGACTAACATAACTTTTTAAGATCGCTGATAAGATTTTTAATTTCTGATCTGTTTAACTTAAGTTTAACTTTTCCTCCGCCGGGATGGGCAAGGTTCAACGTACAACCGTCGTTGTTTTTTATTATCGCCCATTTTTGTCCCTTTGGAAATACAAGAGATTTGTCCAGCCAGTCGTCGGGATCGAACTCGGCAATCTGAATCAGAACACCAAAAGCATCTTTGGGATGAATGAAGATCTCCTTCCAAAAGTCGCCGTATTCGTTATACCCGAAATAAGGAACATTATGAT
>Ga0307423_1002271_pt1 | contig 10885 bp, 9 predicted proteins | sample SalMarWE160310MG_FD_202154 | JGI IMG/M metagenome (GOLD analysis project Ga0307423, IMG submission 202154) | Salt marsh sediment microbial communities from the Plum Island Ecosystem LTER, Massachusetts, United States - WE1603-10 | ecosystem: Environmental > Aquatic > Marine > Intertidal zone >...
CCCTGGTACAGCGACGTGCTAAGGGTGCACGGCTATTTGCGTTTGCACGAAAAGCTCTGGGAGGATCTGAACCTTTTGTATACCGACACCCTGGAGCGCGAGGACAAGCTCACCATGGCGCACTCCATCGAGCTCCGGGCGCCCTATCTGGACCGCGACGTGATCATGACCGCCATGCGGATTTCGCCGCGGCTCAAGCTGGAGGGCGTTGACGACAAGATGCGCAAGCGGGTGCACCGGCAGGCGTCCGCCGAGCTGGGAGTGCCGCCCTATCTGGCCTTTAGGGCCAAGGACCCGGCCCAGTCCGGCTCGGGCATCCACCAGATCATCCAGAACATCGCGGCTAGGCGGGTGGGCCGGGTGGAAAAAGAGGTGGTGGAGCGCAATATCGCGCGGGACAAGGGCAGCCTCTACCGCTATGGCGACGAAGATTATGGCGAGGCGCGGGCACGCTATTACCTGCAGCACATCGAAGACGAGATCAGGAACAAGTTTATCCCGTCTTTCTTGGCGGCGGAAGAGAACCCGCCCGCTTCCAACGCCTAAGACCGATCAGCCCGGAAAGGGAAAAGCATGCATATAACCCTGGCCCAGATCAACTTCGACCCGGATGACGTGGAAGGCCACATTGAGCGCATCAAGGACATCATTAGCCAAAACGCCGGCAGCAACCTCATTGTGTTTCCCGAGCTGATCCTGCACGGCCATCCCTCCCAGCTAAGGCCGGAAGGGTTTCTCTATCGCCAAATCAAGTGCCATTTGGCCGACGCCTCCCAGCAGATCTACAGTCATGTGAAAGCCTGCCGGGCCCGGGTGGTGCTGGGCGAATTGAAGCGCGAGGGCGATATCTTCAGCAACCTGGCCACCTATGTGGATGAAAAGGGCCCGCGCAGCTATGCCAAAACCCATGTGCACTGGACCGAGAACTTCCGGCCCGGCGGCCGGCTCAAGGTTTTCGCCACGCCGCTGGGCCGGCTGGGCTTGAACATCTGCTACGACTCGGCCTTCAGCGAGGTGTGGCGGGTGCTGGCCTTGGAAGGCGCGGAGCTGGTGGTGAACATCTCGGCGGTGCCGGCCCATTTCCCGGTGGCCTATATGCGGCGGCGCATGCAGGGCGCGGCAGCCTTCAACCAGTACCACGTGGTTTACGTGAACCGCCCGGGACCGGTTTTTGCCGGGGGCAGCGCGGTGTACGATCCCCACGGCGACGAGCTTTTGGCTTTGGGCGGCGGCGAGGAGGTGGTATCGCTGGAGATCGAGCCCACAGCCGCGCAGAGTTGGCGTCAGGATGAGATAATATTCGCCAACCGCAGGCCGCTTTTGTACCGCAGGATTTCCAACCGCACCAAGGAGATCGGCGGCCGGAGAAAGAGCGCCGGCCTTAAGCTGGTGCCTCCTCGCAGCGACGAGCAAATGACGGCCTGATATTTTAACAGCGTAAACGTGCGCACGAAAAGCGGGCGGGAAGCTGTATGCCTCCCGCCGCTTTGTGTGCTTCAATTGATGTGGTCTACTTCAGCTTGCCGGTGCCCTTAAGCACCTTTTCAGGGGTGATGGGCTGGTCCCGGCAGCTAAAGCCGGCAGCGTTATGACCGGATATCAAAAGCATTTGCTTTACGCCCACCTATGCCGATCCCTGCTAGGGCTTCTCGAAATGAAAGATGCCCCAGGCCAAGTGGCCGCGCTTGCCACCTTCAACCCAGTGCATGAGCCCCCTTTTCATGCGGTCGATGTAGTCCTGGCTCACCACGCTGCAGATCTCACCCTCGCGGCAGGCGGTCTCATCCAGCACCCGCGCGTAGTGGTTGACCAACTGATGAGTGCGCTCGTCAAAGCCCAGGTCTGTTAGGCCGCGCCGGACAAGCGCATCCTGATAAAACCCAGGCGAGCCCAGGTTCTCCAAGTGGATACGGTCCAGGATGGGCTGCAGCACCCCTTCCGGGCACTGGTCCGATGCCATGGGATCGGTAAACACGAACTGACCGCCCGGCTTCAATAGCCGCGTCACCTCGTCCATCACCATTTCCCGGTTGCCGCTGTGCAGAATGGCGTCCTGGGACCAGATGAAATCAAAGCTCCCGTCCGGCAAAGGCACCTCTTCAAAGCTGCCGTCCACCACCTCTACCAAGCGGTCCAGGCCCTGCTCCTTGTTCATCTGGCGGTCGCGCTCATTTTGCACGGTGGACAGATTAAGCGCCGTGACTTTGCAGCCGTGGGTCTTGGCCAGCCAGCGGGCCGCCCCGCCGAAGCCCGCGCCCATGTCCAGGACGCGGGATTCCTGGTTGAGTCCCTCCAGGCGGCCGGCCATGGTCTGGACCGTGCGACGGCTAGCCGCGCCTATGTCCTCGTCCGGGGTCTGGTAGAGGCCGATATGGATGTCCTCCCCGCCCCAGATGATGTAGTAGAAATTGTCAGCGTCGTTGCTGTCGTAATAATCGCGCGCAACGCTGACCGCTTGGGAACTCTGTGTTTCCGCCATGGCTATTAGTTGTCCTCCTCGCGGTATTCCTTTTCCGCCACGTGGACGAAGAAGTCCGGATCGTCTTCCTTGCGCTCCTCTTTGAAGTCGGCATAGGTGGTGATTTCCTGGAAGCCCACCTCACTAAGTAGCCGGCGCAGATATTCCTTACGCAGGGGGAACATGTTGAGATGGAACTTGCAGCCGTCCTGGAACTTGTAGACAAAGCGGGCCAGGCCGTCGTCCACGTGCTCGGGCTCGGCCACCACGTCGCCGCCGCAGTAGTAGTACTTGTGCTTGGAGGTGAAGCCGTTGTCCAAAATGCCGTCGTAATTGCGCTGGTCGATGATGAGGATGCCGTCATGAGCCAGCATGGCGTAGTATTCGGCCAAGGCCTTGCGGCGGTCTCGTTCCCGGAAAAGATGGGTGAACGAGTTGCCCAAGCAGATAATGGCGTCGTATTCGCCGTGCACGTCCCTATTCAGAAAGCGCCAATCAGCGCAGCAGGTATTCAAAAGGAACCCATGACGCCTGGCGTTTTCAAAAGCCTTGGCCAGCATCTGGGGGCTGCCGTCGGCGCTGGTCACGTCAAAGCCCTCGGCCAAAAGACGCACCGAATGAAAGCCGGTGCCGGTGGCCACGTCCAGCACATTTTGGCAGCCGTAGTCCTTGAGGGTCTTGATGAAGAAGTCGCCCTCGCTCTTGGCCCGGCGCTCCCAATCGATGAGTTCGTCCCACTTGTCGGCTAGGGTGGTCACGTATTCGTGCTGATAATGGTCGCTCTCCCTGACCTTTACCGGATCGAGGCCGAAGTTCTGAGTGGTCGCGAATGTATTTTCGTTTGCAGCTAAAGTCATTTTCCTTACCTCCCGAAGTGGTTGGTTTGGACTTTAATTAAAAAGCCTCGAGTCTAGTAACGGTAGTGCTCCGGCTTGAAGGGTCCCTCCTTGGGAACCCCGATGTAGTCGGCCTGTTTCTCGCTGAGCTTGGTGAGGGTAGCGCCCAGCTTTTCCAGATGCAGGCGGGCCACCTCCTCGTCCAGTTCCTTAGATAGCGTGGTCACGCCTATCTGGTGCTCATTGGTCCAAAGATCGATCTGGGCCAGGGTCTGGTTGGTGAAGGAATTGGACATGACAAAGCTGGGATGGCCGGTGGCGCAGCCCAGGTTCACCAAGCGGCCCTCGGCCAAGAGATATATGCTGTGGCCGTCCTCAAAGGTGTACTTGTCCACCTGGGGCTTGATGTTGGTCTTAATCACCCCGGGCCAGCCGTTCAGCTTGTCCACCTGGATCTCGTTGTCAAAGTGGCCGATGTTGCAGACAATGGCCTGGTCCTTCATCTTGCTCATGTGCTCGGCGGTGATGACCTCGCAGTTGCCGGTGGTGGTCACAAAGATATCGGCCTCACTGACCGCTTGCTCCATGGTCACCACCTTGTAGCCCGCCATGAGGGCCTGCAGGGCGCAGATGGGGTCCACCTCGCTCACCATGATCCGCGCCTTATGGGAGGCCAGCGCCTCGGAGGAGCCCTTGCCTACGTCGCCGTAGCCGCAGACCATGGCGGTCTTGCCCGCCACCATAACGTCGGTGGCCCGCTTGATGCCGTCCACCAAAGACTCGCGGCAGCCGTAGATGTTGTCGAACTTGCTCTTGGTCACCGAGTCGTTGACGTTGATCGCCGGAACCAGCAGTTCGCCCCTGGCCTGCATCTGATACAGCCTATGCACGCCGGTGGTGGTCTCTTCGCTGACGCCCTTCCACTCCTCAACCACCTTGTGCCAGCGGCCCTTGTCCTGGGCCTGGATATCTTTAAGGAGCTTGTTGATGATCTTTAGCTCCTTGTTGTCGGTGAGCTCGTCCAGCATGGTGGGGTCTTCTTCCGCGTAATAGCCGCGGTGGATCAAAAGTGTGGCGTCGCCGCCGTCGTCCACGATCAGGTTGGGACCGCTGCCGTCGGGCCAGGTCAAGGCCTGATGGGTGCACCACCAATACTCCTCCAGGGTCTCGCCCTTCCAGGCGAACACCGGCACCCCGGCCTGGGCGATGGCGGAGGCGGCGTGGTCCTGGGTGGAGAAGATGTTGCAGGAGGCCCAACGCACGTCCGCGCCGAGGTCCACCAGGGTCTCGATGAGAACCGCGGTCTGGATGGTCATGTGCAGGGAACCAGCGATTCTGGCGCCCCTGAGCGGCTTGGCGGGGCCGTACTTTTCGCGGGTGGCCATGAGACCGGGCATCTCTTTCTCGGCGATCTCGATCTCGCGCCGGCCCCACTCGGCCAGGCCGATGTCGGCTACTTTGAAGTCCAGGTTGTTTTGCAGGTCTTGGGCTGTTTTAGCGGTCATGATTAAGCAGCATCCTTTACCTTGAAGGCCTCGGCCAATTCCGCGGCTTTGTCAGTTTTCTCCCAGGGGAACATGTTGCGGCCGAAGTGGCCGTAGCTGGCGCTCTGTTGATAGGACCAGCCCTGGGGATTGGTTAGGTTGAGTTGGTCAATGATGGCGGCAGGACGGAAATCGAAGATTCCGCTGTGCTCCAGGATTTTCTGCAGCTCGGCCTCGGGCGCCTTGCCGGTGCCATAGGTGTCTATGTTGATGGATAGCGGCTTGGCCACGCCGATGGCATAGGCCACCTGGATCTCGCAACGCTCGGCCAAACCGGCGGCCACCATGTTCTTGGCCGCGTAGCGCGCGTAATAGGCGGCCGAGCGGTCAACCTTGGAGGGGTCCTTGCCGCTGAAGGCGCCGCCGCCGTGGCTGCCCACGCCGCCGTAGGTGTCCACGATGATCTTGCGGCCGGTGAGTCCGGCGTCGGCATAGGGTCCGCCCAGCACGAAGTTGCCAGTGGGGTTGATGAAGAACTTGGTCTTGCCGGTTAAGAGTCCGGTGGGCTCCAGGACCTCCTTGCATTGGGCCACCAGGTCCTGGCGGATGGTTTCGCCGTCAACCTCGTCGGTTTGGTGCGATATCACCACGGTGGTGATCTCCTTGGGCTGGCCCTTGACATAGCGCACCGAAACCTGGCTCTTGGCATCGGGCCTTAGGTAGGCGATCTCGCCCGAGTTGCGCAAGCCCTTCAGGTGATGCAAGAGGCGGTGGCTGTAGGCTATGGGAGTGGGCATAAGTTCGGCGGTCTCGTTGGTGGCATAGCCGAACATCATTCCCTGGTCGCCGGCGCCCTGCTCCTCGTAGAGCCCTTCTCCTTCGCTGACGCCTTGGCTGATGTCGGGCGACTGGCCATGAATGCGCGAGATATACTCGAAAGAATCGTGCCAGAAAAGCAGCTCCTCCCGGTTGTAGCCGATCTCCTGGATCACCCGGCGGGCGATTTTTTCGGTGTTAATGGCATCCCAGCCCTGGCAGGTTACCTCGCCCAGGTTGGTCACGATGTTGTGACCCACCGCGGTTTCGCAAGCCACCCGGGCCTTGGGATCTTGGGCTAAACAGGCATCCAGTACCGCGTCGGAAATCTGATCACAAACTTTATCAGGATGTCCTTCGCTGACCGATTCAGAGGTAAATACGTGATCAGTCCGGATCTTGCTCATGAAACTAGGTCCTTTCTCCAAACCATGGGCGATGCAGCGCGGGCCGCGCTCCTAAGGCGATAGCGCGGCGGCGGGCTTATCCACGAAGAACAAACCCGCAACTACAAGCTGTACGTGAATATCGGGAGCTAATGTCCCTATGTAAATCGCCGCGCACCTCGTGCGCGGCAATGATTCAGGTTAGATGCAACCTTTATACCATTTCGCATGGTTGAATCCATAACCTGTTAGAACAACGTGCATAATTTATGCTGGCGGATAAAATGGCGAAAAAAATGCAACGGCCGTTGAGTGCTATGGTGGTCTCTATTTGAGCAAATTATGCACATATTGATTATATAGCAACCATATGTGTGCAAGATTTAACGCGCATCTGTAGACTGTTGTGAGAGATCACGCCAACTGTTTCCGCTAAAATATTTCCCATTTTTCCTGACAAAACAATTTAGATGCGCATGTTAAAAACTATGGCCTGATTAGGGAGCGGTTTCGCAGGCGTTGATTCGCATGGCCGGGCAGTTCTCTGAATGTGTAAATTAATTATACACATCAAAGATTGCTTTCGCGTTGGTTTTGCGTTATGAAAGAACCCAAGCAAATGACGAGCAGGCTACATCTGCATCTTGCTTCATCTATTACACAAACTGGAACCAAGCTATGCCCTTTCGGAGCGAGACCATCCATCTCCTCTGCGTAGACCCCGGACGGGATATCTTCCGCCAGCTAAAGGAAGTCTTTCCCTCAGACAATCCGGGGGTTCTTTTAGAGCCCAACATCGGCAGGGTTTTGGAACGCTTCGAGAAGGAGACCTTCGACGTGCTGGTCCTATCCAGCGCTGCGCTTCGCTCCAACAAAGGTGTGGGCATCGAGCTTCTGGAGGTGGTCTCTGCCAAGAGCCCGGCCACCCAGATCCTGTTTCTTATAAATCCCCGTGAGATCAAGCTGGCGGCCTCCGCCATGAAGGCTGGCACTTATCATTATGCCAAGCTACCCATAAGCAGCGAAGAGCTAAAGCTCCTGGTGGGTTCGGCCCTGGATAACCGGCCCCAATACGCGCCCAATCTGCTTTTGAAAAACCACAAGGGGCAGACCACTTTTGAAAGCATGGTGGGCGGATCGCCTGTGATACGAGAGGTGTACCGCCAGATCCGCAAGGCCGCCGCCACCGATATCCCGGTGCTTTTGTCCGGCGAGACCGGCACCGGCAAAGACTTGGCCGCCCGCGCCATCCACCAGCTTTCCAGCCGCACCCAGGGACCCTATGTCCCGGCCCATCTGGGCGCTTTACCCGAGGATCTGGTGGCCAGCGAGCTGTTCGGCCACGAAAAGGGAGCCTTCACCAGCGCCGTGGAGCGGCGCCTGGGCTGTTTTGAGTTGGCCCACAAGGGAACCGTGTTTTTGGACGAGATCTCCACTATAGACGAAAAGATCCAGGTGAGCCTGCTGCGCCTATTGGAAGACCGTAAGCTGCACCGTATCGGTGGCGCCAAAAGCCAGAAGGTGAACGTGCGGGTTATCGCGGCCAGCAACGAAGACCTGGAAGAATCGGTGGGCCGCGGCGTGTTCCGCGAGGACCTTTTCTTCCGCTTGGACGTGCTGCACATCCACATGCCTGCCTTGAGGCAGCGCGACGGCGACGTCCCGCTTTTGATCGATCATTTCTTAAAGCAGTTCAACCAGGCCTACCGCAAGGACGTGGTGGGCATCTCGCCAGAGTGCGTTAGCCGCCTGCATTCTTATGACTGGCCCGGCAATGTGCGCGAGCTAAAGAATGTGATCAACCGTGCGGTGGTGATGTGCGAAGGTGGCGTGCTCCTGCCCGATCACCTGCCCCGCCGCCTGCGGGCCGGCCGGGCCGGACGGGCCATGGTCAGCCTGCCGGTGGGCTCCACCATGGAAGACATGGAAAGGGAAATGCTGGTCCGCACCCTGGAATACACCGCCGGCAACCGCCGACGCGCCGCCGACATGCTGGGTATCAGCCGCCGCACGCTCTACAACAAGATCGATCGCTTCGGCTTGTGATGGAAGCGAGTGAATGCGTTAGTAATGCTGGCGGGGCTTGAACGAGCTTTCATCGAAGATAGGTTTGATTGTGGTCGTGTGTGACCCGCCTCAGAAAACTTGATCCAAGCTCTTCACTGCAAGCATCTTTACGCGGGATGCATCGCGCGGACTATAAAGAGGCTTTACCTTGCCTCATTTTTCCGATCTTCTGGGCTTAATTTGCATAGGCTTGCCAGCTAATATCACCATATATTTACCTGTGTCCTTCCAAGGTTCAATGTCTGCTACGGGAGCCATGTGGGGTATGACCGATATGAGCGCAACCTGATAGGCGGCAATATACTTGATTTTGGGAATCATGCTGGCGTGGATGCGTATAGCCCACCATTTATGTTCGCCTAGGAACGCCGACTGAAAACCGTCCTCGCGGGCAGGCACCACGATGGTATCGATCTCGGAAGACTTCTACAACTATTGCCGGCCCGCAGATCATTGAGGGGAAAAACGCCTTACGAAGTGCTCAGGGAAAAGCTACAATCGTCTTGATCAATGTGTGGCGAGGTCTGAGTCCTCACAGCCTGCAGTACCCCTACCAAGATGAGCGGTCGAGCCCTACTTACTGATGGCCACCTAGGCCTCCCGGCCGCCAGTCAGTGGCCACCATGACGCCGCTTTCACCGCGGGCCTATCTCTTGGATTGGCACCGTGGCCTGTGCGATACCTGCACCTGGAGGTCACAGCCACTGTCCAATGAAGGGTGGAATCTCAAATTTTATCGAGCCTGACCGCGCAGGCCTTGTACTCGGCGGTCTGGGAGACCGGATCAAAGGCCGGATTGGTGAGCCAGTTGGCGCAGGCCTCCCGAAAATGAAAGGCCATCCACACCATGCCCGGAGGAACTTCTTTGGTGATGCGGGCGGATACTTCCACCTCACCCCGGCGGGAGGCCACTCGTATGCGCTCGCCTTGGGCGATGCCCAGCCTCCCAGCGTCGGCCAGGGAGATATCTGCGGTTTCCTCGCCCAACAGGTCGTTCAAGCCCACGCTGCGCCCGGTCTGGGTGCGGGTGTGGTAATGGTATAGCCTGCGCCCGGTGCTGAGCACCAGGGGGTAGTCCTCGTCAGGCACCTCGGCCGGTGGGGTCCAATCCACCGGAGTGAGGTTGCCCAGCCCGCAGGTAAAGCAGCCGTCCTTGTGCAGGAAGCTGGTGCCCCGGTGGCGGGTGTCGGGCACCGGCCATTGCAGGCCGTCGTCAACGATGCGGCGATACTTAATTCCCGCCATCTGGGGAGCCAGGATCGAGATCTCGTTGTCCCAGACGGCCTTGGCGCTTGCCGATTTCCACTCCTGGCCCAGGCGGCGGGCCAGCTCGCGGAAAATCCACCAATTGGGCTTGGCCTGGCCGGGCGGGTTCACCGCCCGCCGAACCCGGCTCACCCGGCGCTCGCTGTTGGTGAAGGTGCCGTTATCCTCGCTCCAAGCCGCCGCCGGCAGCACCACGTGAGCAAAGCGGGTGGTCTCGGTGGGGAAGATATCGTTGGCCACGATGAATTCCGCCGAAGCCAGGCAGTGCTCCACGTGGCGGATGTCGGGCTCGGTGTTGGCCAGGTTCTCGCCGAAGATATAAAAGGCTCTTACTGTGCCTTGGGTAAGGCCATCCATCATGGCCGGGATCATGAGTCCGTTCTTGGCGGGAAGCTTCACTCCCCAGGCTTCCTCGAACTTGTGGCGGGCGGCCGGGTCCTCCACCTTCTGGTAGCCGGGATACACGTTGGGCAGGGCCCCCATGTCGCAGGCGCCCTGCACATTGTTCTGACCGCGCAGGGGGTTTACCCCGCCGCACTGGAAACCCACATTGCCCAGGAGCATCTGCAGATTCGCGCAGGAGAGAACATTGTTCACCCCGCAGGTGTGTTCGGTGATGCCCAAGGTGTAGATGAGCATGGCCGGCTTAAAGGCGGCCAGTTCCCGGGCCACCTGACGGATCGTCTCCGTCGGGACGCCGGATATCTCCGCCGCCCGCTGGGGCGGGTATTCCATGACCTTGGCCTTGAGAGCCTCGAAACCCTGGGTGCAGGAGTTCACGTAGCTGGCATCGTAGAGGTCCTCGGCGATGAGCACGTGCATGATGCCATTAAGGAGCGCCACGTCGCTGCCCACCTTGAGCCGCACATGGGTCTGGGCGAATTTGGCCAGGGCGGTACGACGCGGATCCACCAGGATCATGCGCGCGCCCTTAAGCATGGCGTTCTTGAGGAACGAAGCCGCCACCGGGTGGGCCTCGGTCATGTTGGAGCCGATCACGAAGAACATTTTCGCCTGGTCGAAGTCGGCGAAGGAGTTGGTCATGGCGCCCGAGCCGAAAGCAGTGGCCAGACCGGCCACGGTGGGGGCGTGTCAGGTTCGTGCGCAGTGGTCGATGTTGTTGGTGCCAATCGCCGCCCGGAAAAGCTTTTGCATGTTGTAGGAGTCTTCGTTGGTGCTGCGCGCGCAGCTTACGCCTGCGATGGCGTCCGGGCCGCTCTCGGCGATGATCTGGCGGAACTTGACCGCTACCAAATCCAGGGCTTCGTCCCAGCTCGCCTCGCGGAAGGCATCGCCCTCGCGGATCAGCGGCGTGGTCAGGCGTTCCGAAGAGTGGATGAAGTCGTAGCCGAAGCGGCCCTTAACGCAGAGCCGGCCCCGGTTGGGATGGGCATCCTCCACCGCCGTCACCTTGATGATCTTTCCATCCTTTACGTGCAGCCACTGCTGGCAGCCCACCCCGCAGTAGGGGCAGGTGGTGCGCACCTTCTCGGTCTCCCAGACGCGCGCCTTGCCCCGGGCTTTTTTCTCGGTGAGCGCGCCGGTGGGGCAGACCTCCAGGCACTGGCCGCA
>Ga0307423_1002272_pt1 | contig 10884 bp, 7 predicted proteins | sample SalMarWE160310MG_FD_202154 | JGI IMG/M metagenome (GOLD analysis project Ga0307423, IMG submission 202154) | Salt marsh sediment microbial communities from the Plum Island Ecosystem LTER, Massachusetts, United States - WE1603-10 | ecosystem: Environmental > Aquatic > Marine > Intertidal zone >...
GCAATAAATTTTTCCTAAATGATTATTACTGATACAAATATTCAAACAAAAAAGTATAATGTCAAGAAGTTTTTTGAAATTGGACCAAGTTTAATATTTGTGCTTTACTAAAAGAAAATAAAGCTTATTTTTGTAAGCGCTTTGCTTCATCACTCATTTATTTAGGGGATTTATGAAAAAGTTAACCTTTCAATTATTTTTTATCAAAACAGAGGTTTTGATAATGTCCATCTGTACAAGAACACTTCGTCAAACAATTCTTTTTTCTTTAATATATTTTTTGGGGATTTCATCAATATCTGAGGCACAAAATTTAAATACTGATAAGTTTCAATATCTTTCTCCTGTCCCGGGTTCAAAGCTAAATTCAAACGAGACAACTATAATTATAAAGTTTGGTGATCCTTTTGAAAATTATGGACTAGAAAACAATATAATAGTTAGGGGAAATAAAAGCGGATTACATAGTGGGAAAATAATTTTAGCGGAGAATTACCGAACACTCATTTTCAAACCTAACAATCAGTTTGCAGATGAAGAAGTTATTACCGTTGAACTAAGTAAGAATTTAAGGACAGTCTCAAACGCACAAATTCCTGCTTTGCAATATTCATTTGAAACTTCAAAAATAAACGTAAATAAAAAAATAAAATCTAATCCTGAAAAATATTATAAACTCTTAAGCTCTGAATTCAAATTTGATAAAAGTATACCTCTTCATAAGGATATTAGTCAGCAAGATATTTTTGATAGAATGACCTACACTATCCAAAAAGACTCCCTTCCAATTGATTTTCCAGAGTTGGTTATTGATTCACTTGATAATCCTACTCCAGGTTATATTTTTTTGACTCCATTTGGCCTCCCAAACTTGTTACCTACCTATCTTATTATTACCGATAATTACGGTATCCCTATTTTTTATCGGAAAATGAAGTCAGCAACGTTTGATTTTAAAAAGATCAATGACAGCACGCTTGCTTATTTTGATTTAGGGAAATATCAATACTACATACTAAATAACTCGTATGATATTATTGATAGTGTATCTACACAAAATGGTTATATAGCTGATTTACATGAATTAATAATGCTCGAAAATAAACATTCATTTCTATTAAGTTATGATTATGAGAAGGTGCCCATGGATACAGTCGTTTCCGGTGGAGATTCGGATGCAACTGTAATTGGAATTATTCTACAGGAATTGGATGAAAATAAAAATGTCGTATTTCAATGGAAAAGTTGGGATCATTACAAAATTACTGACGCTACTTATGATATAGTTCTTACAGATTCATTAATAGATTATGCTCATAGCAATGCAATTGAAATAGATTATGACGGCAATATTCTTTTATCGACAAGACATTTAGACGAAATCACAAAAATAGACAGACAAACAGGGGATATAATTTGGAGACTTGGAGGAAAATATTGCAAAAATAATCAATTTACTTTTTTAAATGATTCAATTGGTTTTTCACATCAGCATGATGTACGTAGATTACATAACGGAAATATTACAGTTTTTGATAATGGAAATCTTCATTCACCTCAATTTTCCAGGGTCGCAGAATATCAGGTGGATGAGTTAAATAAGCTTGTTTCATTAGTTTGGGATTTTAAAAACGATCCGGAATCTTATTCTCGCGCGATGGGGAGTGCAAGAAGATTGGATAATCATAATACAATTATTGGTTGGGGCTTTTCTTCAACGCCAGCTATCAGTGAAGTACACGCTGACAAATCTATCGCATTTTATATGACTCTTGCGGACACATTATTAAATTATCGGGCTTTTAAATTCCCCTGGAAAACAAATCTTTTTGTAACAGATCCCGAAACACTTTATTTCGGATACGTACCTGCAGGTGATTCACTAATAAAACCATTAAAAATTATAAATAATTCTGAAAAACAAATAGAAATAAATGGGTTACTCAATAGAGACTCAGCATTTACTGTAATTACGCCTCTTCCAATAATAATCGATGCTTTTAAGGACTCAACGATTCAGGTAAAATTTAAACCATCGCTTGGAGAAACTTATTCAGATGAACTTTATTTACAATGGAACCATGAAAATGAAAGGATTACACAGATAGTACAGCTTTCAGGAACAACTATTTCTTCAGTAGAATATGACTGGAATAAATTGGACTACACCCTAGGACAAAATTATCCAAACCCTTTTAATCCGAGTACAACCATTAAATATTCGGTTCCCGAGTTGAGTAAAGTAAAAATAACTCTTTACAATCTTTTGGGAGAAGAAGTTGCGACTTTGGTAAATGAAGAAAAGACAGCTGGAAAATATTCTGTTCAATTTAATGCTGCTTCACTTACCAGCGGAGTTTATTTCTACAGATTACAAGCAGGAAATTTCTTTGAAACAAAAAAAATGATTTTACTGAAGTAATTTTATTGGTGATTTTATGAAAAATTCAATTATTCTCTTCTGTTTACTTTTTATAACTGCACCAATTTCTGCACAGTGGATCACACAAACTACTACGAAAACTCTTAATTCTGTTTACTTTACTGACAGTCAAAATGGGTGGGCTGTTGGATATGTGGGAACTTTATTAAGAACAACAGACTCAGGTCTGAATTGGAATACCGTTGACCTAGGTTATCTGAATGATTTTAATGAAATTATTTTTGTGAATTATAATTATGGATGGATTGTTGGAGGGGAAGGGTTAATATTAAAAACTACTGATGGCGGTGGCAGTTGGTTCCAACAGAATTCAGGTGTTAATTTTAATTTAGTTACTGTTTTTTTTATAGACGAGAATAATGGTTGGATTAGTACAAACGCCTTAACGGGAGAAGTTTTAAAGACTACGAATAGCGGTGAAACTTGGAATTCCTATCCAACTGGGATAAACTTCTATTCAATTATTTTCTTCACAAGTATTAATAATGGTTGGACTGCTGGATGGGGAGGTGTTATTGCAAGAACTTCGGACGGCGGAGTTAATTGGCTTTTGGATTCAACCCAAATAGGATCTTCCTTTTCTGATATTATCTTCATTTCTGAAAATATTGGCTGGATTGTAGGTAACTCTGGAAGAATACTTAAAACTAATAACGGTGGTAACACTTGGAATGTTTTGCCTTTCAATGCCGCCTCATTCAACATTTTCTCTGTTTTTTTTATTGATGAAAATACTGGATGGATTACTGGCGTTGATATTAACTCTGACTACGGTAAAATCTTTAAAACTACGGATGGTGGAATTACCTGGGATCAAGAGATTTCCACATATGAAAAAATTTTTCACGATATCTTTTTTGTAGACTCTGAATATGGTTGGGCTGTTGGGTGGGGGTTAATAGCAAAATATGATACTACAAAATCTATAAACATTATCTCACCTAACGGAGGAGAAGTTTTGGATACGTATGCTACTATTGTTTGGAAAAGTAATAATGTTAGTTTTGTTAATTTGTCGTACTCTCCAGATAATGGGTTAAATTGGAAACTAATTGCAGACAGTGTAATTATATATAAGGATGGCAATCCTAATTTTTATTGGTGGGGTTCGATTCCCAAACCATCTTCAAATCAATGTCTTATTAAAATTGTTGACTTAGAAAATTCAAATGTCTTTGATATCAGCGACAGCAACTTTACAATAATTCCTAGTCCAGGTTATAAAGTAATTCAACCAAATGGTGGGGAAGGTATAGTAGCAGGAAGTATTTATACTATTTATTGGCTTAATAATAATTCCGACTTAGTAAATATCCTCCTATCACTTGATAATGGAAAAAGTTGGGTAAAATTATCTCAATCTGATAGCTATGGATATGATTGGAATGTTCCAGACACAACATCCCGACAATGTTTAATCAAAATACAAAACGCAATAGATACTTCTGTCTATAATGTCAGTGATAATGTGTTTAATATTATTAGAATCTCTAAGTTTTCATACTTTCCATTATCTGTTGGAAATAAATGGTTTTTCTCTCGAGGTATTGATGGAGTAATAAAACTTAAACTTGAAGTTGAAAGGGATACTTTATTGAGTGATGGTTTTACATACGCAAAATTAAATATGTTTTATATGCCAACAGGTTCTGTTGAAGAAGGTTATTCATATTTAAGGCAGGAAGGGAATAAAATTATTAAATATCCAGATAAAATTATCCTGGACTTTAATATGGAAATCGGGGATAGCGTATCGACTTTTAAAAATACTCAATATTCTGCGATATTAAGTGGAATCTATTTATATAATATATTTGGGAGATACCTTAGTACATATGAATTTTCTTTTGCTTCTTCTGATTATTATTCTTATTCAGATAGCATTGGTTTCAGAACTCTATATTCTGCTAATTGGAATAATCTACAACCAGAATATTTACTAGGCTGTGTTATTGATGGTTTTGTTTATGGTAATACAATTACAGATATTAAATCTGAAAATAAGTTACCGGATAAGTTTTATTTATCACAAAATTATCCAAACCCTTTTAATCCAATTACAAAATTAAGTTGGCAGTCTCCAGTTGGTGGTTGGCAAACATTAAAGGTTTATGATGTTTTAGGAAATGAAGTTGCAACTTTAGTTGATGAATTTAGACCAGCCGGAAATTACGAAGTAGACTTTAATGCAAACAAACTATCAAGCGGCGTTTACTTATATAAGCTTCAAGCTGGATCGTTTGTCGAAACGAAGAAAATGATTTTGATGAAATAAATTAATTAACACTTGTTATGATATAAAATGATGTTGCGATAACTCCCTTTAAATTGTTAACTTTGCACAATTAAATTGTATTTCAAACAAATTTAGAAACCGATGGAAACAAATCACAAAAATTTAGAAAATGAAAATAGTACTGTGGGTCATTCTTTAGTTGAATTTATAAGTGTGACTATTAGATATCGTTGGTTTTTAATTTTGTTCATTTTTTTAGTCACTTTAGGGGCCTCCCTTTACGCTGTGTTTGCACCCAAATGGTATAAATCAACTGCATCAGTACTCCCCGCAGAAAATAATGATTTTCTTTCCATGACAGGCTTATCAAGTTTAGCTAAGGGATTTTCTGCAAGCAGAGGATTAGCCGCACTATCTGGTAGTAGTTCTGAATCGGATAAGTTTGTGGCAATATTGAAAAGTGCTACAATTACCAATGAAGTAATAAATAAATTTGACCTTCGTAAAGAGTATGATTTAGAAAATACTTTTTATGAAAAAGTAGTTAAAGAATGGCAGTCCAATTTTGATCTGGAAGTTGAAGCTGAGGGAAACTTATCCATAACCATTTACGATAAAGACCCTAAGAAAGCTGCTGATATTGCTAATTATCTTGTACAAAGATTAAATGAAAAGAATACTGAGTTATCGATAAGAAATGCAGTAGCCAATAAAAAATTTGTTGAAACCAGATATCTCCAAAATGTTTCAGATATTGCAAATCTGGAGACAAAGATGAAAAAATTTCAACAAAAATTTGGGGTTATTGCTGTTCCAGAACAGCTTGAAGCAACAATCAAATCAATGTCTGAAATTTATGCAAATTTATACAAGAAGCAGATTGAATATAATGTAGCTAAGCAAACTTATGGTGTTGATCATCCTGTAACACATGCGAGCGAAATAGAAGTGGAAGAACTTCAAAAAAAGATCAATCAGCTTAATAATGGTACAGATGCTTCGCAAAAAGACGTAAAAATTCTCATTCCCTTTAAAGAAGCCCCTGAACTTGGGAACGAATACTTGCAAATTTATCGCAATCTGGAAATTCAATACAAAATATTAGAATTCATTCAACCATTATACGAGCAAGCAAAAGTCGAAGAAGTACGTAATACTCCATCTGTACTAGTTTTAGATAATGCGTTTCCTGCTGATCATAAGGCAAAACCCAAAATCTTATTTTACTTCCTGTTATCATTTGTTATATCCATTTCAGTCGCATTTATTTTCATTATTATTTTGGAAGCATTTCATCGGCTAAAAACAAATGATAATAAAAAATATGTATTGTTTGCTGATACAATCAAATCTGATTTTAAAAAATTCAATATCTTTCGTAGAAAATAAATACGATTGAATATTAAAATGGAATCAAGTCGTGGTAACATTTGGAAGAATTCCTTTTTCCTTTTCTTTTCTCAACTTATCCGTCTTCTAACAAACTTTTTTATTTTTATTGGAATTGCCCGTTTGTACGGACCGGAAGGGTTCGGTCAATTTTCAATAGCGTTTACAGTTGCAAATATTTGCATAATGATTGCAGATTTTGGGTTTGATGTACTGCTTGCATCTGAAATAGCAAAGAACAGAAATGATGCTTTACAAATAAGCAGAAAATATTTTTCAATGAAGATAGTTTTTGCTGTAATCGGGTCACTGCTTATGATATTGATTCCAAGTTTCCAGGGGTTTAGTGATGAAAGCCGATTGCTAATTTATACCTTACCTCTTTACGTTATATTCACAACTTTTACAAATTTTTTCTACGCTATTTTTAGAGGATTTGAAAAATTTGAATACGAAACTAGAAATTCTTTTTTCTCAAATCTGTTTCTTCTTGCAGCAGTAGGCTTCTTGGGATACTTAAAAACCCCATTATTTTATTTGATGTTCTTTTTTATTGGTGCCAGGTTTTTGGGAGTAATTCTAGGAATTAGCAAAGCTACAAAATTAGTTGGTGCAAATATTTTAAGACTAAACTTTAAAGGTTGGAGATTAATAATCAATCAAATTTTAATATTTGGATTAACATTTTTATTTGGAAATCTTTTTATTCAACTAGACACTCTTTTAATTGGAATTTGGAAAGGAGATGAAGCGGCCGGGCTTTATCAGGCTGCTTTTAGAATAGTGATATTTTTTCTGCTTTTTCCAGATCTTTTGATGAGTGCATTTTTACCAATTATGTCACGTCTTTTTTTTGAAAATATAGATCGGTGGAAAAACTATAGTCGTTTATTGTACAAAATTCTTCTTTTTATATCAATTCCCACAACTCTTGTAATCTTTTTCAATGCGAAGCAATTCATAAATTTAATCTATAGCAATGAATTGTTCGATAAAGCCATTCCTGTTCTACAAATATTTTCATTAATTATTTTTGTTCGATTTATTGTGGAGCCGTTTGGTTTAATGATGACAACTTCAAAACGACAACATATAAGAATGATTCTCGTAATCGTAGCTACCGTTTTAAGTTTTATTATTAATTATTTTGTTATTCCAGCTTATGGTTTAAATGGGGCTGCGATGGTTTCCTTGATAATGAATATTATGGTTGGATCTGGGTACCTATTAGTTAACTTCTCATCATTTTTTGAATGGACATTTGAAAAGAGTACAATTATCGTTCTCTTTACATCAATTCTTTTAGGTTTAATATTATGGTCTCTAACTGATAATATTGTTGCGACTATAATTTCTATATCTATTTATATTCTGATAGTTTATTTTATTGCATTTTCAAGCGAAGAGCGAAAAATCATTTTTTCAAATTTTACATTTAAACGTATTTAGATAATATGAGTGTGATTTCAATTATATCTTTTATTATTTGTTTACTAATAATTGTCTCAACGGTTAGACCCAATACCGATATTTTCTCTCCCGGTAGAATTTTTACATTTATTTGGGCTCTTTCTATAGGTTTAACAGATCTAAAATTCAGTGGTTTTCAACATGAATGGTCACTCGATGTCTGGATTCAATTATTACTTGGACCCATAGCTTTTTTAATTGGCACGATTTTAATTTATACAATTAATCTGAATTCAGATATTTGGTCAATAAATTCTCTGAGAAGTGGTAGAGACATTTATAATGTGGATAAGGATAAATTGTATAAAGCTGTATTGGTTCTTTTCATCCTTTTTCTTTTAGGTTATTTCCTTATATACATTAAAGCTGGTGGTGTAACTCTGTTCAGTGCTAATCCCGGTAAAACACGTAGGGAATTTACCATGTTTGGCATTGGATTATTTCTTCATAATGTCCTTTTGGTTGTTTTTTTCACTACCGCTTATTATCTGGTTGAAAAAAAGAATAAATTTCGCAGAAGAATTCTGTTTTTTTGTTCATTTACGTCTTTACTCCTTTATGGTATAACACTTCAGAGATATCAAATATTTATTACCATATTTCTGGTAATATTACTTTTATACTACCATACTTTTAGAATCAAATTTAAGTTTGTTGCAATATTTATATCTGTGATCGTTGTATTCTTTTTTTTGGTATCATCTGCTAGAGCCGGGGAGATATTATTCTTTGTTTTATATCGTATGTCTAAAATGAAGTTTTCACCCAATTATGCAATTTTTACAGAACCGTATATGTATGTTGTTATGAATCTTGAAAATTATGCAAAATCCATTGCTAAAACAGAGTATTTTACATTTGGTTATTATACTTTTGACTTTGTAACTGCTCTGGGGGGCATAAAACATTGGATAAGTGATTATTATAACTTAGTTGAAACACCGTTCTTGGTTAGCATTTATAATACGTATTCTGCTTTCTGGACCTATTATCGTGATTTTGGTGTACTGGGAATTTTTTTCATTCCATTCTTTGGTGGAGTAGCTTTCAGCTCACTTTATTATTCGTTTAGGAAAAAACCTACTTTAATGAAAATTGGAATATATGGAATGTTCCTATTTGCAATAATATTCTCCTTCTTTAATAGCATAATAGGTTTTCTTTGGTTTGTTTATAATCTAGCATTACTTGTTATAGTTCTTAAATACATCACTATACAAGAATAATTATAAACTATATAAAATTTCTCTGAATAAATTTAGTAGAGGTCAATTTGGAACATTGTATTGTTTGTGGCAATAAAGATGTAAAAAAAATTCATGATCATTATCAAGGTTATGTTGAAGAAAAATATTACGAAATATTTTCTTGTAACAATTGTAAAAGTCATTTTATTGATCCAGAAAAAATTGATATGAAAATCTATTCAGTTATTTATTCTAATGATGATATTTTAGGATATGACAGATATTTGAAATATGCAAATGAAATACTTAAGGAAAATGAGGCGTTAAAGTACCTCTCATCTCAGGAATCGACTTATTATCCTGTCTACAAGTTTTTAAAGAATAAAAAAGGACTTAAAATACTTGAGCTTGGTTGCAGTTACGGTTATCTGACTTTTGCAATGAGTAAGACGGAGAATGATTGTTATGGAATTGATATTTCTCAAAAGGCAATAGATTTCGCCAAAACCAATTATGGTGATTATTTTGAGGCTACAAGTATTGAAGAATTTGTTAAATCATGTAATCAGAAATATGATTTAATCATTGCTACTGAGGTAGTTGAACATCTTTTTGATATCTCAAAATTTTTGGAGCAAATCAAAAATTTATTATCACAGCAGGGACAAATTTTGTTGACTACTCCAAACAAAGATTATACGAAAAAGAATTTTGTTTGGTTAACGGATCTTCCACCTGTCCATATAACTTGGTTAGGTAAGAAAAGTTTTTCTATAATTGGCAGTTTAAAAAACTTTAACATTAATTTTATAACTTTTAGAGATTATTATCCTCCAAATGAAAATAAATTTATAAAATACCTTCGTTTTCAAAAGGAGATAATACCTAAACCTGTTTTTAGTAAGGATGGTAAGGCTTTATTGAATTCAAATAATTTTCGATATCCGGTTATTCGTAATATTATTAAATGGTTTGTACATAAATTTTTTCCAGTGCGATTTTTTTCAAATTTGTTATTTAATTTCTTTAATGAAGATGACAACACTTTAGCTGTATTATTAAAACCTAATCAAAACAGTTAATCCCAAAATAATTATGAATTTATGTCCTATACTTGATATTATAATTGTTAATTGGAACTCTGGAAGCCTACTAACAGAATGCCTTAACTCTATAAAAGTTGCAGTTAATGATAATTTTATATTAAATCGAGTAGTTGTAGTAGATAATGCTTCAAAGGATGATTCACTTACCGGGATTGAAAAAATAGATCTTCCGCTAACTTTATTTAAAAATTCTGAAAATATTGGCTTTGCCAAAGCCTGTAATCAAGGTGCAAAAGGCAGCAATGCAGACTATTTATTGCTTCTAAACCCAGATACTAAATTATTTAACAATTCTTTGAGCGAACCAATTTTATTTTTACAGAAGAATGAAAATTCTTTAATTGGAATTGTGGGCGTTCAATTGTGGGATGAAAATAACTCTATTAGTCGGAATTGCTCACGATTCCCAACTCCATATAGTTTAATTTATATATCTTTTGGGTTAGATCGATTATTCCCAAAATTTTTTCCGCCCCATTTTATGATAGAATGGGATCATCAAGAAAACAGATTTGTTGACCAGGTTATGGGTTCTTTCTTTTTTGTGAGGCGCCCTCTATTTGAAAAATTGAACGGATATGATGAACGATTTTTTGTTTATTATGAAGATCTGGATTTTTCTTATCGTGCAAATAAAATTGGCTTTAAAAGTTATTATTTAGCGTCCGCTAAGATATATCATAAAGGTGGTGGGACTTCAGAAAAAGTAAAAGCCGAACGTCTTTCATATATCTTACACAGTAAGCTTCTATTTAGCCAAAAACATTTTAGTAAAATTTTTTATTCGATAATATTATTTGTTACTATCTTTATCGAGCCTTTAATCAGGATTGCATTTTTAGCATTAAAAGGTTCATTTAGGAGCATACCAGAAATTTTACGAGGTTATAAAAAGTTATACCTTAAAATTATAAGATTAAATCATGACTAATACAAAATGAAGATATTAGCTCTTACAAGATATAGCGAACTTGGTGCAAGCAGCCGTTTTAGGGTTTATCAATTTTTTCCTTATTTGAAACAGCAAGGATTTGAAATTACGGTTGAACCTTT
>Ga0307423_1002274_pt1 | contig 10879 bp, 9 predicted proteins | sample SalMarWE160310MG_FD_202154 | JGI IMG/M metagenome (GOLD analysis project Ga0307423, IMG submission 202154) | Salt marsh sediment microbial communities from the Plum Island Ecosystem LTER, Massachusetts, United States - WE1603-10 | ecosystem: Environmental > Aquatic > Marine > Intertidal zone >...
CTCCGGGCCAGGACAAGGACAAGACCCCTCCGGGTCAGGACAAGGACAAGACTCCTCCGGGTCAGGACAAGGACAAGACCCCTCCGGGCCAGGACAAGAAGAAATAGTCTCATAGTTCCGGTGAGGCCGCTTCAGGTGGATGATTAAACAAGGCTGCTTGCCGCTTCCCAATGCGTGGCTGATTATGGGAAACTGGCCGGGAGCCTTTGTTTTTGTGGCTGCGAATAATGTTCGCGTGGGAGGGCCATGAGACGGTTGGCCAAAACCTTGTTGTTGGGCCTGGCCTTAACCATGGTGACGGTCCTGCTGTATTTTCTGGGACTTCCGGTTCTGCACTTGGTGGAGCTGAAAGCTCAGGACGGTTTTTTCATTGCCAGAGGACCAGTTCAACCCGGCGGGGGCCAAGTCTCGGTGGTTGCCGTGGGCGAACGCAGTTTGGACCGGCTGGGCCGTTGGCCTTGGCCCCGCGGGCGCTTGGCCGAACTGCTGTCGGCAATCGCTTCCCGCGGCGCCAAGGTGGTGACGCTGGATATAGGTTTCTTTGAGCCGGACCACAGGTACCCGGCAGAAGCGGTCGAGGCGATCGTCCGCGCCGCCGAGGAGGGCAGGCCGCTCAGGCAAGAGGACGTGGAACAAAGCTTTCATCCCGACCGGGTGCTGGCCAGGGCCATAAACCAAAGCCCCTGCCCGGTGGTGATGGGCTGGTTCTTTCACATGGGTCAGCAATCCATCGGCCACCTGCCGCAGAACGAGATCGATGAGCGCATGGCCTCAATCGCTCGTTTCGCCTTTCCCGCCGTTAGATTCCGCAACCTGAAAGCCCTGGAATTTCCTTTGCTGACCGCCTATGCCCCGGAATCAATCCAGCCGGTGCTGCTGGCGGAAACCGCCAGCGCGGGGTTTTTCAATGTGCTGCCAGACATGGATGGTGTGGTGCGGCGCATGCCGCTGGTGATACGCTGCCGGGGCCGCCTCTTCCCCTCCCTGGCCCTGGTCTGCCTGGCCTTGCAACTGGGCAACCCCCTTCCGCGGCCCCAGGTGGATCTGCACGGCTTGCAGCCGCTTGATCTGAACGGGCTTCAGCTGCCGGTCGATCAATGGGGCAGGCTGCGCATAAACCTTCGCGGCGGGCGCGGCGCCATGCGTCCGCTGGAGGCGGTGGATGTGCTGGAGGGAAAAATCCCGCAGAGCTCATTCCAAGGCAAAACGGTCCTGGTGGGCGCCACGGCCACAGGTTTGTTTGACGCCAAGCCCACCGCTTATGATCCCGACCATCCCGCCTTGGAGCTGCAGGCCCAGGTGCTGGACAACATGCTGACCGGCGATTTTTTGCGCGAGCCGGGCTGGACCGGCGAGGCTGCCCTGGCTGCCATGTTGCTGCTGGGGCTGGGGGCCAGCCTGGCCATGGGGACAATGCGCCCCTGGTGGGGCGGTGCGACCTGCTTATTGCTGGGCGCTGGTTACATAGGTTTTGCCTATGTTGCCTTTTTGCGCGGCTATTTGTTGAGCGTGCTGCATCCCTTGTTGGCCTTGCTGGCAGTCGGCGTGGGGCTTATTCTCTACCGTTATTTGGGCGAAGAGCGTGAAAAGCGCGGCATCCGCGAGGCGTTTCAGCACTACTTGCATCCTTCGGTGATAAACGAAGTGCTGCGCGATCCGGCCAAATTGCATCTGGGCGGCGAGAAGCGCGAATTAACGGTCCTTTTTGCCGATGTGCGCAACTTTGTGGAATACTGCGAGCGGCAGGAGCCGGAAGCCGTGGCCAGCCAGCTTAACGCTTACCTGGACCGCATGGCCCGGGTGGTGCTCAGCAACCAGGGGGTGCTGGATAAGTTCATGGGCGACGCGGTCATGGCTTTTTGGGGGGCGCCGATTGCTCAAGCTGATCATGCCTTGCGCGCTTGCCGGGCGGCGTTGGCCATGCAAGCGGCTTTGAGTGAACTTAACCAAGAATGGCTTCAAAAGGGATTGCCCCAGTTCCGCATGGGAGTGGGCCTGAGCACCGGACCCATGATCGTGGGGAATATGGGCTCCGCGCAATACTTCGATTATACGGTGGTGGGCCAGACGGTAAACATCGGCTCCCGCTTGGAGGAGGTGACTAAAAAAATTCCCGGCGTTGACATTATAGTCAGCCAGGCCACCCGCGATGCCTGTGCGGAAGAGTTCTATTTCAGACCGCTGGATCAGTTGCGCCTGCCCGGCATGACGGAGCCTATGGTGGTCCATCAATTGCTTTGGGCCAGGGGACAGGCTCCCGCTCCGCAGTGGCTGCCGCAGGTGGAAGAGGCATTTGCTTTGCTGATGGAAGGGCGCAGTAATGATAGCCTTGGCCTATGGCGAGAATTCATGTCCCGCCATCCCGAGGATGGTCCCGGTAAATACATAGTAGAGCGCTTGCGGTTTAAAGGGTAGCTGTTACACTATCATTAGTACTGATTGCTGGGTCAACGCGGAACACCACACCGTTTATTGGGAAACTACAGTTTTGTGGTTAATAAATGGACAAAACCGCCCAAAGTGGTTCATAATATCTCCACTACAGTCAAGTTTTTTAAGTGAGGTTTTTGGCCTCTAAGAGAATCCTGCCCCCGCGAGCTAGACAATATCTGGAAAGATGTCCCGTCCGTCTTTCCGGGAGAAGCCGTGGCGAGGCCGCGGTCTGGCCGAGCATCAGCCATCCAGGACTACAGAGCATTAGACGGCGCAGTTAGCGGGCAGTAACGTGTCAGAACCCAAAACTAGCACAGAGATCAATGATCAACCGGCGGCGGGCAGTCCCTGGCTGCAGCAGTTGATGGAAACCATGCCCAATCCGGTAGCCATGTACTCGGATAAGGGTGAGCTGGTTTTTATCAATAAGGCGTTCAGCGAGTCTTTCGGCTGGACATTCGATGAAATGCGCCAGGACACGGCCCAGTTCATACCCCAAAGCGAATGGGACGCCGCTCAGCGCTTTGTGGATGCCGTTTTGTCGGGACAGTCCGGTCAAGCGATTCAAACCAAAAGAATGACCAAATTCGGCGATAGCCGGGAAATGCTTTGGGTGGTTTCGATGTGCTACGGCGCAGAAGGCCTGCCCATGGGTTATTTGGAGGTTTTTCACGACATAACCTCTGAACAAAGAAATAAAAAGCGGCTGGAAACCTTGCTGGAGGTGTCCACCAAGTTGCCCGGTCTTGCCAGCCTTGACGAAGTGCTATCCTATTTGGCCGAAGTTATTAAAAAGCATTTGCAGGCCGAAAGCGCCTCAGTGATGTTGGTGGACCGCGGCAAACAGGAGATTTTCTTCCGCATGGTGCGACCCCCCAGTCCTGAAATGGAAATGCGGTTCGAGGAAATCCGCTTTCCCGCCGACCAAGGTGTGGCTGGCCACGTGGTGCAAACGGGCGAGGCATTGTTCGTGCCCGATCTGAGCAAGGACGCACGTTTCTACAGCAAGGTGGACGAGCTATCCGGGTTTGTTTCGCGTGATCTGGTTTATGCGCCCTTGCGGGCGGGCGAAGAAGTAACCGGTGTCTTGGGGGCGCTCAATAAGATTGAAGGTAAATTTAATTCCGATGATGTGAACTTTATGGTCATGCTGGCTCATACCGTGGCGCTCAGTGTGGAAAACGCCAGGATTATGGAAGCCCAGCAACTAGCCGAAAAGGCGCTCCGGGAATCCCTCAAGGAAAAAGAAGTTCTTTTACAGGAAATTCACCATCGCGTTAAAAACAACATGCAGGTGATCGCCAGCATGTTGGGTATTCAAAAAACCAAGATAACCGATCCTATGGCCAAGCGGGTTTTCAGCCAAAGCCAGGATCGCATCTGGGCCATGGCCATGGTGCATGAGAGCGTGTACCAGTCCGGCAATTTCACCAGTATTCAATTCAACGAATATGTCCGCACCCTATGCAATGCGCTGTACCGGTCTTATTGCAATTCGCCCCGCAAAGTGCAGATGGTGGTGCAGGTTGAAAACGCCAGCCTGAGTTTGGACGTTGCGGTGCCCCTGGGTTTGGTGCTCAATGAGTTGGTGACCAACGCTTTCAAGCATGGATTTGCAGATGATGCCGAGGGCGAGGTTCGGGTCAAGGGAAGGGTCTTGCCCAGCGACGTCCTTGAATTGGAGGTCAGCGATACCGGAGCAGGGTTTCCTCCTGAGATGGATGTCGCTAACACCTACGGTTTATATATGGTGCGGGGGTTGGTGGAACGGCAACTCAAGGGCAGCTTGGAGTTGGGCACCATGGACGATGGTAAAGGCGCCAGGGCAGTAGTAAAATTTAAAGTTAAGGCTTAGGTAGTTGTTACGCTGCGACGTTTCCAAAGCATTAAGTCATGACCGGTTTGCTTTACCTGCTTTCAGTATAGGACTTGGTCATTCATTCAGGAGCCATCGTGACTAACCAGCGTACTCTAATTATGATCGTGGAGGATGAGTTCCTCATAGCTCAAGAACTGCAAGAACGCTTGGAGTCGCTGGGCTATCAGGTTACGACTGTGGTGGATAACGGCGAAGAGGCCATTGAAAAGGCCAAGCAGGACCCGCCCGACGTGGTCATTATGGACATACGGCTGCAAGGCCAGATGAACGGCATAGAAACCGCTGCGATTTTGCAAAAGGAATTGGGCGTACCTTCAATCTATGTCACCGCCTATGCGGAAGACGGCATGTTGGGCGAAGCCGCTAAAACCGAGCACTCCGGCTATCTGATCAAGCCCTACCGGGACAAGGAACTGCGGGCCGCAATCGAGGCTGCGTTATTCAAGTCCACCGTAGAACGCGAGCGCCGGGAATTGATCGATTCGCTGCGGAGTTCTTTGGCCGAAGGCAAACGCTTGGCCGGCATGCTGGCGATTTGTTCTGAATGCAAGAAAATCCGTAATGAAGAGGGCGCTTGGCAGGAAATCGAGCGTTATGTGAGAGAGCATTCCCAGGCGACCTTTTCCCATAGCCTTTGCCCGAGTTGCGTAAAGAAGCTTTACCCCGACCTATGGGAAAAGCTGCGCGATGAAGGACACGTCGAGTAAGGCCAAAGGCCTAGCAGGGATAGCCCGCATCGCTGATACCAGCCAAATCGCGTAGCACCCAACAGCACAACTCCCTAACTTTTTCCGCCACCTTTTCATCGCTGGTCGGAGGATGCTGCACTATCATGCCGCCCGAAACGGTAAGGCTCACGCTGATGCCGTCTGCGGTTGCAAAGGTGACGGCAAGACGTCCCGCCTGGGTGACGGATAGCCCCTCCTCTTGGAGCCGCTTGGGCAAAGGCGCCAGGTCCAAAGCAAGGCTTTGCGCGGGGGTGATGAAAAAACTGCGCCTGCCGTCCCTGGAACAAACCTCCTCAAAGGTTTCTTGCTCCGCTAAAGCGTCCCCAGCTTCACCTACGCCGCAGACCGGGCAATTCTCGTCTTTGGGCACCTCGATTTTGTTGAAATCCATGCTTTGCAGGTCAATGAACAGCAAGTGGCCGCTCAATTGTGGTTCAGCGCCGATGAGCACGGCCACGGCCTCGGCCACCTGCAGTGAAGCAATCACCCCCAAGATGCTGGGATGCACGCCCACCACCGCGCATTTGGGCAGGTCGTCATCTTTGATGCCCGGCATCAGGCACTCCAGGCACATGGTGCGGCCGGGCAGGATGGTGCTCAGGTTGCCGTAGGTGGAAACCGCCGCGCCGAACACCCAGGGAATGCCAAGTTGGTGGCAAGCGCGGTTGAGCACGTAGCGCGGCGATGGCCGATCCAAGCCGTCCAGCACAATGTCGAAGCCGGATATCAAGCGCTGCGCATTAGCCTGATTGAGCGGCTCCGCCAGCGGTTCGAACTCAACATCAGGGTTGAGGAGTTTGAGATTGGCTTCCGCCGCCTCGACCTTGGCCATGCCAACCTGGTCAACCCGATAGATCACTTGGCGGTGCAGGTTTGAACGTGACACCACGTCCCGGTCCACCATCCGTATGCGCCCCAGGCCCATGGCGGCAAGCTTTTGGGCTATTTGCGAGCCCAGGCCGCCCATGCCGATAAGACAAGCGCTGGCGTTGCGCAGGGCTGCCTGGCCATCGTGACCAATGGCATCCAGGGCGATCTGCCTGGAATAGATGATCAGCTCCTGGTCGGTCAGCTCATGGGCCATCACTGTGCTCCTGCGCGTTTCTGATACCTGGCATTTATCATACGGGAACTTTATATATTAATAAGCAGGTCAAAGAAGATTCCAATAATAATATATAATTGATTGGTCATGGTCTGCCAGCGGCAACGGAGGATTCGCAGCATGGAAGTTAAACTCAGGCTTTCCCCCACTTTCCGGCGCCCTCATTTGCAAAACGCCTCGGTTCCCATCCGCATGGGCGATACCATCAGGGACGTTTTCAGAAACGTCGGCTTGGACGAAAAGAGCGCCCGGGTTTTCGTGGTGAGCGGTTTAATGGTTAACGCCGATTACGAAGTGAAAAACGGCGATGAGATTTTGGTGATCCCGCACGTGGGAGGAGGCTAAGCTTAAACCCGGCCGACGGCGGCGATAGTTTTCGTTTGACCTTTTGCGGACAGGGCGCCGGTTGCCTCAATCCTGCCCGCTGAAGCGTATGACCGCATCACGAGGCACGTTAAGTCCCAAAGCAACTTCTGCCGCCTTGATTATGCCTGCCGGAACCGGGCAAGCCCCGTGCTTGAGGTGATCCCCGGCCAGTTCGAATAAAGGGCCCTGTCCGAAGCCGGCCAGCACCTGGCGCAGGGAAAGCCCGGTCAGTTCGGCGGCCAGCTCAACCACTGCCGGGCAGTCCGAATTTATCGTAAGCTGCACTTCCCGGCCTTCAGGACAGGCTTGGATGACGCTCTTCATTCCGCAGGCTCCCGCCTCAACTTCCACAACCACCATAGCTGCTCCTTGACGCATTATTGTTTTGGTGCTGCCGGCCAGACCTAAAGCATAGGCCTCGGGGAATGCGCGCCAGGTAAGCCATCAGATAGCTCCCGTCGTTAGGGACGCTGGCGCCGTTGTCCACCATATACTGATATTTTATACTCATCTGCAAGTATGCCCAATCAAACTGGTATGCAGAACCTAAATCGGTGCTCCGATCGATTGACGTAATAATATCACCCCAAAGCATTTGCGGCGCCAAGCGGCCCTGCACCCGTGGCGGAAAGGCATCAATGACGATGTCGCGGGTTATCGGCCGCCTTGTTTTCGGTGACCGTACAGCGAAACATTTGCGCCGTGGAACCCGAAACGGCCGGTGAGACTTGCGATAATAGCAGGGCGTGTGTTAGACAAGCTGGGGAGATTTGAAGCGGCCTGAGATCGGCAGGGCCCCAAGGAAAGGTGGACATGATGCGCTCGCACGCTTGGACCTTATCAGCAATCCTGGCGCTCGCCATTGTTGTGGCCGCCGTTCCATTATCAGCCGCCGGCGACCAGTGTCGGCAGCTTTGTTCCCCTGGCGGCGCGCGGCTGGCCATCGCCACCGGCAGCCCCGGCGAGCTGGGGCTATTGGCCGAGTTGGCCGGCGCCTTCTGCCAGGGACGGCAGGTGAGCTTGTGCTGGCGTAAAGCCGGATCTGGCGCGGCCTTGAAGTTATTGCAGAAGGGCGCGGTGCAGGTGGCTTTGGTGCACGCGCCGGAAGCGGAAAAGCAGGCAATCGCCCAGGGCTGGGCCCTGGACCGCACCTTGATCGGCGGCAACCGCTTCTATTTGGTGGGGCCGGCCGCGGACCCGGCCCGAGCCGCGCAGGCCAATGATGCGGCGGAGGCCTATGCCCGCATCGCGCGGACGGGGTCCCGCTTCATAACCCGCGCCGACGGCTCAGGCACCCATAAGCGCGAGATGGCAATCTGGCGCAAGGCAGGGATACAGCCCGAGGGCTCCTGGTATCTGCCCAGCCGCGACTTCATGATGGCATCCTTGCGCCTGGCCGACCGCAAAGGCGCCTACTTCATGACCGACTCCAGCACCTGGTTGGTGGGCCGGGCCCGCTTTGGGCTAAAGGGACTGACGGTACTGCGCGCTGACGACCCCGAGTTAGTTAACACCTATCACGCCCTGCGCCGCGCAGGGAACGGCCCTCAGGCAGATTTGGCCCGGGAGTTCGTGGCTTTTCTGGCCTCGCCCGCCGCTCAAAAAATCATCGCCGGCTATGGCCGTCAGGCCTATGGCCAGCCCCTATACGAAAACGCCGCCCAGGCCGCTAAGGCCCGCTGACGCACCACGTAAGGAGAACATCATGCCCCTACCACGCCTACTTGTTGGCCTATGCCTTGTCCTGAGCCTGGTAATTTTGGCCGCTCCGTCGCACGCCGGTAGCCAGCGCGGCAAGCTCTACGTCATCGGCTTGGGCCCGGCCGGGCCTCAGACCGCCACCCTGCAGGCGCTTGAGACCATAAAGCGCATGGACGCCCTGCTATCCCGCCAGCGCCATTTGAAGCCCTTCGCCAAGTACATCGGCGATACCCCGGTTTGGTTCGACCATCTTTCCGGGCTGTGGGACTACAAGGGCCGATTCTTTACTCAACTGGGGCCAAAGGAGCTGGCTGAGTTCAAGGCCGAGCGTGAGCGCCTGACCAAAGAGCGGCTGGCCCGGATTGAGGCGTTTTTAGCCAAGGGCAAGAACCTGGGCATGCTGGAGAGCGGCAACGCCTGCGTGTTCAGTTCCAGCCATTGGTACACCGAGCGCATGGACCCCAAGGATGTGGTGTTCATTGCCGGCATGGGCAGCGACGCGGCGGCCATGGCCGCCCTGGGGGCCAGCGTGATCCCGGCCCATGGCGCCCGCTTCCTTATGCAGTCGGCTCCGTTTGTGGTCACCGATGATTTCCGTGACTTTGAGGTTCTGCAGAAGCTGGCCATCTACCGGCCCACCATGGTTTTCTACATGGCGCTTAGAAAACCCGAACCTTTTTTTGCGGCCCTGGGCAAGGCCTTCGGTGCCGACACCCCCTGCGCGGTGGTGTTCTGGGCCGGGTGGCCCGACAAAGAGAGCGTGGTGCGGAGCAGCCTGGCCGAGATGCCGGCCAAGCTGGCCAAGCAGCCGGAGCGCTACATGGGGCTTTTATTGGTGGGCGATTTCCTGAAGCCCAAGCCATACCTCAGCTCAAAGCCTTAGCCAGGGGCTGCGCGCACCCATAGCGGCATCAGCCGGAATGCGGGTTGGTTGCAGGGAGCTGAGAGCCGGCTGCGCCCGACGGGCGGTGTCGGCCTTAACCTGCCCAAACCGCAGGGGAGGCGCTGCCCGGCGGATGCCCCCTTCGGCAACCAGCCCCTTGGTCAGCACGGAGCTCAGTCGAAATATGCGTCCGTGGCCTATCGCGCCGCAGGCTTTTTTACCGTGGCGAGCTTTGCCCGCACCGGGATGTTCTTGGAATCGAGCCCCGGTTTCTGTCCGTGCAGATCGAACTTAAGCTTGACCCCCGGCCTGAAGAAAAGCACGTGAGTGGAGCCGCCGAAGTGGAACATGCCGAGTTGGTCGCCCTTTTTCACGTGCTGCCCTGGGTAAACCGTTACCTCGTTGGACGAGACCTCGGCCATGCCCACGAACATCACGCACATCAGGCCGATGTCCGGGTTGTCGGCTTGGATGAAAACCAAGGCCCGGGCCGCGACCTGGGTGATGTAGCCCTGCGAGTCGTTGGGACCGGCGGGGTCAAAGCCCTCGGCGAGCGTCTCGGCGTAATAGGAACCGTCCAGCAGCTTGGTCTTCACAATGGTTCCGCTTACGGGGCTGTGCCAGCGGTGATAACTCAAGGCGCTTAAGAAAGCCTGATACAAGGTTCCGCCCACGAATTTTTCCGCCAGGGGATCCCCGTCCATCATGTGCACAAGCGAATAGGGCTGCTTCTTGATCCAGAACCGGTCGCGCAGGCGGACATTGCTGGCAAGTCTGTAAGGCGCAGATTCACAAGCGTTGGCGATCACGGCATCATCACCCGGAGCAGCCACTGGGCGGCGGCCCTTGCGGAAACGGCGGGTGAAGAAATCATCCCAGGAGGTGAAGCCGTGATAGGGCAATTTGGGATTGCAGATGAAATCCTCCACAAAAGTGGGCATGGCTTCTTTGGCGTCCCGCCCGAACCAGCCTTTCTTGGGATCGTCGTTCAGCACGTAGCGTGAATCCGACGAACTCAAGAACACGGCCCATTGCTGCAGGATCTTTTTCAACTGACGGTTCACTTTGGGATTGAGAAACGCCTGGGCTCCGGCGGGGGTTCCCATGGGCCAATCCAAGACCGCGTTGAGCGGGAAACCCACCAGCCCGGTTTGGTTGAATTCCGGCGCCTGGGTTATGATCCGGTTCATCCGGTTTAGCATCTCGTGATAGTTCTTCACTTCCGGCTGGCCGGTGGGGTCTTTCCGGAAAGGCGGCCTGCGGGGCACCTGATTGAACATTTGGCTGAACAGCATGTACAGCTCAGGGTCGTTTTCGATCAGCTCCTGGAATTCCTGCACCACGGGCAGCAACGCGCTCTTGGCGGCGCTTTGCGCAGGGGGTGCGGCTTGGACCGGCGCCGCCATCCATGCCGCCGACAGAAAAAGGGCCAAAGAGAGCGCTGTTACTATGCCTGGGAGGCGCCGTTTTTTCTTCATTTTGGTATCCTCTCGATTTTTGGGGAGGCCAATCCCAGCCCTTGGATAATGCCCGGTAATTCCCAAACTGAACGAGCCATGCCAGTAAGTCAAGCCGCAGCTGGGATTTTCGCTGTGCAGGCGCAGCAAAATATCCCAGGAAAGGGTTAGGCGAAAAGAGATAAGGAGATGGCGGGGCGGGACGGCGGGACGGCCAACCAGAGCGTACTCGGTGGGAAAAGTACCATGGAAGCATTAAAGAAAATAGCCCGCTTCTAGCCTGCAAGAAACAATTCAGCCTGGAAACTCGCGCGATCCCCTCAAGGG
>Ga0307423_1002275_pt1 | contig 10874 bp, 11 predicted proteins | sample SalMarWE160310MG_FD_202154 | JGI IMG/M metagenome (GOLD analysis project Ga0307423, IMG submission 202154) | Salt marsh sediment microbial communities from the Plum Island Ecosystem LTER, Massachusetts, United States - WE1603-10 | ecosystem: Environmental > Aquatic > Marine > Intertidal zone >...
AAAGATATGAAATGAAGAAAGTGTAGGGGAGTAACCCCTACTATGTTCTTCCAAATGAAATTACAGGTCTGCTTCACAATTCTGACACTTGCCAATACCTTGTTCTGTTTTTGCTCCACAATATGGACAGATGACGAGGACTTTCACTATCTCACGTTCTCTTGTTGTTGGGGCAGAGTATGAAGTTGCAGATGGAGCAGTCCTGATAAAAGTGGCACCTTCCATGCGTCCAGATAATTCTCTTTTTCCTATAGCATCGTATACAATCTCACTTGTCAATTTCACAGCTGCACCGGTAAGATTGCTTAATTCAGTAATTGTGATTTGATCATGTGCTGAGGCAATACCAATTATTTGAGCTCGAATAGCTTTGGAACCTTGGCAACATACGCATGGCCATGCAAGACTAGCCAGCATAGAAACAACGGGACCACCTATTAAGAGGGGATAAGCAACCGCATCATTTACAGGTAATGAGATCATACCAATAATCGCCATTATCGCACCTAGGAGCAGAAATGCAGCAACAGCCATTCCAATTTTGGATTCAGATACAATTGGGGTGATGTATCCAGAAATAAGTAGTACGAATCCAATAATCAGCATAATAGCTCCAAATGCTATGAACATCGTTTCGCCAAAGCTTATCATGATCAACATGATTCCCGAAGCAACCGCGATAATACAAGCAATGAGGAAAAGTCGATTCTTTAGTAATTCCAGAATATCATTCATAGCGAGAAAAAATCGTTACGGTGATTTAAATTCTCGTTTTTTTGAGTCAATCTCTCAACGAAGGAGAAATAAGGAATCGATTCTGAAAAGAAATATCAAACACTTGGGGAGAAAAAAGTGTCAGACCACCTAAAGCATATAGCAATTTTTTGTGTTTCATTATGGTTATTATCAGCATTGATAACTACTCCAACTGAAGCACTAGTAACATTGAACAGTTCACAACATCAACCAGCGGAAACAGACCTAGCTCGTGTTGACTGGAAAGTGAATCATCTCGAAAATCCGGGAATGGAGGAGTGGACATCACTCCATGATATTGATGAGGTCAATACGCACCGCACGACTGAACAGTATGTTTGGAATGCTCAATTACCTTCGCCTGTGATTGAAGGATTGTACTCCAAAGGTCTTCAATCACGAGCAATCGATCCCAACCATCCTGCAGAAGCTTCCATCTGGAGAACTGGTGGATATCCGGACAATCCAATTAATCTAACATTGAAATTCAATTGGTATGTTGATCAAATAGCCACACCGATTGATAGTGATTATTTCAGATTGGACATGCAATTTGGAGCATCTGGGGAACATCATCTCTATTACTATTTTGGATGTTCAGATAGCACGAAAACAAACTTATCATACGCATACAAGTATTTCTTCATTGATAAACCAATACAAACATGGAATACTTTTGATAGAAATATCACAGAGGATTTCTTCAATGCAGTAGGATACTACCCACAGCAATATCAGCTTTTCAGTTTCGATCTAAGAACATATTCCTCGAATTACTCTAGAGTTTTCGTCGATGATTTGTGGTTACTCAACAACACAGTGCTCATCGGAGGCAGTATAGGAAATGGTGATTTCGAAGGTGGAGCTGGTTGGTCACAGTCAACAAATCAGGACCCAGCTGATATCTCACAAAGTGCTGTAAGTCAAGAAGGAGATTGGAGCCTGAATGCAACAACAACATCAGTAGGGAATCAAAGTTATCTGAGTGTTTCATGGTACCCTGACCGACATATTTCAACTCTGAATCCTGATATCTTTAGTTTCCAATGGAGAATGGATAAATTCAATGGACCCAATGAAGACACCTTTGCATATGTCCGTGTTTCAGGTGAAAACGAATCCGAATCACTCTCTGTCTACTATGTCTTGGCGTATGGTGATAATACGAATACCATTGCTCCACCTGAAAATCTATTCATCAATGTTACAGGTTTCAATACAACTAGTCAATGGCATTCATTCGATAGAAGTATTTGGAGTGACATCATTTCATTCTACAATACCGACTTCATGATTATTGATGAAATCGAGATCAATATCAGAGCTGATGGACCCACATCAGAAGTAAGTATTCTATTTGATGACATGCACTTTGTATCAGCAGCAATGGATGATATGGGTTATGAAGATCAAGGAGATGTTGGTGATGAGGTTCATACTTGGAGCACATACTATAACCCACCACCTAAATTCACAGTAACAGATGTGGCGCATTCCGGAGCAAAAGCTGCAAACCTCACAGTGGTTGATAGTGAATTATGGAGTGGGGAAAGAAGATTCGAAAACAGACTGGTGAATGAAGAAACAGACCTTTGGTTAGACTTCTTCTGGAGAATCAATGATGATTCTGCAAATGAAAGCAATTTGATGTATCTTGAAGTCTATTTTGATTCAGGTGAATCACTAGCATACATATTTGCTAACCATAGCGCAGTTCCAACCGGAAATGGTTTTGATGAATACATCATTCTACCAGAAGCTAATACTGTTGATTCATGGATTAACTTCCAGAGAAATCTCTTTGATGATTTTGTGACTGCATTTGGTACAGAACCAGATACGAAGATTACAGAATTCTACCTTTTTGCTAAGGCGGACTCAGGAGGAAGATTTGAAGTTCTGTTTGATGATGTATATCTCTACAATGACCCAGCCCCTGCTATCTCAGGGGTCCAATTAACAACACCAGTAGCAAACAGAGATGTGAATGTCACTGCTACTGTGGAAGACCTCAGCTCATTCACAGTGACTCTGTACTACCGAATTGACAATGGTACATGGACCGATGTAGCAATGGTTGATACAGGTAGTGGATTCAATGCTACCATTCCTGGACAACCATTTGACACCGAAGTCAATTACTATATTGAGGCAGTAGATGAATTTAGTCAGATATCAGTAACGAATGAAATAGCATATCTGATTCCCTCTGAACCAACACCCACGGATTATACACCCTTGATTGTTGGGGTAATAATTGTGGTGGTAGTTATTGGAGTTGTTGTGGTCTATTATTTTGTAATCAGACCTAAACAAAGCTCAAAATAGAATATTTGCCCAGCTGCGAATGCTGGGCACTCCTTCTTTTTCATCGTAAATTACGAGAACAGCCTCATGACAAGGATAATATCTAACAATGAGTAACTGTTTCCATCAAGTTGGTCTATAGAGTGAGGCGGAGCGCAGTTGAAGATACGAGTCTTAGTTGTCGATGATGATGAGGATTTACTATTTCTAGCCGGTAAGTTCCTAGCAAAAGAAGATGACAGATTCGAACTCGTTTCTGCAAATACGGACCAAGAAGCGCTTCAAAAAATCGAGGAAGAGCAATTCGATGCAATTGTTTGTGATTATTATCTTGGTCCACATAGTATGACAGGACTTGATCTTCTTGAATGGGTGCGCGAAGGAAATCCCAATATTCCATTTATCATATTCACCGGGCGAAGTCAGGAAGCAGTGGCAATTCGAGCTCTGAATCTAGGAGCAGATTACTACCTGAAAAAAGGCACTGAAGAATTTCGAGATTTATTCATTGACATAGCGCATAGAATTAGAACCGAAGTAGAGCAGAGAAGAATTGGTGAATCTCTGACAAAGGCATACGAAGAACTGGAGCATAGAGTAGAAAAGCGAACAGCAGAATTGCAGAAGGTCAATGAACAACTGACCAATGAGATTAGCGAGCGACGGAAGGTCGAAGATGCTCTAATCTTGCAGCGCGATTTAGGTAACAAACTTTGCAAGACACCAGACCTAACTGAAGCACTAGATTTGATTTTAAAGACTGCGGTTCAATTAGACGGAATTGATTCTGGTGGTATCTACCTAGCTGATGAAAAAACAGGAACGTTCGACCTATCATCGAGTCATGGCATCTCCGCCCATTTTCTTAGCAAGTTCTCAGGTGATAATGGTCCGACATCCATTAGAAATCCCCTATATCTCTCATCAACCCAGATACAGGCTTCTGAGGAAGTAGAGGAACAATACAAAGATCTGACCGCAGTAGCAATCATTCCAGTTCAAATCGAAGATGAAGTAGTTGCAGTCCTCAGTATTGGTTCCCATTCATACAATGAATTTCCTCCAAGAGACCGACATACTCTCGAAGCGATGGCAATACAAATTGCTTCGTATATAGCTCGACTAAGAGCTGAGCAGATGGCACTCGAAAAACAATCAGGGATTATCAGTGTCTTTGATTCTTTCAAGTACATGTTTATTGTGACAAATCCCGAATTTGAAATACTATCCATTAACAATGTAGTTTCTGAATATTTTAATTTAGAAGACACAACCATTGTCGGGAAAGCAATTGACGAGATTTACAAGATTGGAGAAGATGAAAAAGACAATTTGCGGACTGCTTTACTTTCAGGAGCAGTCATCAGCTTGGAAAACCAACTAGCAGATATAGATGGAGAGTCGGTTAAAGTGGAAACTCGAGTTGCAGCCGGAAAAGAAAATAATGAAAATATTCTCTATTTCATGAGCAGACCTACTTCTACCCAATAATAATAAGTAATAAAAGACTAAGCGAAATTGTAAGAATGGAGCAAGACCTCAATAGTACGCCATACTATATTACGAAGAGGAGTTATCTGCCAATGGTTGAAGCAAACGGGCTCATGAAAGGACCCACTACAAGGCTTTTTGAAAAAGTCGCAAAATGGATAGGACTATCACCGAATGCAGGTCCAGTTCTTGCTGCACTATTTATCGAACATTACGAATCGGGTGAGAGACTATGTTCAGACGATATCTGTCAAATCACAGGATATTCAAGAGCAAATGCAGGTTTGATAGTTTCCCAACTAGAAGCACTCGGAGTCATCGATGGTCAAAGAGATTATGACCAAACTGGTAGAGGAAGAAAACGTGTTTTGTATACTGTAAATGGAACATTCGCAGATATCTTCGAACTCGGAGTTATCAGTATCCAAGACCGACTCAATGGAATGCTAAAAGATCTAGATACAATTGACAATATCGACGCTGGTCCTAAAGGATCATTTGCTCAATTGATGAAAGAAGTTAGGAAATCTGTTGAAAATCGAAAGGAAGCACTTCGACTGTCAGCTGATGTTTCCATTAGATAGAGAAAGCATTAATCTACCAATCAGAATGATTACAAAGTAAATTGGATAATAGTGGGTAATAATTCAGTTAATGACGATTAGTGTGATATCTATTAGGAGGATATTTGCACTACAAAAATTGAATAGGCATTCTGTAGTGATTAACCTGCTCCGAAACAAAGAGACTCTAACTTATGGGTTCCAAAATCGTCCCGAAACATACTATGGATATCGAGTTTCTTCAGGACTTGCTGAACCATAAAGTGCTAATCGAATCTCTAAGCGAAGGCTTTGCAGTCGTTGATGAGAAAAATGAACTGACATACATTAATGCTCGTTTTAGAGAAATGCTAGAGTATACAAATGAAGAAATTTGGGGTCACCCAACTCAAGATTTCCTCAAAGATGAGAATTTAAGAATTCAACGAGAGAACATTCAAAAAGAAAGAATAGAGAGATATCAAAGTATGAGCTTGAGTGGACCTCAAAATCAGGCCGTCTGATTCCAACCGTAATCTCAGGAGTTCCTATTCTCGAAAAAGATGGTGAATATCGTGGAGCTTTTACTGTAATCACTGATTTATCTGCGATGAAGGACCGGGAATGGTTGATTCGACAGAGGTAGAAATCTTTGATATGTTACGAAGATTTGGAGGTCTCGGTCTACATACAGCAAACCACCTCGCAGAGAAATACCATGGAGAGATTTCAATTGGAGATTGTGTACCAAGTCTTCACAGTCATGGATTATGTGTCACAATCCAGTTACCGAAATTATTAGTATAATAACGGAGATCTTTTGATGGGACTTGAATTGATATTATTGCAGGTTTTGAAGGTTCCTTGGCTCAATCATGTTACAACATCAATGTCGTTATCGCTTCGCGCACCTATACCAATTTCAGCAGCTCGTTTAATCTGAGGAATTTCCCAAACATCCATTCCGAGTTTGTTCTTAGCGTTGCAACACTGTAGCGTTCTGATTCCCTCTACGTCGATTGATACCATATCTCCACTGGCTAGGATGATATTCGGGGATGAACATTGTCCTGATGCAGGACCACCCGTGATGAAGCAAGTTCTGGCATCCATCACTATGAGGTCAGGATTGAAATATGATGCAAGATCTGCAATCTTTGGCTGTAAATTCTTCATATGCATTCTGATTCTTTCACTATTTCTTATCCAACCAACAAAGAGCTTCATACTCCCAGTATATCTTGCTAGAAAATGTGTTTTAAGACAGGGAGCTAGTACGAGCTTTCCCATTTCAAGTAGAGGTTTCCCAATTGATACTTTCTTGAGATATTTTCCACGGGGAATATCGACTTTCATCCAACCATGTTCATCCAGAAAAATAAGCTCTGCATCCAACTCACCTGCAATAGTAGTCAGACCTACTTCTTCAGAGATCTTTCTTGTGGAAGCACGCATATAGGAGCTTTCTATGATCTTGAGTTTCCCAGCACCAGCATTGAGAATCAGTTCACCTAATGCTTTGATGAATTCAGGATCACTCGAAGCAGGATAGGGGTCAGCAGTATTTAGATTCGGCTTGATTGTAACCGTATCATCTTGATGGATAACTTTCTCAAAGCCGCCAATTGAGTCTACAGCCTTTTTCACGGTGGTTTTCAAATCAGTCATCATAGGTATTTTACTGACGAGAAAACGTTCGTTTCGAGTAAATGGAGAATTGCCGTACATATTATAAATGCAGTAAGAGGCTGTTCTTGAAATAAACTAGCTGATAGCTGAAAATACTAAATTTCTACATAAGAACCATAAGACTTCAGACTTCAAAACTCATCAGGGAAGGTATAAGCTTTGGCAAGTAATAATGGCGCTCCAATTGGACTCCTGATTCCTATTATTGTACTCCTTATCGTTATGTTTGGGATAGGTGAACCTTGGATATTAGTTCCAATCGTTATTCTGACAATCATACTTATCTCGGGAATGTCAGAGGAAAAGAAAATCAAATCACGCGAAAGAGAAATTGATCGTCGGAAAGGACCAGAGCCTCACACCTATTCATCAGGTTATACACCGGAACCTCGTGTCGTAGAAAGTAAACCAATTTACGATCAGAAAAAACGGAAGGAGGAAGGTGTTACCTGTGGAACGTTCATTCCAATAATCATCATTGGCTGGTTGTATCTTCAAACACGATCTTGGGTTTTTCTCATCCCACTCGTCATTCTTGTTTTCGGCCTTCTTGAAACGCTTTACAATCAAGTTAGAGGCAAATCTGAGGTCAGAGAGGAGATTCGAAAAGTTGCTGGTGGCTCGGTCAGTGATATCTCAGACAGAACAGGACTCCCCGAAGAAAAAGTTCGTCAACATATTGTAGCAGATAAGAGGAGTGGTGCTACCGATGTTTGGTTCGACCCTTCATCAGGGGAGATGACATCCTCACCATTGCGAGCGGTTGGTGAGCAAACAGAGAAGAAAGTGGGTTGCACCTATTGTGGATTCGCATTAAAACCTGATGATAGATTTTGTCCCTTCTGTGGTGCTCCAATTCGTGTCTAGTCTTCTTTCCGTTTCCTTTTGGGAATGAGAAAGCCTACTCTATCGCGATAGTCCAGGTATGGTTGCCCATAACGTATGATCAGGTCTCGCTCCTCGGCTAAACACATGATATATAGAATCGGGAACCAAATGAATGAATAGATCACCAGGAAAGGCGAGTTGAGGAACAAGGCAAATGGAAACCATAAAACCGATTCTCCAATAGCTTGCGGATGACGGACTGTTTCATAGATTCCACCATATAGTGTATGCTCTTTTTTAGGTTCAATTGTTTCCTCTCCAGCATCACGTATTCCAAGATACATTAAATACAAACCAATGATGAGAATCAAGAGAGCTGCTATAATTGAAATTAAATAACTCCATGGTAGCGTCAGTGGAAGATTAAGTGGTAGGGGATAGAAATAGTACAGAATATAATTGATGATGGTAACACTTTCAAATGTACTGGCTATGAGACGATAGGTCTTACATTTAGAATACGCTTTCTCTCCTATCATCTGCTCTAGTCGTGCAGGACTTGCACTCTGAACATAGAAGATGAGGAATAACATCGAAGACACAATAAGTACTATGATATTTATCCATTCTATCAAAGCATCCACAGATACTGAAGTCACCTCTGAGAATATAAGCTCTCGCGGTCAATGAAACGTAATGTACGGTGAAATTCGTACTGATCAAGTTTTTACCGTGGTAGTGAGGTTAATATTCTCTTAATTATTGTTAATAATATGCTCGACTTAGAACAACAATTAGTCACGGTTGTAGAAAGAGTAGTTCCTTGTGTAGTGAGCGTGTCAACAACTAGACTTGCTAGAACACAACTGTCTCAAGTAGTACCAGTGAAAGGACAAGGATCAGGTGTCATTCTGACTGACACTGGATATATAGTTAGTAATGCGCATGTGGTTGAAGGTGCTCGAGACGTAGAAGTCACCCTTCACGATGGACAAACCTTCAAAGCAGTTGTTGTTGGAGAATCTAAGGTTAGAGATCTCGCAATCCTAAAAATAGAAGCTGAGAATCTAGTACCCATTGAGATGGGGGATTCTGGAACTCTCCAAGTCGGCCAATTAGCCATTGCAATTGGAAATCCGCTAGGGCTTGGTTCAACCGTAACCTTTGGTATGGTAAGCGCTGTAGATCGAACAATACAGAGTCAGAGGACCTACCTTGAAGGTCTCATTCAGACCTCTGCACAGATCAATCCCGGAAATAGTGGAGGAGCGTTAGTGGACTCTCATGGAGAATTGATAGGAGTCCCTACAGCAATGATTCCATGGAGCCAAGGGATAGGATTTGCAATTGCGGTTGATACCTTGAAAGGAGTTTTTGATGAGCTAGTCGAAACTGGTACAGTCAGAACTCCATGGATGGGCATCGTCGGTGTTACACTCAATCGAGGACTTGCTTCACATTACAGACTTGTGGCTGAGAAAGGAGCTCTGCTTCTTGAAATTCCAGATGGTCCATCAAAATCTGCAGGACTAGAACCTGGAGACGTTATTGTGTCTCTAGATGACAAGGAAATCAGTGGAATGGAAGACCTTAGGCGTAGAATCATGAAAGGAAGGGTCGGGGATAAAATGAAGGTGACTATCCGTCGAAATCATGATACATTTGAAGCTTATATTGAGCTAACTGAAGCACCACAATAATTAGAATCCCATAACGACGAGGACAATCCCAGTCAGTGTAAGAGCAACTCCGACCAAGGCAAGAGGAGTTACTTTCTCCTTCAATAGTAAGACAGATACCGGAATGGCAAAGAGAGGAGCTGAAGAAGAGAGTACTGACATGATGGCAGCTCCGACCATTGATACAGCTGCAACATAGAGAACACTACCCACTGCCATCCCAAAGAATCCTGCTATGATAACTCTGATCATGGCTTTCTTTGTTGGTAGTAACATGCCTTGCTGACTTGCAATTGCATATAATGGAACAAAAGCTACTGAACCAAATAGTATACGAACAAAGCTCCCACCGATGACATCAACACCTACAATTCCGACTTGAAGGAGAATCGTTCCTACTGCATACAGTACTGCTGTTGCAAATGCAGCAGCAAGTCCCCAAAGGTCAAGTCTTCTATGCGTTTGATGTGTTATGCTATCTTCCTGCGGTTCTTGATTTCGATTTTGTTCATTCGAAATAAGAATTACACCAATTACTGCTACGATGGCACCAGCAAGGCGTGATAGAACTGGTGGCTCTCCAAGAAAGATAACCGTTAGGAAGTATGTCAAGATTGGAAACGACATAGCTATAGGGAACGCGTACGACACACCAATTCGTTCTTGACTCCAGAGATAGATTGTATCACCAATGACAGCACCTAATGTCACGGAAATACCAAGGACTGCAATTGTTGTTAGAGGAAGGAAAACTGAATCTATCCCAGGAAGGATGAACACCAACAATGCTGTGAAAGGTAAAGCCACCCACATTTTAATTGCACTTACTGCTACCGGACGAATTTCATCGGATTGAGATCTATAGACTACCACTGAGAGCCCATATAGGGCAGTTCCTAGGAGTCCTATGAGGCTTCCAACGATTAGTTCTGGGGAGGCTTGCATAAAACCTCGAGAAATAATTCTCCCTAAGATAGTATCGGAATGACATAATCTCAATGTGAAATATGGCGATTAAATCGAAAAGAGGTGAATGAAGAGGTAGAGAGCCACCTGTTTTACCGTAATTAGATTCAATATATTTCAAGAGCAACTGAATCTCCATGACTCGAGGACTAATAATACTCAGTCACGATGATTCAATCAATCTCTGTAAGTTGCATGACAAATAGTATGGATGGAAATCAAGACATGTTCATAGCTCAACTTAACATCTACTTGAATCGAAAAGAATGGAGTTCTTGGTTGTACGCGGATTAGTTCGGAGAAGAAGAAAAACAACAACAACTATTGTAGTGGCAAACGAATTACAAATGTGGCGCTATCACTTGCAGCTAATTCAATTGTGCCGTTCATTGATTCAATAATCTTCTTGGAGAGATATAACCCGGAACCTCCGCCTCTTGTGGAAACACCTCGTTGAAATAATCGGTCCCTAATTTTCGGAGAAACACCAGGGCCATTGTCTGAAATGATGAATTCAACATTCGCATCAATCTTTTGAAGTTTCACGTTAATGACTGGTGATTCGCCCCCAAAACTGATTGCATTTCTGAACAGATTATCAAAGACTATAGGTAAT
>Ga0307423_1002279_pt1 | contig 10854 bp, 4 predicted proteins | sample SalMarWE160310MG_FD_202154 | JGI IMG/M metagenome (GOLD analysis project Ga0307423, IMG submission 202154) | Salt marsh sediment microbial communities from the Plum Island Ecosystem LTER, Massachusetts, United States - WE1603-10 | ecosystem: Environmental > Aquatic > Marine > Intertidal zone >...
ACTGTTTCTTTTCTTTAGTTAAAGGATTCATCGAGTATATATTGAAAATACCTGTTTCATCAGATGCATAAATTAAATTTCCATCTTTATCGTTAACCGGATTTCTTTCATCGTTATCAGTTTGAATTACAAATTCAACTTCACCACCGTTCACATTAATTTTAGCTATATCACGTGTCTGATGATACGAGTAATCGAAAATAATATACGAATCATCGTTTGAGAATTTAGGATTGTAAACCTGTTCTCCATTTGCATAGGAAGTCAATGCTCTGAAATTTGTTCCGTCAATATCTACCGATCCAAGATTTGTTGTTCCATCTTTCTGAAAAATAAATACGATTTTCTTTCCATCATTAGAAACATTCGGTTGATTTGCTCTCAGGTTTTCTGTAAGTCTTATTTCATCATCATTGTCAACATCATAGATAAAAAGATCGTGTACGTTGTACCAATCTGGATTATCCTCTGTTATTTTTGCATATAAAATTTTATTCTGCCCGGGAATCCAGCTAAAAGTTGAGCGAACTCCGTTGACTAAAAGTTTATCTTTTCCCGATTCAATATCGTATTCATAAATGCCGGAAGGACTGAAGTAATCGCCAGACTTATTCGAAATGTAATAAATCTTCTTTCCGTCTTTGCTGAAGGTTGGATAGAAATTTCCAAAACCCTTTTCAGCAATCTCCTCTCCTTCGACTAAGTTTGCCAAAACTTTTTCACTGCGTTTTGTGTAATCTTCAACGAGATAATTTTGCCATTCGGTGTAAATCTCTGTTCCATTCTTTCCCAAGACATCTTCAAATGCAGCATCAATAGTAAAGTTGCCGAAACTGCCTAGCTTTTTTGTTATGTCTCTTAGTTTATCTTCACCGTATTTCTGGGAGATATATCTTGTCAGCGCAAAACCTGAATTGTAGACTGATTCATTTCCAAGACTTGTTTTCCCAAACACTCCCATCTGATTCCAGGTTAACATATTTCCATCGAGAGCATAGCTTCTTAAAATCATATCGCGGTGCGTGTCCCAGTTGTCGTAATCAAACTCCCGACGCATATATTGTGCTGTGCCTTCTGCAAACCAGGCTGGAATGTTAACAGTCGCAATTGGATAAGATATTACATAGTTCGGATACCCGTAAAGAATATCAGGTCTTCTCTCTTCCTGGTAATTCAACAATTGCAGGAATACTGCAGGGAGGGATCGAGAAAGCTTCATCGCTGCCTGAATCTGAACCATATGTGTGAACTCGTGTGAAATGACATTACGCAGCCAGTTGTGTGCTCCACGTAAATCAAAATCTAATGCACTCGTCCATATTTCAATTTTATTGTCGAAGAAATATGTGGCGCCATTCGAATAATCATCAATATCCTTAATTACAAAATGTACTGTTGATGGTTCATACTGATAAAGTGAAGTAATTGGTCCCCAGACTTCATCAGCAATTTTTGCAACAACTTTAGCTGTCCGCTCAGCCCCGTTGTGGAAATGAACTTCCACGTGCTCACCTTTAATAGTGTACCAATCCAACTCAGGATGGAACTCGGTGAACTGGCCAAATAAGTTACTTGATAGAAAGAGTATTATTACTGCTGAAAGTATTTTATTCATTAAAAAGTTTTTATGAATCAATTGTAGAAAATTTGATTGGTTCTATTTTGATTTTATTTTTGTTGAACTGTCATGCTGAACTTGTTACAGCATCTTTTTTACTAATCAGATTCCGATCCCGACAGAGTCGGGATGGAATGAAAAAAAGAACTTTTATTTTACCACTGCTATTTTAATTACCGCTTGTTCTGTTTTACCGCTTGTGCTGCTTGCTTCTATCCTGGCTAAGTAAACACCACTTTGAATATTGCCAACATCCCAGACCGTTTCGTTGTCCATTCCACCCTGTGCGTTATCATTGAGTTCTGCTACAAAATCTCCCGCAAGATCGAATATTTTAATATTTATTTTTGAATCCTCTGCAACGTAATAACGAATATTCGTCGTTCCTTCATAAACAGGGTTTGGATAATTGTATGCTCTGTTTGCCGGGAAAAATTCGTTTATCCTGTTTGTGTTTTCTGCTGCATCAACGAAAGAAGTATTCTGAGGATTTCCATATTCTTCAGACCAATAAAGTTTCCCTTCAACTGAACTGATTGACCAGGCTGATAAAACATTCTGATCGTTCAATGCAGCAAGGTTGGTTTTATCATTTGCATTATATAAAACCGGGGTAATCGATACACTCCCGCCACAAGAAATCGGGAAGCCCGGAACAACTTTTCCTGTTCCTCCATCGACAGCAAAAATTCTTCCATCTTTTGTCACAGAAATAATTTCTGAGTTATTATCACCTTCAAAGTCAGCTGTAAGCGGAGTTCCAACAAAACCAATTCCTTCAGGATCGGTGAAAGGAAAATTATCGGTCATTGCACCGGTTAAATTGTAAACTTCAATATTGTTTCCATTGTTTGCAACGATATAGTTTGTTCCGTCATGTTTAAGATCGGTGAGAGCTATTGATTCATTTATATCCGAATAATTACCAAAGGAAAAATTAAATAATATGTCACTCCCTCGTAATCCATAGATATTCTTTTTATTTGTAACACCATTGCTAGTTGAAAGCACTGATAAATAATTTCCGCTTGAGTCTCTAGTAAGCTGTAAATCTAAGGGATATTCATTAGTGAATTCGTGGCTTCCTAAATTATCCACGTAATACCAATAATCAATCAGCTCCATGGTATTTAATCGCCCTATAACTGCATAAAAATCAGATTCGACTGCAATTTGATCTGCAACAATTGGTGGGGACAATTCGACTGTTTTTTGGAGTACAGGATTAATTGGATCAATTTGAATATCGTAATAATTTATACTTCCTTTAAAAAGAATTGATGGATCTTCATTTTCCGCATAAGTACCTAAAATCAATTCTTCGCCATTTCCACTTTGAAGAATAACAGGTTCTGCACTTATTCTTTCACCGATGTCTACAGAAAATACTGATTGTGTACTATCGTGCCCTACAACAATGTTGAGAGTTGAATCTATACCACCATAAACATATTGAGTTTCGTTTTGAACTTGTCCAGCACTTTTTAATCTAGTAAAATTATCAAACCTTGATTGCTGACCGTCTGCATTAACGACAATAAGTGAGTCATCAACTATAAAATAATATGAAGTGCCAAAATTATTCGTCAAAGTTGATAAAGATTTTCTTGTAACAAATTTTGTACTTAAACTATAACTAAACAACGGTTTTACCACCGAATCCCCAAACTCCACTTTAAAGCTCATTCGGTTAGATATATCAGAAAAATCTTTGATGGTAATTAAGCCATTCGCACCGGAGTTTGTAAGTGTGCTTGGTCGTGTGTCTTTCGCAAAACGGTTTTTGTATAACTCAGCAGGATTAGAGGCATACCAGAAATCTGCATAAGTTCCTTCACCAATTACTTGATCCCCAAATATTGTATAGAATATTTCGCCGATATCCTGCACACCGTCGGCTTCTTCTACATCGACTCCTCTTCTCGTTTTATCTGTGTTAACTTTATTCTCTGATATCTTTTCATTAATTACATTTTCATCAATATGCCAGATTACAATTCCGTTGCCGGGAACTGCCCAGTCGAATTCATCAACGTCGGTTATTACACCGGAAAGAGAATCAACATTAAAGCTTTGATATCCTGTTGTATCATTTAAGAAAGCTTTTGTACGAGTTACATTGTCTTGGACATAAGTAACAATTGAACCATCTTTATTTGCATCACGGTTTCGGTTTTCAATTAAATAATACTCTGAGGAGTTTATTGGGACTTTTAGAATTACAGTATCACTCATCGTTGCGGCAAGATTAGTAACAAGGTTAATGCTCGCATTTTGAATATCTACAGTTACAGGCTCATCCCATCCTAATCTTATTTTTGACCAGGGACAAGGTTCCGGAGGATAACAACCGTTGTAAGCAAATATCCCCTGCCCGTCCATTAAACCAAATCTACCAATGGCACTTAATCCGGTTTCAGTGTCGAAAAGATCTGGTAAGCCGAGATGACTGCCTATGCTTGCACAAATCAATCCGTTTACAGTTATTTCAATTAAAAAACTTCCGCTAATAGTTTCAACTTCCCTGCTTTCAGTTTCGGGAATAATCATACTATTCGTAATATTGAAAGAACCGTTCGAAACAGGAATTCCTTCATATGATTCTCCAAAAATTTCTTTGAAAGCATTCCGACTTAAATAAACAGAAGGAAGGTCTCGTTCGTTTCCAATGCTGCCCGGTAGAGAAACATCTCTGCCAACACCAGCGTGAAAAATCAGGAAGACATCATAATCACTGAAATTAAAACCGGGATTTAACTGGTCTGCTTTTGTCCATGTTTCTACGGAAAAATTTCCCAATGGGGTAAAATCATTCGAACCCGGAGCGGGAGAATAATTTCTCATTCTGTCTGATAAAGAAAAAGTATCTGGTAAAACTGTGTATTCTATTTCAAGTTTACCTTTCGATACTATTTGAAAATAATTTTTTGTAAACTGAAGGTGAGATTCGAAATATTGTTTATTGTGAGGGAGGGGATCTAATATATCACTACCATAATTCTGACTATAAACCGAGCCAAATTTTCCATTACCGGATGTGGTTCCATCTTCATCTTCCTGAAAACTAACCATAATAGCAAGAATCCTAAGAGTATCATCAGAAACTGAAACTCTACCGGAAGTTGAGGGAAAAGGATTAATATTTCCAACAAAAGATTGGGCAGATAATCTGCCCAAACCTAAGAAAATAAGAAGAGTGAAGAAGGAATATTTCATATAAAATTTTTAGATGCCCCTTGGAAAACCTCTTTGCGGTTCCGGAACTGCACCCCAGCCAATTAAAATTGTAAATCTTAAAGTTCCGTCAAGAGGATGATTACTTTCTATCGAGCTTAAGTAACTGAAATCAAATCCATAAATATCATATCTTAAACCGGCACCGAAAGTCATAAATTTTCTATTTCCGTATGAAGGATCTTCATAAAAATAACCTGCCCTTAAAGCAAAGAGAAAATCACCGGGTGTTCCATACCAGTATTCGAGTCCCATTGTTGTAACTATATCTCTTAATTCCTCACTGATGGGTTGATCACCCCAGGATGTAAATATCGCTTCGTACCAGCTATCCGATTGAGAAGTAGTATCTCCATTTTGTATAACTGTTGTACGGCTAACCAAAAGTTTACTGAAGTCAAGTGTATAAGTAAGCGCATTAAACTCATCGTTAAAAAGCTGGAAAGCAAAACCTAATCGAAAGTTTGTCGGTATAGGATCTGATTGTGCCTGATCGATGTAAGTAATTTTTGGTCCCATATTACTTAGATTAGCTCCGATGCTCAAACGATTTTCAAGTTCCCATCCGAATATATTTAAATAAGCAGGTCGCCACAAACCAGCAATATCAAAGCTTACTGAAGTTGCAACTCCCGTACCTTTTTCTTCGCCTGTCGGTTGATCAGACAGCTGGCTGTGGATAATTCTAAAGTTAAGACCAACACCCCAATCGTCGCCAAGCTTTGTTGCATAGCCAAGAGTTAATGCAGCATCGAAAGCACGAAAAGTTCCTAAGGGAGTCGGATCGATTTCACCGGTTCTGACAAACTCACCAAAGTTCATATAGGTGACACTGGCAGTAACACTTCCCTTTAAATCATCAAGATACGTCCTGAATGTCAGATAATCATAGAACAAATCCAGATTGAATTGCGGCAGCCAGTTACTATGTGTAATGGTAACTTCTGTTCCTGTTAAAAAAGCTATTCCTGCAGGATTCCAGAATATTGCAGCAGAATTATCAGCAAGACCAGTTCCTGATTCACCGAGTGCACCGAATCTTGAATCGGGAGCAAGTAGTAGGAATGGAACAGCAGCTTCTCCCTGGGCGAAGCTTTTAACAGGTATAGCTAGAACCATCAAACCAACCAAGCAGAAGGATAAGAAAACCTTCATTTTATTTTTCCTCCCTGTAATTTTACTTTCATTTATCATTAACGTTCCTCTTGTAAATTGAAATATAAGAAATTTATATTGATTAAACCTATTCAAAAAAAACTGTGTTATTTTATTACCGCCATTTTGCCTATTACACTTGTTGTATAATCCCCGTCGGTTGTGTTGACTATTAATTTATACAAATAAGTTCCATTACCAAGTTGATCCCCATCTTCGTCTCTTCCATCCCAGTTAATTTTAACAAATTTTTGGTTGATATCCTTTTCTTCCAGCTGCTTAATTAATCTTCCTGCTATAGTATAGACATTTATCTTTACATCAACCGGGCGTGTGAGGTTGTGCTGAAATGTAAAAGTTGTGTTGGATGAAAACGGATTAGGATAATTATAGACATCTCTCACAACAAGATCGTTTGAGCTTACAACAGTGAAAAATGATTCTTCATTAGAAAAATTATTAAAAACGTCCCAGGCTTTAACATCAATCGTATAATCGCCATCATTCAGTTTATTAAACTTATAGTTTATATCACCACGTTTACCGCCAGCATCAAGCTCACCGATAAAGTAATTGGTAAAATCTATAGGATTACCCTGGTCCTCGTTTAATATACCCTCCAGATTATGCCCGACTCCCGTTCCCGTTGTATTCAACCCCGTTTCATCCGTTAGTTTTACAATCAGTTTGGGTTCCGGTCCTACGAGGTAAGAATTTGCATACGCAGCATCATCAAAAAATATTTCTATTTCAGGACCATGTCCATCATTCACGGCTGTGGTATCCGTTCCACCTACAATAATTTTATTAGTATAAGCAAGACCGTCTGATTCCAGATCAAAGAAATAGAAAATTATTTTTCCATGTTTATTTTCATAAGAGATATCTTTTGGTACTACAAAGTCTGCTTCAAACTCACCATTGTTAACAGAAACCCTTCCTTTGAAAATAACTCCCCCCGGAATGATCATATAAAAAGGATAATTCCTTGAAATTTCCTCAAGCAGTTTAGTTCTTTCAGAATCGAAAACAGTAAGTAGCCCTTCCCCGTTAAAGTCATTCCATTTTGTGCTATCAGGTCTGATGATTGTTCCTGAAATTTTTGTATTACTCAATGCTTTAATTTGAATGTCAATATTTAACGGAGCTCCGTTTATAGAATCAACACTTCCAGAGTACTGAGGGACATTTAATCTTAATGTTGGATCAGCCAGCAGATGAAATTTTTGATCATTAACATTATGATGGTCCAATTTAGTTTTGAAAACAGAATATCCTATGGGAACATTTAAGTTAAAGGTATCTCTTGGTAAGGCAAGAAGGTTTTCAACTAACGTATAATTTATTGCATGATTCGGACCCGAGTATACTAATCTACAAGAATTAAATGTTGCAATAGAACCTGCATCTTTTAATAACAACATCTCTTCAGCACCACTCTGGAAATTGGGTATATCGTAATAACCAAAATCACAGGTAGCAGCACAAAGGAAAAAGTAATCCTGATTAGTAAGCTGCGGAATTGTAACCGCTCTTTCAAAAATAAATTCGTGCGCCCACACATCGGGATTTCCGTGCCCGATATAATTTATAAGCAGTGTGCCCTGGTTCATTGTATTTATTATATCAGTATTTACAGTTGGTTCCCTTCTTCCATTACCCGTAATTACCACAGGATAATCAGCTGCGTAAATTTTCTTGAGATCAAAAGAAGAAGGAATAACATCATTTGCAAGGGTTTCTGAAGGTGCGGTGTGCTCAGGTCCTTCGTAACCTGTAGATGTATAACCATCATCAGCAACTAAAGTAATAAGGTTTCGCCAGTTCCCCCGTTCGCTGTTTTTTTCGTAGTGAATAATTTTATCAATATAAGTGTTGGCTTCATTCAAACTTCTGACAGTTAATCTTCCGAAAGCCAAATCCGGTACAACATTTTCTCCATCAACCCGGGCAAAGAAATCATCTGTACAATATGAATCTGGACTTAAAAGTGATAATGACTCCTCAGTTTCCCAAGGTGGAATAAAATTATCATTAAAACCTTCAACATTCTTGTAATCATAAGTGCCTTTTCCCATAAGTAAAAAATATTCGGGTTTTATTTGCCAGTTATCGTATGCGTACTTTATAAAATCACGGATTGCAGAAACATCCTGATCGCCGCAACTGAATTCATTATAAATATTTTGTACGTCGACCACAACTGTTGAGATAGGTACGCGTGCTTCATTTTCTCTGTAAGATTTTAGTCTGTTTGCTGCTTCAAGAAAATCTTTATGCGAGATAATAATGAACTTAGCTCCATCAACGATTCCCCGCAGATTTGAGTTTTCAACCGCTGATGGATTAACCGGAGTAAGGTAGTTTCCATTTCCTACCGCAATATATTTTTTAATTGAATCTGTATTCTCTGCAAACTGAAATCTATAATCGCCTCCGCTTGGCCAGCCGGGTTTGGGTGTAATCAAATTAACATTAGAAGGATCAGAAACATCAAAAACTTTAATATCTGAGGATGGAAAACCACTTAGATAATATTCAACTACAGCAGATGAATCTTTTGAGAAGAAAGTAATTGTATTCTCTACAGGTTTTAATTCCTTTTCATAATTTATTTCAAAATAATCTAAATAACCAATTGATGTAACTGAAATTGAGCTGATGCTAAAATTTAACGCACTCCGATTATCCTGCAGAGTTCCATTAAATGTAGCTGTTCCCGTACGAGCAATACCATATGTATAGGATGTACCGCTTAATCCCGGAATGGACATTGAAAAGATATTTGTTGAATTTTCTGTTAATGATAACGTAAAAGCATTTTCAGAAGCATTAACAAATCTGAACTTGTAAGTAATCGGGAATGAAGATAGTCTTCCATCTAGTTTATTTATATAAGTTCTGCTGATAACGGACTGAGAATAATCATCTCCAAAAAATTGTCTTCCGGATTTTGCCAGACTGATTTTATCAACCTCGTAGTCGACAAAAGCATCAGTTGAAGACTGAATATAATCAGGATTTGTATTCAAGCTAATTTTATTCTGAATTCGTTTCCCGTTATTTCCACCGAAGGTAATCCAGTAATAATTTTTATCTGAGAATGGATTATTGAATCTTTTAATTGTTCCGCTGTCCGGGTCATAATCTCTGAATTGACTACTTCTTCCATAGAAAAGAATATAATCACCCTCATCAAAGCTGCCGTCATTTTCACCAATAATTTGAATGGCATTTTCAATTAAGTTTACCGGTCTTTCTGTAGTAACTTTCTCCGATAGAGCTTTTCCACCGTTATTATAAATTTTTATTGTTCGCGGATCGATTGAAGTTAAATCAAATCCGAATGATTGAAGAGTAGCTCTATCTATTTTATAAATTCCTTCGGTAGATGCCTCAAATTTTACCCATTGTCCATTTGCCAGCACGCTGCTGCCAAATTTATACGATTGTCTTTTATCAGATTTGATCCAGTACTTTGCTGCATCATAATTTATTACCGAATACTTAAGCAAATCATCTTCGGTCTTCTTTCCTGTCCCCTGGTTATAACCGTAGTCTATCTGAAAAACAATTTTAGAATATAATCTAATTGTGCTGGTATTAACATTAAATTTTACAGGGAATAACCGGATGGTCTGTACTGGTAATCCTCTTGCCGACCCATAATCTCCGAATGAAGTAAGTTCGGGATAATCAGTGTAATTGTAATATTCGGGTGAAATTTCATATTTCTCTGCATTGAGTAAATTTTCTTTTTGTAAGGATGGAATTGGGATAACGTTTCCACTGTACTCTTTGTAAACTGAATTTAATATCTTTATTGAATTTCCAAATTCTGAAGGAACGCCGATGACTAATTTCCTTTCGGGAATTGCCGGAATTCCTGCAGGTTGCGATTCGTCAATAGAACCAAAAGCTAATTCAACATTTCTGAATTGCTGTTGATTAATAATGCGAATGGAAGTATCAATAAACTGAGGAGTATATTCTATTATTATTGAATTCTGATTAGAGGAAAGTACTTTTAAATCCTTCTGTGGAAATAATAAAGAAGAAAGCGTGAGAAGGATAATTGAAATTTTGCTAATCATATTCAGGTAATTTTTAAATTATTCTATTTAGAATTATTCCGAGTTAAGTATTATGTTATATTTTAAATTCTATTCAGAATACTGAAGATGTAGCAAAAACCCTATAAAATCTCCTTTATTTTGGTTGAAATTTAGTCAACTAACTACTTACCAGTCAAGTCATTTCTTTAATACTTAGTGATTTCACCTTTTCCAGTATTTCCCCTGTTTTTATGTAAGTTACCGGGAGTGTGGACTCTGTCCATAAAATGCGTTTATCAGTTCCTATAAGAACCAAAAGTCTCTTATTCATTCCCAGAAAATTGATTGCATCAAACTGTTTGCTGACCTTTTTATCTTCATCAGCGAGAAGTAGAAAATTAAGCTTCAACTTGCTGCAAAAATTTAAATGCGATTGAACGGAATCAGTGCTAATTCCCACTACATTCACACCGTTATTTAAAAAATCATCAAAGCTATTATTATACTCTGCAAGCTGAGATGAACAAACTAGCGTGTCATCCTTTGGATAAAAAGCAAGCAGAAGATGTTTATCCAGGTTTTTATAAAGTTCAAATTCTTTCCCATTCTGATCTTTAATTATAAAGTTCGGAGCTATATCACCAACTTTCATAATCCAAGCAGCTCCTTATTTTTTCTCATTGCGTCAATACAAAATTGTATATGTTCTTCGATAGGAATTCCTAATTCCTCAGCTCCCTTTTTTATATCCTCCCTGTTAACGGCTCTGGCAAAAGCTTTGTCTTTCATTTT